>ENA-OQAS01000182-OQAS01000182.1-human-gut-metagenome-genome-assembly--contig:-NODE-182-length-33512-cov-2.528531_pt1 | contig 33512 bp, 38 predicted proteins | sample MGYA00242733_ERZ504523 | MGnify/ENA primary metagenome ERZ504523 (study PRJEB26092, sample SAMD00036239) | human gut metagenome | host: Homo sapiens | study: EMG produced TPA metagenomics assembly of...
GGACGCCTGGCTGCCATGAGTGACGATGAGGTGGTGGCTGCTTCCATGCAGCGGGTCAGCGGTGATGTGGAAAAGCTGACCCGGCGCAATATGAAGGAGTGCGTGTCGGAGTATATCCAGACCAAGTGCCTGGAAGATCCGGCCTTTGCCCGCCTCACCATGCACCCGAAGAAAACAATGGTTCACTGCTTCCAGTACATCAGCCGCAAGGCATGGGAGTATATCCAGGACGAATTGAAAGCAAACGGCATCCAGCCGGGCCAGGGCAGCCAGGGGTATGGCTGCGATATTCCGGATGACCTGTGCTATCAGTGGTCGGAGGACTATTTCCGCGATCCGGACGCCAAAGAGGACCAGGAGCAGGAAGAAAAATTTGTCCCCCATCCCTACTATGGCAAGTCTTCCGTGAAGTCCTCCAAGAAAAAGAAAACCGAGAAAAACCTGCTGAGAAGAAAAAGCCGGAGCCTAAGCCGCGCCGGAGAAAAAGCCTTCTGCTGACGGCAGATGTCTCTGATGGATTTTGGCATGGCAAAGGCAGGCTGAGGAGGCAGCGTATGATTGCGTATAAAGGTTTTCGGCCCGGCATGATCTGCATTGACTATCAGTTTCAGATGGGCCTCAATGTAACGGAAAGGCCAACTGCCGCCAAAATGGATTCCATTGTGCGGAGGACCCGTTAGACTGCCTGAGCTATTACGGCGATGTAGACCATTCGGAATATTACATCGTCAACGCCGGCGGGGACATCGACGAGGACGAGGTGGATTCCAAGATCTCCTGCACCGAACTGACGGTCCTCAAGCGGCTGACGAAAGAAGAACTGTTTCTCCACGGCCTCGCCTTTATGGCAGACCACCCCAAGCGGAAGTGGAACAAGCATGTTCGGAAGGACAGGGCTGAAGCGCGGGTGCTATGCGGTCGTCCGCGGCGCCGACCCATAGCCAAGGGCTGCCGGAAGGGTGATGTATTGGCCTTTGCCAAGGAGGACCCGGCCACCGCAGCACCCAGCAGATCGTGGTGGCTACCATTGATGGAAAGACGCTCCTGCCGGATGTCTGGTATGGAGCGAATCTTGAGAAAAGGACGGTGAGTTAATTTGAAGAAATCCATGCTTCTGGCGATGCCGATGCTGACGGCATCGCCGGAGATGAAAGAAGTGGCGATGGCGGACGAGCCGAAAAAGGAGACGACCTATTACGGCCATACCTATACTACCCGCACCTATTTCGCATATATGAATTGTCTGGTGCAGGATGGCATTTTGAAAGCCGCTTTTTTCCTGCCGGATCATCTGCGGCTGGATGGAAACAACCCTGTCTATGAGGTGTTTCTCGACAAGGAAAACCGCCAGTTTCTGACCTACGATCACTTGGAGAAAAAATGGCGGGACGCCAAATTAGACCGTTTGGAATGGCATGGCAGGAACTACTACGCTACCTGCTGGTTCAGCGAGGAAGATGCGGCCCTGGTTCAAGACTATTTTTCCGGCGAGCGCGGCGGTGACCTCGGCATTCTTGACTTTCAACGGAATGTGCGGGATGAGCAGCTGGAGCGGCGCCACAAACGGATTACCGACCGTGGGACCAGGATCTTGCCCAGGTGCCGGAGCTGCCCAAGGATTGGGCGACTGGGCCGACAAGGTGGCCGTGCGCGAAAACTTTATCTTTTACCACTACAAACGCGGCGGAGCCAAAACCGGCTACTGCACCTTCTGCGGGAAGGAGGTGCCCATTTCCGGGCATCCCTATCACAACAAAATGGGGCGCTGCACTTGCTGCCGACATCCCGTAATGTTCAAGGCCCTGGGACGCGCAGGCTACTTCAAAACAGACCGGTATTATGCCTATCTGGTCCAGCGATGCAGGGATGGTTTTGTCATCCGGGAATTCTGGGCAGACAGAACTTATCGAAAGGATACCCTGCCGCACAGTGAGTCTTATTGGCATGAGTTCCGGCGTTCGATCTATGACCGCAGCGGCGAAATCCGTTCCTATTACTGGGGGATGTACTGCCAGCGGGAAACACGGTGGATTTCAGGGCAGAACATACAGTAAATAAAACTTCCAGACAAACTCTGACAGCGCCAAAGCTTATATTTTTCTTATCAGAGATAGTTTTCACAAGTCCTTCCATTGGCATAACAGCGAACCCGGAACTGATCGTGAATCCGACACCTATTGATAGAACGGCACATGCGATGACAGATAGTAAAATCTTAGCGGCAAGTCCATGAGGTTCAATAAAGAATAAACCATAAGAAGTAAATTCGATAAATAAAGAATAAACAAAAGTCAAACCAAGCTGAGTCAACTGCATTTTCCCGAATTCATGAAGGATCAGAGCTTCGCAAACTAAGAAGTAGAGTTGATCAGGAAGTTAAATAAGGCATAGCTGTGAATTGGGGAAAGATAACTTAATGTCAAAGCCATCGTACAGCTAGGTGCAACTCCAAGAGCTGCTTTCAAAAATAAATTAGAACCAACAGACATGATCAACAGTCCTAAAATATAAAATAACAATCTATGGTAAAAAAATCTTTTTTTGTTTTTCATAATATCAACGATTCCTTTCATCAAAATTTCATATTTTATCAATCGTATTCCCTTTTGTGTTTCTTATTATATATAGAGAGAGCGAAGTATTGCAATTCCAGTTGAGATTTGATATATTCCAAATAGGAATATACGAAGATATTTGAAAAAGGTATGGAAAAATGGAAATACAGCAATTATATTATTATATGGAATTATGTAAACAGAAAAATTTCACAGAAGCTGGATATGCCTGTAACATGACACAAGGTGCATTATCAAAACAGATCCGTAAGTTGGAAAATGAGTTAGGAATTACACTGATCCGCAGGAATACAAGGAAATTTGAGTTGTCCAAAGAAGGAGAGATCTTTTTGTCTTATGCAAAGAAAATGACGGGAACCTATGAAGAGATGTTGAAAAATGTTCAGAAAAATCAGGAAATTAAGATTGGTTGTATGCCGGTTCTTGCACCATATCATTTTGCAAGATTGGTGGCGGATTTCAGAAAAGAATATCCAGATATCAAACTTGTGATTGATGAAAGAATCGCAAGTGATATTCAGGAAAACTCCGATCGTTATGATTTCTTGATCTTGAGAGAAAATATGATGGAAGATCAGAAAAAATTCCGTTTTTCCCCACTGTATGATGATAAATTGTGTGCAGTGTTATATGAAAAACATCCGCTTTATGGAAGAGATCGACTTCAACTGAAAGAATTGAAAGATGATGTTTTTATCTTCCCAGAGAGAGGCAGCGGAAGTTACGAAGTGTTTTATAAGAGTTGTGAGAAAGCAGGATTTGAACCGAAAATAGCTTTTGAATTTCCACAAGCAAATACAATCATGAGTTTTGTAAGTGAAGGGGTTGGGGTTACGATCACATTTTCAACGGTTTATAGAGAAGCTAAATGTGCTGGAGTTAAAATGATACCATTAGAAGATGAATTACATTCTGTGATATCACTATTTTATAGAAAAAATAAGCCATTGGATTATGCAAAGAAGCAGTTTTTAAATTATGTAAGAGAGCATTTGTATACGTAAAAAAATTAGAAGGCATATTGTGAATCTGTTATACTAGAGGAAGTAAATACAAGGAGAATTCTTATGAAGTATGTCATAAAAATAATACTGATCGTGACATGCCTGATCATTATGTTACCATTTGGCGGATGTGGCCGGAAGAAGCAGGTAACAGCTCAGAAAGCAGGAGTATTAAAGCCAGAAGCACCGGGGAAGGAAGTTTTGGATCATGGGGAGGCTGTGGTTGATATATCGAATGTGGCTCAAGGCTATGTAGCACTGCGATATAAGGGAAGTGCAAAGAAGATCAGTGTTGAAGTGATCGGAAAGAATAATAAAGTATATAAATATTTTATTGAACGGACAAAAGAGCCGACATATTTTCCATTGACCAGTGGAAATGGTACATATCAGATCTCTGTATATGAAAATGTGCAGGACGATGAATACAGTGTTTTGATGATGGATAGTTTTGAGGTGAAATTAAAAAATAAATTTCTGCCATTTTATATCCTAACCAGTATGTAGAATTTACAAGTAAGACGAAAGCAGTAAAGGAAGCGAAGAAACTGGCAAAAGATTCCAAAGATGATCTGGCAATCGTCAAAGCTGTTTATAATTATGTGGTCAAAAATGTAAAATATGATGATGAGAAAGCGCAGAATGTTCAGAGTGGATATCTGCCATCGGTAGATGAGACATTGAAGACAAAGAAGGGAATCTGCTTTGATTATGCTGCACTGATGACGGCGATGCTGCGTTCGCAGGGCATTCCGACCAAGCTTGAGATCGGGTATTCAGGGGATATCTATCATGCCTGGATCAGTACCTGGCTGAATGAAAAGGGATGGTAGATAATATCATTCAGTTCGATGGGAAAAGCTGGGAGTTAATGGATCCGACACTGGCAGCGAATAGTGATAACAAGGAAGATGTGAAAGAATATATTGGGAATGGAGAACATTATGTACTTCAGTATAGTTATTAAGAAGGGATAGATATGAAGAAGAAACTTAGCAACGAAGAACTGATCACATTTTGTGGTCAGATGGCACTGATCTTGAAATCTGGGATTTCATCGCTTGAGGGGATTTACATTATGGAAGATGGAGATGTCCAGACAGAAGGCAGGGAGATATTAAAAGAGATCCGCGAAGAACTTGAAATGTGTGGAATGCTTTATCCTGCAATGGAGAAAACAGGGGTTTTCCCAGAATATGCACTTCATATGACGGAGATCGGAGAACAGACAGGAAGACTGGATGAGACGATGGAAGCATTGGCAGCATATTACCAGAGGGAAGAAGAGACATTAGATGCGGTCAAGAGTGCAGTGACTTATCCGGTTGCGATGCTCGGGATGTTGTTAATGATCGTTGCAGTATTATTTATAAAGGTTATGCCAGTATTTGAACAGGTATATATGCAATTAGGGCAAGAGATGACAGGAGTTGCACGTCAGTTATTGAATATTGGAGATTGGATGAGACAGTCAGCAATTGTTCTGGTAGTTTTGGCAGTGGTGATCTTGATCATAACATGTTTTGTTATTTTTTATAAAAAGGTGAGAATTAAATTTATCTCTAAGATACAGACCATCGGATTTATGAAGAAAATCGCATGGAAACGTGCAAGAACAAGATTCGCAAGTGGAATGGCGATGGCTTTAAAGAGTGGACTTGACATGGATGAAAGTTTGTCACTTTCTGAGAAACTAACAGATTATGAACCATTGAAAATGAAGATTCAGCAATGTCAGGAACAGATGAAAGAAGGAGAGATATTTCCGAAAGCGTTGAAAGAGGCACATATTTTGATGGAATGCAGGAAGATTGATGATCATCGGTTATGAAACGGGTGCCGTAGATGAGGTAATGGAACAGGCAGCAGATCTGTATCAGAAACAACTGCAGGATCAGATTCAGAAGATGATCGCTGTGTTAGAACCGACGCTGGTAGGAATCTTATGTGTGATCGTAGGGATCATTTTATTATCTGTCATGTTGCCACTAGTTGGTATTATGGCTGGAATTGGATAAGGGAGGCAGATTTTGAGAAATCGTTTTCAAAAACAAAGAAAAATTGACAATAAAATTCGAATTTTCCTGCCAGTTATGATCTGTGGCATTATGGTGGCTGTGTTATGGAATAGCAGCAGCCAGATTTTTCGGGAAACAAAGAAAAGACAGGAAGAAAGTCTGAAAGAAGCCGTGATCAAAGGGGCGGTACAATGTTACAGTGTGGAAGGGCGATATCCAGAAAGTCTTTCTTATATGGAGAAACATTATGGATTGGAGTATGACAAAGACGAGTTTGTGATCTCATATGAGATCATTGGGTCTAACCGCATGCCACAAGTTACGGTGATCCCATTGAATGAGAGGTGAGGTTTTTGGAGAGACAAAGACATATGACAGATCAGATGTTTCTTGTGATCTTATTTGCAGTGTTCGCAGTTTGTGCGTTTTCCTTGAGTATGATCGGGGCGAATATATATAGTCATACAGCTTCTGTGATGAATGAGGATTATGAGGAACGGATCGATATTTCTTATGTAACAGAAAAGATAAGACAGTGGGATGAAAAGGACAGCATCGAGATCGGCAGCTTTCATGGACGCACAGCCCTGATCCATACAGAAAAGATCAATGGGAAAAAATACAATACATATCTCTATCAAGAGAAGGGTGCGTTGAGAGAATTAATGGTAAGAGAAGGTCTGGATACAACAACGATGCAGGGAGAGAAGATCGTGGCAGCAAAAGATTTTTCTGTAATAGAAACAAAACAGCTGTATCATATAAAGATTCAGGGAAGTGATGGCAAGATATATCAGAACTGTGTATACAGACACAGCAGGAATTAGGAGGAAGTATGAGACAAAAAAGCAATGGAACACACCTGATCCTGATGGAATTAATGATGGTATTATTCTTTTTTGCAATCTGTGGATCAATCCTGCTTCAGGTATTTGTAAAAGCTCATAACATTAGTGCAAAAGCAAGAGAAATGACAGAGACAAAAAATTATGTAACACAAGCTGCAGAACTGATAGAAGCGGGTGCTTATGACATCAAAGATTTTCAAGAATATTTTACACAAATAGATGGTAAAGCCGGAGATTATCAGTGTTATTATGATCAGGATTGGAATGAGATAAAGAAAACAAAAGCCCGTTATCATATGACGATAAAGCTTGAAAGGCAGCCAGCGAAAGTTCTGGGAAAGATTACGATGTGGAGGGAAAACCAACAGATTTATCAGCTTGATATTTTAAGATACAGGCAGGAAAGGAAAGATAATGAAAGATCGTAAAATGCCATTTTTAGGGATTGGAGCAGCTTCGATCGTGCTCGTGTTAGCTATGGTCTGTTTAGCAGTTTTTGCGGCTTTGACACTTTCAAGTGCCAAGGGAGATCATACGTTAAGTAAAAAGAATTTGGAACGTACGTCGGCTTTTTATCAGGCATCCAATGCAGCGAATGAACAAGTTGGAGCGATCGATGAGAAACTATGGAAGTTGTATCGCAGATCTAAGGATAAAAAGATTATATGAAAAGGGTTGGTCGATCGTTTACAAAAAGCAAGGGGATTTCATATAATAAAAAAGAGAAAACAATTGCATTTCAGGAAGTATCACAGACACACAGCAGTTATCTGTGAAATTGCAGATTTATTATCCGGAGAAAAAGAATGATCTGTGTTATGAAGTGATCAAATGGAAAAAAGAAGCTGTTGGGGCATGGAAGAAGGATGATTTCCTTCCGGTTTATAGAAATAAGTAAAAGGGGCCAGCATGAATATTGAAGAATTTTTAACATTAGCAGCAAAAGAGGAAGCCTCAGATCTGTTTATTGTAGCAGGGCTTCCATTGACGATGAAAGTAAATGGAGTGATGCGTCGCATCAATGAAGAAAAAATGATGCCGCAAGATACGGAAAAAATAATCCGGGAGATTTATGAGAAAGCGTTAGACAGAGACATAGATCAACTGTTGAAGACAGGGATGATGATTTCTCATTTGCAATTCCTGGATTGTCAAGATTTCGTGTCAGTGCATATAAACAGAGAGGATCCTTAGCGGCAGTGATCCGTGTGATCGCATTCCGCCTGCCAGACTATAAGCAATTAAGAATACCAGAGCAGGTAATGAAATTAAGTGAATTAAACAAAGGACTTGTGCTTGTAACAGGACCAGCGGGAAGTGGAAAATCCACGACACTTGCATGCATGATAGAAGAAATCAATGAAACAAAAGAAGATCACATCATCACATTGGAAGATCCTTTGGAATTTTTACATCAACATAAGAAAAGTATCGTCAGTCAGAGAGAAGTAAACATGGATACTGTAAATTATGTTACTTCCTTAAGAGCCGCATTAAGACAAAGTCCGGATGTGATATTGCTTGGGGAAATGAGAGATTATGACACGATTCAGGTAGTTATGACAGCTGCAGAAACAGGGCATCTGGTATTTTCAACACTTCATACTATCGGGGCAGCGAATACGATCGAACGTATCATAGATGTATTTCCACCAAATCAGCAACGTCAGATCATGATTCAGCTGGCTTCTGTATTACAGGCAGTGATCTCCCAGCAGCTGATACCAACGATGGATGGAACATTGATTCCTGTGTTTGAGATCATGGAAGTGACCCCGGCGATCCGCAATATGATCCGTGAAAATAAAGTGCATCAATAGATGGTTTGATCTATTCCTCTACAGGGAGCGGAATGATATCTATGGACCAGTCATTGATCAATCTATATAAAGAAGGACAGATCAGCAAAGAAACTGCGATTTTATATGCATCCAATCCAGAAATGATAATAAAAAGGATCCGCTAAGAAATATGGTCAGAAACAGGCTGAAATCCATCGGAATTTATTGACAAAAAAGTGCGAATATTGTACGATAAAAATATATTATAGGGTGAGTGTCTCTCATATGGAGATTGAGAGACAAAAGCAAAAAGTATAGATATTAATATTAAGAAGGGGCGAGAGTTATGAAGAAGAAAGTCATGGTCGGATTGGTGTCCGTGGTAGTAGCTGTTGCATTGGTTTTTGGTGGAGTCACATTTTACAATAACCGTCAGCAGGAGAAGTTTGAGAAGCAGATGGCTTCCTATGAAAGCGTTGATACTATGCAGCATCCAAGCGAAGCAACAACATCAATTGATGGGATTCAAGTACCGCTTGGCAAGAAACCGAAGGTAACGACGAAGAAAACAACAAAGAAAAGCACAAGAATCCAGAAGCTTAAGAAGAAAGCAAGCAGAAGCAAAATAACAACAAGAAGAACAACAAAGAGAAGAACAACAACATCTCAGAATCATTCCAGACGTAAGGTTGTGAATACAAAAGTTGTCAAAACACAGAAGGATTATGACAAGAAGGGTTCTAAGAAGAGAACGATCAAGACAGTCGTTCAGACAACGACCAAGACAACAACGGTTGAATTGAGTCAGATGTCTGGTGTTTCTGGAACAACATTAAGAACACTTGGTTCTCAGGCAGATGGTAAGATCTTGAATGCATTTGAAGATCTGAAGTTTAAGATGGTGATTGATAAAAATGCGGAAGCGACAGGTGTATTTAGCGTTAAGAGCCATAAGATCGCACTTCAGAGTGCGAGATCTTCTGTATTACTTCACGAATTAGGACATTTTGCTAATTTCATTGCAGGAGATAAAGTTGGAACGAGTGAATGGAAGTCAATTTACAATGCTGAGAAGGATAAATATGATGGATATAACAAAGCATATGCGATCAAATCAGCATCTGAGTATTTTGCAGAATCTTACAAGGATTATAAGGAGCATCCATCCGCATTAAGATCAAAGAGACCAAGAACTTACCAGTTTGTTAAGAGTACGATTGATGGAATTACAGACAGCGATGTACAGAACATCAAAGATACCTATGGAGAATACTGGGGATTATAGGACGATACCTGAAGGAGTACTTTCTCAGAAAGTACTCTTTTTTGCCAATTGCCTGTGTTGCTCTGTAGAATGTGAAAGAATGTATAAACAAGGGATATTTTAAAAAATTAAAGGAGAAATAAGATGTTAAAGATCAAGGAATACGTCAAAGCAGAAAGTCTTGAGCAAGCTTATGAGCTGAATCAGAAGAAGACCAACTGCGTGATCGGTGGCATGTTGTGGCTTAAGATGGTCACAAGAAATGTACAAAAAGCAATTGATCTGTCGGGTCTTGGACTTGATCAGATCGAAGAAAATGATGAGGAATTTTCAATCGGAGCAATGGTAACACTAAGACAGATCGAACTTCATGAAGGATTAAATACATGGAGTCAGGGAGCGGTAAAAGAAAGTGTGACACACATTGTCGGAGTGCAGTTCCGTAATCTTGCGACAGTAGGTGGAAGTATTTTTGGAAAGTTCGGTTTTTCTGATGTATTAAGCTGTTTTCTGGCGTTTGACAGTTATGTGGAGTTACATCATGAAGGAATCATTCCATTAGATCAATTTGCAGCCAATAAATATCCAAATGATATTTTAGTGCGTCTGATCATTAAGAAGCATCCGCAGGAAAGTGTTTATCTTTCTCATAGAAATACAAAGACAGATTTTCCAGTTTTGACCTGCGCTGTTTCATTAGGTGAGAAAGAGGCATATGCGGTTGTCGGTGCAAGACCATCCAGAGCTTGCAGAGTCAGATTATCAGATCAGTGGATGGAACAGATCAAAGATGATGAAGGAAGAAAAAAACTCGCAGATGAAGTGACAGGTCAGATGAATTTTGGAAGCAACATGAGAGGAAGTGCTGCTTACCGTGAACAGTTATCAAAAGTCTTATTAAGAAGAGGATTTGAACAGTTAGAAGAAAGGAGAGAAAAATAAACATGGAGATTACATTTACATTAAATGGAAAGAAGTAACCCCACAGATTGATGCAGACACTCTCCTGATCGATCTCGTCAGAGATCTTGGTTGTTACAGTGTGAAACGTGGATGCGAGACATCAAATTGCGGATTATGTACGGTATTTATGGATGACCAGCCAATCTTATCATGTTCCATTCTTGCAGCAAGAGTTGATGGACATAAGATCGATACCTTAGAAGGATTGCAGGAAGAAGCAGCTGAGTTGGAGCTTTATTGCGAACCAAGGGCTGAACAGTGCGGATTTTGTAACCCAGGAATGATCATGAATGCGATTGCATTATTTAGAGAGATTCCAGATCCGAGTGAAGAAGAGATCAAAGAATACCTTGCGGGGAATCTTTGCAGATGTTCTGGATATGAAGGACAGCTTCGAGGAATCTTAGACTTTTTGGAATATAAGAAAAATAAAGATGGAGGTGCCGAATGAAAGTAGTTAACCAGCCGATCATGAAAAAAGACGCTATGGCACTTGTGACAGGGAAACCTGTATTTACAAACGATAAGGCACCAAAAGAATGTCTGATCGTGAAATTACTTCGAAGTCCATATGCGAACGCAATGATCAAATCGATCAACACTCAGTTTGCTATGAAAGTGCCAGGGATTGAGGCGATTTATACATGGGAAGATGTGCCACAGGAACGTTTTACGATGGCAGGACAGACATATCCGGAATTAAGCCCATATGACAGACAGATTCTGGATCAGCATGTCCGTTATGTTGGAGATCCGTTGCAATTGTTGCTGGGGAGAATGAAAAGTGCGTTGATCAGGCGATCAAGATGTTACGTGTGGAATACGAAGTATTGCCAGCAAACTTAGATCCACGTAAGGCAATGGATAAAGATACACCGCTAGTGCATCCAGAAGATAACTGGAAAGCATTATGTAATATTGGTGCAGATAATAAGAAAAACCTGTGTGCAACAGAAGAAACACACGAAGGAGATGTCGATGCGGTATTAGCAGATTGCGACGTGGTTGTAGAACATACATATCATACAAAAGCAAATCAGCAGGCAATGATGGAGACATTCAGAACTTATTGTTTTATTGACGAATATGGAAGATTGAACGTTGTTAGTTCCACACAGATCGTATTCCATGTACGAAGGATCTTATCCAATGCATTATGCATTCCAAATCAAAGATTCGTGTATCAAAACCAAGAATTGGTGGAGGATTTGGAGCAAAACAGAGTTCTATCTCCGAAGTATATCCAGCATTTGTCACATGGATGACAAAGAAACCATCCAAGATTATTTTTTCAAGAGAAGAGTCTCAGATCGCATCTTCACCAAGACATGAGATGCAGGTAACAGTTCGTGTCGGAGCAAACAAGAATGGAAAGATCCGTGCGATCGATGTTTATACATTATCCAATACAGGAGCCTATGGAGAACATGGTCCAACAACGGTAGGGTTATCTGGGCATAAATCAATTCCGTTATATCGAGATCTGGAAGCACATCGTTTTGCATATGATGTTGTGTATACAAATCGTATGTCAGCTGGGGCTTATCGTGGATATGGTGCGACACAGGGTGTGTTTGCGCTGGAATCAGCAGTCAGTGAACTTGCAGCTAAGATAGGAATGGACCCAACGAAGATCCGTGAGATGAACATGGTCCGTGAAGGCGATGTGATGCCAGCATATTATGGAGAAACAGCAAACAGCTGTGCTTTGGATCGATGCCTTGCCCGTGCAAAAGAGATGATCAAATGGGATGAAAAATATCCATGCAAAGATATGGGAAATGGAAAAGTTCGAAGTGTCGGACTGTCAATGGCGATGCAGGTTCCGGTATTTCTGGCGTTGACGTTGGTTCTGCAACGATCAAATTAAATGACGATGGATTGTATACACTTTCTATTGCAGCAGCGGATATGGGAACTGGATGTGATACGATCTTGGCCCAGATGGCGGCAGAATGTCTGGAATGTTCTATTGATGATATCATGGTCAGCGGAGCAGATACAGATACATCACCATACGATTCTGGATCTTACGCATCAAGTTCTACCTACGTCACAGGAAAAGCAGTGGAACGTGCCTGCGAAAAATTAAAGGGACATATTTTCAATAAAGCAGCTGAGATGATGGAAGTTGCAGATACAGATACTCTGGAATTTGACGGAAAGAAAGTCAGAGATGCAGAGAGCGGCAAAGAAGTTTCATTAGTGGACATCGCAACAGCATCTATGTGCAACAATAATGAACTTTCCAGGTGACAGAGACAAACAGTTCTCCAGTATCCCCACCACCATTTATGGAGGAATGGTTGAGATTGAGCTTGATAAAGAGACAGGACATATTGAAATCTTAGATTATGTTGCGGTCGTAGATTGTGGAACACCAGTCAATCCAAATCTTGCAAGAGTTCAGGTAGAAGGCGGGCTCGGTCAGGGAATCGGAATGGCATTGTATGAGGGTGTTGATTACACACCAAATGGATATGTAAAACAAAATTCTTTCATGCAGTATAAAGTTCCAGCAAGAGTCGATGTTGGAAAGCTTCGTGTAGAATTTGAGAGCAGTTATGAGCCAACAGGACCATTTGGAGCAAAATCCATTGGAGAGATCGTTATCAACACACCATCTCCAGCATTAGCCCATGCCGTATTTAATGCAACCGGATTATGGATCCGAGAATTGCCGATCACCAGTGAAAAGATCGTTATGGGATTATTGGAGAAAGAATAATATAACATGGATAAAATAAAAGCAGCGGTCATTTATCTTGCATCAGGAAACAGCAAACGTTTCGGTCAGGAGAATAAATTATTGCAAATGATCGGAACCAAGCCAATGTATCGTTATGGATTGGACCGATTGATCAATCTATGCAAAGATTATGAAGGGTTTGAGATCATTGTTGTCACACAGTATCAGGAAATTATGAAGCAAACACAATACGACCCAATAACGACAGTGTTTTGTCCAGAAAGTAAATATGGGATTTCATGGTCGATCAAAGCAGGGATCAAAGCAGCGAAAGATGCAGAATTCTATACATTTTTCGTAGCAGACCAGCCCAATATGAAAAGAGAGACAATCGAAAGATTTCTCTCTTTTATGGCAGATGAATCTTGTGAACTTGGCTGTGTCAGAACAGAAGAAAACCTTGGGAATCCCGTATGGTTCTCAAAGAAATATAAACGAGAATTGTTATCGCTTACAAAAGATCAAGGTGGCAAGAAAATCCTCAAAAACACATAGAAAATGCAAGATTTTTCAAGGTATTGGAAGAAACTGAACTTTGCGATATAGATTATCCAAAAGAAATGCAAGCAATGCTTGCAAAGCGAGGCAAAAGTAGTTAAAATATTATTTAAAATACAAAAGAGCGTGGAGGCCAAGTGATGGAATTATTAAAAGAGAGAATTCGAAAAGATGGAGTCGTGAAAGAAGGAAATGTCCTCAAAGTAGACCGCTTTTTGAATCATCAGATGGATGTAAAATTATTCCGTGAGATCGGTAAAGAATTTAAGAAACGTTTTGAAGGCGAAGATATCAATAAGATCCTTACGATCGAAGCATCAGGAATCGGAATCGCCTGTGTTGTGGCAGAGATTTTTGATGTACCAGTCGTATTTGCAAAGAAAACACAGACAAAGAACATCGCGGGAGATGTATATACAACAAAGGTAGAATCATTCACACATGGAAGAGTCTACGACATCATTGTATCTAAAGAATTCTTAGGAGAAGGAGATCATGTATTGCTGATCGACGATTTCCTTGCTAACGGTAAAGCCTTAGAAGGATTAGCGAAATTAGTCAAAGATTCCGGAGCAGAACTGGTCGGAGCAGGAGTTGTGATCGAGAAGGATTCCAGCCAGGAGGAGATTTCTTAAGAAAACAGACACACTTAGAATCTCTTGCGATCGTAGATGCTATGGACGAGAAAACAGGAGAAATCACATTCCGTGAATAATGTCTTTGACATTTTTGTAGGTAGTCTTGCATGTATGTGACAGAATAAAGAAACAATATTAAAAGATCAAGTGCAACTCCGCATGTTTGCCACCTTGATTCTTTTAAATATTTGTTTTTCTTTTATTTCTGTCACATACATCTGAAGTCTATTTAAACCACTACACAGTGTGTATGTTTTACTGTATTAGCATTAATAATATCTGTCCACCTCTATAAAAATTAAAAAACGATAACGTTTAACATACATCCATCAGCTTGAATTTTATTAATTTTATACAAGAATGTCTTTATCTTTTTATGAATACTCGACACATTCCCATCATACAATTAAAAAATTTTACAAAAACTTATCATTCCCATGTACCTTTCCTTAATCTCCCAAGTGTATAGTTAAACTCAACAGAGAATGATTGACTATATCAAAGGAGGATCTTATTGTGAGAACAATTCGCAGAAACATAGCAAGAAATGCAAAAAAATATGCAGCAAAAGCAACTGTATCAGCCATGATGTTAGCAGGCGGAGTTATGATGGCATCTCCAATCCTTTCATCAACAGTCAGCGCAGCGACAGAACATTGGAATGATGCATCTGCTTCTAAAACAGAAAGCTGGTCCACATGGAAAGCAAACTGGGATAAATACAGCACAAATTATGAAAATGTATCCCTAACACCAGGAGCAACAGAATCACAGCTTAATTTTGCATACTACAGCAGGACAGAAGAAACACCAAAAGTTAAGATCGCAACAAAAGCAGATATGTCTGATGCAAAAGAAGTCGAAGGAAAACAGACACAGGCAGTAGCGATCGAAGGTGTTCAGTACTATTCAAACAAAGCATCTGTAAATGACCTGAAAGAAAATACAACTTACTACTATCAGGTATTCCAGAACGGAAAATATCAGGATGTACAGAAATATTCTACAAATCATTTAAAAATTATTCTTTCTTATATGTAGGAGATCCTCAGATCGGAGCATCTTCAGGACAGACAAGTACTGAAGGAGATGCGATGAAAGATAATAACTATGCAGCAAGAAATGATAGTTATAACTGGAACAACGTATTAAATAACGCGGTAAAACAGAATCCAAATCTAAGTTTTGTTGCATCCGCAGGAGATCAGGTAAATAACAATAACAATGAAAAACAGTATGCAGGTTACCTTGGAGCAGATGCTTTAAGATCTCTTCCAGTAGCAACAACGATCGGAAACCACGATTCTGGATCAGCACAGTATGAAATGCATTACAACAATCCAAATGCATTTGATACAAGTGGATATAGAAATACAGCAAAGTATACAGAAGGAAAGACAGCAGCAGGAACAGACTATTATTACACATATGGAAATACATTATTTATCGTATTAGACACAAACAATTACAACTGTGCAACTCACGAAAATGTTATGCGTAAAGCGATCAAAGAAAATCCAAATGCAAAATGGAAAGTTGTAATGTTCCATCAGGACATTTATGGATCAGGATATGATCATTCAGATTCTGACGGAATGGTTTTAAGAACACAGTTAACACCATTAATGGATAAATATGATATTGATGTTGTACTTCAGGGACATGACCATACATACTCCAGAACATATCAGTTACAGAGTGATGGGCAGGCACATGATAAATTCGCAAAAACAGAAAATACAGCAAATTACGCAAAAGAAAACAACTGCTACGAAATCGTTGATACAACAAAAGGTGGAACGGTTGTAAATCCAAAAGGAACTGTATATTTAGAAGCAAACTCAGCAACAGGATCTAAATTCTACAATCTGATCACAGCAAAACAGGATTTCAATTTCTGAGAGAAGCCAGACATGGACACCAAGTTATTCTGTAGTCAATGTAACAGATGACTCTTTTGAAGTTACAACATACGATGCGGACACAGGAAAAGTATTAGACGGATCATCTTCATATAAGATCGTGAAGAAAGCAGAAGAGACCAAAAAAGATGATGCGAACTCAAATACAACAAAGAAAGATGATACAACAGCAGTACAGACAAAAGACCAGACGATCACAGCAACAGCATCTTATAAGAAGAGTGAAACATCCAAAGCATTTAAATTAAATGCAAAAACAAATGGAAATGGAAAACTCACTTACACAACATCAAACAAAGCAGTTGCAACAGTTGATGCCGCAGGAAAAGTAACAGTCAAAGGACCAGGAGTTGCCAAGATCACAGTCAAAGCAGCAGCAACTACAGACTACAAAGCAGCTTCCAAAACAGTTACAGTGACTGTAGCACCAAAGAAACAGAGTATTTCTTTAGTAAATAAGATCAAAAAACAGCTAACGATCAAATGGAAAAAGAATACGAAAGCATCAGGATATCAAGTTGTATATTCTACAAACAAGAAATTACAGGTAAAAAGACAGTAAGAAAAGCAAAAACAACAACATCTTACAAAATCAAAGGTCTGAAAAAAGGGAAAAAATATTACGTAAAAGTCCGCTCTTATAAAACAGTAAATGGAAAACGTATTTATGGAGCCTACAGCACAGCCCAAAAGCAACAATCAAATAGAGATGATAAAGAATTAGTGTCGTAACTTAATTTATCAGACAGAGCAAAAGCCTGCGCCCGGAATGATAGATCCGGACACAGGCATTCTCTGATTTTTCTTTATAAATAAAAGGCTACAATTTATAGAAAGAAGACAACTTATGGAAAAAGCAATATCATGGAAAAAAATCTTGATCTTCGCGATAGCAGTGTGTTTATTTGCAGGGATCATATTCAAATGCAACCAGTTTCAGAAAACGCCATTGGCATCCTATAAAGGACAAAAATATGAAAAAGCAGTTGTAACAAAGATCATCAAAGATAATCTTGCAGAAGACGGAAGTCGTTATGGAACGCAGAAAGTTCTGTCAAAATGACAACGGGAACCTACAAAGGAAAAGAAAAACAGGCGATCAATCCAAGCGGAACTTTATTTGGAGCTGACTGTAAAGTAGGAGCAAGGATCATCGTAATCGTAAATAAAAGTGGAACAAATGCAGGATTTACCGTATATAGTCAGGACCGTACCATGGCAATCTATGGATTTGTGCTGATCTTTGCAGCGGTGGTATGTGCGATCGGTGGGAAGAAAGGTGTTTATGCCATTTTAAGTCTTGTATTTGCGTTTGCATGTATCATCGGTATTATGTTCCGATGATGTATCGGGGAATCTCACCGATCGTGTTGACGATCATTGTAGCGGTGTTGACAACGATCGTAACATTAGGACTTCTTGGTGGATATTCGAGCAAAACAGTGTCCGCAATCCTTGGAACAGCGATCGGAGTCGTGATCGCAGCAGTGGCAGCGATGGCATTTGGAAAAGTAGCAGGGATCACAGGGTATAATGTATCGGATATCGAAGCATTGAACTATGTCGGACAAAATACAAAGATAAAGATCGGAGAATTGCTTTTTGCCGGAATCATCATTTCAGCATTAGGAGCCGTCATGGACGTTGGTATGTCCATTGCATCTACGATTCAGGAAATTTATGAAACAGACAAAACACTGTCAATGAAACGACTTTTTGTATCAGGCATCAATGTTGGAAGAGATATGATGGGAACGATGACGAATACACTGATCTTTGCTTATGTGGGCGGTGCAATGACAACATTAGTGATCAATTACGCATATGATCTAAGCTACAGACAGTTAGCGAACTCTTATGTGATCGGAATTGAGATCATGCAAGGATTATCTGGAAGTCTCGGTGTTGTATTAACAGTACCGATCACAGCATTGATCGCATCATTTCTTGCAGTACGCAAAAAATAAATTTTATAATTCATAAAATAAACAATAAATACAGTCTATGGATTTTATAAAAAACATCTATAAATCTATTGACACAGAAAAAAAATTCATGTATCGTAAAAACATCAAAACAAGGAGAAACTAAGATGACAACAAGTAAGATGAATAATTGCACATTTTATTACTTTAGCTTTCAGGGTTATTATTTTTATCCTGACTATTTTTGTTGCAATGAATCATCGCCAAAACTTATGTCACTTAAACCGACAGAGTAAAACATTAAGGCATGCATTCTTGCAACAGAGTGCATGCCTTCTTTTTACTCAAAGAAACAAAGGCCGCACCAGAGAAGCAAGATAGAAACGACTTGCCAGGAAAGGACGAACATCATGATTATTATTTTAAAGAAACAGGCAGAAGAAGCAAAGATCAACGCATTAAAGAAAGAGATGGAAGAGCAGGGACTGGGAATCCACGAATCCGAAGGTGTTAACACAAGAATCCTTGGATTAGTGGGAGATACATCTGTTGTAGATATGCGTCATATCATGGCAAACAGCATCGTTGAAAATGTACAGCGTATTCAGGAGCCATACAAGAAGGCTAACAGAAAATTCCATCCAAACGATACAGTTGTTGATGTAAACGGAGTAAAGATCGGTGGTGGAAACTTCCAGGTGATCGCAGGACCATGTTCTATTGAGACAAAAGAACAGATCACAGAAGTCGCAAACGATGTGAAGAATTCTGGTGCAGGATTATTAAGAGGAGGAGCTTTCAAACCAAGAACTTCCCCATACTCTTTCCAGGGACTTCATGGAGAAGGATTAGAATTATTATTAGAAGCTAAGAAAGCAACAGGACTTCCAGTTGTTACAGAGATCATGGATGCAAGTCATCTTCCATTATTCGAAGATGTGGACCTGATTCAGGTTGGAGCAAGAAATATGCAGAACTTTGAATTATTAAAAGAATTAGGAAAGATCAACAAACCAATCTTATTAAAGCGAGGACTTGCAGCAACGATCGAAGAATGGTTAATGAGTGCAGAATACATTATGGCAGGTGGAAATGAAAATGTAATCCTTTGTGAGAGAGGAATCCGAACATACGAAACAGCCATGAGAAATACGTTAGATCTTTCTGCAATCCCTATGATCAAGAAGAAATCCCATCTTCCAGTCATGGTAGATCCATCTCATGCAACAGGAATCAGAGATATGGTAGAGCCAATGGCATTAGCAGCGATCGCAGCTGGGGCCGATGGATTAATGGTAGAAGTTCATAATGATCCAGCCAAAGCATTATGTGATGGACCACAGTCACTGACACCAGAACAGTTTGATACATTGATGAAGAAGGTAAATAAGACAAGAGAATTCTTTCAGGCATTATAACTAGAAAAAATCTTGCTGAGAATTGTAAATTGGGATATACTATAACTAAAGAAAGAAAAAGACAACCCGGGAATCCATTGATTTCCGGGTGTTTGTCAGTTTTATAGATTCTAAGGAAAAAGGAGAGATATCTTATGAAAGTAATCGTCGGACTGGGGAATCCGGGAAAGAAATATGACAACACAAGACACAATATTGGATTTGAAGCCCTTGATTATATTGCAGACAAAGAAGGCATAAGTATAAATACAGGGAAACACAAGGCATTGATCGGAACTGGTTATATGGGAGGAGAAAAAGTCCTTCTTGTGAAACCACAGACATTTATGAACTTAAGCGGGGAAAGTCTTCGTCCAATCATGGATTTCTATAAATTAGAGCCAGAAGATTTTATCATTATTCATGATGATATCGACCTTGATGTTGGAAGACTGCGTATCCGAAGAAAGGGAAGTGCAGGGGGACATAATGGACTGAAAAGTATCATCAGTCATTTAGGAAGTATGGATTTCCCAAGGGTGAAGATCGGTGTTGGAGAGAAACCAAAAGGATATGATCTGGCAGATTATGTATTAGGACATTTTACAAAAGAAGAACAGGCAATCTTTGCGGAACGTTTTGATGAAGTGTACGATGCAGTACAGCTGATCGTTATGGGCGACATCACAGAAGCGATGAACCGCCACAATAAGAAAAAGTAGGGATAGAAAGTGTTAGAACATATATTAAAAGACGATCCGGTATACAGACAATTAAAGGATGAGGTCGAAGATTACTGTGGCCCGGTTCTTGTATCAGGATGCACCGATACAGCCAAATGGCATCTGACCAGTCTGATCGGAAATCATAAGAAAAAGCAATTTAAGATCATCATCGTACCAGATGAGAACAAAGCAAGACAATGGTCGAGGCAAGTCATTTCTTTGGAGAAAAGGTTCAGTATATTCCAGCAAAAGATCCATTATTCTACACAGCCGATGTTCATGGAAATGCAATCGCAAGAGACCGTATGCTGGCAATCAAGAAGATCGTGGATGACAAATGTGGAACCTTTGTGATGACGATCGATGCTGTGATGGATCAGGTTGTTCCATTAAGTGATATCAAGAATCATAAGATGACGTTTAAAATGGGAGAGACACTGGAAGAGGCAACGATCGCAGAAGAATTTGTTGCCAGAGGCTACGAAAAAGCACCATTTGTTGAGGCTCCAGGCGAGTTTGCTGTGCGAGGAGGGATCATTGATATTTTCCCATACACGCAGGAAAGCCCATATCGTATTGAACTATGGGGAGATGAAATTGATTCGATCCGAAGTTTTGATAAAGAAAGCCAAAGATCCATCGAAGAAGTCGATACTCTGACCATTTATCCGGCATCAGAGATCATTTAAACCAGCCAAGGATTGAACATGGTCTTCGAAATATGGAAGAAGATTATGAGAAGTTATCACAGAAGTTTAAAAAGAAAAAAATATGATCAGGAAACCCGACTAAGAAAAGAAATGGACCGTGTCCGTGAGGAATTAAGGGAACTTCATATGTTGATCGGAGTAGAAGGTTACCTCCCATATTTTTATGAAAATACAGAATGCATCTTAGATTATTTCCCAGAAGAAAGCATGATCTATATGGATGAACCAAACATATCAGAGAACGTGCAGATGCATTTATTTGGAATTCTCAGAGAGTATGAAAAGCCGTCTGGAAGGTGGGTATCTTCTGCCTAAACAGGCAAATACGGTGACAGATTATGAGAGTATTTTATATCAGATCGAGAAACATAAGATGCTATGTTATTCGATTTTATCTGCTGAGATCAATGATTTTAGAGTTGCTAGAACCTTATTTATGGATACAAAATCCATTCAGTCTTATAACAACAGTTTTGAGCAGTTAGTCAAAGATCTTACCAAATATCAGAGTAAGGACTACAGGATCGTTGTTGCTTCTCCATCTGTTACAAGAGCGAAACGTCTAAGCAGTGATCTGAGAGAAAATGGTTTGGTTGTGACATATGATAAGGACTTGAAATATGGAGTGGAAGCAGGGCAGATTGTTGTCACAGCAGGAAAGCTTCTGACAGGAATTGAATATCCGGCAGCCAAATGGGTATTGATCTCAGAAGGAGACATTTTCAAAGGAAGAGAAGAAAAAAAGCGCCGAAAGAAAGAGAAGAAAAAACAAGGAGAAAAGATCCGAAGTTTGCAGATATCAATATCGGTGATTACGTTGTTCATGAAAAACATGGAGTCGGTATTTACCGCGGAATCGAAAAGATCACAACAGATGGGGTTGAAAAAGACTACATCAGTATTGAATATCAGGGCGGTGATAATTTATTTATTTTAGCATCAGCCCTAGACCAGATTGCAAAATACGCAAGTGCAAATGCAAGAAAGCCGAAACTTCATAAATTAGGTGGAAATGAATGGAAGAAGACGAAAACACGTGTCAAAGGTCAAGTCAAAGATATTGCGGAAGAACTCGTGCAGTTATATGCACTAAGACAGGCAAAAGAAGGATATGTTTATGATAAGGACTCTGTATGGCAGAAAGAGTTTGAAGAATTATTTCCATACGATGAAACGCAGGATCAGTTAAATGCGATCGATGATACGAAAAGGGATATGGAAAGCAAGAAGATCATGGACCGACTGATCTGTGGAGATGTTGGCTATGGCAAGACAGAAGTAGCGATCCGTGCAGCATTTAAGGCAGTAGACAATGGAAAACAGGTGGCGTATCTCGTACCAACCACGATCCTTGCACAGCAGCATTACAATACATTTGCACAGAGATTCATGATTACCCGATCACCGTACACATGATGTCCAGATTCTGTACAGCAAAAGAGCAGAAAGAGACGATTGAAGGACTCAAAAATGGAACGGTAGATGTCGTGATCGGAACGCATCGTTTATTGTCCAAAGACATGCAGTATAAGAATCTGGGACTGCTCGTAATTGATGAAGAACAGCGTTTTGGAGTGACACATAAAGAAAAGATCAAGACAATGAAAAAAGATGTCGATGTCTTATCATTATCTGCTACACCAATTCCAAGAACCCTGCATATGAGTCTGATCGGAATCCGTGACATGAGTGTATTAGAAGAACCACCGCATGACCGAAGAGCGATCCAGACATATGTTATGGAATATAATGAAGAACTGGTCAAAGAAGCGGTCTACCGCGAAATGACACGTGGCGGGCAGGTATATTATGTGTATAACCGCGTCAATAATATCGCAGAAGTGACAGCCGAATTACAGAGATTGCTTCCAGATGCGAAAGTTGCATTTGCCCACGGACAGATGAAAGAACGCGAACTGGAAGAGATCATGATGGGATTTATGAACCATGAGATCGATGTATTGGTATCCACAACGATCATCGAGACAGGACTAGATATTCCGAATGTAAACACAATGATCATTCACGATGCCAACCAGCTTGGGTTGTCCCAGTTGTATCAGTTAAGAGGACGTGTCGGAAGATCGAATCGAAATGCATTTGCATTTTTGATGTACAAAAAAAACACACTGTTAAAAGAAACCGCAGAAAAACGATTACAGGCAATCCGGGAATTTACAGATCTGGGATCCGGTTATAAGATCGCAATGCGAGATCTGGAGATCCGCGGAGCAGGAAATCTCTTGGGACAGGCACAATCCGGTCATATGGAAGCAGTTGGATACGATCTGTATTGCAAGATGCTGAATGAAGCAGTCTTGAGATTAAAAGGCGAATTAAAAGACGAGGATGAATTTGACACAACGCTCGATCTTGATATCAACGCATTTATTCCATCAACGTATGTATATAATGAATATCAAAAACTGGAATTATACAAACGTATTTCATCCATTGAATCCAAAGATGAAATGGAAGATATGACAGATGAGTTGATCGACCGCTTTGGGGAAATGCCGAAAGCAGTCTACAATCTGTTATATGTTGCATATTTGAAATCATTAGCACACCACGCTATATGACAGATGTGAAACAAAAAGGAGAAAAAGTCTCATTTGAAATGAAACCAGATGCAGCTGTGGACGTAGAAAAAATTCCAGTGGTATTAGAAGAATACAAACGTGAATTATCCTTCCAGGCAGGCAAGAATCCGACATTTGTACTGGATCTGTCAAAGACAAAGAAAGTGAAGCAGTTAGAAAAGATTGAACATTGTGTGAACTCGCTCAATTCATTGATAATCCGATAAGTTTGTGCTATAATATCGCCAGACATTAGCCTAATATAATCATAATATGAAGGAGAAAATGAAATGAAGAAATTAGCAAAGAAGTTGCTATGTTTAACTGCAGTTCTTGCGTTAACTCTTTCTTTATTTACAGGATGTAAAAGCAAGAATGAGAAGACATTATTTGAATATGCAGGACAAGAAGTAACATTCCAGGAAGCACATGTATATGCAAGAATCATGCAGTATCAGGCAGAAGCTCAGTACGGAGCATACTTCGGAGACAGCATGTGGTCTATGCAGGTCGGAACAGACAGCAAAGGAAAGAAGATCACAATGCAGCAGTCTGTCAAAGACAGCGTTATCAACCAGTTAAAACAGATCAAAGTTTTAGCAGCACACGCAGACGACTACAACGTGAAGTTAACAAAATCTGAGAAGAAGCAGATCAAAGAAAGCGTAACTGCCTTCGCAAAAGACTCAACAGGTAAGAAAGTCATGAAGAAGACAGAAGCAGATAAAGATATGATCCAGAAACTGTACGAAGAAAGCACGATCGCAAGTAAAGTTATGCAGGCGATCATCAAGAAAGCAAACGTTACAGTAACAGATGACGAAGCCAAAACTGTTAAAGTTTACAAACTTGTCTTCACAACAAAGACAACAGACAGCAAGACAGGAAAAGAAAAAGACATGACAGCCGCTGAGAAGAAAGATCAGCTAAAGAAAGCAAAATCCGCATTAAAGATGATCAAGAAAGGTCAGAGTATCAGCTCTGTAGCTAAGAAGTTCAGCGTAAACTCTGACAACGAAGAATCCTATACAAAAGGAAAAGCTGCATTAGGAACAAAATTCGAAACAGCAGCAGCAAAACTTAAGAAGAACCAGGTAAGCGGAGTCGTAGAATTAGACGATGCATACGTGATCATCAAGATGTTAAATCCAAACGACACAACAGCAGCTGCATCAAACAAATCCACACTGCTTCAGGAAAAACAGCAGGCAGCATACGAGAAAGTCTACAAGAAGTGGACAAAAGATGCAGACAAGAAGTGGGATGACAAGAAGTCTGTAGATCAGGATCTGTGGAAAGAAGTTAAGTTCAAATATAAAGCTACAACAGCATCTACAGCAGCAACAACTACTACTACAACAGCAGCTAAGAACACAACAACAGCTGCGAAGAATAAATAATTACAAGAAATAAAAAGGCCGAGATAACGGGAATAGTTATCTCCGGTCTTTTTTGACTTTCTGTGATCACACAGGCACCGAGTTGTTCATATGTATGAATGCATTTTTCTGAGATTGAAGAATTCGTAATAAGATTGCGACCTTTTCCAAGTTGACAGATGTAGATAAAATCTTTCTTCATAAGTTTGGTTTCATCTGCGAGAAAATAGATTTCAGGAACCATGTGACAGAGCAGGCGTACAATTGATGCCTCAGCCATACTTCCTAAAAAGATATTTCCTTCTTCATCAACAGCATTAACTCCAATAAAAGCACAGTCAAGCTGGAATGAATTCAGATTCGATTCGGCAATCTGACCAGTTGTAGTAAGTGAATTATGACGTATTTCTCCACCCAGAGAAATTAGATGAATATTAGGATATGAACTTAATTCGTAAGAAATATTGACTGCATCTGTAACGATATTTAAGGTGCCAGAATCTTTGAGCATTGTAGCAAACATATGGACTGTTGTTCCAGAGGCAAGGAAAATATGATGTCGATTCTGAATGTAAGGAAGAGCAGCTCTTGCAATAGATTCTTTCAATTCAATATTCTGCGTCATACGCTGATGAAAAGGAAGAGTGGTATCGTGAATCGAAAGAGAAGGAAGTGTTGCACCTCCATGTGTACGGATCAATTTATGGTCATTCTCAAGTTCCTTTAAATCTCTTCGTGCAGTCATTGGCACGATGTCAAATATTTCACAGATTTCAGAAATTGAAATCCGTTCAAAATGAGATAAATAATCTAATATTTTTTGTTGACGTATATCTTTTTTCAACGAAATAGCTCCTTTTATATACTATATAATTATCTTTTATTATACTTTACAGAAAAGGAAAATTCAAGAAATAAGAGAATAATAAAAAGTTCTAAACGAAACATTTGTATAGACAAAACGAACATAAAAATGTTAATATGAAACAAATATAAGTGTTAGAAAGGGTGTTTTATTATGAAATGTGTTGCAGTAGGAGATATGATGATTCCGTCCATATATTTTAGGAGGGAATTAGAAAAAAGTTCGATCATTGATGAGTTTATATGTAAATCCTGGAAAGAAAATAGTAGTAAAGATGATTTCAGGGAAGTTATCCGAAAGATAGAAACACAGGGAGCATGTGCATTTGAGGTAGAAGATGAGATTACAGAGCTTATGAAAAAGGCGGATGTTATTTTTGTACATCAGTGTCCGGTTAGTAAGGAAGTGATCAAAGAAGCAGAAAATCTAAAGTATATTTTATCCTGTCGTGGTGGTGTGGAAAATATTGACATGGAGCGGCAAAAGAAAAGGGTGTGAAAGTTATTAATTGCCCAGCTCATAATGCATATGCAGTTGCAGAATATACGATAGGAATGATTTTAAATGAATTAAGAAATATCACAAGATCTTGTACAGCATTAAAGAATGGTGAGTGGAGAGAAAAATATCAAAATTCTGAGACACTGACAGAACTAAGAAGCCAGACGATTGGAATCATTGGATTTGGAACGATTGGTCGTCTCGTCATTGAACGTCTGAAAGGTTTTCATCCAACTATCCTTGTTCATGATCCATTTGCAGATGAAGATAAGATTCGAGAAGAAGGATGCAAACCAGTTACAAAGGAAGAACTGATCAAACGATCAGATGTGATCACGATTCATGCAAGGATCAAGGCTGTGATCCACCAATTATCGGAAAAGAGGAATTTAATCAGATGAAAGAAACTGCTTATTTGATCAATACAGCAAGAGCAGTCGCAGTTGATATGAAAGAACTTTATCATGCACTTTCAGAGCATAAGATCATGGGAGCAGCAATCGATGTATTTCCGACAGAACCTGTTTCAAAAGATGAACCATTGTTGAAATTAGACAATATTACAGTGACAAATCATCAGGGAGGAGCAACCGTAGAATCATATGTGAAGGCACCAGAGATGGTTCTCGATATGTTAAAACATAGTTTAGAATAAAAAATACAATTACAAAGTATAAAAAATAGCTGCTTTAACAATTATTTTCAAAAAAATGTGAAAGAAATTGTAAGCAGACTATTTTTTTGCATTTTTTTTGAAATACTTGAAACTGTTTTTTGAAAAAGTACGATGCTATACTTTAGTTACAGATGAGGTGAACATATGAACAAGAGATCTCGAGAAATATTATCTCAGCTAATTACAAAAACAGAATATAGTCAGACAATATCAATTCAGAAACTGGCTGATATGTTTAAAGTTTCAAGCCGGACCATACGATATGATATTGATCAGATTAATGATTATCTGAAAGAAAATCATTTACAACCATTGAATCTTGGAAAAAGAGGTGTGATCAACACCGAACCAGATATCACGAAAGCGAGAGAATCCCTCTCAGAAGAAGGATTTTACTCTTTCAAACTTACAAGGGAAGAAAGAGTCAGTTTCGCAGCAGTGTTGATGATCTGTTCCGATGATTACATCACATTATCAGAGATTGCAGATCAGTTATTTGTAAGCAGATCAACAGTCATTCAGGATTTGGAACATATCAAAACTTTTTGCAGAGAGAGACATTTATATGTACTTTCTCATTCAAACAAAGGGTTGCTTCTGGAAGGAAGAGAGATCGATAAACGAAACTTATTGATCGATATGATCCAGTCAGGAAGCAGTATTTTCAAGGTTGAGCCAATTTTCCAGCATTTAACACAGTGTCTTTCAAAGAACTTAAAGATAGATCTGGAAGATATCTCAATGATCGAAAAGATCATCAATGAGGCAGAACATATTTATGGAAGATTTTTGACAGACCGGTCATTTACTCAGTTAAGAAATTACTTTCAACTTTCACTTTACCGCTTAAGAAAATCACATTACGTGGAATATGGTGGAGAAAAGAACAGCAAATGGGAAATGGCCAAAGGAATGATCGACCAGATTCAGCAGTTTATCGTAAAAGAAATACCGGACACAGAAGTCTATTATATAGCAGATGTCTTAAACCGAATGAAATACATCAAGAAAACGACCAGTAACAAAGAGATTGTTAAGATGCAGGTCATCACAAGAAATTTCATTCAGAATATATCAAAAGATATTCATATGAATCTTCAAGGAGATTACATCTTTTATGAAAACCTGATCAATCATCTGGAATCAACATTCTCAACACTGGGTGATAGATTTGCAATTAATTCCGTAGTTGATGAAGTGCTTCAGAGATATCCGGGAGTCAAAAAAGCCACAGAAAAGAATGTTCATGTATTGGAAGAATATGTTGGAAGAAAGTTATCACAAGAAGAGATCGCATACATCGTAGTTCATATTTGTGCAGCGATCGAGCGAAACAAGAATGAGACCGTAAGATATTCCGTAGTTTTAGTATGCAACGGAGGAATCGGTACATCACAGTTACTTCTTGCAAGACTGGAGAAATTTTTCCACTTGGATGTGATTGACATCATTCCGGCACACGACATTGAAAATATGAATATGGAAGATGTTGATGCAGTGATCTCAACAATCTCACTTGAAGGGAAAGGAATTGAGTATATACAGGTTGATCCATTACTGACAGATGAGGATTGTATCAGAGTTGGTGAGAAATTATCAAAGATCACTCCGAAGACAACAGTAAAGGAAACCGTTTCTGAGGAAACAACAGATTCATTTAAATCTTTGGAAAAGATAAAAGAGATCTTAGATGATGAAGATGCACTGGCAAAGATAAGAACAGTCGTTGATTCATTCTTTCAGAAAAAAGAAGAAACCATGCTAAGTGATCTTCTTCCAGCACAGGCAATCCAAATCGGAGTTGAATGCAGTGACTGGAAAGAAGCGATCAAAGCAGCCGCACAGTATCTTCTAGAACAGGGTGCCATCAACGAACATTATGTAAATGCCATGATTGAAAATGTCATGGAAAATGGCCCATACATCGTTGTTGCACCAGGATTTGCACTCCCACATGAAGCATTGAATGCAGGAGCCAGCAAAGTTGGAATGAGTCTGATCAGACTAAAGACCCCAGTTCCTTTTGGAAAAGAGGAAATGGATCCGATTGAATGGGTATGTTGTCTGAGTGCAATCAACAAAGAAACTCACTTAAAAGCGATGTTTCAACTAGTAAATCTTTTCTATAACCAGTCTTTTCGTGAGAAGATCAAAGAGTGTAAGACGGGAGAAGAAATTTACAAGATTATAGAACAATTTGAGTATGAAACGAGGTAGATACAATGATTTGGGAAGACCTGAATGAAAACTTGATAGTGCCTGATCTGGAGGCAAAAAGTTCCGATGAAGTATTTGAAAAACTTGGAGGTTTATTTATAGCTGAAGGGTATTGCAGAGATACTTATGTCGATGCTTTAAAAGACAGAGAAAAAGATTTTCCAACAGGAGTCAATATGGGAAGTATCGGAATCGCAATTCCTCATACCGATAAACAACATGTGATCAAAGGTGGGGTGGCGATCGGAGTCTTAAAAGAACCGGTACATTTCTACCAGATGGGAACAACCGATGAACCAGTGGAAGTAAAATTAGTATTTATGCTTGCAGTGGAAGATCCAAAAGAACATTTAGTCTTTTTACAGAGAATTCTTGCAGTACTTCAGGATCAGGATGTTTTAGCTAAGATCATGAAAACTGGAGATAAAAAAGAGATCATCGAGATCATCAAAGAAAAAGAAAGCAATTTATAAATTTTATATAAATAATTCATGCTATATTTCAGGATAACATCTTGAAAAGAAGGAGATTTATTATGGCAGCAGTAAATATTTTATCAGTATGTGGATCAGGAACAGTAACATCATCTATGGTAGCTGCAAAGCTGAAAGAAAAGCTTGGGGAAAGAGGATACAGCGTTTCTACAACAGAAGCTCGTCCAACAGAAGCTTTAAACTTAGCAACTTCCGGAAGATTTGATATCTTAACACATACAAGCCCACTTCCAGATGGAGACTACACAATTCCAACAGTCAATGCTTTCGCATGCATTACAGGAATGGGAGAAGACCAGTTCTTCGAAGATGTCGTAGCGGCATTAAAATCCGTAGGAAAATAAAAGTGTTTTAGAGTGTATTAAAAGAGAATTATATGAGTGTGTTCTTCGGAACAAAGGGAGGAACTTATGGTAGTATTAGAATTTTTGAAAGCGATCATTGATAACTTTGGATCAGCAATCGTCGTTCCATTTATCATCTTTATCATTGCATTGATCTTTAGAGTAAAACCAGCAAAAGCATTCTTATCTGCTTTGTATGCAGGTGTATCTCTGGAAGGTTTTTCACTGATCATCGGGGCATATACACCAATCATCACACCATTGGTACAAAATATGTCAAAAGTAATGTCAAATGTAACAGGTGTTGAATTAAACACATTTGACGTAGGTTGGCAGGCAACATCTGTCGTAGCATTTGCAACAAGTGCTGGTATGATCTACTTAGGACTTAGTATCGCATTGCAGACAATCTTATTCCTTGTAAAATGGACAAACATTTTCCAGCCATCTGACTTATGGAACAACTACTCATACATTGTATGGGGTGCTATGGTAATCTTCAAGACTCACAACTTTGCATTAGGTATCGCATGTATGGTTTTATTAAACTTATACAGCTTATTAATTTCAGAACTTGTAGCAAAACGTTGGTCTAAATACTATAACTATCCAAACTGTACAATCATCGCTATGCATAACGTAGAGCCAGCAATCTTTGCTATCGCAATCGACCCAATTTTAAACTTACTCGGATTAAACAAAGTTAAATTAAACCCTAAATCAATCGAAAAGAAATTAGGATTCATCGGTGAACCAATGACATTAGGATTCATCCTTGGTGGAATCATCGGTATCCTTGGAAACGTAGGAAAATTAACATCTATGGCAGGATGGGGAAGCGTATTTACAGCAGCCATCGCTACAGCAGCAATCATGGCTATCTTCCCTAAAATCGCTAGTATGTTTGCTCAGGCATTCGCACCTATCACAGAAGCAGCCAGAGTATTCATGAAGAATTCTGGAGACAGAGAATGGTACATCGCAGTAAACGATGCTGTAGGATATGGTGAACCAGCAACATTAACAAGTGGATTATTATTAATCCCAATCATGGTAGTTATCGCAACAGTACTTCCTGGTAACCAGGTACTTCCAGTTGTTGACCTTTTAGCTATCCCATACATGGTACAGGGACTTGTAGCAGTATACAAAGGAAATATGTCTAAGATCTTAGTAGCCGGTGTTATCTGGTTCAGCTTAGGATTATTAATGTGTACATACACAGCACCATTATTCACAGACGTTGCCAGAGGTGCAGGATTCGCAATTCCAGCCGGAGCAGCAATGATCACAAGTTTCAACATCCTTGGTAAACCAATGCTTGGTTTCGTATTCCTTGCATTCTTATCAGGAAACCCATTATTTATTGGAATCGCAGTTGCAGTATACGCAGTAGCATTCTTCATCTTTAAGACAAAGAATGCACAGATTGTAGCATATCTTGATCGTCAGGCAGACAAAAACGATGCAGCAAATGAGGCAGAAGGAGCGTAATAGATTATGAAAATAGATGTAAATCAGTTTTTAAAACCATGTAGTTGCGGAAGAAAACACGAGATTGTTGTCGATGATATCATCATCGACAGCGGTGCAATCAATCAGTTGCCAGAAATCTTAAAAAGACCAGCATATGCTGATAAGAAATCATTAGTTATGATCTGTGATGAGAATACTTATGAAGCTGCTGGTAAACAGGTAGAAGCACTGGTTCCAGGACTTAAAAAGATCGTATTGAATCCTGATAATCTTCATGCCAATGAACATGGTGTAGAAGCAGCGAAAAAAGGATTAGACGAGATCGGTGATGTAGACATGATGATCGCTGTAGGATCAGGAACTGTTCATGATATCACAAGATTCATGCATATGAGATGAAGATACCATTTTCTCAGTACCAACAGCAGCCAGTGTCGATGGATTTGTATCTACAGTAGCAGCAATGACATGGCATGGATTTAAGAAAAGTTTTACAGCGGTATCTCCAGTTGTAGTAATTGCAGATACTGATATTTTCAAAAAAGCACCACTACGCCTGACAGCATCTGGGGTATCAGATCTTCTTGGAAAATATACTGCATTAGCAGATTGGAAGATCACACATTTGTTGACAGGAGAATACATTTGTAAAGAAATCTGTGATATGGAATATCAGGCATTAGACAGTTTGATCTCAAGTTTGGATGGATTGAAAACAGGTGACACAAAAGCATATGAAGATCTGATGTACGGATTATTATTATCAGGACTAGCTATGCAGATGACAGGAAACTCAAGACCAGCATCTGGTGCAGAGCATCATATGTCTCATTTATGGGAGATGGAAGTGTTAAATGATTATATTGATTTCTATCATGGAGAGAAGTAGGAGTTGGCCTGGTATTATCTTCTAAGATTTACCACAAAGCAGCTGACAAGATGCTTGCAGGCGAATTCAAAGTAAAGGATAAAATGCCAATCGAGGAAGATTTGATTCGTGAGAAATTCAATAAACCAGGAATGTTTGATATCATCATGGAAGAAAATACTCCAAATCTGTTAGAACAGGTTGATTCTAAGAAATTGATCGAACATAAAGAAGAAATTGCAGCAATCATTAATGAAATTCCAACAGATGAAGAATTGATTGCGATGATCAATAAAGTAGAGGGAGTAAAATCATTAGAAGATCTAGGATTTGATGAAAGTTATCAGGCTGAGACAGCAAGATTATCACCATATGTACGTGCAAGGATCACATTTATGCGTTTATTAAAATTTTATGATTTCTATGAGGAGGTCATTTCATGCTAGAAGAATTAAAACAGAAGGTTTATGAAGCAAATATGGAATTACCAGCCAAAGGTCTAATCACATATACATGGGGGAATGTCAGCGGAATTGACAGAGAAAAAGGTTTATTTGTAATCAAACCAAGTGGAGTTCCATATGAGACATTAAAACCATCAGATATGGTTGTTATGAATCTGGCTGGAGAGAAAGTCGAGGGAGAATTGAATCCATCTTCTGATACCCCAACACATCTTGAGTTATACAAAGCATATGAAGATCTTGGTGGAATCGTTCATACACATTCTCCATGGGCAACTTCATGGGCACAGGCAGGAAGAAGTATTCCTGCATATGGAACAACACATGCTGATTATTTCTATGGAGAGATTCCATGTGCAAGATCACTGACAGCCGAAGAAGTTGAAGGTGATTATGAAAAGAATACAGGATTGGTGATCATTGAAACCTTTAAAGAGAAAAATCCAATCTATGTACCAGGAGTTTTATGCACGAATCATGGACCATTTACATGGGGAAAAGATGCAGCAGAAGCTGTACATAACGCGGTAGTTCTTGAAGAAGTAGCCAAAATGGCATATCGTACAGAACATTTGAAACCAGAGGTTTCACAAGCACCACAATATCTGCAGGACAAGCACTTTTTCAG
>ENA-OQAS01000184-OQAS01000184.1-human-gut-metagenome-genome-assembly--contig:-NODE-184-length-33277-cov-3.109563_pt1 | contig 33277 bp, 50 predicted proteins | sample MGYA00242733_ERZ504523 | MGnify/ENA primary metagenome ERZ504523 (study PRJEB26092, sample SAMD00036239) | human gut metagenome | host: Homo sapiens | study: EMG produced TPA metagenomics assembly of...
CATTATAGCAGCTTATCAAGCTAATGATGCATTACTCAGCAGAGATAGCACCAACTGGACAGGCCTCAGCGCATGTTCCGCAGTCAACACAAGCGTCTGCGTCGATTACATAATGCTCGTCTCCCTGAGAAATAGCTTCGTTCGGGCACTCACCCTCACATGTTCCACAGCTAACGCATTCGTCAGAAATTACATATGCCATAATTGATATCCTCCTTTTAAATTGTGTATTATATGTATCCCATACCAGGGATTCTATTCCCATTCTAATATATCTGCATAAAGAATACAAGTATAAATTTATAAACAAAACTGAAAATTCGTAACCCGTTGATTCTATTCCGGATTCGTATTATAATAGCAGAACGGAATGAAAATATTTCGATAAAACAGTAAAGGAGAATACAATCATGGCAAAAGTTACAAAGAGCATGCTGATCGGAGAACTGCTCACTGTAGACCCGAATATCGCACCGATCCTGATGAGAGCAGGAATGCATTGTCTTGGCTGCCCGTCTTCACAGATGGAATCTCTGGAAGAAGCAGCAATGGTCCATGGCCTGGACGCAGATGTCCTCGTAGCTCAGATCAATGATTTTCTTGGTGAGTAATAAACAGAAGCTTTTTTGCTGAAACAAAAGGACCGCTGTCGGGAAATGCAGATCATATGGATCGCATTCCGACAGCGGTTTGTTTGTCTGTAGGATATTTGGTTTGTCAGATATTCAGAAGCTTCTGAAGTGCATGATCAGCAATCAGTGCACAGTGCTCTCTGAGGTAGGCTTCACCGGCTGGTGTGAATGCGCGGCCGATGCCATACTCGGAAAGGATATTGCAGACCTTGTTAAATTCTTCAGGTGTACAGTCTGACTGATGAAGTACCAGCTGATAGACACCGTCTTCTCCTTCACGATAGAGAGTATTATCACCGGTAAAGAAACCATTCATACCATGAGATGCGGCAATAACATCATCCAGCCCCGGGAAAGAGTACAGGCGTATAAGCTTTACAGAACTCTCAGCCGGCTGCTGTGATGCATCCGGAGTTTCTGTTGCCTGAGAGGCGGAAGTTTCCGCCCTTTTTTCTTCCGGTTTCTGTGAAAGATCCTTAAGCTTGGATTCACAGAGCTTCTGGAAGATATCGATGATATTGTCAGCGCCATCGATCTCTACGGTATCGGAAGGTTTGTTGCCCTTGAAGGGTGCAAATTTGGAAAAACGTGTATCCAGTTCTTCAGGATCTTCCACTTTAGTGATAATGAGGATAATACTTTCGGCATTGACAGGAATAGCTCGATCATCAGAGGAATATTATCTGCTTCAAAACCAAATTGTATCTGTGCCTGCTGCATCATATCACGAAAGAGACGTTTGGCTTTTTCGGTACCGTATGCAAGTTCGCTGATACGGATCTGATGACTGTCCAGATCTTCTTTCGTCAGGGTACAGCGGATCTGATTTTCATTGATTTTTCTATTTTCATATGATCACATCCTATAGGTAAATAAATTTAATCTTTACATACTGTATTATATAACAGTTATACACAAGATGTAAAGATGTAGAAAACCGGAGAAAAAAGAAAATTTCTGATTCTTTTATAAAAGACTTGCATCTGAAGAGAAATCAGGTATAATGAAAAGCAGAAAAGCTGTCTCCTCCCGGAAGTAAGAAGACAGTAACGATAACTTAAAGTCATATTTTTCTGAAGATAAGGATTCTGTGTGAAATTCATCGGCGAGTCTGTCGGTACACAGAGAAATTTCCCCCCATTTTATTATTTATATTTTATTACAAGTATCATCCTAACAGGGAAGGTGCAGCTTTTCGAGAACCATTGCTGGTGTTTTCTGAAAATCTAACCAGGAAAGGAGGTCGGGATACGCCAAATATATCACAGGAAAAAAGAAATCCGCAAAACCCTTCGAAGGGAACTGGAGCTTTATCGTGAGAACGGAGTTTCTCTTTATCTCAATGGAGAACCAAGCACTCCGAAAAAATCGCAAAAGCCTGTCAGATTGCGGAAAACGGGGTCTATATGCGGGATTATACGGAAGATGAAGACGGCCATATCGCCTGTGTAAGCTTTGATCTTATTCGCAAAGAATGACCGTACATAAGAAAAAACGGTTCCCCGGATAACGATCATCCCCTGCACTCATGCATACCATGCGGGGAACGAAATTCTAAAGAAATTGTGAAAAATTATTAAAAGTCGATTTTTATAACGAAATGTAGACAAGATATGTTATAATAAAGCAAATTATGACATTTTATACCGAAAGGAAAAAAACATGATAAAAAAACACATACCGGTCCTTGTGGTAGGTCTGCTGATCGTTCTGGTCGCTCTTGCCGGAGGGACTGTTTACGGGATCAATAAGCTTATACCAAGCAGGAAACAAATGGATCTGACAGAATACTACGGCCAGAATGCAGACGGTGAGGCTGCGTTGATACTTGGAACTGAGAAACTGGAAGAGAAGGCACTTATCTCAGGAGAAGATGTATATCTTCCGCTGGATGTAGTGAACGGATATTTGAATCAGAGATATTACTGGGATAGCGAAAACAAGAAGATACTGTATGCAACACCATCCAGTCTCACAGAGGAACCGGCTTCAGATAAGGCAGACGGAAACGTGTGGCTGAAGGATGACACGGTTTATCTGAAACTGGATTATGTAAAAAAGTATACAGATATCGATTCTTATATAGAGCAGGATCCTGCAAGGATTGCGATACAGTACAAATTTACCAATGTGGAGACCGTGACCACGAAGAAAGATACCGTGATCCGTTACCGGGGCGGGATCAAGGCGCCGATCCTTTCCAAACTGGCGAAGAATACAGTTCTCCGGCTGATGAATGAAGGAAAGGACTGGGATCAGGTGGCAACCGATGACGGTTACATCGGTTATGTGCAGAAGAAAAAAGTAAGTGCTGTGGATACAACGGATTATGAAAGGGATTTTAAAACAGAGTCCTATACATATCTTACCATGGATGAACCTGTGAACCTGGCATGGCACCAGGTTACCAGCACAGATGCAAACAGCTATTTCGCAGATGCGGTACAGAATATGACAGGCGTGAATGTGATCTCTCCAACCTGGTTTTCTGTAACAGATAACTCCGGAAATATTTCAAGTCTTGCATCTGGGGAGTATGTGATGCAGGCACATGAAAAAGGACTGAAGGTATGGGGACTGGTGGATAATTTTAATGAGAACATGAATACCAAAGAAGTTCTTTCAAAAACCAGTTCAAGGCAGAATCTGGAGAATCGGCTGATCACTTATGCACTGAAAGTAGGAATGGATGGAATCAATGTTGATTTTGAATCTTTGAGCGAAGGAGTAGGAATCCATTTCCTTCAGTTTTTAAGAGAGCTTTCTATCCAGTGTCACGCCAATAATTTGGTACTGTCTGTAGATAATCCGGTTCCGGAAGATTTTACCAGTCATTATGACCGTGCGGAGCAGGGCAAGGTTGTGGATTATGTGATCATTATGGGCTATGATGAGCATTACGTAGGCTCCGATGCCGGTTCTGTGGCATCTCTGCATGGGTAGAACAGGGGGTTAAGGATACGCTTTCAGAAGTAGCGGCTCAACGGACGATTCTTGCGATTCCGTTCTACACAAGGCTCTGGAAGACTACAGATGGCGGTGCACTGACAAGTGAGGCCATCGGTATGGATCAGGCACAGCAGACGATCAGTGATAACGGAGCAGAAACATACTGGGACAAGAAGACAAGTCAGAATTACGGAACCTATGAAGGGGACGGTGCCACATACCAGATCTGGTTGGAGGACTCTAAGTCTATTGCGGAAAAGGTTAAACTGATCAAAAAATACAAACTGGCAGGTGTGGCAGAGTGGAAGCTTGGATTCGAGAACAGCGGGATCTGGAGCGTGATCACAGAAAACCTGTCATAAACAGAAGAAAACATTGTGATCTTCACAATGCTAAAAACACTCCCGCAACATATATTAAAATAAAATATGCCGGGGGTGTTTTGCGTTGAAAAAACATTTCATAGAATTGGCAATGGCAGTTCTTATGCTGGTCTGTTTTATATTCTGTCATGGGAAGCGGCAGAAACTGCAGGCAGACTTATAGATGTATCCGGAAATATAAAAGCAGATCAGGTGATCCTGGTGGATGCCGGTCATGGCGGTGTGGATTCCGGAATGGTGGGAATCGGTGGACTGAAGGAAAAAGGAATCAATCTGGATATTGCCATGAAGCTAAAAACGATCCTGGAAAAAAAGGCCTTGCCGTAGTAATGACCCGGGAAGAAGATAAAGGTCTTTATGAAAATGGTACAAAAAATATGAAAGCACAGGATCTGCAGAATCGTATTGAACAGATCCGGATATATGAACCGGTGCTTTCTGTGAGTATCCACCAGAACAGCTACAGTGATCCCGGAGTAAAAGGTCCGCAGGTATTTTATTATGAAGATTCGGAAGGCGGAAAAGAACTGGCACTTGCGATCCAGGAAAACATGAACCGGAAGCTTTCCATTGCACGGCCGCGGGTGGCAAAAGGAAACAGAACCTATTATCTTCTGAAGAGAAGTCCGGGTGTGATCAATATCGTAGAATGTGGATTTCTTACAAATCCGGAGGAAGCCGCCCTGCTTCAGACAGAGAAGTATCAGAGAAAGGTAGCAGAGGCTGTGGCTGATGGAATCGTTACATATCTGAAAAAACAGAAGGAAAACGAAAATAATTGAAAAAAATGTGAATAGCCTTTTCATAGGAAGGTGATTCTGCTATACTTTACGTGAATTAAGGAGAATCCTATGCTTGGAATCATTTATCTTATATTATGTATGTTAACAGGAATGGAAATGGCAGGATGTCTGTTTCCGCGTCAAACAACTGAAAGAGGAAACAGGATATGGGTGGTCCTGCCGGCAGCGTTTGGGATGGGAATCCTGATGCTGACCTGGGCAGTCTATATTCTTTCCTGGATGTTCAGCATATGCGCGGGGGCAGAGCATCCTCTTTTTTATGGAAATCTGATCGTATTTCTGGTAGATATCCTGCTGCTTTCGGGAATCTTCCGGTGGAAAAAGAAAAAACAGCAAAAAATGTTTGTGATATCCGAACGGATGATCAGCAGAAAATGGATCCTGAAAAAAGAGCTTCTGCTTTTTGGCATTTTGACGGTTTTTGTGACCTGGATGATGTTTTACGTTTTCCATATGAAAGACGGCATTCTGTACTCCGGCTTTTCGGTATACGGAGATTATGCACCCCACACGGCAATGATGCGATCTTTTTCAAGGGGAAATAATTTTCCTACCCAGTATCCGCATTATGGCGGGCAGGATGTGAAATATCATTTTATGTTCCAGTTCCTTGTAGGAAATCTGGAGTATCTGGGCCTCCGTCTTGATCTGGGATATAATCTGGTAAGCATCCTGTCTCTGGCGGGATTTCTTATGGTGCTTTACGGGATCAGCTACCGGATGTTCAAAAGCTTCTGGGCAGGGGCAGCTGCCATTGTTTTCTTTTTTTTCCGCAGCGGAACAGCGTTCTGGCGTTATCTGTGGGAACATCTTCAGGCGGGGGACCTTGTACGGACGCTGGAAGAAAATACGGCGTTTATCGGTTATACTACCAATGAAAACTGGGGATTATGGAATTTCAATGTATATCTGAACCAGCGTCATCTGGCTTTCGGCCTTCTGATGGCAGCTGTAGCGGTATGGACCTTTATGGATTGGGTGGAAGCCGGATGCAGTCACAAGGAGCAGGGATTTTTGTGGGTCCGTAACCGTTTTTTTACAAAAAAGCCTGGATCTGCAGAAATGTGGATACGGCGATTCTTCTGGGACTGTTTCTGGGATTAACTGCCTTCTGGAACGGAGCTGCGCTGATCGGCGGACTTCTGATCCTTGCCGGACTGGCAGTGTTTTCTGACGGTAAGCTGGATTATGTGATCTGTGCCGGATTGGCAGTGCTTTTTTCGGAACTGCAGTCGAAGATCTTTGTGTCGGGAAGTGTTATGAGTCCATCCTTTTACTGGGGCTTTCTGGCAGACAATAAAAGCATTTCCGGTGTACTCTGGTATCTGGTGGAGATCAGTGGATTTTTCTTTGTGGGAATGATCGTGGCAGCAGTATTTCTGAAGAGAGGTCAGCGGGTAGTGCTGATGGGCTGTTTGCTTCCAATGGCATTTGCATTTCTGGTATCTCTGACTCCGGACATCAATGTCAATCATAAATATGTGATGATTTCCTATGCCTTTGTGACAGTTTTCTGGGGATGGATCGTAAGATGTGTTTTCCTTGCAGGGAAAAACAGCTGGAAGAAATGGGCCGGTCGCGCAGCGGCAGCGGTCCTTTGTATCTGTCTTAGTGCAACGGGGATCTATGATTACGTGATCATCTTAAGAGACAACGATTCCGCACACAGGATGACTGTAAATATGGAAAGCAGCCTGACGGATTGGCTCAGTGCAAATCTTAAGAAAAATGATCTTCTGCTGACACCGGAATATACCATGAACGAGGTCACTATGTCCGGTGCATGCTGTATTGCGGATGGCCTTATTATGCATGGTCTGCAGGGTACGATACGGGCTATCGTGCCGGCCAGGCAGTGCTCATGTATACCACGGATGATCCGGAGCTACTGAAAGCTGCCGTAAAACAGGAAAAGATCACATATATCCTGTTTGAGGAGGATATGGAATTTGAACAGCAGGAATGTCGTGAGGATATCATCAGGGAGACATATCCACTGGTGTATACCTCAGAGGATGGGAGAATAAGAATCTATGAAACATGACAGCTTATATATCATTATGCCGGCATATAATGAAGAAAAAAAATATCGGGACCGTGATCGAGCAATGGTATCCGGTAGTGGAGAGGATCGGCGGGGACAGCCGCCTGGTGATCCTGAATGATGGCAGCAAAGATGCTACCTACAAAAAAATACAGAACTATCAGAAAAATTATGACCGTCTTATAGGAATCGATAAACCGAATGAAGGACATGGAGGAACAATACTCAGGGGATATTGTTACGCAGTAGAAAAAGGTGCCGATTATATTTTTCAGACGGATTCAGACGGCCAGACACTTCCGGAGGAATTCTGGCAGTTCTGGGAAAAACGTCAAAAGTGTGGGCTTCTTATCGGTTACCGGCAGAAGAGAGAGGATGGGCTTTCCAGGATTTTTGTGACAAGAATACTGCGGCTTGTGCTTTTCCTTATTTTTGGAACCTGGGTAAAAGATGCAAATACGCCATATCGGCTGATGGAGGGAAAACAGCTCGCCAAAGTACTGAAGCGTATCCCAGGCGGATTTTCCTTTCCAATGTGCTGATGACCGTGATCTATGAAAAACATCATCTTTATGTGGAATATATCCCCATCACATTCCGACCGAGACAGGCCGGAAAAAATTCTATCAACATGAAACGGATCATAAAGATCGGAAGACAGGCATTTGCGGACTTTATCCGTCTGCGGGGCAGAATCTGATACAGGAGGGACAGAGGATGAAAAAAAGATCGGAGAATTATTTCCGGAGCTGACTGCAGCAGTGCTCCTGACAGTACTTTCTGCGTATCTCCTGGGAGGAGATGTATGGACATTCTGGACCTGGTGGCTGCTTGCACTGTTCATGGGAATGGTGGCAATGCCGGTCACAGGAAGGCTTTTCGGAGGCTTTGAAGACCGGGGCTGGCTTTTTTCAAAGGTACTTGCCATTGCGGTTACCGGATTTCTCACCTGGCTTCTGGTAGCGGTGGAAATCCTTTCTTTTACAGCAGCAGTGTGTGTAGGAGTATCTGTGGCTGTTGGCATTTTATGTGCTGTACTTTTCATGTTCAGCTGAAGCATGGCATTGAATGTTATCCGTCAGGAAGATGCAGCTGATCTTTCGGGAGGAGCTTCTGTTTTTTGGAATTTTTCTGCTGTGGACTTATCTGGCAGGATTCCGGCCGCAGGCATACGGAACAGAGAAATTTATGGATTATGGCTTCATGGAGGCCATGATGCGGAGCAAAACTCTTCCTGCACGTGATCTCTGGTATTCGCAGGGAACTATCAATTATTACTATGGCGGGCAGTATTTTGCAGTATTTCTTACGAAGCTTACAGGAAGCAGAGTGGAAGTGACTTATAATCTGATGCGTACCTTTGTGGCAGCGTTTGCCTTTGTGTATCCGTTTTCCCTGGTCCGTCAGATGACGAAGGACAGGCTGTATGGACGACTGGATGGAAAGAAGAAATATATTCCTTCACTGGCAGGAGTTACTGCAGGTATTGCAGTATCTATCGCGGGAAATGTACATTATATCGTCTACCGTTGTGTACTGCCGCTGATCCGGAAGATACAGGGAGTGGCAGAAACAGCCAGCTACTGGTTCCCGGATGCAACTCGTTACATAGGGTATAATCCGGTGAATGACAGTGATAAGACCATACATGAATTCCCATGCTATTCCTTTGTTCTGGGAGATCTTCATGCCCATGTGGTAAATGTGATGTTTGTGACATTTCTGGTGGGAATGTTCTATGCATGGCTGAAAATGATCCGAAAAAGAGGGCCTGAGCCTGAAAAACAGGAACGCAGTGTTTTCTGGCTGAGACAGCTTCTGATGCCGCATATCCTTCTGGCGTCCGTTTTTCTTGGCATGTTCCAGTGGACCAATTACTGGGATTTTGTGATCTATTTTGTAGTGACCGGTGGAGTTGTCCTGATCGCAAATATCATACGATTTGAGGGAAAGATAATCAGGATCCTGGCAGTGACGATCGTACAGGCAGTGGAGATCATAGGTCTCTCTTATCTGGTGATCCTGCCCTTTACATTGAAATTTGATACGATGGTACAGGGGGTGGCACTGGCACAGCATCATTCACTGTGGTATCAGCTTCTGATCCTCTGGGGACTTCCGGTGCTCCTTACTGTTTTGCTGATCCTGTCTGTCATCACAGAAAAAATGAAGGGACTGAAGCATAAAAGTCTTTACAGGCTGCTGGAGGCGATCACAGTTCCGGATCTTTTTGCAGTGATCATGGGCTTATGTGCTATCGGACTGGTTTTGATCCCGGAGCTTGTATATGTGCGGGATATTTATGAAAATGGAAATGCCAGAGCCAATACTATGTTCAAGCTGACGTATCAGGCATATATACTTTTCGGAATGACAATGGGATATGGGATTTATCGTATGCTGGTGATATCCAGACAGAAGATCATCCGGATCCTTTCAGGTGTGGGGCTTTTTGTACTGCTCTGGACCGTGGGCTATTTCGGAAATGCTGTGCATTCCTGGTTTGGGGATGTCTGGAAGGTTTCGGAGTATCAAGGACTGGATGCAACTACATTTCTTGAGCAGGATTTTCCTCAGGATGCGTCGGCGATCCGCTGGCTGAAGCAGAATATCAAGGGCTCTCCTGTGGTGCTCGAGGCTAACGGGGACAGCTATACCGGATATGAGAGAGTTTCTGCATCTACGGGGCTTCCGACCGTACTGGATGGTATGTGCATGAATGGCTCTGGAGAAATAATGTACCTGACCTCAATGAAAAAAGTGCGGACATCCAGACTATTTATACATCTACAGATGCAGAGACGGTAAAAAAACTGATCAGCCGTTATGATATTTCCTATATCTTTGTAGGAGGACAGGAAAAAGAAAAATACGGAACAGAGCTTAATGACAGTGTTCTTCAGAGTCTGGGAAGCATTGTCTTTGAAGATGATATGTCAGGAACCTACATTGTGAAAGTGGAGCAGGATTGACATTTTTTCCATAATAACGCTATAATGTAACTATTATGTAGCTATCTGTTAACGGATATGCTCAGCAGGAGATTTCTGCTGAGCAGTATACAGAAAAAAGTGACAGTTGCAGGATGGCAGCAGAGAGGAGGATATTATGAACAGAATCGACAGACTTTATATGGAAATGATCCATTATTATCAGGGGGATCCGAAGCATATCCAGCATTTTGTGAAGGTGCATGATCTTTCAAGCTGATCGGCCAGAGTGAGGGTCTGGATGAAGATACGATGCATGTTCTGGAAACTGCGGCTCTCGTTCATGATATCGGGATCAAAGTCGGTATGGAAAAATACGGACGCTCTGATGGAAAGACGCAGGAAGCAGAAGGTCCGGCAGCTGCCAGAGAGATGCTTACCGCACTGGGCTTTCAGGAGAGGGTGATCCGCAGAGTGGAATATCTGGTAGGACATCATCATACCTATAAGGATATTGACGGGCTGGATTATCAGATCCTTGTGGAAGCTGATTTTCTGGTTAATTATTTTGAAGATGGACTGGATAAAGAACATATAAAGAAAAGTGCAGAGAAGATCTTTAAAACAGAAACAGGTAAAAAAATAGTAAAAGACATGTTTTTCCCGGAGACTTTTCAGAAATCCGAAACCTGGGCACAGGATGCCCTTCAGGATCTGGAAGATTTTATTGAAGAGCAGGGGATTTATATCAGACAGTAAATGGAGCGTAAAATGAAAGCAGAAATAGCAGTTATGACAGCGGAGAATATAGACAGAAAGGCAATTGCCAGAGGTGGCGAGATCCTGAAAAACGGCGGGCTTGTGGCATTTCCCACAGAGACTGTATACGGTCTTGGAGGAAATGCCCTGGATCCGAAAGCATCGATGAAGATCTATGCAGCCAAGGGAAGACCTTCGGACAATCCGCTGATCGTACATATCGCAGATATCCGTGACCTGGATAAGATCGTTACGGAGGTTCCTGAAAAAGCCAGAGTACTGGCTGAGAAATACTGGCCGGGTCCGCTGACAATGATCCTTCCCAAGCAGATATCGTGCCAAAGGAAACAACCGGAGGACTGGACAGTGTGGCAGTACGTTTTCCAAGTGATCCTATCGCACAGGAGCTGATCCTTGCGGCTGGCGGATATGTGGCAGCGCCAAGTGCCAATACTTCCGGAAGACCAAGTCCTACGACAGCGGGACATGTGGCAGAGGATCTGGGAGAAGCCATTGATATGATCATTGATGGAGGACAGGTAAATATCGGTCTGGAATCTACGATCGTAGATTTTACAGAAGACATACCGGTAGTCCTGCGGCCGGGATATATTTCCCTGGAAATGCTCCGGGAAACACTTGGAGATGTAAGGATGGATAAGGGGCTGATCAAACCGGACAGCAAGGTCCATCCAAAAGCACCGGGAATGAAATACCGTCATTATGCACCAAAGGCAGATCTTGCCATTGTGGAGGGGTCCACAGAGGGTGTGATCGCGGAGATCGAAAAAAGAGCCGGAGAGGCTGAGGAGAAGGGACTGACTGTGGGGATCATCGCAACAGATGAAACAAAAGGCCGATATTCACATGGAATCGTAAAGAGTATCGGAAGCCGGGAGCAGGAAGAAACCATCGCGCATCATCTGTACGAGGTCCTGCGTGATTTTGACAGCTGTAATGTAAGTGCCATTTATTCAGAGGCATTTTTTACACCAAGAATGGGACAGGCGATCATGAACGCTTACTGAAAGCGGCTGGTCATAAAATTATCAACGTTGAGGAGGAGAAAGAAAATGATAGCACTGGGATGTGATCATGGCGGCTATGAGCTGATGCAGGAGGTAAAGAAGCATCTGGAAGAGAGAGGACTGGAGTACAAAGATTTTGGATGCAATGGTCCGGAATCTGTAGACTATCCTGTTTATGGAAAGAAAGTAGCGCAGGCGATCGTGGACGGTGAGTGTGAGAAAGGAATCCTGATCTGCGGAACAGGTATCGGAATTTCCATCACTGCTAATAAATTCAAGGGAATCCGTGCTGCACTTTGTACAGATTGCTTTACTGCAGAGGCAACGAGACTTCATAACGATGCCAACATTCTAGCCATGGGCGGTCGTGTAGTAGGACCGGGGCTTGCTCTGAAGATCGTGGATACATTCCTGGATACACCATTTTCCGGGGATGAGCGTCATATCAGAAGGATCAACATGATCGAGGATTGATCGATCAGTAAGAAACCAATAGAAAAAGAGGATTCTGTATGGATAAAAAAGGACAGAAACGACAGGGATATCTTTCCTGGGATGAGTATTTTATGGGTGTTGCCATGCTTTCCGGCATGCGTTCCAAGGACCCGCATTCACAGTTGGTGCCTGTATCGTAAGTGAAGATAACAAGATCCTGTCAATGGGGTACAATGGATTTCCAAAGGGATGTTCCGATGATGAGTTTCCCTGGGGAAGAGAAGGAGATCCGCTGGATACCAAATATCTTTATGTGACACACAGTGAGCTCAATGCCATCCTGAACTACCGGGGAGGAAGTCTGGAAGGTGCCAAGCTTTATGTGTCCCTGTTTCCCTGCAACGAATGTGCCAAGGCTATTATCCAGGCAGGAATCAGGACTATCGTATACGACTGTGATAAATATGCAGATACTCCGTCGGTGATCGCATCCAAAAAATGCTGGATGCAGCCGGAGTCCGGTATTATAAATATAACCGGACAGACCGTGAGATCATCATTAAAGTGTAAAAGAGAACAAAAATAAGAGAAAAACAGCAGCCTGGTTCCTGATCCATCATATCATCAGGGCTTCCGCTGCTGTTTTTTATGAATGGTTAAGAATGTGCTTCGGAATGAGGATCTTCCGGTGCGGATAAGACTGTGGGAGAGATCTTCTGTGGAAAACTTAAGCAGACTTTGAAAAGGTCACCGTCCAGATAAAGTTTAAAGGTGCCACCTTGAAGCTGGGTAAGGCTCTGTGCGATGGATAATCCAAGTCCGCTGCCTTCTGTATTTCTGGCAACATCGCCGCGGATGAAACGTTCGGTCAGTTCTTCAGCCGGAATGTTCAGAGGCTGTGCGGAAATATTTTTCAGGGTAAAGATGACTTGATCTTTTTCCAGAAGAACTTCTGCATAGACTTGTGTTCTCCATGCATATTTCAGAATATTGCCGAAAAGATTTTCAAGGATACGCCACATCCGTCTGCCATCGGCATAGATCATGGCAGGAAATCAGGCAGATGTGTCATCAGGGTCAGATGTCTGCTTTTCATCCGTTCTTCGAATTCACCCATCACCTGGTAAAGCATTTCCACAAAGTTCAGTTCCGTCATTTCCAGAGAAAGATTTCCGGTACTGGCTTTGGAAGCTTCCACTACATCTTCGGTCAGACTTTTCAGAGATGTGCCTTTGAGTCCAGGATCTCAAGATATTTCAGTGCTTCCGGATCTTTGAGGTTCAGCCTTTTCAGCAGATCAATGTAATTGATGATGGAAGTCAGTGGCGTTTTCAGATCATGGGAGACATTAGTGATCAATTCGGTTTTCATACGCTCATCTTTGAGGCTTTTTTCCACGGCAGCGTCCAGCCCGTCACCAATGCGGTTGATATACTGTGCCATTGTCTTCTGATCACCACGGAGTTCCTTTTCCGGGATCTTGTAAGTGAGCTCTCCATCGGTGATACGTTTCAGACCATCAAGGAGGAGTTCCCGCCCAAGAGCAATTTTGTAGACGCAGAAAAGCGCACCCAGATCCAGAAGGAATAGAAGCAAAAACATCAGGAACCATCCATCAGATGCCGCGAGCAGGGCACTGAAGAAAAATTCAAGGAATAGAAATACGCCAAGTCCCACTACCATACGTATTCTGCTGATGGTATTCCTGGAGAAAAAATCGATCAGCTTACCGGCTTTACAAAGACACAGACGGGGAAACTTCAGGCATTTGCGAAGCAGGCTGTTTTTCCACAGGGTGCGAGCTTTGATCCTGCGGATCAGGCTTAAATAGCCGATCCAGAACAGGCACGTGATCAGGAAAATCGTGATACCCAGGATGATCAGGGAGGAGACAAGGTTATAGGTGGAAGCTTGCATGCTCAGTCCTGCGGTCAATACACCAAGTGCCGGGATACACACAAGTCCGGCTGCTACTTCCGTATAGATCCTGTCAAAAAAGTTCAGTTCTGGCTGAGCCGTGTCTGCATTACCGCTATCGGAATTTCTTCTTCCGGTGTGGACAGTAAGCCAGATAAAATCTATGATAAAGAGCAGAAAACTGATCATGGTGATCACAGCAGCCGGGATAAATAAAGTACGGTAAGTCAGGAAATGCTGTCTGTCAGTTTTAATGGAATCCTGTACAGGAAGGCTGGTATCATCGATCCAGGCAAGAAAACTGCAGTTTATCGTATGTGGAATTTCGAAGGAGATCGATCCAGTTTCCTACAGAATGGTTTGCAGCAGCGGAAAGGTTCAGATTCATAAGACCATTCCGGGCATTTTTCTCATCTGTGGCAGCTTCGTTGACACTTAGGAACACGTAAGGCTTTTTGTCTGAAAAACCGGAAATATCAGTCAGGTCGGAAGTATAGGCTGCATCTGTATTTGTGAAGATTTTCTGTGAGGTGTTATCCGTATAGGCATAATGGAGATTGGAATTATCATTGCTGTACTCATCCAGTGTCTGAGCAGCTTCTGTCCAGCTGGAAAAAAGATCCCGGGCATTATCCAGCTGCTCAAAGGCATCGTTCAGGTTCCCTTTGAAATTCCTGGTTTTGGATGAGGTGGAATTCATGTAATCCAGGAGGCTGTCGTAACCTTCCGGTGCACAGGGGATATCAAGGATCGGAGTGAGCATATCTGCCACATCTGTGTAAACCACGTTTCCGTTTTTGTCTGTGATGTTTTTCAAAGGTTCCTGTGACTGGATGCCGCCGTCTGCATATTCGGCGCTCAGAGCGGAAAGAATCCTCTCAGTCCAGTCTTTCTGGGAAATTCCCTCGTATTTCAGGGCACCGGAGTTGGCATTTAGCTGCAGGGTTCCGTCTTCCAGAGCTTTTTTGAAATCGGAATAGTACATATATTTTGTTTCACCCTCCGGGTGGTAAGGCCCAGGACGATCCAGTCATCATTGGAATGGATACTCTGTGAGCTCCATTCCTTAAGATCATTGAAGGAATAGGCTAGTCCGGAGGTGTTTTTGAAGGAGAGAGAATCTCCGTTATAAAGCTCTCCGAGATCAATGTATGCATCTTCGTTTGTTTTATCCAGGATTTCTCTGGCTGAGATTCCGGACAGGATTGTGGAAGCTTTTGAGTAAAAGCTGTCAGCAAAAGCAGAGGTCTGGAAATAATCCTTTGTTTTAAGATCTTCTGCAGAGTCCATCCGGATACCTGCTGGATCACCAGTGCCGCTGAAAAGACCATGATCAGAGGCAGGATAAGGGCAAGGACAAGAGCAGGAATGCGCATAAATGAACGGTTTTTTTCCGTATGTTTATTTTTATTCATAATACCCCTTTCTGAAGTACAGATACTTCATGGCCGGCTGGCTCACCGGCTCAGTTTTTCGATTTTATAACCCAGGCCCCAGACAACTTTCAGATAGCGGGGATCCCTGGGGTTGATCTCAATCTTTTCGCGAATGTGACGGACGTGGACGGCTACCGTGTTATCTGCGGCCAGAGCATCTTCATTCCAGATGCTCTCGTAGATCTGTGTGGTGGAAAAAACACGTCCGGGATTTTTCATGAGAAGAAGCAGGATATTATATTCGATGGGCGTCATCCGTACCGCTTCTCCATCTACCAGCACCTCTTTTTTGTCATCGTTTACCGTAAGACTCCGGTTGTGTAGATGTGTTCCGATGCTGCCGGTGCAGCGGAGCCAAGCTGTGTGTACCGGCGCAGCTGGGATTTTACCCTGGCGATCAGCTCCAGAGGATTGAAAGGTTTGGTGATATAGTCATCTGCACCGATGTTAAGGCCCAGGATTTTGTCCGTGTCTTCAGATTTTGCGGACAGGATGATGATGGCAGAGGATTGCTTTCCCGGATCTTGACTGTTGCCCGGATCCCGTCGAGACGGGGCATCATCACATCGATGATCAGCAGATCTACAGTTTCGCTGTTCAGGATATCCAGTGCTTCCTGTCCGTCATAGGCTTTCAGAATGTGATAGCCTTCCTGCGTAAGATAGATTTCGATAGCTTCCACGATGTCTTTGTCGTCATCGCAAACAAGTATGTTAGCCACTTTTTTGTACCTCCCTGATGTTATTAGAATAGCAGCCGGAAATTAAGACGAAAGGGGTAAATTCTTAAGATTCCATGAAATCCATTGTACTATATTAAGGATATAGTGTAAACAGAGAAAGCCTTGTTGGCAGCAGACGTGATGTGCTAAACTAGTACTAGATAACAGAAAATAACGATATTGGAAGAAAGATCAGGAGAAAAGTGAAAGTGGAGAATGAAAATAAAATCAGCAGTATGGCAGGGAGCGCGCACTGTACGGAAGAAATTATGTCAGCTTGTGCTCTTTGTCCAAGAGAATGCCTGGCAGACCGGGGTGCAGGGAAAAAAGGCTTCTGTGGCATGGATGAGAGAATTTATCTGGCAAGGGCTGCACTTCATATGTGGGAGGAACCTGTATCTCCGGAACAAAAGGCTCCGGGGCAGTGTTCTTTTCCGGGTGCGGGCTGCGCTGCTGTTTCTGCCAGAATCATGATATTGCCATCGGGAGCAGGGGACGGGCTGTAAGTGTGGAACGGCTTGGAGAGATTTTTCTGGAACTGAAGGAAAAAGGAGCTGCAAACATCAATCTGGTAACAGGTGCACATTATGTACCACAGATCATAGAGGCACTGGATATGCCCGGAGGAAGGGTCTGGATATTCCGGTGGTGTATAATTCCAGCGGGTATGAAAAAACAGAAACCTTGAAGCTTCTGGAAGGATATGTGGACATTTATCTTCCGGATCTGAAATATCTGGATCCGGAGCTTGCACAGAAATTTTCTTATGCGCCGGATTATGTGCAGGCTGCAAAGGCTGCAATTGGAGAGATGGTGCGTCAGACCGGGAAATGTGAGTTTGGAGAGGATGGATACATCCGGAAAGGAACCATTGTCCGTCATCTGATCCTGCCGGGACATACAGGAAATTCCATAAAGGCTCTGAGGTATCTTCATGAAACCTATGGGGAAGATATTTATATCAGTATTATGAATCAGTATACGCCGGTGAGAAAATTTGTGGAATTTAAGGAATTAAACCGGAAAGTTACAAAAAGAGAGTATGAAAAAGTTCTGGATGCTGCTGTGGATATGGGGATTCAGAATGGATTTATCCAGGAAGGAGAAACTGCTTCAGAAAGCTTTATTCCGGATTTCGATTATGAGGGAGTGGAAAAAAATACTCCATAAATGGAAGGAGGCCGGTACTTTCGTACCGGCGCGTATGAAAAAGAAAAATATTATAGAAAGTTCATCACCTTCTATGGTTTATAATATACAGTAAAAATGTGAAGAAAGTGTGTCTAACATTTGAAATAAATGTGAAAAGAACAATTTATGCCACAAACATAGCAAAATATGACGAATATTTATCAGAATTTCTTCCAGGTTTCACGAAGGAAAAGGATCAGGATCGGAAATAGCTCCAGTCGGCCGGCCAGCATATCGAAAGAAAGGACCAGCTTGGACAGCGGAGAAAAGATCCCGAAGTTTCCGGTAGGACCGATCAGGGAAAGACCGGGCCCCACATTGTTTAAAGTGGTGACTACGGCTGTGAAATTTGTTACAAGATCAAATTCATCAAAACTGATGATAAAGATAGATGCAGCCACGATCATCAGATAAACGATCATATAAATATTGGTGGCACGCATAACTTCGTGAGACACCGCTTTTCCGTCCATTTTGATCTTTTTTACTGCATTGGGATGCAGATAAAGATGCAGTTCCTTGCGAACAGATTTTGCAAGAAGCAGAAGACGGGAAATCTTGATTCCGCCGCCTGTACTGCCGGCACAGGCACCACAGAAGGTAAGCAGTACCAGAATCGTTCTGGATACCGCAGGCCACTGGTTAAAATCCGTAGTGGCATAACCGGTGGTGGTGATAATAGAACCAACCTGGAAAAATGCCTGCTGAAGTGCTTCCCACACATTGTCAAACAGATGCCGGACGTGAAAGTGATCATCAGGCAGAAGCGATGATCACAAAGAAGTAGCAGCGGACCTCTTCAGATTTCAATGCCTGAGAAAACTTCCTGGTGAGAAGAAGAAAATAGACATTGAAGTTTACGCCAAACAGGATCATAAAGATAGTGATGACGATCTGAATATATAAGCTGTAACTTCCCATACTGTCGGATTTGATTCCGAACCCACCGGTTCCGGCAGTTCCAAATGCTGCACAGAGACTGTCGTAAAGAGGCATCCCCCCAAGAAGCAGGAGGATGATCAGTGCAACAGTGAGTGCAATGTAGATCTTGTACAGGATCTTGGCAGTTGACTGGACTTTTGGAAGAAGCTTTCCTACGGAAGGACCGGGGCTTTCTGCCTTCATAAGGTTCATATGATAGCCACCTGCAAGCGGAAGCAGTGTCAGGATAAATACCAGAACACCCATACCACCGATCCAGTGGGAAAAACATCTCCAGATATTGATGCTGTAAGGCATCTGTGATGGATCGGAGAGAATACTGGAACCGGTTGTAGTGAAACCGGAAACAATCTCAAAAAAGCATCAATGGGATTCGGGATAGCCTCGCTGAGCACAAACGGCACAGCACCGACAATACTGAGGACGATCCAGCTTAAAGCAGTAGTCACAAGGCCTTCACGGGCGTAGAATGCTTTTTGGAGGGCTTGCGGCTGACCAGAGGAACACCGATGGCCAGACATGCCAGAATCGTGATCAGGAAGGCAATACCGGATTTTTCGCGGTAGATAAGGGCAGTGATGCCGGGAACCAGCATACAGACAGCCTCCACATTCATGATCCATCCCAGGATATAAATAATAATCGAATAATTCATTTGGCAGTACCTCTATTTTTCAAGTATATCTGTGATGTCGCGAAGCCCCTTGTGAGTGGTTACGATGATCACGGTATCTCCTACCTGGATCATATCCTGACCACGGGGAATGCGGATGCGGCCGTTGCGGTTCAGGCATCCCACCAGAAGATTCTTGCGGAGATTCAGCTCTGCAAGAGGGATATAAGTTACGGCAGATTCCTCACGGATCGCAAATTCCAGTGCTTCTGCATTGCCATCCAGAATATGATAAAGGGTTTCTACGTTGCTGCCGATGCTGTTCTGAGTGGCACGGACATACTGCAGGATATAATCAGCAGTGATATTTTTCGGGTAGATGACACTTCCGATATCCAGGGAGTCGATGACATCATCAAATTCCAGACGGTTGACCTTGGCAACCAGCTTGGCATCGGAGATGCTTTTGGCAAAGAGGGCAAGAAATACATTCTCTCATCCAGATTCGTCAGTGTGACAAAGGATTCGGACTCGGAAAGTCCTTCTTCTAGAAGAAGAGAACGGTTCGTTCCGTCACCATTGATGATAGTCGCATCTGGAAGCAGTTCGCTTAAGTGCTCACAGCGGTTTTTGTTCTGCTCGATGATCTTGACACTGATCTTCATATCCAGAAGTGCATGGGCAAGATAATAGGAAATGGTTCCGCCACCTACGATGATACAGTTTTTGACCTGATTGGTCTTGAGACCGATCTTACGGAAAAATGCCGCTGCATTAAGCGGAGAGGCCAGAATGGAAACCATATCTCCGTCGTGTATAATGTGATTACCACCAGGAATGGATACATTGTCACGGCTCTCGATCGCGCAGACCAGAATATCACTTCGGAAAGCATCTGAGATCTGGGAAACGCTCATTCCGTCCAGCTTGAATTCCGGGAGAACTTTAAACTTGAGAAGTTCTACACGACCACGTGCAAAGGTGTCAATCTTGATCGCAGATGGAAAACGGAGAAGCCGTGAAATTTCCTGGGCAGCGGCAAACTCCGGGTTAATGATCATGGTAACACCAAGACGTTCTTTGATGAATCCGATTTCTTTTTCATAAATGGGGTTACGGACGCGGGCGATGGTCTGACAGTGGTTGGCCTTCTGCGCGATCAGACAGCAGAGAAGGTTCAACTCGTCAGAAGCGGTAACTGCGATCAGAATATCTGCAGTATCAACACCTGCCTCCATTAAAGTATTGATGCTGGCACCATTACCGACGATTCCCATAGCGTCGATATTTTCGCAGAGATCATTGATCTTGTCGGCAATAACGTCGACAAGAGTGATATCAATATCCTCTGCCTGAAGCTGCTCTGCAAGATTTCTACCGACTTTTCCGCAGCCTACAATAATTACCTGCATAATTTCCTCCTTCAATAGCCGGTCAGGGCTACAAATCATAAGTAAAAGCGCCCATCCGTGTAAAGATAGGCAAGGATATTATAGCACTGTATATCTGATTTTTAAACAGTAATATTTTCCTGTATATATAGAAAAAAATGGCAGAAAGATAGATATATATGAAGGAAAGTGAACATTCCTGTTTTCACAAGTTTAAAAAACGGTCATAAAATATAGCGTGATCATGAATGAAAGGATTTCGATTATGGACCGATTTCAGATGAATCGTTCGGGCTGCCGGCCATATCAGTATACCTGTGGGATGAATAGCGGGATGGCAGGCCGGACGGATCGATCATTTTCTGATATGGCAAAACAGGTTCCTGCAATGGCGTATGTGCATACCAGGAATTTGCGCTACCTTTGAGCTGAAAAAAGCTCTTCAGGTCGGAACTATTTTCCCTGAGCTTTGCAAGCCGTTCTGCGGCAGGAGAGGAGGAAGTCGATGATGTATGGAAATTGTACTTCCAAAAAAGAACTGCTGCAGTTTATTGACCAGGTAAGCTTTGCCATTGACGATCTTCTCCTTTTTCTGGATACGCATCCAAAAGAAAAAAGAGCTCTTGAATATTACAGTGAGCTTTCAGCCAGAAGAAATGAGCTCCTGGAAAAATATGCAAAATTTTATGGACCGCTGACCATTGATACCGGAAACGACAGCAATCTTAAGTCATGGCAGTGGATGGAACAGCCGTTTCCATGGGAACAGGAAGGAGGGTGCAGATAAGGTATGTGGAATTATGAAAAAAGACTCCAGTATCCTGTAAATATCAAGACGCCCAACGCAAAGCTGGCACAGTTTATATCCAGCCAGTATGGCGGGCCGGACGGAGAAATAGGAGCTTCCATGCGGTATCTTTCCCAGCGTTTTACCGCACCGAACCGGATGGTCGCGGCAGTGCTCAATGATGTGGGAACAGAAGAACTGGCACATTTGGAAATCGTGTCCACCATTGTCCATCAGCTGACAAAGGATCTTTCTATGGAAGAAATCGAGAACAGCGGACTTGGGCCGTATTATATTGACCACACGGTGGGAATCTGGCCGCAGGCTGCAGGTGGAGTGCCTTTAATGCCTGCGAATTCCAGAGTAAGGGTGATCCGATCACGGATCTGTTTGAAGATCTGGCGGCAGAACAGAAGGCACGCTCCACCTACGATAATATCCTCCGGGTGGTGAAAAATATCCCGGAGGTTGCAGATCCCATCCGTTTCCTTCGGGCAAGAGAGGTAGTCCATTTCCAGCGTTTCGGTGAAGCACTGAGATCCGTGCAGGAGCAGCTGGATGCCAAAAATTTCTATGCCTTTAACCCGAGCTTTGATGCTCCGTGCAAAGCCTCCTGTGAAGAGTGATGGATCAGAGAAAAAATCTGTCTGACAGGAATCATATCTGAAATAAAAAGAGCTGCACAGCCGGCAGGGATCCTGCGGCTGTGCAGCTTTGAATTTGTTTTTTGGGAAAAAGATGTTTGTAACCTGCATTTCTTGTTATGCGTCTTTTTTATCGTCTTTATGCAGATTCTTCTGTGCTGTGGAAAGCATAAGCTTGATCCTGTTCAGCTGATTTACTTCGCTGGCACCTGGATCGTAGTCGATGGCAACAATGTTGGCTTCCGGATGCTCACGGCGAACTTCCTTGATGACACCTTTTCCTACGATGTGGTTCGGCAGGCATCCAAAAGGCTGGATGCAGACGATGTTCGGGATACCGCCATGGATGAGTTCCATCATCTCTCCGGTCAGGAACCATCCTTCACCGGTCTGATTTCCGGCAGAAACGATGGGCGCAGCCATTTTTGCAAGATCACGGATATCTGCGGCCGGTGTAAAGTGGCGGCTCTGCTCCAGGGCCTCATTTGCTGTTTTTCTCAGCCAGTCGATGCTCTGAGGCCAAGATTTGCGATGGTTGCCTTGGATTTCTTGAATCCAAGCTTTTCAACCTTGAAATTCTGGTTGTAGAAGCAGTAGCAGATAAAGTCGATAAGATCCGGAACAACCGGTTCTGCCCCCTCTGCCTCCAGAAGATCTGCCAGGTGGTTGTTGGCAGCAGGCAGGAACTTGACAAGGATCTCACCTACGATACCAACGCGAGGCTTTTTCTCATCGGAGATCGGGATTGTATCAAAATCATGGACCATCTCACGGCACATTTTTTGAAGGTACCATGGCTGACGCTGCTGCCTGTTACGAAGGCAATGACGCGCTGCTCCCAGATTTTGTGCTTGCGGTTTACGATACCCTTTTCCAGCTCGTAAGGACGCATGCGATATACGCATTTCATCAGGATATCACCGAATACGGCACCGTAAACGATGCGCCTGATCAGCGGCAGTGTCAGCTTAAAGCCAGGGTTGCTCTCCAGTCCGCTTAAGTTGAGGGAGATAACCGGAATCTGCTCCATACCGGCTTTTTTCAGGGCGCGGCGGATGAATGCGATATAGTTGGAGGCACGGCAGCCGCCGCCTGTCTGAGACATGATGACTGCAGTTTTGTTCAGGTCATATTTGCCGGAAAGAAGAGCATCCATGATCTGTCCCACAACCATCAGGGACGGATAGCAGGCATCGTTGTTTACATATTTAAGACCCACATCAACAGCATGCTTGTTGTCGTTGGGGAGGACTTCCAGGTTATAGCCGGATGCTTTAAAAGCAGCCTCAAAGATTCCGAAGTGGAATGGAGACATCTGCGGGCAGAGAATGGTGTACTCCTTACGCATCTGCTTGGTAAAGGATATCTTCTCAATGGAAGCTGGCTTGATGTTCCTTTTTTTATTCTGTGCCTGTTTTGCACGGATAGCAGCGATCAGGGAACGGATACGGATCCTTGCCGCACCCAGGTTGTTGACCTCATCGATCTTCAGGCAGGTGTAGATCTTGTCACTTCCATCCAGGATCTCATAAACCTCATCGGTGGTAACGGCATCAAGTCCGCATCCGAAGGAATTCAGCTGGATCAGATCCAGATCCTCTCTTGTTTTTACAAAATTTGCGGCAGAGTAGAGACGGGAGTGATACATCCACTGGTCGTTGACACGGATGGGACGCTCCAGATGTCCAAGGTGTGCAACGGAGTCTTCGGTAAATACGGCGATTCCGTAGCTGTTGATCATATCCGGGATACCGTGGTGGATTTCCGGGTCAATATGGTATGGACGGCCTGCAAGAACGATTCCGCGGCGGCCGGTTTCTTTCAGGTACTGCAGGGTTTCCTCACCCTTTTTTGGATATCCGTATGTACGGCTGCAAGTTCTTCCCAGGCCTTATGGGCAGCAGCTTTGACCTCGGCAGCAGGAATATCCTGAAATTCTTCCACAAGGCGGTTTGTCAGGATATCCTCGGAAGTAAATGCCAGGAACGGGTTGCGGAAGGTGATGGATGGATCACTGAGCTCGTCCACATTGTTCTTGATATTTTCCGCATAGGAAGTAACGATCGGGCAGTTATAATGGTTGACCGCATCCGGGAACTCGTTGCGTTCGTAAGGGATGCATGGGTAGAAGATAAACTTCACACCGTTACGGATCAGCCATGTGACATGTCCGTGAGCAAGCTTGGCCGGGTAGCATTCGGATTCACTTGGGATGGATTCGATACCCAGCTCGTAGATCTTACGTGTGGAAGTAGGAGAAAGTACCACCTGGTATTTCAGCTCTGTAAAGAAGGTATACCAGAACGGGTAATTTTCAAACATGTTCAGAACACGTGGGATACCAACCTGTCCACGGGTAGCCTTATCTGCGGAAAGTGGTTCATAGGAAAAGAGCCTCTTATATTTGTAATCGAAAAGGTTCGGGATATGATCCTTGTTCTTTTCCTTTCCAAGTCCGCGCTCACAGCGGTTTCCGCTGATGTATTTACGGCCGCCGGAGAATTTGTTGATGGTCAGACGGCAGTTGTTGGTACATCCGCGGCAGTTTGCCATGGAGGTGGTGTACTGGAGGCTGTTGATCTGATCGATGGAAAGCATGGAAGTTTTTTCACCCTCCTGATAGCGCTCCCTTGCGATCAGAGCAGCACCGAAAGCACCCATGATCCCGGCGATATCCGGCGGATGGCCTGGCAGTTGGCAATCTTCTCAAAGCTGCGGAGAACTGCGTCATTATAGAAGGTACCACCCTGTACAACGATGTGCTTGCCAAGCTCGGAAGCATCGGAAACCTTGATAACCTTGTAGAGGGCGTTTTTGATAACGGAGTAGGCAAGACCAGCGGAGATATCGGAAACCTCAGCGCCTTCCTTCTGGGCCTGCTTAACTTTGGAATTCATAAACACAGTACAGCGTGTTCCAAGATCAATGGGATGTTTTGCAAAAAGAGCTGCTTTTGCAAAGTCCTGTACTGTGTAGTTCAGAGATTTTGCAAAGGTTTCGATAAAGGAACCGCAGCCTGAGGAACATGCTTCGTTGAGCTGTACACTGTCAACAGTCTGGTTACGGATCTTGATACATTTCATATCCTGACCGCCGATATCCAGGATGCAGTCTACTTCAGGATCAAAGAAAGCAGCTGCGTAATAATGGGAAACGGTTTCGACTTCACCTTCGTCAAGAAGAAGTGCCGCTTTGATCAGGGCTTCGCCGTAACCGGTGGAGCAGGAAAAGCAATTTCTGCATCTTCCGGAAGAAGGCTGTAATCTCCTTGATGGAGTTGATGGTGGTTTTCAGCGGGTTTCCGTTGTTACTGCTGTAGAAGGAATAAAGAAGAGTTCCGTCTTCGCTTACCAGCGCGGTTTTTGTTGTGGTAGAGCCGGCGTCAATCCCCAGGAAGCATTTTCCCTTATAGCTGGAAAGATCTCCGGTTTTTACCCTGTAGGCACTCTGACGGTCATGGAAAGCCTGGTAGTCGTCCTCTGTAGCAAAAAGCGGCTCCATACGTTCTACCTCAAAATCCAGCTTGATGGTAGTCCGCATGCGTTCCTTCAGTTCAGTCAGGGAAACGGTAACATCCTGCTTTGCATTCAGGGCGGAGCCGATGGCTGCGAACAGATGAGAGTTGTCTGGTGCGATAATATGTTCATCATCCAGCTTCAGGGTTCGGATAAAAGCAGTCTTCAGCTCAGAAAGGAAGTGAAGAGGCCCGCCAAGGAAGGCAACGTGTCCGCGGATCGGTTTACCGCAGGCAAGACCAGAAATGGTCTGGTTGACAACTGCCTGGAAAATGGAGGCAGAAAGGTCTTCCTTAGTTGCTCCGTCGTTGATCAGTGGCTGGATATCTGTTTTTGCGAAAACACCGCAACGTGCCGCAATGGGATAAAGTGCCTTGTAATGTTTGGCGTATTCATTAAGACCTGGTGCATCGGTCTGGAGCAGAGATGCCATCTGGTCAATGAAGGAACCGGTACCGCCGGCACAGATGCCATTCATACGCTGCTCTACATTTCCGTTTTCGAAATAGATGATCTTGGCATCCTCGCCTCCAAGCTCGATAGCAACATCCGTCTTTGGTGCCAGCTTCTGCAGGGAAGTGGATACGGCGATAACCTCCTGTACAAAAGGTACTTCCAGATGATTGGCAAGTGTCAGTCCGCCGGAACCTGTAATGACCGGACAGAGTGTCAGTTCACCAAGCTGATCCTCAGCTTTCTGAAGAAGATCTGCAAGGGTTTCCTGGATATTTGCAAAATGTCTCTCATAGTCGGAGAAGACAAGCGTATCGTTTTCGTCTAAGATCGCAATCTTAACAGTGGTGGAACCAATGTCAATTCCAAGTGTGTGTTTCTTCATAAAAAATTGATTTCCTCCTCGTTGTATCTATACAGGGGTTGCCCGACTCTGACATTTCTGTCAGATGGGAGTTGTTTCTTCTTATTATAAAGGATTTTTAAGCGAATATTCTATATTATACGATATCGTTTAAAAAATGGCAATGTAAAAGTTTAACAATCAGTAGCCGTAAAGAAAAAAATGTGTTATGATATTGACTAAAAGTTTTGAAAGATATTTGCATCGCAGTTGGTTATGGCTGTATCTGCGACGCAGATGCTGGGCAGAGACAACTTTAAAATGTTTTTAGAAGGGAAATGAAATGGCAGAATATAAACTGATCACAACAGAAGGAAGAGCGAAAAGGGGCGAGTTTAAGACGGTCCACGGAACGATCCAGACTCCTGTTTTTATGAATGTAGGAACAATTGCAGCAATTAAAGGTGCAGTTTCCACTGTGGATCTTCATGAGATCGGTACACAGGTAGAGCTGTCCAATACCTATCATCTTCATGTGCGCCCTGGCGACAAGGTGGTAAAACAGCTGGGAGGTCTTCATGAATTTATGAACTGGGACAGACCGATCCTTACCGATTCCGGCGGATTCCAGGTGTTTTCGCTGGCGAAGCTTCGTAAGATCAAGGAAGAGGGCGTGTATTTTAACTCTCATATCGATGGTCATAAGATTTTTATGGGACCGGAGCAGAGCATGCAGATCCAGTCAAATCTGGCTTCTACATTGCAATGGCTTTTGATGAGTGCCAAGCAGTGTGGCAGACAGGGATTATGTACAGAAATCGGTAGCGCGTACAACACGCTGGCTTAAAAGATGCAAGGATGAGATGGCTCGTCTGAACAGTCTGCCGGATACCATTAACAAGAACCAGCTTCTTTTTGGCATTAACCAGGGGGCTGTTTATGAAGATATCCGTATTGAGCATGCCCAGGCTATCGCGGAGATGGATCTGGACGGCTATGCAGTGGGCGGCCTTGCAGTTGGTGAAAGTCATGAGGAGATGTACCGGATCCTGGATGAGGTAGTTCCGCATTTGCCGCAGAACAAGCCGACGTATCTTATGGGGGTTGGTACCCCGGCCAATATCCTGGAGGGGGTTGAGCGTGGTATTGACTTTTTTGACTGTGTATATCCCAGCCGTAACGGCCGTCATGGTCACGTGTATACCAACCATGGCAAGATGAATCTTTTTAATGCAAAGTATGAGCTGGATTCCAAACCGATCGATGAGGAGTGCCAGTGCCCGACCTGCCGTCATTACAGCAGAGCGTATATCCGTCATCTTCTGAAGGCGAAGGAGATGCTTGGCATGAGGCTTTGCGTTCTGCATAATCTGTATTTCTATAATCATATGATGGAAGAGATCAGGGATGCGCTGGATGCAGGGAATTTTGCGGCTTATAAGAAGATGCGTCTGGAAGGCTTTGAGGAAGGCAGGATCAACGGGAACCGGTAAGTTTTATTTATAAAATTTGTGTAAATTACTTTGATTTTATAAGAAAACTCTTGAAGGTTTTTTGGTTTTTGTGTATGATAGTACGAAGTGACACTTTTAGAGGTCAGTAACGGCGGGGGTACCGCAGATTATTTGTTTTTAGCAGGAGGAATTTGAAATGATCGCATCATCTACAGCGGCAGCTGGCGGACTTAGCGCGGGTCTGGTATTGTCTGGATCGTAGTTCTGTTTGGAATTATGTATTTTATGATGATCCGTCCGCAGAAGAAGGAGCAGAAGAGAACTCAGACTATGTTGAACAGCATGGAGGTTGGTGACAGTGTTGTTACTACCAGTGGTTTTTATGGTGTTGTTATTGATATGACTGAGGAAGATGTTATTGTTGAGTTTGGTAATAATAAGAATTGCCGTATTCCTATGAGGAAGCAGGCGATTGCTGAGGTTGAGAAGGCTGATCAGGCTTCTGCTTGATGCTTTTTTCGCAATAACTTGAATATGAGAGAGGCACTGCGTTTTTTGTGACGTGGTGTCTTTTTTGTATTTGTATGTGGACGAACGGACGAACGAACGGATGAAGGGACGCCGGGGAAGGGGATGCTGGCTGGTCTGCGGCTTCGTCGGGGGCTGGCTTCTAGGACGCCGGAAATCTGCTAAAAGCGTTTTTTAAAAGTCCGAACTCGCGGCCTGCTGCCGCTCAGACAGCGGACTTTTGAAAACAACGCAGATTCCCGCCGTCCAAGAATCAGCTCCCCTCCTGCAGAAGCAGAGCCATCCAGCATCCCCTTCCCCGGCTGGTGCTTCCGGTGAGAAATAGTGTCGTTTGACGGTTGGTTGTGGGTCGTCAGCGCTGCGCTGGACGACTGCAATGGCTGAGTTTGTGTTTGATTGGGGGGACGCTGAGGCGTGCGCTGTCAGCCTGGATTGCGGATGTGCCTAGAATTGCGGATGTGATGGGAGAATAGCCTTTGATGCCAGCGCAGATGGACTGTGTGGATATGCCTACAATTGTGGATGTGATGGGAATATGACAATTGTAATATTGTATAGAAATAAGTGGATTTTTGGTAAAATTCGTGTAATAATGATGTTACTATCAGAAATGAGAGTGACGATAGCTTTGGAATATCGTAAAATTGTAAATAAGAATGAATTTTCAGAAAGGGGTTGGATTTATGGGTCTTATCAGAGCGGCTGTGGGTGCAGCGGGTGGTACGTTGGCGGATCAGTGGAAGGAGTTTTTTACTGTGAGGCTATGGATAAAGAAGTGATGGTTGTGAAGGGGACGAAGAGGTCTTCTTCCAGGTCTTCCAATAAGCATGGGAGTGATAATATCATTTCCAGCGGCAGCGGGATCGCTGTGGCGGATGGTCAGTGTATGATGATCGTGGAGCAGGGAAAGGTTGTTGAGGTTTGTGCGGATCCGGGAGAGTATACGTATGATGCTTCTACGGAGCCGAGTATTTTTTCAGGTAGTCTGGGTGACGGAATCAGGAAGACCTTTGATACGATCGGGAAGAGGTTTGCTTTTGGCGGTGATACGGGTAAGGATCAGAGGGTGTATTATTTTAATACCAAGGAGCTTGTGGATAACAAGTTTGGTACTGCTAATCCGATCCCGTTCCGGGTTGTGGATTCCAGAATCGGGCTGGATGTGGATGTGGCTGTGAGGTGTCATGGTGTTTATTCCTACAGGATCGCGGATCCCCTTCTTTTTATACGAATGTGTGTGGAAATGTGGAGCGGGAGTATACCAGAGAGGAGCTGGACGGACAGCTGAAGGCGGAGTTTATCAGTGCGCTGCAGCCTGCTTTCGGAAGGCTTTCGGAGCTGGAGTTGCGTCCGAATCAGATCGTGACTCATAATACGGAGCTGGAGAATGCCATGAATGAGGTGCTTTCTGCCAAGTGGGAGGAGCTTCGTGGGCTTAAGGTGGTCAGTGTGGCACTTGGTTCTGTGACATTGCCGGATGAGGATGCCGAGATGATCAAGCAGGCTCAGCGTACGGCTATGATGCGTGATCCTGCTATGGCTGCGGCTACTCTGACCGGGGCCCAGGCGGATGCTATGAAGGCTGCGGCTTCTAATTCAGCAGGGGCTATGACTGGCTTTATGGGCATGGGTATGGCTGCTAATGCAGGTGGTCTGAATGCGCAGCAGTTGTTTGAGATGGGCCAGAAGCAGCAGGCGCAGCAGCAGAGTGTACAGCAGCAGGCAGCGCAGCCGGTTTCGCCAGCAGGGAACGGAGCAGGGGCTGCGGCTGCAGCTGGTTCCTGGACCTGCAGTTGTGGTGCGGTTTCTTCGGGGAAATTCTGTCCGGAGTGTGGTGCATCGCGTCCGGTGGAGGACAGCTGGACCTGTTCCTGCGGTACGGTGAATAAAGGAAGTTCTGTATGAACTGCGGAGCGAAGAAGCCGGAGAAGAAGATGCAGTATCGTTGCAGCAGGTGCGGATGGGAACCGGCAGATCCGGAGAATCCACCGAAATTCTGCCCGGAGTGCGGTGATCCGTTCGGACCGGAGGATGCAGTATAGATCAGAAAGAGAGATGGTCAGGAGCAAAATGCAAGGTAACTCCTGCCGGTTGTTGGATACAGAATGATGAAGTGAGGTGAATATATGGCGAAGATGCAGGAGTTTAAGTGTCCGTGCTGTGGTGGCTCCATAGAGTTTGACAGTTCTGTGCAAAAGATGAAGTGTCCGTTTTGTGATACGGAGTTTGATGTCGGGACGTTATCGGAATATGCCCAGACTGTGGAGGAAGAGCAGCCTGAGGATATGAGCTGGTCGGATGAGGCCGGCAGTGAGTGGCAGGACGGGAGAGTGAGGGGCTGCGTACCTATGTGTGCAAGTCCTGTGGCGGTGAGATCGTGGGAGATGCCAACACGGCAGCAACGGCCTGCCCGTTTTGCGGAAGTCCGGTGGTAATGACCGGGCAGCTGTCCGGTGCACTGAAGCCGGATTATGTGATCCCGTTTAAGCTGGACAAGAAAGCGGCAAAGGAGAGGCTGAAAAAGCATCTTACCGGTAAGAGACTTTTGCCGAAAGCATTTAAGTCAGAGAATCATATCAGCGAGGTTAAGGGCATCTACGTTCCGTTTTGGCTGTATGACACAGACGCAGACGCAGATATCCGTTACCGTGCAACAAAGACCCGGTTCTGGAGCGATAGTGATTATGATTATACGGAGACCAGCTATTATGCAGTACACAGAAGTGGTTCTCTTGGTTTTGATCATGTACCGGTGGATGGCTCTGCAGCATGGAAAATGATCTGATGGAGTCTATAGAGCCTTTTGATTTCAAAGAAGCGGTGGATTTTCAGACTGCGTATCTGGCTGGATATTTTGCAGATAAATATGATGTGACAGCCAGCGAGTGTGAGGAACGTGCCAATGAGCGTATCCGCCGCAGCACAGAGGCTGCATTCCGGGATACGGTGAGAGGATACGCCAGTGTGGTACCGGAGAATACCAGTATCCGGCTTCATAACGGGACAACGAAATATGCGTTATATCCCGTATGGATCCTGCAGACGAAGTGGAAGGGTGATAATTACATATTTGCCATGAATGGTCAGACAGGGAAATTTGTGGGAAATCTGCCTACAGACAAGAACGCTTTTGCACGATGGTTCCTGGGAACAACGGGGGTCGTGGGTGTGATCACTTATATTATCCTGTATCTGATCTGGGCTTTGTAGGGAGGTGGATGCCATGAAAAAAAGAATATCTGTATTTTTGATATCGATCCTTTTGTGTCTGGCATGTGCTTTTCCAGTATGGGCAGGCACCGTAAGCCGTCTGGATGACCAGGCGGGACTTCTGGATGCAGAGCAGCAGGAGAGCCTGAGCAGTACTCTGGATGAGATCAGTGAGCGGGATCAGGTAGATGTTGTGGTCGTTACTGTTAACAGTCTTGAGGGAAAAACAGCCCAGGCGTATGCGGAGGATTATTTTATTGACCATGGATATGGACAGGGGGAAAATGGTGACGGTATTTTATTCCTGTTGGATATGGGAGACCGTAACTGGGCATTGCAACACACGGATATGCGATAGAAGTGTTTACGGATGCCGGACAGTCCTACATCATGGATCAGGTGAAGCCTTATTTAAGTGACGGTGATTATAACGAAGCGTTTCATAAGTTTGCCACGGAATGCGATGATTTTATCACGCAGGCAGATGAGGCAGAGCCATACGATGTGGAAAACCTTCCGGATGAGCCTTTTGCGGTTGGGATAAACCTGCTGATCGCTCTTGCTGTGGGGCTTGTGGCAGGATTACTGGTGACCGGAAATATGAGAAGAAAGCTGAAAACTGTGCGAAAACAGGATCGGGCGGCTTCTTATGTGCGGCAGGGCAGTATGAATGTGACCAGAAAGTAATGATTTTTTACCTCTACAGTACGGTATCAAAATCCGCAAAACCGAAAAATGAGGATAATAACGGTGGTTCCAGCACCCATACCTCATCTTCCGGTGATACCTTCGGTGGTTCCAGCGGGAAATTCTGAGAATATCATCAGGAAAAACAGAATATGATAAAAAGAAAGACTGCTGTACCGGAATGGTAGGGCAGTTTTTCTTTTTTCTGTGTGCGAAAGTATGTCTCTGTGGCGGCAGAAACAGGGAATTGCCGTTTATTTTTTGCATTCCGGAAATAACTTTATCTATTTAATAGGTTGAAATCCGTCGAAAAGTGCGTTATGATAATAACAATTATCCACACCAGTGCGTTAAAATTTTACAGCACAGGGGAAATCGGAGGAGTGAATAAAATGGAGTACAAGATTGCCCTGATTCCGGGAGACGGAATCGGTCCGGAGATTGTTGCCGAGGCCAAAAAAGTTTTAGACAGAGTATGTGAGAAATACAGTCATAAATTTTCATACACAGAGGTTCTTTTAGGAGGGGCATCCATTGATGCTCACGGAGTACCTCTTACAGAGGAAGCCATTGCCCAGGCAAAAGCTTCTGATGCAGTACTGATGGGTTCCATTGGCGGCGATGCCAAGACATCCCCGTGGTACAAGCTGGAGCCGTCCAAACGCCCGGAGGCAGGTCTTCTTGCGATACGTAAGGCGCTGAACCTGTTTGCAAACCTTCGTCCGGCTTATCTTTACAATGAGCTTCGTGATGCATGCCCGCTCCGTGATGAGATCATCGGAGATGGTTTTGACATGATCATCGTAAGAGAGCTTACAGGAGGTCTTTATTTCGGAGCAAGAAAGACTACTGAGGAGAACGGAGTCCGCACAGCAGTAGATACTCTTTCTTATAATGAGAATGAGATCCGCCGTATTGCCATTAAGGCATTTGAGATCGCACGTAAGAGAAGAAATAAGGTTACAAGTGTAGATAAAGCCAATGTTCTTGATTCTTCAGACTCTGGAGAAGTGTAGTAGAGGATGTGGCAAAGGACTATCCGGATGTAACACTGGAGCATATGCTGGTTGATAACTGTGCAATGCAGCTGGTACGTGATCCGAAGCAGTTTGATGTTATCCTTACAGAAAACATGTTCGGAGATATCCTCTCTGATGAGGCAAGTATGGTGACCGGTTCTATCGGAATGCTTTCCTCCGCAAGCTTAAATGAGACAAAGCTTGGTCTCTATGAGCCGAGCCATGGTTCTGCACCGGATATCGCAGGCCAGAACAAGGCAAACCCCATCGCAACCATTCTTTCCGCTGCTATGATGCTGAGATATTCTCTGGATCTTGATAAAGAAGCAGATGCTGTGGAAACAGCAGTACAGAAGGTTCTTACAGAGGGTTACAGAACAGGAGATATCATGTCTGACGGATGCAAGCTTGTCGGAACCAAAGAGATGGGCGATCTGATCGCAGATGCCATTGCATAAATAAA
>ENA-OQAS01000185-OQAS01000185.1-human-gut-metagenome-genome-assembly--contig:-NODE-185-length-33229-cov-2.257930_pt1 | contig 33229 bp, 39 predicted proteins | sample MGYA00242733_ERZ504523 | MGnify/ENA primary metagenome ERZ504523 (study PRJEB26092, sample SAMD00036239) | human gut metagenome | host: Homo sapiens | study: EMG produced TPA metagenomics assembly of...
ACAACGAGAAATAGGATATAATATTGACTACTTCGTAGTCACTAAGAAGTTTCTTCGGAAACTTCGGATGCGTTGAAGAACAACGCAGAAAATAGGATATAATATGACTACTTCGTAGTCACTAAGAAGTTTTTCGAAACTTCGGATGCGTTGAAGAACAATGCAGGGCATATGGTATAATGAGCACAAGAATTATAAAATATAGTGCTGTGTGTTATGTAATTGAATATTGTTATTTACCTGCCAGACTGATGTATGTTGGTCTGACATTTTTTAACAGTAAAAGAAACTTTCTACTTGCCTTTTTAATTATGTTATGGTATTATTTTATTGTTATGCGGAAGTGGCGGAATGGCAGACGCAGCAGACTCAAAATCTGCCGGTGGTGACATCGTGTGGGTTCAAGTCCCATCTTCCGCATTAATAGATTAAGGAAGTCTTTGTATAAAGGCTTTCTTTTGTGATTTTTGGTGTAAAATATGGCTAGAATCGTTCTGTATTAATTTCAAGACAGCGTTTTAGCCTTTTATACATTCCCTGCTTGGTCATTCCAAGCTTGGTGGCTGCCTGCTCTGCACCCAGTGTATTAATCATTTCCCTGACTTCTTTAACGGAAAGATTATAATAATTGCTTGTGCGGCCTGCATTTCTTGTTTTCCATTTTTTGAGCTTTTCTTCATCGTAGGATAATACAAGCTGGTTTCTATCGAATGTATTTTTTATTTCTGCTTTGCCGCCAAAGAGACTTAACAGGTTGTTTAATGTCTTTACCTGTTCCTCATCTTCGGCAGTTTTATTTATATCAAATATCAATACATTTAAGTCGTACATAATAACCTCCATAAGTAAACTAATTAATTATTTGTCTAAAGTATAACATATAGACTATGTAATAGAAATGGCTTATATACAATTTGGCATTTACTTATAGATTGCTTGTTATGTGTTTATATTATTTGTTATGCTTATATATTGCTTGTTGTTTTTTTATATATTAATGCTGTGTGAAAAGCGAAAAGTGGTTTGTTGTTTTTAAATAAAAACTTAATAATGCTTTTATTTTTTTTTATAAATGGACTATAATTCTTTAGCAATAAACATTGAGGTTATGTTTATCTAATAAATAATCATTATTATGAACAGGAGGAATTTATTATGTTGCCATTATGGCTTTGTATCCCTTTCGCAGGATTACTTTTATGTATTGCAATTATGCCACTTGTGAAAGCTGAATGGTGGGAAAGTCATCAGATACACGCAGTTATATTCTGGTCACTTTTATTTATCATTCCATATGCGGTAACAAAGGTGCATCAACAGCAGCGGAAACGGTGCTTGAATGTATAATTAACGATTATCTTAGTTTTATTATTTTATTATTTGGTTTATTCTGTGTTACAGGTAATATATCTGTTGATGGTGATTTGGTTGGTTCACCAAGAGTAAATACAATTACATTATTAATAGGAACATTTCTTTCCAGCCTAATAGGAACAACTGGTGCAAGTATGTTATTGGTTCGTCCGCTTATTAAGATGAACTCCTGGAGACATAGAAGAAGTCATATTATGATATTCTTTATATTCCTTATCTCTAATATGGGTGGCTGTCTTACACCAATTGGTGATCCACCACTTCTTATGGGATTTATGAGAGGGGTTCCGTTTACATGGAGTTTACATCTTCTTCCAGTATTATGCTTTAACCTTGTAATTCTGCTTCCAACATTCTATATGATTGACAGACATAATTACAGACTTGATATTGCTGAGGGTAGTGTGCCTGATATAAGTAAGGAGTCAACAGAATTAAAGCTTCAGGGTGCTCACAATATTATATTTATAGTAACAATCGTAATTGCTGTTGTACTTAGTGGTACACTTACTAATGTTCCAGCATTTATTGGAGCCAACGGAGAGCTTAAGGGCTTACATATTGGAGAAGTAACATTCTCATTTGTTACAATGATAGAGATTGCAATAATTCTTTTATCAGCGTTATTGTCATTTAAGACAACACAATCTGAGATTAGAACCAAGAACCATTTCAACTGGGGTGCAATTCAGGAAGTAGCTGTACTTTTTATAGGTATATTTATTACAATGCAGCCAGCTCTGATGATTCTTAAGGCTGTTGGTCCAACACTTGGAATTAACAAGGCATGGCAGATGTTCTGGACAACAGGTGCACTTTCAAGTTTCCTTGATAATACACCAACATACCTTGTATTCTTTACAACTGCTGGTACATTAGGATTTACAAATGGTATTACAACAAGTGCAGGTATTATAACTGTGAAGCTTCTTACTGCTATATCTTGTGGTGCGGTATTTATGGGAGCTGGTACATATATCGGTAATGCACCTAATTTTATGGTTAAATCCATTGCAGACGAGAATGGTGTCAGAATGCCTGGTTTCTTCGGATATATGCTTTGGTCTATAGGTATTTTAGTTCCTGTGTTTATACTTGACACATTAATATTCTTTTTATAGGAGGAAGGCAATATGAGCGATAATAATATTAATAATATTGATAATAGTATCAATAATGAGAATAAGTCATCAAATGATGATGCTAAGACAATTGCCTACAATCTTGCTAAGAAGATATATGAACTTGATAGCAATGTATATGAGAGTGTAGGTTCAGAACTTGGACGAGTATTTATAGGTGATGCGGACAAATGTCTTGATAAGCTTAGTGCACTTATATATACTAACCCACACGGATATCTGTTAAGAAGTGAAGTTGCTCTTGTAGGAAATATGGCAAGAACAATTAAGGATAAGGAAGTTAAGTCTAAGTTTATGCGTCAGTATAATGACATATTAAACGAGATAGCAGAACTTCCTCACGGATTTGGTTCAGTTGATATACTTGATACATCAATCAGTGAGTTAAATGTATCTAATTTCCACAGAAATAACAACGATAACAGAATGATAATATGTATAAGCCGTACAGAGGGAAGTGCTGGTACTGATATCGGATTTGCACTTGCTGATAAGTTAAGACTTAACTATTATGATGCTGAGATTTTCAAGGATCTTGTTATCCGTAAAGATGCAGAAAAAGATGCAAGATGGAAGAGCAAGAAGATTGACTTAAGCCACGAAATGATTAATCCAGAAAAGGCAAGACGTTTCAGCCGTAACCATGGACTTCCAGCTAATGATGCGGCATTCTTTAATGAATCAGAAATTCTTAGGGAACTTGCTGAGAAAGAGGACTTTATTGTTATCGGACGTTGTGCTGACGTTATTCTTAAGAATAACAATATACCTCACGTCAGTGTATTTATTACTGCACCTGTACAGCAGAGAGCAAGACGTATTATGGAACTTGAGAAAATTCCATATTCTAAGGCATTAAAGAGGTTGGTTAAATTGGATAAAAAGCGAGAACGTTACTATAAATTCTACACCAATAATATATGGGGGCAGGCATACAACTATGATTTATGTATTAACAGTGCAAGCTATGGTATAGATGAAGCTGTCAACCTCATATTAAGAGTTATTAACAGGGATAAATAAATATCCGTTAAATGTAACAACCTGAAATTAGTAATGATTTTTTAATAATGCACAGACTTTTAATGGAAGTCTGTGCATTTCTGCTATAATGTGCGTAAGCATGAGCCGTGCCAGTCTGAAGCCTGAGGAAGAACTGTGCTTGCACAAAGTTCTTCTTTGGGCTTTAGACTGATAGGGCGAATGCCCGACAGTTCTGGAAAGCAAAGCTTTCCAGAACCTGCACGGCGTACTAAAATACCCCAATGGTTTTAGCCTGAATTAAGAACTAAATTCGGATACCACCAGAAGAGCACATCTTGTGCGATTTCGTCCGTCCGACAAACTATTGGCTCAGTGAGGCATATTATGGATAATTGCAAGCAAATTCAGAAAATGATTAAAGATTACGACAAAGGTAATCTTTCATTAAAGCAGGAAGAACAATTCATACAGCATATCCTTAATTGTGAGGACTGCAAAGAAGAACTGGAGATATATTATATTGTGTCATACGGACTTGATGAAGACAATATATCAAAAAATACCCCTCCAGCTATCAAAGCCTGCATAGACAGCTATGATTTTAAGACATTAGTTGACTTGAAATTATCTCTAAGCATAGATAAATGCAATGCAATAAGAGAATGGAATCATAATATAACAATATTGAATATTATGATAGAAGTAATTATGCTTCTGACTTTTATTATTTGTATAATAATCAGATATTATTAAAAGCTGGAATGTTGTAATACGGCATTTTGTATCCTGCTATTTACAGGATTTCCAGCTGGAATGGAGATTTAGAATGAGTAAATTGCTGCTTATAGATGGGCACAGTATATTAAACAGGGCATTCTACGGAGTGCCTGATTTAACTAACAGCGAAGGAATACATACTAATGCAATGTATGGATTCCTTAATATTATGTTTAAATTTATAGATGAGGAAAAGCCTGATTATGTTACAGTTGCATTTGATCTTAGTGCACCAACTTTCAGACATAAAGTATATGATGGTTATAAAGGCACAAGAAAGCCGATGCTTCCTGAGTTAAGACAGCAGGTTCCGCTTATGAAGGAACTACTTACAGCTATGAATATAACTATAGTAGAAAAAGAAGGCTTTGAGGCAGATGATATTCTAGGAACAATAGCCAAGAACTCGCAGAAGCAGGGAATTGACGTGTCTATTGTATCTGGTGACAGGGATTTGTTGCAGCTTGCAGATACTAATATCAAAATCCGTATACCAAAGACTAAAAAGGGAGTTACAGAGGTTGAAGATTATTATCCAGAAGATGTAAAAGAACTTTATGGCGTAACACCTGCGGAATTCATAGAGATGAAGGCACTTATGGGTGACAGCTCTGATAATATACCTGGTGCACCGGGAATAGGCCCTAAGACAGCCTCAGCTTTAATAATAAAGTATCATAATATAGATAATATTATAGATAATATATCAGAATTAAAGCCGCCAAAGGCTAAGAAATCAATAGAAGAAAATATTGAGCAGATTAAATTAAGCCGTTATTTATCAGAGATTAAGATAGATGTTGATGTCGATTATGACATTAATAATGCGGATATTAATGATATGTTTAATCAGGAGTCATATAAGCTTTTTAAGCGTTACGATTTCAAGAATATGCTTAAAAGATGTGACAATGGTACACAGTCAGAGCCTGAATGTTGTAAACATTTTAATAAGGTGGAGGATTTTGCCAAAGCCGAGGAAGTGTTTGAAACAGCAGCTTCACATATTAAAGAAAATAAAAAAATCGGACTTGGAATAATTGCAGAAGACGAGCTTCTTGGAGTTTCGATATCATATTCTGATGAGGATATATATTATATTCCAGCTGGAGGCTTTATTACATCTGATTATTTAAAAGATAAGCTTATGAGATTAATAAAGTGTTCAGATAACAGGAATATTGTAATAGATAATCTTAAAGACTATCTTTACATTTTTGATAACTATACAGATGGGAATAACGATGACAGCCTTGAAGTATCAGAACAGGCATTTATGGATATAGCAATTGCGGCATATCTTATTCATCCTAATAATGAAAGATATGATTATGAAGCACTGGCAAGAGAATACCTTTCAATGCTTGTTATGTCACAGACAGAGCTTCTTGGAAAGAGAAGCATAAAGGAAAGCTTTGATATTGATGATGCGAACTTGTTTAAACTTGCCTGCTTTAAGGCATATGTAAATTATAGATGTGCACAGCCTGTTATAGATATCCTTATATCAGAGGATATGTATTCATTATACAATGATATAGAAATGCCTCTTGTATTCGTGCTTTACGATATGCAAAGATTCGGTATAAGGGTTGACAAGAATGAGCTTGATGATTACTCAAAGGTACTTACAGAGAAGATAAATGTCCTTGAGAAAGAGATATATGAGCTTGCAGGCGAAGAATTTAATATTAATTCGCCTAAACAGCTTGGTGTTATTCTGTTTGAGAAAATGGGTATGCCTAACGGAAAGAAGACAAAAAGCGGTTACTCTACAGCAGCAGATATATTAGATAAGCTTGCACCAGATTATCCAATTGTTAAGAAGATACTTGAATATAGACAGTTAGCAAAGCTTAATTCAACATATGCTGTCGGACTTACAGCATATATTAAAGAAGATGGCCGGATTCACGGAACATTTAACCAGACAATTACTGCTACGGGAAGAATAAGCAGTACAGACCCTAATCTTCAGAATATACCAATACGAATGGAGATGGGAAAGAAGATACGAAAGGTATTCATTCCAAAAGACGGCTATGTGTTTATTGATGCTGATTATTCACAGATTGAATTAAGAATACTTGCCCATATGTCAGGTGATGAGAAGCTAATAGCTGCATATAATTCATCAGAAGATATTCACAGAGCAACAGCGGCAGAAGTATTTAATACTCCTATAGATGAGGTTACACCATTACAGAGAAGCAATGCCAAGGCAGTTAATTTTGGAATAATATACGGAATGAGTTCGTTTGGTCTTAGTCAGGATTTAAGTATTACACCAAAAGAAGCTAAGGCTTATATTGACAAATATTTTGCGACATATCCATCAATTAAAGAATTTATTGACGGACTTGTAAGCTCTGCCAAAGAAAAAGGATATTCTCTTACAATGTTTAACAGAAGAAGAGAGATACCTGAACTTCATCTGGTAACTTTATGCAGCGTTCATTTGGGGAACGAGTTGCTATGAATGCACCAATACAGGGAACAGCGGCTGATATTATTAAGCTTGCTATGATTAGGGTCAGCAGGGCTTTAAAGGAAAAAGGTCTTAAATCACACCTTATATTACAGGTTCACGATGAACTTTTAGTTGAAACAGCTATAGATGAAATTGATGAAGTACGACAGATATTAACAGAGGGTATGAAAGAGGCAGTAAGTCTTAAAGTGCCACTTGAAATAGATATAAAGCAGGGTAAAAACTGGCTTGAGGCACATTAATGCTATAGGCATAGAAAAGTATATTATAACTATAAATGAGGACTACTTATGAAGACAATTGGAATAACAGGTGGAGTTGGTGCTGGTAAATCAGCAGTTCTTGAATATTTAGCTGATAATTACAACTGTGATATTATTATGACGGATGATGTAGCCAAAGGATTGTATACAAAAGGTTCTAAGACATATGAAATGATGATAGCATTGATTGGCGAAGATATTGTCGATGAAACAGGAGAGATTGATAAAAAGAAGCTGGCAGATATAATATTTTCTAATGCCAATAAACGTATGGCAGTAAATAGTATAGTACACCCGGCAGTAAAGCAGGAGGTTATCACACGCATAACGAATAATAAAATAGCTGGAAGATTAGATTATACATTTGTTGAGTCAGCACTGCTGCTTACAGAACATTATGATGTATTCTGCGATGAGGTATGGTATATAGACACATCAGAGGATATAAGAAGACGGCGCTTAAAAGAAAGCCGTGGCTATAGTGATGAGAAGATTGATAATATATTAAAGAGCCAGCAGGCATTAGAGAATATTAAAGATAAATGCAGCTATTGTATTGATAATAATAAGGATTTAGAATATACTTTCAGACAGATACAAAACATTTTATTGAGCTAAAGTGGCTCTTGTGTTAAAATGTGGGCAGAAATGAGGATATGATATGGATAAAGAAAGGAATTCCAACAATAGTTATGTGTTTGGTCTTGATATAGGAACAAGGAGCGTTGTTGGCGTTGTAGGTTATCTTGAATATGGCAGATTTAAAATAGCAGCAATGGCACAGCAGCTCCATACAACGCGTGCTATGCTTGATGGGCAGATACACGATATATATAAAGTAGGTGATACAATACGTCAGGTTAAGCTTGCACTTGAAAGGCAGCTTAATATGGAACTTAAAGATGTATGTATAGCTGCTGCGGGCAGGGTTTTAAGAACAGTTAATGCGACTGCCGAGTATGAATTTGAAGAAGAGACAAGAGTTACAGCGGAGGATATATATTCGCTTAATCTTCTTGCGGTAGAGAATGCACATCATTCAATCAATGATGCCACACAGAAAGACAGATTTTACTGTGTAGGCAATACACCTATAAGATATCAGCTTAATGGTTATGATATAGGTAACCTTGAGGGGCATAAGGCTAGAAAAATATTTGTTGAGCTTATTGCTACATTTCTTCCGGAAGAAGTTGTAGATGGACTTTACGAGGCAGTAGAGTATGCTGGACTTAATGTTGCTTCACTTACATTAGAGCCAATAGCTTCAATGAATATTGCGATTCCAGAACAGTACAGACTTCTTAACATATGTCTTGTCGATGTCGGAGCGGGTACATCGGATATATGTATTACTAAAGATGGAAGCATTGTGGCTTATGGTATGATTCCATTAGCAGGTGATGAGATAACAGAAAAGATTGCAAAGAATTATCTTGTTGACTTCAACACAGCGGAGACTATTAAGATATCCGCAAGCAATCCGGACAATAAAGAGGTTGTGTTCAATGATATTATGGGACTTGAACAGAGGGTTGCTTCAAGCGAGATACAGGCAATAGCAGAAGAATCAATTGATAATATGGCAAAGTCGACATCAGATAAGATTATCGAGCTTAATGCGGTAAGCCGGTAAATGCTGTATTCGTTGTAGGTGGTGGCGGTAAAATGCCAAGTTACACCAAGGTACTTGCTAAGAATCTTGGCATAGCACCTGAAAGAGTTGCAATAAGAGGAAAGGAAGTCCTTACAACAGTGGATTTTAATGTTGAAGGCTTTGAGAAAGATTCTTTATATGTAACACCAGTAGGTATATGTACGAATTATTATACACAGAAGAATAAGTTTATATTTGTTAATGTCAATAATGAGCGTATTAAGTTATATGATAATAATAAGCTCACAGTATTTGATGCGATTATGCAGATAGGTTATCCTAATGAGAAGCTTTTCCCAAGACGGGGTGCTCAGATTGAATTTATGGTTAATGGCAAAGTAAGGCTTGTAAGAGGTCTTGCCGGGGAAGGTGCAGTCATTACACTTAATAATAAGCCTGCCAGCCTTAATACAGCAATTGAGCAGAATGATGTCATATTTGTTGAGGAGTCAACGATTGGTGAGCCGGCTTCAATTACTTTAGGACAGATAGAAGAATTTGGTTCAGATATAACATTTGTTGTCAATGGAAAGAATATCGTCTGCCCAAGATTTGCATATGTTAATGGTGAATTAAAGTCAGAATTCTATGATATCAGAAATGAAGACTCAATAAGAATAGAGAACTTCTATACAGTAGAACAGTTATTTACATTCCTTGACCTGGACTATAAAGATTATGATGTATTAGTTAATAATATGCCAGCTAATAAACATACTAAGGTTTATGAGAATTTTATGGTTTCATTCAGCAATGTGCCTAAGCAGACAAGCTATGCTGATTTAGAAGATGATACAGAAAATGAAGATGCTGACAGAGGTTATTATTCAGATAACAATACTGAGCAGAATAATGAAGCTGGAAATGGACCGGCAGTCCAGAATGATAGTGATGATAATAATTCGTCTGATATGTCTGATGCGACTAAAGGTAATAATAATGCTGGTGATACACAAGAATCAGCCGATGGAGCTTCATTTAATACAGCACCTGATATTCAAAGGCCAATCAGGGATGTGTCAATAATCGTTAATGGGACACCTGTTGTATTAAAGGGAAAGAGTGATTATGTGCTTGTTGATTTATTCCAGTTTTATGACTTTGACCTTTCCAAACCCAAAGGAAATATTGTAATATTACATAATGGTGTCAGAAGTGAATATACAGCACCGCTAAATGATGGTGATGATATAAAGATATTCTGGGAATAACAAGCTTTAAGTAATGTGAAGAATTTATAATTCATAATAATAGAAATGAGGATTGACTTATGAGAATGATGCCGATTGCAAGCGGCAGTAGTGGCAACTGTATATATATTGGTTCAGATGATACACATATATTAATAGATGCTGGAATAAGCCGTAAGAAGATAGAAGAAGGGCTTAACAGCATAGATGTATCATTAAAGGATATAGATGCAGTGTTTGTTACACACGAACATATTGACCATATAAAAGGACTTGGCGTAATGTCAAGAAAAGATGGAATACCAATATATTCAACAGACGGAACAATTAATGGAATTAAGGCAGCTACGAGCCTTGGAAATATAGACTCAGATTATTACCATATAATTGAAGCTGATACAGATATTCATCTTAAAGATATGACAATACATAGTTTCAGGGTATCGCACGATGCCAATGAACCAGTTGCCTACAGTGTATATTGTGATAATAACAAAGCTTCGGTCATAACAGATCTTGGATATTATGATGACTATATTATTGATAATCTTGAAAATTCGGATATGATGCTTGTTGAAGCCAACCACGATATTAATATGCTTCAGATAGGAAGGTATCCTTATTATCTTAAACAGCGCATACTTGGCAATAAAGGACATTTGTCGAATGATTCATCAGCAAGGCTTATCAATTCTCTTCTTAATGATAACATTAAAGGGATATACCTTGGACATTTAAGCAAAGAGAATAATTATGATAAGCTTGCATATGAAACAGTTAAGTTAGAGATAGACTTAAGTGATAATGAATACAAGTCTAAAGATTTTCATATAGAGGTAGCAAAGAGAAGTGAGCCATCAACACTTCTTGAAATATAGCACTACAGTGGTATAAATATGCGAGAGCATATTTACATAAATACATATGCACAAATGCAAAGAATGGAGGACTATTATGAAAAAATGTGTAATTACAGTTGTAGGAAAGGATACTGTTGGTATCATAGCAAAGGTGTGTACATATCTTGCTAAGACAGAAATTAATATTCTTGATATTTCACAGACTATCGTATCAGGTTATTTTAATATGATGATGATAGTTGATTTATCAAATTCCAATACAGGCTTTGATGAAGTTGTAACAGCACTTGAGAATCTTGGCAAGGAAATTGGTGTTGTAATTAAATGTCAGAGAGAAGAAATCTTTGATATGATGCACAGAATTTAATTAACTATTATTAAGTATACGCCATTGGCGATGCGGAAATGAGGAGAAAAATGATTAACATATATGAAGTTACTGAAACCAACAAAATGGTTGAGAAGGAAAATCTTGATGTAAGAACAATTACACTTGGTATCAATCTTCTTGACTGTGCAAGCGAGAATCTTGATGAAGTAAATGAAAAAATATATAAAAAAATCACAACTCTTGCTAAAGACCTTGTAAAGACAGGAGAGGATATTTCAAGGGAAATAGGTATTCCAATAGTTAATAAAAGAATTTCTATAACACCTATTTCATTAGTTGGTGCCTCATGCTGTAAAACACCTGACGATTATGTAACTATTGCAAAGACACTTGATAAGGCTGCCCATGAAGTCGGAGTTAATTTCATAGGTGGTTATTCTGCTGTTGTATCAAAGGGTATGACAAAGAGCGACGAACTGCTTATCCGTTCAATTCCTAAAGCACTTGCATCTACAGAACTTATATGCAGCTCAGTAAATGTTGGCTCTACAAAGACGGGTATTAATATGGATGCTGTAAGACTTATGGGCGAAATAGTTAAAGAGACTGCCGCATTAACGAAAGATGCAGACTCTCTTGGCTGTGCAAAGCTTGTTGTATTATGTAATGCTCCAGATGATAATCCATTTATGGCAGGAGCTTTTCACGGAGTTACAGAAGATGATGCTATTATCAATGTAGGTGTCAGTGGTCCGGGTGTTGTTAAGTATGCGCTTGAAAGTGTAAGAGGAGAAAGCTTTGAAGTACTCTGCGAAACTATCAAGAAGACAGCATTTAAGATAACAAGAGTAGGACAGCTTGTTGCTCAGGAAGCTTCTAGACGACTTGGCATACCATTTGGTATAATTGATCTTTCACTTGCCCCAACACCGGCAATTGGTGATTCTGTTGCAGAAATTCTTGAAGAAATCGGACTTGAGAGAGCCGGTGCTCCGGGAACAACAGCAGCACTTGCACTTCTTAACGATCAGGTTAAGAAAGGCGGCGTAATGGCTTCATCATATGTAGGCGGACTTAGTGGTGCATTTATTCCGGTAAGTGAAGATCAGGGAATGATTGATGCAGTTAATGCGGGTTCACTTACTATTGAAAAGCTTGAAGCTATGACATGTGTATGTTCTGTAGGTCTTGATATGATTGCTATACCAGGAGATACAAAGGCATCTACAATATCTGGTATCATTGCAGATGAAGCAGCTATCGGTATGGTAAACCAGAAGACAACAGCCGTAAGAGTAATACCTGTTGTTGGAAAAGGTGTTGGCGAAACTGTAGAATTCGGCGGACTTTTAGGCTATGCTCCTATTATGCCGGTTAATACATTTGACTGCTCAGCATTTGTAAACAGACCAGGAAGAATACCTGCGCCTATACATAGTTTTAAGAATTAATTACACATTTTAGAGTTAATATATTATGTAGGTTATATGACAGATTAATTTATATGGCAAATTAGTTTATATAATGAATGATTTATATAGTCAAATAACTTACATAGGAAAATAAAACCCCCGGAGCAAATGCTTCGAGGGTTTTTGTGTTGGATATATTTACGGATTTATCGATGTGGAAATAACATTTATTATAATTTATGTTATGATATAATATAACTACTTCGTAGTCACTTAGAAGTTTCTTCGAAACTTCGGATGCGTGGAAAAGCAACGCAGAGCACATAATATTTATGGAATTTATTCATAGAATTAAAATACAAGGGGATTTATATATGAAAGCAGTAGGACTTGTAACAGAATACAACCCATTTCATAATGGACATTTATATCATCTTAATAAAGCAATGGAGCTTACAGGGGCGGATATAAGTGTTGCTGTTATGAGCGGGGATTTTGTACAGCGTGGAGAACTGGCTGTTCTTGATAAATATACGCGTGCTTCTATGGCACTCAACAGCGGAGTTAATCTTGTCGTTGAACTGCCTGTTAATTATGCTGTGTCTAGTGCTGAGAGCTTTGCCGCTGGTGCTTTAAAGGTTCTTGATTATATAAAAGCCGACAGTATTGCTTTTGGAAGTGAGAGCGGGAATATAGAAAGGCTTTCTAAGCTTGCACACATTTTGTGTGATAACGAAGATACACTATATAAGGAAATATCTAAATACACTGCCAATGGAATATCCTATGCTGCCGCAAGACAGAAGGTTGTGGAGAAGCTGACGGATAAAGACACTGCGGCAATGCTTACAAGTTCTAATAACATACTTGCGGTTGAATATCTGAAAGCTATCATAAAAAATAATTATGCTATCAAGCCTTATACCATAAAGAGACAGGGAGATAGTTATAATGATACAGATATAAGGAGTGAGTATGCAAGTGCGACGGCGTAAGAGGAAATCTTAAAGCAGATAATATTTCTAAATATATACCATGTAAAAGCAGGTTTAATATTATCTTCAAATACGAATTATATATATCCTGATGACATAACGGAAGCGTTATTTACAAGACTTTTAGGTATACTTTTTGCGAGTAGTTATGATAAAAATGTATTTATAGAAAATGTTATGCGGTATCCAGATGTAAACAAGGAGATTGCTGGCAGATTATATAAGTCGGCTATGGATATGATAACAAGGACAGTACCACAGGGGGCAGAAAGTAAAGATAATGGGGCGTTTTCATTTGGAAGCTGTGCGAACATATAAAGACGAAAGAAGTGCCGCTTTCCAGAATAAAAAGAGCACTTGTAAGGATAACGCTAGGGCTTGATAAAAAACATATGGAAAAATATGCGAATGAACATATATAAGGGTGCTTGGCTTTGATAAAAAAGGGCAGGAGTATCTTTCATATATAAGAAAAACTGTGGAAGTCCCACTTATAACAAAGATCGCTGACTATAAGGAAATGCTGCTTGATGATATACATGCGGCTAATATTTATAATATGATTGTTGCTGGAAAGTATGGAGTTAAAGAATTTGGGGATTTTGTGAGGGGTCCTGTCAGGGTCTGATAAAAAGTGTGTGCTGAATAAGAGGAAACATATACAATTCAGCTGTTGGAAAATAGTATGCTGTTGGCATAGATTATATGTTCAGGGAGTATTAGGTATGTATTTAATATCAGCGTATTTTGATGAAAATACTAATAAAATATTGAAACATCTGCAACAAAGAATTGCCGATAAAACAGGCAATGATTTTATGATAAGGAATAATGTTATGCCTCATCTTACAATCAGTGCAATTGAGGCAAGGAATGTTGATGTGTTAATTCCAGCATTTGAAAAGGTATGCAGGGAAAGGTTACAGCCTTTAGATGAAAAAGGCGTTGTAAATATAAATAATACGATAAATATAGTATCGGTCGGACAGCTTTTCCTCGCGTGATATATGCCGCACCTGTACTTAACGAGTATATGATGAATCTTTCAATATCAATATATAATGAATTTGCAACAATTCCAGAAACTAATATAAGCAAATTTATCAGCCATATTCGTGGATGCCGCATATTACACTTGGCAAATGTCTTGATAAGGAGCAGATGAGACAGGCATTTGCTGTATTACAGGATTTATTTATGCCTATAGATGGTCAGATTGCTAAAATAGGATTGTCTACGGTCAATCCATATAGAGAAGTGTTGAGTGTAGAACTGTAGCTGTTAAAAGTTATGAAAGTTAAATTGCCATATCTGATAAGAATTGACGATTTTAAATTTAATTACGTCATATAGTGTTTTAATTAGTCAAATGATTGATAAATGACTAAATTAAAATACAGCAAATGCTGTTAAAGAAGCATTTTCAGAGTATCTTACTAATACGAATCTTGATAGCAGACAGATTTATTTCGTAAATCAGATAGTAGAATATATTGTTCACAATGGAATGTTGAGAGATTTTTCAATTCTTCAGGAATCACCATTTACTGATCAAGGAAGTGTTGTAGATATATTCACAGATTTAACTGTGTGGTTTGGAATTAAAAAGGTTATAGATACCATAAATGATAATGCAGCAGCTTAAATAACATTGAATTATAGACATAATTCGGTAAAATTGCTTAACATTTAGAACAATCCTCACCTTGTCTTACGCAAAAAAAAGGTATATAATGAGGGCAAAAGTAGCGGTAACATAATGGTAAACATAATGTGCCGAAATTCATATTTTAAGGAGGAGTCAGTAATCATGGCATTTATTGACGCAATTTACGCTAGAGCAAAAGCAGATAAGAAGACTATCGTTTTACCAGAATCTATGGATAAGAGAACATTCGCAGCTGCTGAGAAGATTTTAAAGGAAGGTATCGCTAATCTTATAATCATCGGTACACCAGAAGAAATCGCTGAGAACAGCAAGGGATATGATATTACAGGTGCTACAATCGTAGATCCATTCAATGATCCTAATAAGCAGAAATATATCGACAAGTTCGTTGAATTAAGAGCTAAGAAGGGTGTTACACCTGAGATGGCTAAGGAACAGATGGAGAAGGATTATATGTACTATGCATGCCTTATGTGTAAGTGCGGTGATGCTGATGGTGCAGTTTCAGGTGCCTGCCATTCAACAGGTAACACAATCCGTCCAGCTCTTCAGTTATTAAAGACTAAGCCAGGTATCAGCAGTGTATCAGGTTTCTTCCTTATGGAAGTTCCTAACTGCGAATTAGGCGAGAATGGATTATTCGTATTCGCTGACTGTGCTGTTAACCCAGATCTTGATTCAGAGAAGCTTGCAGAAGTTGCAGCATTATCTGCAGATTCATTCAAGAGCTTTGTTGGCGCAGAACCTAAGGTTGCTATGCTTTCATTCTCTTCATACGGAAGTGCTAAGCACGAGAGAGTAACTATGGTAGCTGATGCAGTTAAGATTGCTAACGAAAAGTACCCAGACATCGCTGTTGATGGCGAACTTCAGTTAGATGCTGCTTTAGTTCCAGAAGTTGCAGCACTTAAGGCTCCTAACAGCAAGGTTGCTGGTAAGGCTAATACATTAGTATTCCCTTCACTTGAAGCTGGTAACATTGGTTACAAGTTAGTTCAGAGACTTGCTAAGGCTGGCGCTTATGGTCCAGTTCTTCAGGGTCTTTCAATGCCAGTTAACGATCTTTCAAGAGGATGCTTCGCAGAAGATATCGTTGGTGTTGTAGCTATGACAGCAGTTCAGGCTCAGGATGCTGCTAAATAATTGTGTACATACATTTTGATGATATGATTGCCACTCGGCAGTCAGGTACATCATTTATAATAATATGAGGGACGAATTATTTGCCCCTCATATTGTTTGTATAACTAACATAGACTGATTATTTAATATGATATTTTTATTTGAATATAGTGCTATCGGTGAACCGATAAAGAAAGTATTGTTAAATGATTTATATTATATTAAATGATTATATAACTTATATTTAATTTTATAGGAGATTAATAAGAATGAATATTTTAGTATTAAACTGCGGAAGCTCATCACTTAAGTATCAGTTAATCAATATGGAAGATGAGAGCGTTATCGCAAAGGGTCTTGTAGAAAGAATCGGTATTGATGGTTCTATCCTTACACATAAGCCAACAGGAAAGGATAAGTATGTTGTTGAAACACCTATGAAGGATCACAACATTGCTGTTAAGCTTGTACTTGATGCTCTTATGGATGCAGAACACGGTGTGATCAAGTCTACAGATGAAATCGCTGCTGTAGGTCACAGAGTACTTCACGCAGGTGAGAAGTATATCGAGTCTTGTCTTGTAACAGAAGATGTTAAGAAGGTAGTAAGAGAGTGCTTCGATTTAGGACCTCTTCATAACCCAGCTAACCTTATCGGTATTGAAGCTGTTGAAGCTGCTATGCCTGGTAAGCCAAATGTAGCTGTATGGGATACAGCATTTGGTGGAACAATGGAGCCAAAGGCTTATCTTTACGCTATTCCTCGTGAATATTATGAAAAGTATGGTGTAAGAAGATATGGTTTCCACGGAACAAGCCACAGCTTTGTATCAAAGGAAACAATCAAGTTTGCTGACCTTGACCCTAAGACAGCTAAGGTTATCGTATGCCACCTTGGTAATGGTGCTTCAATCTCAGCTTCTATCGGTGGCAAGTGTGTAGATACATCTATGGGTCTTACTCCACTTGAAGGTCTTATTATGGGTACTCGTTCAGGTGATCTTGATCCAGCTATTATCGAATACCTTTGCAACCATGAGAATCTTACAGTAAGCGAAATGCTTAATATTCTTAACAAGAAGTCAGGTGTACTTGGTATGTCAGGTGGTATTTCTTCTGACTTTAGAGATCTTAACGCAGCAGCTAACGAAGGCAATGAAGTAGCTAAGGTTACACTTGAAGCTTATGCTTACAGAGTAGCTAAGTACATCGGTTCTTATACAGCAGCTATGAATGGTGTTGATGCTATCACATTTACAGCTGGTGTTGGTGAAAATGCAGCTTGGTTAAGACCAATGGTATGTAAATATCTTGGATTCCTCGGAGTTGAACTTGATGAAGCAGCTTCTGAGAAGGCTTGCGGTGTTGAAGGCATCATCTCTACACCGGAATCAAAGGTTAAGCTTTGCGTAATTCCTACAAATGAAGAACTTGCTATTGCAAGAGAAACATTAGCACTTGTAAAGTAATTAACGACATATGTTAATTGATTAAATATATTACGATTGAATATATTGTGCGGTTTAATATATTGCGATTAAATATATTAAATTAGTTATTGACAAACCAATATCAGGTGCGTATAATAGACCAAGTGTGGTAAGCGTTATGCTATTTACTATATATAGTATGAATTGGAGACAATTATGCTAATTGATTTAAGAGAGCTTTTATCCGGTTCACAGGATGAGAAGAGTTATAAAGCAGATATTGAGATGAATACATTTAATACAGGTTCTTCTGATTATGATATAATTGATAAGCCTGCGGTTGATGTTATCATTAAGAAGCTAGGTAAGAATAGCTTTCTATTAAGGCTGATTCTTATGTTACCCTTAGTATTCCTTGTGACAGATGCTTAGAGCCAGTTGATACACGCGTTGACTATACGGTTGATGAGATTGTTGACTTTAATGATAACGCATCCGAGGAAGAAGCAAAAGAAGAAAAAGACTATATTGATGGATACGACCTCGACGTGGACAAGTTAGTTTTCGGCGAAATACTGATATCCATGCCGGGAAAGACCTTATGTAAGGAGGACTGCAAAGGAATTTGTCTGATTTGCGGTGCGAATCTGAACAAAGGAGAGTGCGGTTGTGACAGGGATATCCTGGATCCAAGAATGTCTGTTTTCAAAGATATTTTAAAGAATTTTAAGGAGGTGTAACCGAATGTCAATTTGTCCTAAGAATAAATCTTCAAAGGCTAGAAGAGATAAGAGAAGAGCTAATTGGAAGATGAGCGCTCCTAATCTCGTAAAGTGCAGCAAGTGTGGTGCATTAATGATGCCTCATAGAGTATGTAAGTCTTGTGGCTCATACAACAAGAAAGAAATCGTTACTGTAGATTAATTTCTATAGAGTAACTTATTTAATGAGTCTGTCCTTTAGAGGGCAGGCTCATTTTTATGCCTTTCGGTGTACGTTTCTAATAAATGAAGTTTCTAATCTGCCTGGATGGTGGGACGGATACAGCTAAGACCAAAGGTGTTCCTGTTCATAGATATATTCTTTTTGGCTCCTTATTAAGAATATAGGTAAAATACATTCTTAGCATATGCTTTCTTTTAAGCTTTGCTTGCATAAATAGCATTTTAGTAGTATATTTAAAAGGCATAATTTATATAAGGAATGGTATATTTATGATAAAAGTTGCACTTGATGCTATGGGTGGAGATAATGCCCCTGGCGAGATTGTTAAAGGTGCGGTAGATGCCGTAAATACAAGCAAAGAATGTTTTGTATATCTTGTTGGAAAAGAAGATGTTGTTAATAATGAACTTTCCAAATATACTTATAGCAAAGAGCAGATAGAAGTTGTTAATGCTACAGAGGTTATAGAAACAGGTGAGCCACCTGTTATGGCTATAAGACATAAGAAAGATTCATCTTTGGTTAAGGCTCTTAATATGGTTAAGAATAAAGAAGCTGATGCTTTCGTATCAGCAGGAAGTTCTGGTGCTATATTAGTTGGTGGACAGGTTATTGTTGGACGTCTTCCAGGCGTTGAAAGACCACCAATAGGTGCGATTGTTCCTACTGATAAAGGCTGTGTGCTGATAGTTGACAGTGGGGCTAATGTTGATGCCAGACCAGCTTTTCTTGTGCAGTGGGCTAAGATGGGTTCTATATATATGGAGAACTGTCTTGGGATTAAGAAGCCAAGAGTAGCGATAGTTAATGTTGGCCTTGAAGAGGAGAAAGGCAACCAGCTTGTTAAGGAGACATTTCCACTTCTTAAAGCGTGTGATGATATTAACTTTATAGGAAGCATTGAAGCAAGAGAGATACCAAGAAGCGGTGCAGATGTTATCGTGTGTGATGCATTTGTTGGTAATGTTATATTAAAGCTTTACGAGGGTCTTGCTGGTACAATTATATCTAAGATTAAGGGTGCATTTTATTCTAATCTTAAGTCAAAGATTGGAGCAATGCTTGTTAAGGACTCAATTAAGAGTACACTTAAGACTATGGATGCATCAGAGTATGGTGGAGCACCACTTATAGGTCTTAATGGTCTTGTTGTTAAGACACACGGAAGTGCCAAAGCTAAAGAGGTAAAGAATTCAATTCTTCAATGCGTGACATTTTCAAAAAGCAATATTAATGAGCAGATTGTTGAGTCACTTTCGCATATGCCGGAATTAACAGAAGAATAGATATAATATTTATGGTAGTACAAGAACGGATGTTATATTTATAATAGTAATACAAGAATAGATATTATATTTATAATAAGAATATCAGATTTAGAATTGTGTATAACGCCTGATATATATTGATATTCATATAATTAAGATATCAGGTCAGAATGGAGGATTTATATGGAATTTCAGAAGTTACAGAGAATTATTGCAGATGTACTTAATATAAGCGAGGATAAGATTACTAAAGAATCAGCATTTGTTGATGACCTTAAGGCAGATTCTTTAGATGTATTCCAGATTATAACAGAGATTGAAGACCAGTTCGGTATTCAGATTCCAGACGATGCAATTGAGAATATTGTTACTGTAGGAGATGCAGCAACTCAGATTCAGAATGCACTTGCTAAATAATTAATATAAAGAATATTGGTGTTGATATAGCAGGGGTCTATAATATGTGTCAATAGAGCATTAATTTATAAGTGTGCATATTACACGGATAAATTAATGCTTTTTTATGTAACATGGAAATTTTGATAGAATTCCCTGTTACATATAAGTAATCTGGCAGGATTTTATCTGACTGTATTTTCTTTTTTGAATAAATTGGACATAATTATAAGATTGACACCAGATTGGAGATTGAATGTATAATAAGAATTTATCTGAGTTAATGGATAAAATTAATTATCAGTTTAAAGATATTAATCTTTTAAAAAATGCACTTACTCACAGCTCTTATGCTAATGAGAAGACGATTAAGAAGTATAAAGATAATGAAAGACTTGAGTTCCTTGGTGATGCGGTTCTAGAACTTACATCAAGTGATTACATTTATAAGAATTACAGCAATATGAATGAGGGCCAGATGACAAGACTTCGTGCAAGTATTGTATGTGAACCTACACTTGCTATATGTGCAAGAGCTATTGGAATTGATAATTTCATAATGTTAGGTAAAGGTGAGGAATTAACAGGCGGAAGAAAGAGAGATTCTATAGTATCAGATGCCTGTGAAGCGGTAATAGGAGCAATATATCTGGATGGTGGTTTTGCTAATGCAAAAGAATTCGTTAAATCATTTATTCTTAATGATTTGGAAAGCAAGCAACTCTTTTATGATAGCAAAACTATTTTACAGGAAGTCGTACAGGCGGCACATAAGGAAGTTGTATACGAGATTATAGGAGAATCAGGACCAGAGCACGATAAAGACTTTATTGCAAGTGCGAAGGTCGATGGAATGTTCCACGTTACAGCCAAGGGTCATACCAAGAAGCACGCTGAACAGCACGCGGCATATGAGGCACTTGTGGAATTAAAGAAGCAGGGATATGAATTTCCTATAAGAAAATAGCAAAGGAATTGTATATATGTATTTAAAGAGTATAGAGGTTCAGGGTTTTAAGTCATTTGCCAATAAGATAGTATTTGACTTTCATAACGGAATTACAGGCATTGTAGGTCCTAATGGCTCTGGGAAAAGTAATGTTGCCGATGCTGTAAGATGGGTTCTTGGTGAACAAAGTGCGAAGCAGCTTCGTGGGGCGAAAATGGAAGATGTCATATTTGCAGGAACACAGAACCGTAAACCTGTTGGTTTTGCGTATGTTGCAATAACACTTGATAATAGTGACCATGCGCTTCCTGTTGAATATGATGAAGTTACGGTATCAAGAAGAGTGTACCGTTCAGGGGAAAGTGAATACAAGATTAACGGACATACCTGTCGATTAAAAGATGTAACAGAGATGTTCTATGATACGGGTATCGGTAAAGAAGGTTATTCAATTATCGGACAGGGACAGATTGATAAAATTCTTAGTGGTAAACCTGAGGAGCGCAGGGAGCTTTTTGACGAGGCGGCAGGTATTGTTAAATTTAAACGCCGTAAAGCTGCGGCTATTAAGAAGCTTGACAATGAAAGAAATAATCTTGTCCGTGTTAATGATATTTTATCAGAGCTTGAAAAGCAGGTTGGACCATTACAGGTACAGTCTGAGAAAGCCAAGGAATATCTTAATTTAAAGTCAGATTTGAAAAAATATGATGTCAACGCAATTTTTATTAGAAACTGACCGTATAAAGAAAAGAAATTGCTGAGCTTGATAATAAAATAGAGATTGCTGATAATGATCTGGCTGGCTCAAGAAATGAATATGATGCTACTAAGGCAGAATATGAAGCGGCTGAGAACCAGCTTAATGAGCTTAATCTTACAATTGAGCAGACTAATCAGGTATCTTCTGCATTAGAGCTTGATAACCAGAAGTTCAAGGGTGAGATTAATCTGTTTGAGGAACAGGTTAAGACATTTAACGCTAACAAGCAGCTTCATTCTGAGAGAATTAATGACATTGAGAAGGATAAGACTGCAAGACAGCTTCGATTAATGAATTAAAGAAGCAGGCAGAGGTGATTAATACAGAGATTAATGAATATAACACAAAGCTTAATGCCATTAATGAGGAAGCTGAGGCTGTAAAGGCTGAGATAGACGGAATATCAGGACAGATAGAGAACCGTCAGACACTTATATATGATAATCTGACAGAACAGTCATCTATCAAAGCAGAGAACCAGAAGTTCATTACAATGCTTGAACAGCTTGAAATCCGTAAATCGCAGTTAAACAGCAGGATAATAACTGGAAAAAGTGATGAAACAGCACAAAGACAGGTAATAGCTTCTATTACTTCACAGTCAAAAGAATGTGATGTTAATATAAGCAGTATTAATGCTTCAATTGCACAAGCCAATGCCAATGTAACATCTATTAAGGGGGTAATAACGGAGAAGACACAGGAACTTGATAAACTTACCCAGAATTATCATAGAAGCAAGTCAAGACTTGAATCTTTAGTTAATATAACTGAACGATATGACGGATATGGCAACAGTATCCGTAAGATAATGGAATTAAAGGACAGTAACCCTGGTATTCTTGGTGTTATCGCAGATATTATTAAAGTAGAGAAGCAGTATGAAACTGCTATTGAAACTGCACTTGGTGGAACAATCCAGAACATAGTTACTGATAAAGAGAATACTGCTAAGGAGCTTATTAATTACCTTAAAGTAAATAAGCTTGGCCGTGCAACATTTTTACCACTCAATGCTATTCATTCAAGAAATACATTAGAGAATGATAATTGTATTAATGAAAAGGGTGTTGTAGGAGTTGCGAGCAATCTTGTAAGAGTGTCTTTTGAATATGAAGGACTTGCCAAGTATCTGCTTGGCCGTATTCTTGTAGTTGATAATATAGAAAATGCTCTGGTAATTGCAAGAAAGTATAAATATTCATTAAGAATTGTAACACTTGAAGGTGAGCAGCTTAATCCAGGCGGTTCAATGACTGGTGGTGCTTTTAAGAATTCAAGCAACCTTCTTGGACGAAGAAGAGAGATTGAAGAGCTTAAGACAGAGGTTTCAAGCATAAGCAAGACAATAACAGAAACCAAAGCTTCTATATCGGAGCTTAGAAGTGAAGTCGGTAAGACAGGGATAATCTTGACCAGTTAAATAAACAGCAAAGAGAGATAACATATTAAGAAGAATACTTTAGATGTAACTCTTAAGCAGGCTGATAACAAGTTAAAAGAGATAATTGATGGATATTCAAATGCAGTAAATGAACAGGCAGGCATAGATGCTGAAATATCAAAAGTCAACAGCAATAAACAGCAGGTAAGCGGAAGTCTTAATGTGCTTGACAGCGAGAATGAGGCTTCAAGAAAAGAGATTGAGAACCTTAATAAGCTGCTTGAAGAAAAGAAAGCGAATGAGGCGGCAGTATCACTTAAGCTTGAGAATTTAAAGATATCACATTCATCAGTTGAACAGAAAGCTGCATTTATTAATGAAAATATTCAAAGACTTTCTGATGAGATTAATAGTCTTGATAATGAAAAAGAGAGTATTAACGATAAGATAAATCAGACAGCAGAATTAATAAAGACTAAACAGCAGGAAATAACTGATGTTATGGATAGCATTGAAAAGACAGTTAAAGAGCTTGAAGCTAATAACGAGAAGCTGGCTAAGCTTAAAGCTGACAAAGAAAAGGTTACTGCAAGCCATAAGGAGTTCTTTAAGAAAAGAGAAACCCTTAATGAGCAGATTATCCTTCTTGAAAAAGAAAGTATGCGTCTTCATAACCAGCACGATAAGCTTGATGAATCTAATGATTCGCTTGTTGATTATATGTGGAATGAGTATGAGCTTACATACAGCTATGCATTGGAATTAAAGAGTGATGAATTAACTAATCTTAATGACTTAAGAAAGCAGATTAATATACTTAAAGCTTCTATTAAGAAGCTTGGTGATGTAAATGTTAATGCTATTGAAGAATATAAAGAAGTCAGTGGGCGTTATACTTTCTTAAAGACACAGCACGATGATATGATTGAGGCTGAACAGTCACTTATGAAGGTTATAACTGAACTTGATAATGGAATGAGAACACAGTTTACTGCCAAATTTGAAGAGATAAAAGTAGAATTTGATAAGGTATTCAAGGAATTATTCGGCGGCGGACGTGGTACAATTGAACTTGTGGAAGATGAAGATATACTTGAAGCAGGAATTATAATTGTATCCCAGCCACCAGGAAAGAAGCTTCAGAATATGATGCAGTTATCAGGTGGAGAAAAGGCTCTCACAGCAATAGCGTTATTATTTGCCATACAGAACTTAAAGCCATCACCATTCTGTCTTCTTGATGAAATTGAAGCTGCACTTGATGATTCTAATGTTGGAAGATATGCTAATTATCTTCATAAGCTTACAAAGCATACACAGTTTATTGTAATTACCCACAGACGTGGAACTATGGCTGCGGCAGACAGATTATATGGTATTACTATGCAGGAGAAGGGTGTATCAATCTTGTTTCTGTAGACCTTATTGCCAATGATCTGAATGAGCCTAAAGAAAGGAAGAGTTAATATGGGACTTTTTAGTAAACTTAAAGAAGGTCTTACAAAGACCAGAGATAATATCGTATCGGGCATTGATAATATATTTAATGGCTTTTCTTCAATTGATGATGATTTCTACGAAGAACTTGAAGAGACTCTTATTATGGGAGATATTGGTGTCAGGGCAACTGATGAGATTATTGAAGACCTTAAGGCTAAGGTTAAAGAGAATAAAATAAAAGACCCTAAAGATTGCAAGCAGTTATTGATTGATACAATCAAAGAGAAGATGAACCTTGGGCCCAATGCATATGAATTTGAGAATACTAAGTCAATTGTTATGCTTATTGGTGTTAATGGTGTTGGAAAGACTACCTCTGTAGGAAAGCTTGCAGGCCATTTAAAAGAGCAGAACAAAAAGGTTGTCCTTGCTGCGGCTGATACATTCAGGGCTGCTGCCATTGAACAGCTTACAGAATGGGCTAACAGGGTAGGTGCAGATATAATTGCACAGAATGAGGGCTCTGACCCAGCGGCTGTAATATATGATTCTATAGCAGCGGCAAAAGCAAGGCACGCAGATGTTCTTTTATGTGATACAGCCGGAAGGCTTCAGAATAAGAAAAATCTTATGGAAGAATTACGCAAGATTGACAGAGTTATTGAAAGAGAGTATGCTGATGCGTATAGGGAAAATCTTATAGTCCTTGATGCGACAACTGGTCAGAACGCACTTTCACAGCTACGCGAATTCAATGATGTAACTAATATAACAGGAATTATTCTTACTAAGATGGACGGAACAGCTAAGGGTGGTATCGCCGTTGCTATTCAGGCAGAATTTGGAATACCTGTTAAGTACATTGGTGTAGGTGAGCAGGTTAAGGATTTACAAAAATTTGACTCAGATACATTTGTCAACGCATTATTTGATACATCAGATAATGAAGAAGATGATGATTAATGTAATTATTTTAATTCAATTAATGATATTTTATATTGATAATTAGATTAATGGTGTATATTATTGTTAATAATTGATTTAATAATATAAAGTAACCTAAAGGAGAGTAGATTTACAATGGAAGAATTAACTTTAAAGAAATTTGAAGAAGCTGCTGAGAAAGTAAAGGAAGCTACATTACCAACTAACCTTATATTCAGCGAATATTTCAGCAACCAGACAGGCAATAAAGTATATCTTAAGCCTGAGAATATGCAGTATACAGGTGCTTACAAGGTAAGAGGTGCATATTACAAGATAAGCACAATGTCAGAAGAGGCAAGAAAGAAAGGTCTTATAACAGCATCTGCTGGTAACCACGCACAGGGTGTTGCATTTGCGGCAAAGAAGTATGGCGTAAGGCTAACTAGTTGTTATGCCAACAACAACACCACTTATAAAGGTTAACAGAACTAAGGGTTATGGTGCTGAAGTTGTACTTTACGGAGATGTATATGATGAAGCCTGTGAATATGCTCTTAAGTTAGCAGAAGAAAAGGGACTTACATTTGTTCATCCATTTGATGACCTTGATGTTGCTACAGGACAGGGCTCAATTGCTATGGAGATTATTAAAGAACTCCCAACAGTTGATTATATCCTCGTTCCAGTTGGCGGCGGCGGACTTGCAACAGGTGTATCTACACTTGCCAAGCTTCTTAATCCTAATATTAAAGTAATCGGTGTTGAACCAGCCGGTGCTAATTGTCTGCAGGCTTCTTTAAAGAATGGAAAGGTTACAACACTTCCAACTGTCAGCACAATAGCTGATGGTACAGCAGTTAAGACCCCGGGTACAAAGGTATTCCCATATCTTCAGAAGAATCTTGATGATATAATAACAGTTCCTGATGAAGACTTAATTGTATCTTTCCTTGATATGGTTGAAAATCATAAAATGATAGTAGAGAACTCAGGTCTTCTTACAGTTGCAGCACTTAAACAGCTTAAGGTTAAAGATAAGAAGGTTGTTTCAATTCTTTCAGGTGGTAATATGGACGTAATAACAATGTCATCTGTTGTTCAGCAGGGTCTTGTTCAGAGAAGCAGAATATTTACTGTATCTGTACTTCTTCCAGATAAGCCGGGTGAACTTGTAAGAGTTGCACAGATAATTGCCAACGCTAATGGTAATGTAATCAAGCTTGATCATAACCAGTTTGTAAGCATTAACAGAAAGGCTACAGTTGAATTGAGAATAACTATTGAAGCTTTCGGACATGAACACAAAGACCAGATTGTATCTGAGCTTGAAAAGAACGGTTTAAGACCACGTCTTGTTAAGGTTAATATCTAATTTATCAAAGTGACACTGATATGTTACGCTGATACATAAAAGTTTTATTTTAACAGGCTTACATAAAATGTATATAATATACAAGTATAGATGTGAAATCAGTTTTGTGGCTGGTTTCACATTTTTTACACACAATTTACATATTTAAACCACTATTTGCCATTATGATAATCGCATAAACAACAAAGGAGATGACTCATATGGTAAAGAATAAATTATTATATGCAACAATAGCAGCTATGTTAATGGGGGCTGTATTTACAGGCTGTTCTAATACTCATAATAACAATACAACAACAGAGAGCCAGAGCATTGTATCACTCGAGGAACTTGCCTCAAGTGCGGATTCAGATTTATCAATCGAATTAGATGATGAAGATAAGGTATCATCATGGGATGATTCATCAGCTTCACATATTACACTTGGAAGCCAGATTAGTTCTGATAGTTCATCGGTTGAAATATCAGGTTCAACAGTTACAATCACTAAAGCAGGAACATATGTTATATCAGGAAATGTAACAGAAGGAAATATAATCGTTAATACGACAGATAAGGGAACTGTAAGATTAATTCTTAATAATGCTTCTATAAGCAATACAACAACAGCACCAATTAAGGTGTTAGATGCCAAGAAAGTTATACTTACACTTGCCGATAACACAACTAATACAATTACAGACAGCAGTCGTTTATCTACAGAAGAAGATTATTCAGCCGTTATATATTCTAAAGAGGATTTAATAATCAATGGAAATGGTACATTAAATGTCAATGCTGGATACCGCAATGGTATTAAGAGTACAGATGACTGCATTATCGTATCTGGTACATTAAACATAACAAGTACTGAGGATGGTATAATTGGTAAAGACCTATGCGGAATTGTAGCGGGTGATATTAATATTAATGCAGGTTCAGACGGGATTAAGTCAACTTATGATACAGACACTACTAAAGGAAATGTTATCATTGAAGGTGGTAATATAACTATTAAGGCTTCTAATGATGGCATACAGGCTGAAAATATACTTGTTATTAATGATGGTACTATTAATATAAAGACTAATAATGGTGCGGCTGATACAACACAGACACATATAGATAATATGGATATGGGCCGCGGTGGTTTTGGCTTTAATAACAATAAGACAACAACTACCACAGATGATACATCTGAGAGCAGAAAAGGTATTAAAGCTGGCAATATGCTTATAATCAATGACGGAGACATAACAATAGACTCTGATGATGACTCTGTACATTGCAATTCAGTAATATATATATGGTGGTACTATAAATGCAGCTACAGGTGATGACGGAGTACATGCAGATGACTTGCTTACTGTCAATGGTGGAACAATAAATATAACACAGTGCTATGAAGGGCTTGAAGCTGATGACATAGTTATTAATGATGGAGATATAAGCGTTGTTTCAAGTGATGATGGCATTAATTCATCTGACGGAAGTATAACAATTAATGGCGGTAATCTTTTGATAAATGCAAGTGGTGACGGACTTGATGCCAATGGTTCCATTATAATAAATGGTGGATATATCGTTGTACTTGGTCCAACCTCGGACGGCGATACAGCGATTGACTATGATGACAGTTGTACAATTAATGGTGGAACAGTTATGGCATTTGGCTCAAGCGGAATGCTTGAAATTCCAAAAGGTGCAAGTAATGGAGCCTGTATAGTTACTGCATTTACATCTGTAAGTGGAGGCAGCAAGTATACATTAAGCGACTCGAATGGCAATGAAATATTATCATATACACCATCAAAGGCTTATGCCGCAGCAATTGTATATTCAGATAAGATAACAACAGGTAATACTTATAACATTACAGCAGGAAGCACTACATTATCAATTGAAGTTACATCTGATGTCACAAGTAATGTTTCAAGCGGATTTGGCGGAGCTGGTGGAATGAATAAGCCTGGCAATGGCGGCTCAGGTATGCCTAATAACGGTTCATCAGATAATGGTATGAATGGTAATTCTAACGGCTCAATGCCAGATATGTCAGGCAATGGAGCACCTGATATGAATGGAAACAGCTCTGGTGATATGCCATCAATGGGAGGCAATTCATCTAACAATAGTGGTAATATGCCTAATATGAATAACGGCAGCTCTAATGTAAATGCACCACAGATGAATAATAGAATGTAATATCCGGATAAATAGTAAATAACCAGATAAATAGTAAATATGTTTTAACACGAATAACCAAGGTGTTTTGTGGTTTAAAAATTAAATCAAAAAATATTAAAAAGTGTCAAGTAAAAAAGCTTGACACTTTTCATTTGCTATGATATTATACTCAAGGCTTATAAATCATTTGAACCAGAAAGTTAAGGTGTGTTGTGGAACGTATTGTAGAACAGACATTATTATATGATTTTTATGGCGAACTGCTTAATGAACATCAGCGCAATGTATATGAAGATGCCGTATTTAACGATTTATCTTTAAGTGAGATTGCTGATGAATATAATATATCAAGACAGGGTGTTCACGACCTTATCAAGAGGGTATCCAATACATTAGAAGGATATGAGTCTAAGCTTCATCTTATTGAGAAATTTATGGATACTAAAGCCAAAGTAACCAAGATAGACGAGCTTGTTGATTCTTATATTGCTTCACCAGATATGAAGCTGATATTAGAGATCAAAGACCTGTCTAACGAAATTATCGAAGATTATTAAACATTTTAGGAGGATACATAATGGCATTTGACAGTCTTTCAGATAAACTTCAAAACATATTTAAGAATCTTCGCGGCAAAGGACGCCTTTCTGAAGCTGACGTAAAGGCAGCACTTAAAGAGGTTAAGATGGCACTGTTAGAAGCTGATGTTAATTTTAAGGTTGTTAAGAACTTTATTAAGTCAGTAGAAGAACGTGCGATTGGTCAGGATGTTATGTCAAGTCTTACACCGGGACAGATGGTTATTAAGATAGTTAATGAAGAGATGATTCCCTTATGGGCTCTGAGACAACAGAGATTGCTATTAAGCCGGGGAATGAAATTACTGTCATTATGATGGCGGGTCTCAGGGTGCTGGTAAGACAACTACTACAGCCAAGCTTGCAGGAAAGTTCAAAGCCAAGGGCAAGAAGCCTTTGCTCGTAGCTTGTGATGTATACAGACCAGCAGCTATAGAACAGCTTACTATCAATGGTAATAAGCAGGGCGTTGAAGTATTTTCTATGGGAACAGGACATAACCCTGTAGATATTGCTAAGGCTTCGATAGCACACGCCAAGGAGAATAATTACAACATAGTAATTCTTGATACAGCCGGACGACTTCATATTGATGAGAATATGATGGATGAGCTTATTAATATAAAGAGTGAGGTTAATGTTGACCAGACTATTCTTGTTGTTGATTCTATGACTGGACAGGATGCGGTAAATGTAGCATCTTCATTTAATGAAAAGGTTGGAATTGACGGAGTTATCCTTACTAAGTTAGATGGTGATACAAGAGGTGGTGCAGCACTTTCAATTAAGGCTGTCACAGGTAAGCCTATTCTTTATGTTGGTATGGGAGAGAAACTGTCAGACCTTGAACAGTTCTATCCTGATCGTATGGCATCAAGAATTCTTGGAATGGGTGATGTTCTTACACTCATTGAGAAGGCTGAGGCACAGATTGATGCAGATAAAGCCAAAGAGATGGAAGCTAAGATTAAAAAAGCTGAATTTGATTTTGACGATTTCCTTGAATATATGGGACAGATTCGTAATATGGGTGGTATAGGTTCTATTATGAGTATGCTTCCAGGTATGGGACTTGGCGGTAATATGAAGAATATCCAGATGCCAGATGAAGATGAGGCAGAAGCTAATCTTAAGCGTACAGAAGCAATCATACATTCTATGACTGCTAAGGAACGTAAGAATCCAGATATTCTTAATCCATCAAGAAAGAACAGAATAGCACGAGGAGCTGGTGTTGATATCAGCGAAGTAAACAGGCTTGTTAAACAGTTTGAGCAGATTAAGAAGATGATGAAACAGATGCCTGGTATGATGAAAGGTGCTAAAAAGGGACGTTTTAAGTTGCCTTTTTAACATAGATATAATTAATTACAGGAGGTGAAACAATAATGGCAGTAAAGATCAGATTAAAGAGATTAGGTGAGAAGAAGTCTCCTTTCTATAGAATTATCGTAGCAGATTCAAGATCTCCAAGAATGGTAGATTTATTGAAGAAATCGGTACTTATGATCCTAATTACGATCCATGCAAGCTTAACATTGATGCTGAACTTGCTAAGAAGTGGTTATCAAACGGAGCTCAGCCTACAGAAGTAGTTGGAAAGCTTTTCAAGATGGCAGGTATCGAAAAATAAGACTAGTGGAGGTATTTAGCTATGAAACAGTTAGTGGAAGTTATCGCTAAAGCACTAGTTGATAATCCGGATGAGGTTGTAGTAACAGAAACACAGAAAGATAAAGCAATTATCGTAAATTTAAAGGTTGCTTCCTCAGATATTGGTAAGGTAATCGGTAAATCCGGAAGAATTGCAAAGTCTATTAGAGCTGTTGTATCTGCAGCCGCATCGAATACCGACAAAAAGGTTATTGTAGAGATAGACAATTAATGCACTGTTAATGAGCCATTATGCTTAATGTATAAGCATAATGGCTTATTTTGTATATATTTACCAATAGAAAATATGTTCGACATAGTGTATTATATATGTAATTGATGATTATATAATGCCAATAATTATAAAATAATTAATCGCAGGATAATAAGATTATTGCTGCAGCATTATTATATAGATTAATTAAGTAAGATAAAAGTGGGGAAGCATTATGAAGATAATACATTGTGCAGACTTGCACCTTGATTCTAATATGACAAGCAATCTAAGCAGGGAACAGGCTAAGCAGAGAAAAGCTGAGCTTCTTGCTACATTTGAGAGAATGATTGCTTATGCTAAAGATAACTCTGTGAAGGCTGTTATTATTGCAGGGGATTTGTATGACAAGAAGAATATATCAGCTAATGCAAGAAATGTTTTTCTGTCTGCAATTAATAACAATCCAGATATAACATTTTTATTATCTAAGAGGTAATCACGATGCAGAAAGTCTTTTTTATAGATTGTGATACAATACCGGATAATATTAAGATGTTTAATGACAGCTGGACTTCATATAAGATTGAAGCACCAGAGGATAATTCAGTAATTACTATTAATGGTGTGGAATTAACAGCAGATAATTCCAATGTTATATATAACTCACTTGTACTTGACAGTAATAATTATAATATTGTTACTTTGCACGGACAGGAAGCTTATGTCATCGTCAAAGGATAAGACTGAGGTAATTTCATTAAAGGAACTTAAGAATAAGGCAATTGATTATCTCGCACTGGGACATATCCATTCATACAAGATGGAACAGCTTGATTCAAGGGGAGTATATTGTTATCCAGGATGCCTTGAAGGACGAGGCTTTGATGAATGTGGTGAACACGGTTTTGTACTTCTTGATATTAAGGATAACAAGCTTGTAGGTAATGAATTTATCAGTGTTTCCTACAGGAATTTGTATGAAGAAGATGTTGATATATCTGAATGTATGAATTCAGTAGAGATGGCAGAAAAAGTAAGAGAGGTTCTTTATAAGAAAGATTATGCGTCTGCAAGCCTTATCAAAGTTGTGCTTACAGGACAGATTGATATTAACGCAGAGAAGAACCTTACATATATTACTGAGAATTTTAAGAATGACTATTATTATTTTAAATTATATGACCATACTTCAATAAAAGTAGATTACAGCTCATACCAGTATGACAAGTCATTAAAAGGGGAGTTTGTAAGACTGGTAGAAAGTGACGATACACTTGATGATATTACGAAAGCTTCAATAATAAAGATAGGCATTGATGCGTTATCAGGAGAGGAATTTATATGAAATTAATCAGTTTACATATTGATAATTTTGGACAATTTAATAATTTTGACTATGTATTTGAAGATGGCATTAATCAGATTGTAGAAGAAAATGGCTGGGGTAAAAGTACGCTTGCAGCATTTATCAAGG
>ENA-OQAS01000186-OQAS01000186.1-human-gut-metagenome-genome-assembly--contig:-NODE-186-length-33220-cov-2.083764_pt1 | contig 33220 bp, 38 predicted proteins | sample MGYA00242733_ERZ504523 | MGnify/ENA primary metagenome ERZ504523 (study PRJEB26092, sample SAMD00036239) | human gut metagenome | host: Homo sapiens | study: EMG produced TPA metagenomics assembly of...
CATAGCCAGAATACTGGCCCCATAAGGGTCAAAAAGTCGGCGCCTAATAAAGTAATAAGAAATAAGAATAACATTAGTAATAAAGAGCTGAACTATGAATGTCAGGAAGGAGAGAGTTTATGATGGATAAAGAAAAAACATTTATAGGAGAAGACGGACTGATATATTGTTCTGTTTGCAAGGAACCTAAGCAAGCATGGTTGCCAGAGAATAATCTATTAGGAGTCAGGATACGTTACCGGCAGTGTGCCTGTGAAAGGGATGCAAATGCGATGAAAAAGGCTGAACAAGAAGAAAAGGAACGCAGAGTACAAATTGCTAGAAACAGAAGAATTTGTTTTGATGAGGTTGCAATGAAAAACTGTACCTTTGCGAACGCAGAAGAGATGACCCCTGTTATAGATAAAGCAAAAAAATACGTTGATAACTGGGATAAAATGAAACAGAAATCCAAGGGACTTTTGTTCTGGGGACCATTAGGAACAGGAAAAAGTTACGTGGCGACCTGCATTGCTAATACCCTTTTGGAAAGAAACGTCACCGTAAAAATGACAAACTTTAATACGATTGTCGATACAATGTTCAGAGCCGAAAATAAGGCAGAATATATGAATGAACTATCCTGCTGTTCATTATTGATTATTGATGAGCTTGGTCTTGAAAGAAGCAGTGAATATGCGCTTGGTATTATATTTGATATAATTGATCATAGATATCGCTCTGGAAAACCATTGATTACGACAACAAATCTTCCTCTGAAAGAGATAAAAGGAGAACCTAATATTGATAAGAGAAGAATCTATGACCGGATTCTGGAGCAGTGTACACCGATCTTAGTGGACGGTAAAAACAAACGGGAAAAGACTGTCAAAGAAAACATGTCTTATTTTAAAAAATTATTCGGCGATAAGGAATAAAAGGAAATACTTGTGACCACGCTTCTATCTACAGAGAGAAGCACAGTACATGGCATTGCATTTCCTAAAAATTTTAAAACAGAAAGACTGCCCGTCATTGAAAGATTAATGATAGGTAGTCCTCTCTTTAACAATATAAAACCCACTATAAACCTACTTTTTTAGTATATTTTGGTTGCCACTATGGTTACCTGGGCATGATGATGTGCGGAAAGCCCCTTTCTATCAGTGTTTCCGACGCGGCACAGGGTTCAAGTCTCCTCTTCCGCATTGATGAAATGCAAGAGAAACCTTTGATTTTCAAGGGGTTCTCTTTTTTATTATCTGAAATTTGCCCATTTTTGTACCTCTGTTTTTTCTTCTCCTTACATAACATCTTTGCATTAATCTTTACTTGCGCAAATGGATTGGAATTGATAAAAGCAACAATCTCACATGCGAGACACTTTCCATCTATGTGATTTTTTCTCATCGTCTAGGACTTCTCCTCAGAAAACGCTCTATAAAATTTATGAATTTATCGTAAATTTATATATTTTTTTGTGTGTTTTTCTTATATTTGTGTTATAATAGATTTTAATTTGGTTTATCTTTCACTTAATTATGGAGGCATAAATTTATGACAAAAAATCATACTGAACAAACTGGATCGAATCTTCTAACTCACCCCAGTAGGACTTCCGACTCTTCCCCCAAAAATACTGTTTCTAAACAGATGTCTCTATCTGATTCTATTTTATCAGGAGCAGTTGTGTCGTATCGAAAGGCAGGTTATACATTCGGTCGACACTTACATACTAATATTGAGATTTATCGAATTCTTTCCGGAGAATGTTATATGGATATTCAATCAGAAACCCTGCATTGTACAAAAGGTGACTTTATTATGATCCTTCCTGATATGGTGCATTCTTTTTATCTGAATGATACTTCAGATTGCGAGTTTCAGCATATACATTTCAACCCTGATATGTTTTCAACTATCATTCTTGATAATGATGGAATATTCCCGATTACGCTTCTTCATGCTGTATTATTTTCTTCACATTTTTATTATCGACTCATCTCTGATGAAACGATTGATAAGCATCTTCAGAAATTGATTGATTTGCATACTTCCTCTGACAGTCTGTTTACAGCCGCTAATCTTAATGTTGCTCTTATGGACCTGATGCTCCATATTCTTGATCACACAGAGCTTGTACATGAACGTGAACATACAGAGCCTCAACTTCAAAACAGTTATGTAGCTTATACATTGAATTATATTCAAACACATTACGCTACAAAAAATTTTACAAGAAGACATTGCACAACAATTGCATATTTCCGTCCGTTATCTTAGTAAACTTTTCAAGAGTTATATGGGCGTCACATTATCAAACTATATTAATATTTATCGTATCAATCGCTCCATTGAGCTAATGCAGGATACCAATTTAACCTTAACGGAAATTGCACTGCAGGTTGGATTTAAAGACTCGCAGCACTATTCCAAAGTCTTTGGAAGCGTTATTAATGCAACACCTTCTCAATACAGGAAAACGTTTTTAATAAAATAACTAATCAGAAACCCAGGATTTTACTCCTGGGTTTCTCTGATTAGTTATTTCTTTTGTACCAATTTTCTTTTTTACAGTTCTATGCTTTCTTCTAAATCATAACTGCACTGTTCATTACGCCAGTTTATCGATTCTTTACATAAACACATAATAACTACTGCGCTTAGCAGAAATGATAGAATCATAATAAGACTTATAACTACAATCATTTTATCTTATTCTCTTTCTTTTAATCAGTACAACAACAATTCCTGTTGCCAGACAGAGGATTGCAACTCCTGCTACACCTGCTACATTTGCTGCATCACCTGTTTTACTGCATTTGATGTCTTATTTGCAGTGCTTGTAGTATTCTTGTTGGATGATCCGTTATTGTTTGATCCGCCATTAGATGAACCATTGTTGGATGTTCCGCTGTTGCTGTCATCCTTTTTATTGTCATCTTTCTTGTCATCATCCTTCTTGTCGTCGCCCTTATTGTTGTCGTCTTTCTTGTCTTCTTTTACTTTCAGAGCTTCTTTTGCTTCTTTTACTGCCTTCACTGCTGCATCGATCTCAGCCTGTGTTGCTTCTGGATTCTGAAGAACTGCATTGGCTGCATCAATTGCTGACTGAAGGGCTGCAAGGGACTCTTCTGTATACTGCTCTGTATCTCCTACAACCTTTGTTGCATCTTCTACAGCAGCTTTCAGTTCATCCTTCTTAACAGGTGCTTCCGGCTTCGGTGTCTCTTTCTCAACAAGAGCTTTCTGTGCTGCCTGACTGCTTTCTCTGCTGCGTCTACTTCTTCCTGTGATGCATTCTCATCAGCTAATACTTCTTTCGCTGCTTTGATTTCTTTCTGAAGCTTCTCGATAGACTCTTCTGTGTATTTGTCAACTAATGCGGCATCGCTTCTGCTGCTATAATTGCAAGGTTCAGAGCATCTTTCTTTGCTTTCGCTTTCAGAGCTGCAAGCTTAGCCTCTACATTTGCCTTTGCTTTATCTACTTTATCCTGATCAGCATTTGGATCGTCGTAAATAGCCTGCGCTGCTTTGACTGCTTCTTCAAGATCTTTCAAAGATGACGGTGTGTATTGCTCTGTCTCTGCAAGTTTTTTGTTTGCTGTATTAATTGTTGCTAACAGATTTTCTTTCGCAATTGTAAGCTCATCTTTTGCAATGTTACTTCAATTGTATGATTTGCAACAATATCTTCGAAAGCATACTCTGTTGCAATAGTTTCTACATTTTCTCCGTCCACTGTAATACTTTCAATATGGTATCCCTTGTCAGGATTGATCGTGAATACTTTGGATGTTCCCTTATAAACTGTTGTTGTGGCTTCCGGTGCAATCTTTCCGCCTTCACCTGCTGTTGCTGTGATTGTAAACTGTGTCTGGATATCAGCAATCTTTGCTTTGATTTCGGCTTCTTTGCATCTACATCTGTCTGAGATGTGTTTTCTGTGAATGCCTTTCCAGCGTTTACCATCTTCTGAAGGTCTTCCAGAGCTGTTGCTGAATATTTATCTTTATCTTCTGCATTAAGAATTTTTTCTGCCTCAGCAATCGTTGCTTTAAGGTCTGTAAGGTCTGCTTCACTTGCAGTTCTTATCAATTGAATATCCAGTTTATCAAGCTGTGGAGCTTTGTTTGTGTCCGGTGCTGTAAGAACCAAAGTTCCTGCTCCTGCAGTTTTTACTTCAATGTTAAGTTCGAATGTCTTCACAGTTAAGTTGTTACCTTCTTTTGTTGACGGACAATCTACCTGCGCTGCCTCAATCTTACTTCCTTCCTCAGAAAATGCAAGTTTATTCAGTGCTCCTGCACGATAAGTACCTGTTACTTTATAAATTCCAGGAACGTTTGCTGTATAAGCGTACTTAGCATAATCTTTGTATGCCATACAGTTCAGGAATTTTCCATTACTTGCCCAGCCCTCAGAAGTAATTGTAAGCGGCCAGTTCGGATCAGAATCTGAATCATTGCTATTGATCAATTCTGTAGCATGTTCTGCTTCCAGTGTGCTTGTTACGCCCTTTGTTTCTGGGAATTTAAATGGATTTTCTGCTGTATAATTTGCAAATGCAAATGTTGCCTCAATTTTATGTGCTTTATCCACATCACTAAATGTGTAAGAAGTTTTCTTTCCTACGGAATTTCCATCAACTTTTACATCTGCGATTTCATATCCTGAATTCGGAGTAATTGTAAATGTTGCGCTTTTCGCCTTCTGTTACGTCTACTTTGCCTTCTGTAAGACTCTCAGCTGTGATAGTTCCACCTTCGCCGGCTGTAGCTGTGATGGCAAATTTTTCTAATTTAACACTCTTCGGGCTAATGATGAAGTAGTCGATTCCAGGACCTTTATTGGTATTCGGTGCTGTAATAGAGATCATTCCATCTCCAGGTGTTGTTACTTCAATATCAAATTCTACAGTTCCAAAAACAACGTTTCCGTTATTCTTTGTCGGATCAACTACAACTGTTTTCTCTGCGATCTTTCCATCTGCTTCTGTAATCTTGATACCATTTTTCTCATTTTCAGCGGATCCACTGCGATATCTCATAACCACATGATAGGTGCCTGCTTTGTCTGCATGATAAGCATATTTCAAAACATCTTTGAATGCCATATCTGTGACAAATTTTCCATTACTTGCATCGCTATTATCTGCAATCTTCATCGGCCACTTCGGATCAGAATCTGAATCATTGCTATTATTTAACTCTGTCGTAAATTCCGCTTCCAGCTTAGCACTTGTTCCTGTTTTCCATAAGAAGTTGAATCTGTCTGCTTCTGTATATTTTTCACGTGCTACTAATGCATTTTTTGCACTTTCCAGTTCTGCGTATGCGCTTCTGATTGTTGCATCTGTTGCATTCTCATTTGCCACTACTTCCTGAGCTGTCTTCAGTGCTTTAGCAAATGCGTCCCATCCTTCTGAATAAAGATGTTCTTCCAACGCCGCTGAATTCGTAACCAATGTCTGAAGTTTATCTTTTGTAATTCCATCTGCATCTTTGATTGTGATTCTTGCAGAACCGTTGAATCCGATAATTGCATTTTCGGTTTTTTTTCTGTCAGCTCAATTGAGAATACACGGTCACCAGTCAGATTGGTATTTCGTCTTGTCTCTGCTACTTTAACAATTTTTCTGATACGCCATCCTCTAATGTAACGGTTGGCGAGAACTCGGTATTAAAGTCATCCTGGATTGCACTTCCTGGGTTTGGCTGGATCTTAGCTGTGATGGTTCCTTTTGTTCCACCTACACGTTTGATTTTTACATCCAGTAAGATTCTTCATTCATTGTGTATGCAGAATTCTCAAGTTCGATCATTCCTACGCCACCATTGTTGATTACGTAAGCCGCTTCTACACCGATTGCAGCATTTGTCTTTGCTACAAGTTTTAATGTATGCTCTTTATCCTCTAAATCTTCAGATTCGAAGATTTTTGCTCCTGTGGATCTGCTTTCTGCATGTGTATTAATTGTTTCTACTAGCTTACCATCAATATAAACATCCGCTTGTCCATGACCTGGATCTGTTGTACCCATCAGATATACTTTTGTTCCGCTAAATTCGTAAGTAAACTCTGCACCTGCTTTATTGGACCATGTATTCTGTCCGTTGATGTACTGGCTTCCTGTCTGAGGATTCCATCCTGTGGAGCTAAATTTAAACTTACTTGTCTCATTAACACTTGTTGTATCCATGCCTTCCGGCGCTGCTCCTGCCAGCTGGAATCCTTCGCTTGCTTTGTATACACCAACTTCACTCAGCATCGGTACTTTTCCGTCTGATGTTCCTACTGTAATCTTCACCTGAGTTGCTGATACTGGAGCTGTTCTAACCAGTCTCTTTGCACCAACAGTTTTTCCGCTTTTCAGTGTCTGCCACTGTGCATCGTCAGACGCTTTGTACTCAACTTTATAGCTGTTGATATGCTGTCCTTTCTGAATTGCTTCTTCGAATGAAACCACATCAAACTTTTTCGCTGTATTCCACTTAATAGTAAGACTTCCGCTTGTTGTACCATCATTTGTTGTCCAGTAAGTAGAATCGTCACTGTCTACCACATTGCCCGGTTTAAATTTCGCATCATTGCCACGAACAGCAGATGCTACAATTGTGGTTCCTTCTGCTTTTGCCAGATTGGTTCTGAAAGACTCTTCCACATTCTGACCAAATTCCTCTATTCTATTCAGAATCGGCTGATCCACTGTACCTTGGTTATTCGGCGGTACATTCAGAAGCATGGTTGCATTATGTCCTACAGAATCAAAGTACATGTTAGCAAGCTGTGTAATTGTCTTCGGAGTCTTCTTTTGAGTTCCCCAGAACCATCCAGATGTAATACGTCCGTCACACTCCGGAACTGTCCATTTATTACCATTTTCATATCCTTTGGAATAAGGTGTACTTCCATTGCTGTCAATAGTATTATTGTCATAATTGACATTTGACTTTGCCCAGGTATCCTCAAAAGCTACACCGTCTTCATTTCCAATCCAGCGAACGGTTGTATATGCCTGAGCTCCGAATAACATACAGTCAGCATCCTTGCCTGCCTTTTTTCCCTGATGTGTCTGGATTGTATCAAACCATTTTGTAAACTCATAGTCCTGTGCATTGGCACCGCTTCCTTTGGCTCCATCCATCCATACTTCAACAAAGTGTCCGTTATTGCCGTACTTCCATTTCCAAGAATTTCTTTTAACTGATTATTATAGTATTCGTTGTAATCCAAATAGTCATTTTCCTTGGTTGTCGGTTTACCATTCTTATCATAATATCCGTAAGATGGTTCATGAATATCCCATGGAGACAGATAAAGTCCCATGTCCATATCATAGTTTGTACACGCAGTAGATATCTCCTCAAGAATATCTCCTTTATACCCGCTGCCTCTGCATCATAGTCTGTATATTCACTCGGCCAGATACAGAAACCATCATGATGCTTCGCTGTTATAATAAGTTTCTTGAATCCTGCATTCTTTAGTGTACGTACGAGTGTGTCTGCATCAAGTTATCTTTCAATGTAAAGATTTCACTCGGCTTTTTATCTCCGTAATGCTCTCCCCACTCAATTTCATTGAACGTATTCGGACCGAAGTGGCAGAATGCTGCCAGTTCATCTTTCTGATATTTATACTGATTCGCATCCGGTACAACTTATCTGATTCTGGTTCTGCTGTACCTGTCTTTGTACACTCAGAATCTGTCACTCCGCTTTCAGCAGCTGATACAGTGACAACTGCCGGTCCAATTGAACTAAATACAGTTGTCACTCCAAGAACAAGGCCCATAAACATTGATACGGTCTTTTTCTTCATTTTGTTCCTCCTCATTATTCATACGGGCAGAAATCAGGACTTCCTGACTCCCGCCTGTTTGAACTAATTTTTTCCTTTTATAAAGCCAAGGTTAAGTGTTTCTTAATCCTCTTTTTTACGTTTTACTACACCAAGTCCTGCAGCTGCCGATGCTGCTAAAGCGAACAACCATGTTACTACATTTGTTGTATCTCCAGTCTTAGCTGCATGTGATGTAGTACTTCCAGTACTTGTAGTACCCTTGTTAGCTGATCCAGTATTAGTAGATCCTGTATTGGATGATCCGTTATTGTTTGATCCGCCATTAGATGAACCATTGTTGGATGCTCCGCTGTTGCCATCATCCTTCTTATTGTCACCCTTATTGCTGTCGTCTTTCTTGTCATCATCTGTCTTCTTTTCTACAAGAGCATTGAGGGCTTTTGCGATGGCTTTATTTGCTTCGTCAACCTGAACCTGAGTTGCATTTTCGTCATTCAGAACGGATGCGTACTGATCGTAAACTGCCTGCAGGGCTTTCAGTGATTCTGCTGTGTACTTGTCTGTTGCTGCAAGTGCTGTATCGGCCTTTGCTGTAGTTGCCTTGAGTTCTGTCTTGTCAACTACTGTCGGCTCAGGAGTTACAGGTGTTTTCGCGGTTGTAAATGTAACTGCTGCCTTTGCGGATACATTGTTATTTGTATCAACAGCTTCTACCTCTACTGTGTATTCTGTTCCTTCTGTAAGACCTGTCAGTACATATTCTGTTGTTGCTACCAGTGTATCATTTACCTGAGCTCCGTTTACATATACATTGTATCCGGCAACTCCTTCATTATCTGTAGAAGCTGTCCATGTAACAGTTGCACCTGTCTTTGTAACATCAGATGCTTTTACGTCTGTCGGAACGCTTGGTGCTTCTGTATCGACTGCCTTTGCTGTTGTAAATGTAGCTGCCTCTGATTTCTCAGATACATTTCCTGCTGCATCTACTGCTTCAATCTCTACACTGTAATCTGTAGCTGGTGTAAGACCTGTCAGATCATACTCTGTAGCTGTTACCAGTTCTGTGTTTACCTTTTCTCCGTTTACATATGCGTTGTATCCAGTTGTTGCAACGTTATCCAAAGCTGCTTCCCATGCAACATGAGCTGTTGTCTCTGTAACATCTGCTGTTCTTACTGCTGTCGGAGCATCCGGTGCTTCTGTATCAACTACTGCCTTGTCAACGTATGTGATGATCGGAGTAACATGAACAGACGGCTTGCTTGGATTGCTGTTGCAGCTTGCTGTTACGCGGATCACATCGCCCTTGTTCAGTTCAATCTCATCAAAATTTGCCCAGTCTGCTGCTTTCTGATTACTTGTTGAAAGTGTTACACTCTGTTTTACTGTATCATTTACAAGAAGGCTTAATGTAACTGTTCCACCTGAGTTTCCAGCCTGACGCAGATACGGCTCACCATCTTTTACATTGAAGGATACCGTACCGCTCTTCGGTGCTCTGAATACCATTGCTGTCGAATAAGAAGTCTGCGGTGGAGCAGAGATCAGTCCATGAATGGAATCGCTCATTGCTGTACTGTGATTTGGAGCATCTACACCAACACCATAGTATGTATTCAGTACCCAGTTCGGATAAGTATTATCATAAGCTGTCATATCAGCCCAGTCGCCATTACCGTTCTTCTGCTGTGCAAACCATACATTTCCCTGCTGCTGTCCTGCATAGTCCAGTGTCCAGTTGTATGTATTCTTCTGAGCTACCGTATAGTCATTTGTTGTTCCATCTTCAGCCGTGATGCGTACTGTCATTCCTGCTGTTACTGCATCTCCGTCAGCTAATGCTGTTCCATTGTTCAGTACGGAAACTGTTGCTGTATCAGCTACTGTGATGTTCTTCTTCAGCTCGCTGACTGTTGTAGATTTGCTGTTGTATAAGGAACACTCAGTGTCTTTCCGCTTACCATGTAGTAAGAAGATTTCAGTTCTTTATCAGAACTTGCAACGACTGTATAAGTTACATCATCCATTCCCTCGTAAGAAAGAACGATGTTCATTCCGCCTTTGACGATGTCAGAATCGCCAAGTACTGTATCACCACTCTTAACAGTTACTGTAACGCCTGTATCAACGATGATGTTGTTGCGGAACTGCTCTACTGTTGTATTCTTCGGAAGATCACTTACATTTGTTCCTGAAATTGTGTATGTATTGGAACGAAGTACAAGTGCTGTAACTGCATCACTTTCTGCTGCTCCGATCTCCGGTACTGCTGTGATCGCATGTCCGAAGAAATCGTGATCGATGCTATAACCATTTCTGTCAACTACGACTTTACCGGCATTGATTGCAGGAGAGTTTTCTGCAAGTTTGTATCCGTCAAATACGGTTGTTGCATTTGGATCTTCATGTTTTCTTACTGCTTTATCTGCTGCTACAGAATCCGGACCGGAACCTGGATTCACAAGTACTTCTGTCCCTGCATTCACTTTTACAGCATTTGCATCATTCGGATAGGTGCTTACGTTGTAAAATAAGTTATTGCTGAAGGTCTTATTTCCGCTAGGATTCCAGTCATTTACTGTAACCGGTGTATTACCTGCGAAGTAGAAAATATTATTTTCCATATCTACAGGACCGCCATTGCCATGGCTTCTGTGCCAGATGGTATTGAGACCTTCTTTGATATAGAACGTATTGTTGTAAACCTGGCAGTTTCCAGAGTTACCGGCCGGATCCAGAGGTCCCATATCTTCATTCTGACTGATATTATAACGGAATGTATTGTTAACAGACTCCGGTCCACAGAACATGATCGTACTTGCGGTATTTCCATGGCTGTAGTTGTACTGGTAGTTTGTTCCGTCACCATAGTCAGCATCCCAAGGCTGTCCGTCGCCGTTACCACTTGCGGCATTCAATGTTTTAAAACATTCATTATACTGGAAAATCGCATTTTTACATTTCCATGGCCAAATACCGGCTGCCACTCGTCCTGCACCACGCCCTGTGTACCATTTGGATTACCATTTGCATCAAGACTTGGCTGATTCTTTGAGTAGTCTTTTGTATTAATCTGTTCAGCTGCATTCTCGGATACATTGTACTGAATCAATGGTCTGTCAAGATACATGGTTGTGATTGCATCTCCACCCACATGGTTCAGGTAGTTGTTCTCGATGACTACATTGGAGGAACCATATTTTGCCATTGTTGCATCCGGAAGTTCACCTGTTTGGAACTGTCCCCACTGATAGGTATATCCAACTGCAATTCCCCAACGGTTTACCTTATTCAGAGAACAGTTTCTAATCTGGACATCATTATATCTTGCAATTCCTGTTTCGCCTTCATTCGTTGGTTTTGCAACGATGAAGTAAATACCACCGTTTGTCATATGCTTGTTATAAACGTTTCCTGTTACATCATGGATATAAAGATCATTAATACGATATGATCTACAGTTCCATTATCTTTTGCAACTCCGGCAACACCGGTTCTGTCCATTGCATCTGCATCATTATACTTTTTATCTTTTTCAGTATCTGTGGAACTCTCTCTGTCATTTGTCAGCTCCAGACCTTCGATCTCAAGGTATTCAGCATCTTCAATTAAAATACTGGAAGATACAGTACCTTTCCATTTATGGTTCTGGTTATCCAGCGGATTACCATAATTCAGCTCCCACTGTCCATGACCATTTGTATTGATCTTTGGTTTCTCTCCTTCTCCATAAGTAGATATCTTCACCGGTGCTTCTGCAGTACCGCTGTCCTCTTTTGTGAACTTAAGAGCCTGATCCTCAAATACAGATCCCTTTTTCAGAAGAACTGTGTCTCCCGGCTCAAGGTTAAGCTCATTCACTTTTTTTAAGTGTCTGGAACGCCTTGTTTTCAGCTGTTCCAGCATTACTGTCTTTTCCATCTTTTGAATCAACGTAATAGGTTGTTCCTGTCGCAGCAGACTCCTTTGCATTAACCGGAACTGTCGGCACCATTGATGCAACTGTTGTTCCAGCAAGCGCAAGAGCCAGCGTACGACTCATCCATTTTTTCTTCATAGCTTTTCTCCCTCCATTATTGTATATTCTTCAAGGTTATTCGGTTTACATTCTCCATGTTACCTGCCACCTGAGAACCTGTTTCACGCTGCGTGATCATATCATCATACTTCTGCTCACGCAGTTCTCTTTCGACCGCGATCCTTGCCATCTCAAGGTCTGCATTTTCATCGCTGTCTCCAAAGATCCACTCTCGGCTTTGATAGTGTTCCTGTATTTCATCCTCTGTCAGTTTCATACCTTCACGATTGGTATCGTTACAGTACTTTTCTTTTAACGTGCTGATTTCATAATCCAGATAAAGCTGAAACGTATATTCTTTAAGCCCGTAGATTACTTCGCCTTTTTCTACTTTCTCACTTCGCTCTGCATTCTCATCTTTCCAGCGTTTTTCCAGTGCTTCATAACTACTGTCTGTGATATCTCCCTGTTCTTTTGCAAGATCGTAAACAGCATGAATGTGTTTCAACTCTTCTACTGTATTATCCGCTAGAATTTCATACCCGTGTTTTCCATCATACTGTTTTTCCAGAAGTTCATCTTCATATATAGCGCCATACTCCTGCTGAATCTGTATCTTTGTATCATATTCAACTGCCTTCATACAGTTCAGATACTCTTCTTTACTAATTACGTGTTCCGCAACAGTAAGATCGAATTGATTTGCCTTTTTATATTGAATGATTCCGGCAACAGTTCCTGTAACAGCAATCGCCAATAGAATGATTCCAAGCTTTAGGAATTGCTTCTTTCGATTCTTCATAAATCCTGCGCCCTTCCTATTTGAATTTTTGTTTTATCTTCACATAGATTCTTTTTATCCACATTAACTTCATTATAGCAATCTAGTTTTTTTTCGGCTCGTTTTTTTTAGTTGATTTTCATGCCATTTTTGTCTAATTCGGAACTAAACAGAAATTCCTTTTTTATTTATTTCCATTAAAAAAGACCATAAAAAATGATTTTTTCATAGCCTTTTTAGCATTGAATTTTTAGTTTTCCAAATCAACAATCTGATTCTTCTCTAATGTATAATTACCGCCATCCATATTTTTACGAACGAATGGAACGCCTTTTCTTACATAGAAAGTATTATCTTTGATCAGTGCATCCGGGTTCTCTGCCGGACTGATCGTTCCTCCAAGGTCATCAAAGCTGACATTGTTACGGAACGTATTATGAATTGATTCCTGCAAACAGAACATCACACATCCGCCTTCGTTCTGTCTGCTGTAATTATACTCATAAATTGTTCCGTCACCGGAATCTGCATCATATGCCATACCGTCTTGATTCAGTCTTGTATCAGCGCCTTCATTATATCGGAACAACGCATCCTTACACTTCCAAGGCCAGATAGCTGCTGCCACCTTTCCCAGTCGATTACCCGGCTCGCTATAGATCCGATCATTGATCTCACAGGCGATGGAATCTGTCATATTGTGTTCTATGAGTGGACGAAGTGCATACATCGATGTAATGCCGTCACCACCTGCTGCCTTTACATAATTATCGCGGATCAGCATATTTTCGTGACCATATTTCAGGAAGATTTCCTCATCAAGCTCTGCTCCCTGGAACTTGTCATGTGCATAAGTATAACCAACAGCGATTCCCCAGCGGCTCACCTGATACACAAAGCACCCCTCAACTGTGACATCTTTATAGCGTGCCACTCCGGTCAGTTCTTCGTTCTCCGGACGAAGTGCCGTCATATAGATACCACCGTTATTCATGTGCTTATCATATACATTACCATTCACATCATGGATCAGCAGATTACGCAATGTAATACCGTGTCGTACACCTTTGTCTTTAGCTACAACAGCAACACCTGTGCGGTTCATCTTATCTCCAAGAGAATAGTACTCGCCGATAATTTTGTCTGCTTCGTTTGTGATCTCCAGATCTTCTACGATGATATATTCTGCATCATACAGCAGAACTGCGGAAGATACATACCCGCGATATACATGAGTTGGTGAATCTAATGGGGCTCCATAATTCTGATACCAGATTCCCTGCCCGCAAGCCTCAATACGCGGTGCATCGCCTTCTCCATAAGCTCCGATCACGACCGGTGCATCTTCTCTTCCGCTATCTGTTACCTGAAGATACTGTCCGCAAAAGATGCTCCCACGCTCAAGTAATACATGATCTCCCGGCTGCAGACTTCTCTGATTGATTGCAAAAAGACTTGCGAATGCACTTTCGCTTGTCAGTCCATCGTTCGAATCATTTCCTGTCTTCGAACTCACGTAATACGTCTTCGATAAGCTTGTCATATGCATCCTCCCGTAATCTTTTTTCAATAATCTGTTCTACCTCTTCATAAGTAAAGAGATCTCCGAAATATCGACCGAATAAATCCATATTTTTTTCGTAAAATTCTTTCTTCTCCTGCTCTGTGACATCCGGACACAGACCTGTGCTTCGAACCGCCTCACTTGGCTGGACAAAATTCAGTTTCAGTCTTGTCAGCTCATACTGCAAATACGCTGGTGCTGAAAAATAACGTGGTCCATAGAACAGCTTCTCCTCCTGCTCCATCATCTTCAGCTTTTCATTATGATTCTGTCTTCTTGCTTCAAGTCCCTCCATAGAAGGATCCTCAAGCAATCCCATTTTATGTGCTAAAAGGAAGGCACCCTGCGCCTTCCTTAAACATTCCTGTTTTATACAATACTTTTGCTGCATTATTTTACCGCTCCTGTAATTCCGTTTGCAAAGCTCTTCTGTAAGCACAGGAAGATAATTGCAGTCGGAAGTGTACAAATCAATACACCAAGCATCAGCATACCATAGTCAACACTATAACCACTCTTCAGGTTCGCTACAAGCATCGGCATAGTGATCGCTTTGCTGTCCTGTAAAATGATCGTTGGCCATAAATAGTTATTCCATGCACTCATGAATGTTACCGTCATAGCTGCTCCATAAGTAGATTTCATAACCGGGATAAACATCTTAAAGAAGATCTGAAATTCGTTTAATCCCTCAAGTCTTGCTGCTTCGATAATATCATGCGGGAAAGAACGAGCTGCCTGTCTAAACAGCATGATCATAAACGGAGTGGAAATTGTCGGAAGCGCAAGCGCGATCCATGTATTAACCAGTCCCCATGAAGTAAACATCTTAAACAGCGGAATCATAATGGCTACGAAAGGAAGCATCATTGCAAGAAGAAGAATACTCATTAAAGTATCTTTTCCTTTGTCATGATAAATCTCGAATCCATATCCGGCGATTGAACACACAAGCAGTGCTACAACTGTAATGATGATCGCATTTCGGAATGAGTTATACATTGCAAGCCCAAGATTCTGCATGCCTACCAGTGTCTTAAAGTTCTCTATCAAGTGAGTACCCGGATAGAGTTTACCTCTTACGACATCGATACTTGAGTTTGTTGCTCCGCAAAGCATGTAATACAGTGGAAATGCAGACAGAAAGCTTGCAATAATCAACACTGCATAAGAAACTATTGATTTCAATTTAGTCACGTTTGTCACCTACTTTCATCTGAATTGCAGACAGAATTGCTACCATTATAAGAATACATACAGACAATGCTGCTGCATAATTAAATTTCGGTGTCTCTACAAAGGAAATATTGTAGATGTAGTGTGCCAATGTCATAGTTGACTTACCAGGTCCACCTGCTGTCAGGTTCATAGACTCATCAAACAACTGAAGTGTTCCTGAAGTTGACATAATTGCTGTCATAAGGATTGTTGGCTTCAGAAGCGGAATTGTAATCTTTATAAACTGTTTAAATGGTGTTGCTCCATCGATATAACTTGCTTCATATACGGAATAATCAATATTCTGTAATCCTGCAAGATAGAATACCATATTGTATCCTGTCCATCTCCAGATCAAAGCTATAACAATTACCCAACGAGCCGGCCATGTACTCTGGAACCAGTCGACAGAGGATAATCCAATTCCTGTAAGAACTCTGTTCACAACTCCGTCCGGAGCAAACAAGGACTTGAAGATCATAGAGTAAGATACAAGTGATGTTGCACACGGAAGGAAGATCAATGTACGGAAAAGACCTTACATCTGATCTTTGGACTATTCAAAAGCTGTGCCAGGATCAAGGCAAGAACAAGCATGATCGGCACCTGGATCAAAAAGTAAAAGAACGTATTAAACAAGCACTGTTGAAATGTTTTATCCTGGAAAACTCTGGTATAATTCGATAACCCGGTAAACACTCCCCCTGTTTTTCTAAAAGAAAGCAGGATTGCCTGTGCCATTGGATAAAAACAAAACACAAAATTAAAATAGCTGCTGGAAGCAAAAACGCCCATCCGGTAAGATTATACTTTTTTTCTAATGTCAATTTTGTTTTCTTTTCCCATTTTTTCTCCTAAAACAGAACCGGGAACGCAATACTGCACTCCCGGTACGTTCTGTTTCTAATCTTTGATGATTACTCACCAACATTAAATTCTACTGTATCCTGAGCGTTCTTGATCTCGCTGTCAATGTCAGCGCCATTCTGAACAACATTTGTGATTGCATCTGTTAATGCACTTCTAACATCTGAGTAGTATGCGCCATAATCGATTCCAGGAACCTTTCCAGCGAAGTCTACGATGTCTTTGTATACAGCCTGTCCAGCGTAGAAATCAGATGTCTCATTGTAAACTTTAGACTCAGCAGCCGGTAAGTAACTTGCGATTGCTCCAGCGTTTGGAAGAAGATCATCATATAACTCTACGCTTCCACCGAATGTTGTCTTAAGGAAGTCATATGCAAGGTCTGTGTTCTTGCAGTTAGAAGATACTGCCCAGCTTGCTCCACCACAGTTTGCGTAGTTTGTAGCACCCTCAACATCATCAAGTTTAGGCATGTTTACGATAGACCATTTTCCAGCCTGATCGTCAGCTGCCTGAATTGAAGACATGATCCAGCATCCCTGGATAACACCAGCTGCTGTTCCCTTGTTCATAGAAGCGATGTACTGATCCCAGTCAGTGTAATCAACCATGATTCCTTCGTCGATGAGCTGTTTGTATGTCTCGATTGCTTTCTTAAGAGCTTTGTTATTAACTAAGTCAACTTTTCCGTCTACCATCGGAGAAGCACCTGCAGACTGAAGCATCTCGATGATGATCTCAGATCCGCCTGAGCTTGTAAGCATTGGAACATTGTTTGTCTCAACTACTTTTTTAGCTTTTTCGATGAAGTCTGACCATGTTGTGTCTTTGAAGTCATCTACTGTAAGACCAGCTGCCTCAACCATGTCTTTACGGATTGCCATGATTGTAGCACCGTTATCAAATGGTACACCATAGTTCTTTCCATCTACTGTAGAGTCAGCTAACTTTCCTGCTGAGAAATTTGAAAAATCAATTCCTGAATCTGTCAGTTCTGTAAAGATTCCTGAATAGTTTGCAACGTTTTTGTGGAAAGAGTAATCCTGCATCAGGAAGATGTCCGGCAATGTGCTGTAATCATCAGCTTCAGCTGCTGTGATCAGAGCTGTCTCAATATCTGAATATACTTTTCCTGAATATCCAGTTTGAAATCCGGGTGATCTTTCTGGTAGATTGCCTCTGCCTGTTTCATTGCATAAACGTTGAAGTTAGGATCCCAGCACCATACGCTCAGTGTGTTTTCCTGTGATGCATCATTCTTTGCATCAGTGTTGTTGTCAGCTTTGCTTCCGCATCCTGCAAGTACAGATACTGACATTGCTGCTACTAAAAGTGCGCTCAATACTTCTTTTTCATAGTTTTTGTCCTCCTTATACATTTAAAAGTACTGCTTTATAAAATATGAAATGCATTCCTTGCGTTTCATAAGTTATCTTTATTCAACATCATCTACAACGCATCTCGCCTGGCTCTAAATCCAGTTCATATACACAGTTGCCATTGATATATACATCTGTGTGTCGCGCTTCTGATGAGTTATTAATAACTGCGATCTTCTTACTCTTCGGGAATACAGTTACTTCTGTATCAACATTTGTTACATAGTAATGCTTCATCTCTTTTTCCATGCCTGCTGCATAGTAAATAGCACGAAGAAGAATTCTACAGTTCTGTGGAGAATATGGAAGACCTGCAAAGTATACGCTATGTCCTTTTCCATATTCATTAACAACCATCTGGCTGTACTCTCCATCCATTGCAAGGATCTGGTAATTCTTGCCCTGTGCATAGACACGGCTTGTTCCCTCACCAAAATCTATTTTACCTTCAATATCCTCTAAAATAAAGTGGTTTGCATCTAATTCATTATACTTATCTGTATTAAGTGAGAAACACATCTCACGATCTACGCCAAGTACATCTGACAGCTGGAAGAATCTTCCCTGATGCTGATATGCTGTCGGTTCACCAACTCCGATGAATCCGCCTCCCTCGTCAACAAAGCGACGAATATTTGTTACAACTTCTTCATCGATCCAGTTTTCAGCTCCACTAAATGCTGTATATGCATCACCTACATTGATGATTACTCCAATGTCTTCCGGAATACCTTTCTTCACGTCATCAAAGGAGATGAATTCAACTTCGAATGGCATACCACTTAAGCACTCAAGCACACCTTCTGCTGAATAAGTCTCTCTGTGCCAAATTGCGTGATGTACCTGATTAGACATCCACTTTCTCAGTCCTCCCCAACAGTTGAGGATTGCAACCTTAATGGTGCTACATAGGAAGGTGTTCCCTGCATATTCTCATGAATCTGACGGAACTCTGTAACAACTTTCTGGATCTCATCAATGAATCCCGGCCAGTTACTGGCAAGTTTTAAGTATCCGCCGTATCCGATTCTGTCTAATGGTGAACGAAGAAGAGCACGTCTTGCTTTTCTCCAGTTGTCTCTTGCTTCTCCGATCGGATCTCCGCCTTCGCAGAATACATCTGGGAAGAAGTATGGTAAGAGACGTCCCTCTGTATAATCAACGCCTTTGATATCAGAAATCATACGAAGTGTCACACCACTTCCAACAGAACCTACAACTGCATCAAGTCCGATGCCTGCAAAGTATTTACCATAAGGCTCTGTTCCGATCCAGTGATCTCCAAGGAACATCATAGCTTCCTTGCCATAAGAGTGAACGATATCAACCAGCTCTTTCGCGAGTGCACAAACTTCAATCTGCTGGAATTCAATAAAGTCACGGAATTCTTTGCTCGGTACGCGGAACATACTGTTGTGATATCCCTGATCTACGATAAATTCCGGACGGAATTTATATCCTGCCCATTTCTCAAACTTCTCTAAAATATATGGGCTTACACTTGCACTGTATCCGAACCACTCAACGTACTTTTCTCTCTTCTGATCATCAAATGTTAATGTGACTGATGGAAAAAATGTTGTAAATCGAACAACATCTATATTCGGATTCTCTTCACACCATCTTTTCAGCTTTTCCTTTACATACTTCTGTGTCTTCGGCTGTCTCACATCATATGTTAACTGATGTGGTGTATCCTGCCAATCATTCGTAATGAAATTGTACATATGTACCGGATCCCAAATAAGGAATGCCAGAAAGCTTACTGTATATTCATGATATGATTTTGTCTGAATCTCAACCTCTCCTGAAGCTTCATCAAACTCCCATTTATCTGTAGGAACAATCTCTCCTGTTGTACGGTCGATCACTTCCCACCAACGTTTTGGATCATCTAACGTATTTACTTTCAGCTGCTCTGTGTGAAATCCTTCCATTAAGCGAATACGAAGTGTTTCGCCTCTTGCTGTCACACGGTTACTGATCAAATATTCCTGCTGAATTTCTTCCGGATTGGCACTTGCCCACTCATTATCTTTTCTTGTTGTATAATAAGTAGCGTATTTCTTAACCGGCTCTGACAGAAGTTCTTCTGGCATCTCTGTTCCGTCACAATCTCTCAACGCATCTGCTCCCAAGAGATTCTTTAATCGTAATGTCTCGTCAATAACATCTGCATCTGTCGGCAGCGTCAATCTTCCCGTCATCAATATGTTCCCCTCCAAATAACTTTTATTCTTACTTATCTCACGACTAAAGTATAACGTTTTCACCAATGGATATCAATTTCATTGTTGCTCGGTTTGTTATATTTTTTGCTTTTTTATTACTAAAATACTGTTTTTCTTATTATTTTTATGTATAATATGTTTAATATATAGAATTGTTATATTATTTTTTCGTCTTTTTTACGAATTCACTTTAAAATTATTGCTTTTTCATATATTTTATATAAAATTTAATCAATTGAGAAGGCCCATACAAACTATAACTTAACCGAAGAGGATATGCACTTATGAGTAATGAATTTATCAACTTGCTCCGCCACGAGCAGTCGCGACGATTTTAGTCTTCGCTATATTTCTATTTCTAAATACGAAGGTGACTGGAACTCTCTACCGCACACACATCAGTTCTCAGAACTCTTCTATGTTTTGCACGGTGAGGGTATCTTCTATATAGAAGATGAAAAAGTTTCTATGAAAACAGATGATTTAATGATCATTAATCCTTATGTAGAACACACTGAAAAAACACTTCCAAACAACCCAATGGAATACATTGTATTTGGTGTTGAAGGACTTGCGTTTTCTTTCGATGATCCTGAACAGGACGCTTCAAAAGGATATAGTTTCTATAGTTATGGTTCTGATAAAAATCAGTTTATTAATTTTGCACAATTAATGATGCATGAATTTCAAGAACAAAACCCGGATTTGAAAAAGTCTGTCACGGATTACTTGAGGTTCTTTTGGTATACATTTCCAGAAAGCAAAACCTTTCTGTTATTTCTGAATCCTCTTTCCAGCTTTCTAAGGAATGTGCATTAGCTAAACGATATATTGATACAAACTATTCCCAAAATATTACATTGGATTTATTAGCTGAGATCACACATATCAATAAATTTTATCTGGCACATTCTTTTACAGAATGCATTGGTCAATCTCCGATCAACTATTTAGCAGATCGAAGGATCGAAGCATGCAAAGAACTTTTGACAACCTCTGATCTCTCTGTAACACAGATTGCTTCCAGTGCAGGTTTCTCTTCCCAATCTTATTTCTCACAGATCTTTAATAAGAAGGTTGGAATGTCACCAAGGCAATACCGTAAATTATATTCACATGTAAAAAGGGAGTAATATATTTATACCAAGAAAGGGCTGGCACATGCCAGCCCTTTCTTTTGAAAGAATTCTTGAAAACTTCTTTCCTTTTACTTTTCAGGAAAATTTTTATCTTCTTTTACGTCTGCGTAAAATAACTGTAACGCTGGCACCTGCTGCCAGTATTGTCGCAGTTCCCCACAAGATCAGTGGAGTTGCATCTCCGGTCTTAACTGCACCTGACTTCTTATCAGAATTATTCTTCTTGGAATCATCTTTCTTAGAATCATCTTTCTTGGAATCATCTTTCTTGGAATCATCTTTCTTAGAATCATCTTTCTTATCATTATCAGTTGCAGGTTTTTCAATCAATTCCGCATATGCCTTGTTGATTGCTTCTGCCATTGCATCAACTTTGCTCTGTTCGGATTCTTTCAGACCTTTTTCTACTGCTGCGATTGCATCATCCAAAGCTTTCAGACTTTCTTCTGTATACTTCACTTCTGTCAATCTTCTTTGCTTTTTCTATTGCTGCGCTTACTGCTGTGTAGTCTGCTTCCTCTTCTACAGCTGGTTTCTCAACTAATGCTGCATAAGCCTTATTGATTGCTTCTGCCATTGCATCAACTTTATCCTGTTTGGATTCTTTCAGACCCTTTTCTACTGCCGCTACTGCATCATCCAAAGCTTTCAGACTTTCTTCTGTATATTTACTTCTGTCAATCTTATTTGCTTTTTCAATCGCTGCATTCACTGCTGTATAGTCTGCATCTTTTTCCGGTTTCGGCTCTTCTGCCTTTTTTGTAACTGTTACTTTAATAGAAGCTTTCACGTCATCTGGGTTTTTCATATTCTCACCCATTGTCAGTGTTCCTTCCAATGTGTAAGTTCCCGGTGTTGTCTGATAATTATCTTTTGCCCATGTTACTTCTACTTCTTCATTCAGGTTTCCTGTCACTGTGACAGTTACTTTGTTTGGTAATTTAAGCTCCTTGAATGTAGTTCCTTCTTCTACTGAAATTCCTTCTGGGTTTGTTACACTGAGTACTTTTACACTCTTTTTCATTTCAAAAGAAAACTGCTTTGGAAGTGCTGACTGTCCTGCTGCTGTCTTTGCAACAATCTTAACAACACATGTTCCTTCCTCAAGACCCTTAAGTGTGAACTCTGGATCTTTCGTATTACCTTTCAACTCACCATTTACATAAACATCATAGTTTGCGAAAGAGGAGCCTTCTTTTAATGTCCATGTGAGTTTTACAGAATCATCACTAACCGGAGTCTTTGTAACAGACTCGATCTCACCTTTTGTTGATCCGTCACCCATTGTTGCCACATTGCTGATCTCAATTGCCTTCTCTGATGCAACGTCTGCACTATTCAGAGCATATACTTTGAAGTTATAAGTTGTTCCAGGTGTCAGATTCTCCAGTGTTACGGTTGTACCACTTACAATCTCGTTAATTTCATTCTCTTCATCAACTACTTTGTATTTTGCTGCTCCCGGAACCTTATTCCATTTCAGTACAACTTTCTTGCTTTCCACAAGAACTGCTGAACCTGTCTGGTCTTCTACTGTAGGAACTTTCGGTTCTCCAAGTGCTTTGATTGCTGCGTCTAATGCTTCTTTCTTTGCAGCAACAGTCTCCTGTGTTGCATCAGCATTATTCATTACCTCAACTGCGTCATTATATGCCGCCATAAATGCATTCCAGTTTGTCTCATCATATTCTGATTTAACAAGTGCTGCTCCTGCCTCAACTGATGTCTGGAGCTCTGCTTTATCAACTGCTACACCTTCACCTGGTGAAAGATCTTTAAGTAGTCCAAGTTAATCTGATATTTTCCGTCACGCTCTACTGCCACACATTTGATTGTGTGCTCACCATTCTCAAGATTTTTCTTTGAGAAGATAAGTTGCTGATTATCTCCGTTACTTGATCCCTCTAATGAATAATTTCCAATCTTTTCACCATCAATATAAACATCAAGCTTGCAAAGTTAGCATGCTTCTGAGAATAAACTTCTACACCAGTTCCATTGAATGTATATTCAAAATAACTTCCTACAGCGTCTGACGTATTTTTACTCTCTGTCTTTGTTCCACCGTGATGCTTCTCCCGTTCTCCTGCCCAGTTTGTCCATGTTCCATGCCATGTGATTGCGTTATTTGTTGTTCCATAGTCTCCTGACGCCGGCACGTTACCGTCTTCTACGATTGTCTCAACCTCTGCCACATCCTGTTTGATTGCAACTTTCAGTTCAATTGTTCCAGTCTTTGTAGCATCTGCAGCGGATGTTGCTGTGATAGTAACTGTTCCGTTCTTACTTAAGAATGTTACCAATCCTTTATCATCTACTGTTGCAATGCTATCATCAGACGTACTCCATGTAACTGTCTTATCTGTTGCATTCTCCGGTTCTACAGTTGCTTTTAACTGTAATGTGCTGTTTGCTTTGGATACTGTAGTCATTCCGGATTTGGAGCTTACTGTCACACCTGTCGGTGCTACCAGTGTTGAATCCAGAATTTCAAATGCATCAAGTTCAATCTTTGTACCAGAACTTGCAGCCTGTTTCTCGTTGAGAACTTTCAGCTGAAGTGTATGGATTCCTGCTTTAAGGTCATCTTTGCTGAAGTATTCCTTCTGACGCACTGTACTTGCACTATATGTATCAACTACGCCCTGAGACTTACCATCGATAAATACTTCAATCTTACCTCTGTCTTTATTGGTACAGCCGATCACCTTGATTCCTGTTCCCTTAAATGTAAGAGTAACAGTCTCTCCGCCCTTTGGACTATTCAGATATTGAATTGTATCCATATAGTTGACATTTTTATCCTGTGTCCAGTTGCCCCATTCACCTACATATGCGATTCTTTCATCAGCATTGTCAATCTTACCTGCGCCAATCGGCTCTGTTACAGTTACTACTGCACTCTTTTCAGATTCAATTCCATCCACAACTGCGGCCACCTGATATTTCATTGCTCCAAGTGTCTTGTATCCTGTTGTATCTTTATAAGTTGTTGTTGTTAAACCTGTCTCAATGCAGATCACATCTCCATTTTCTACCTGACGATATACATTATATGTTACATTGCTTCCCTCTTCTGCTGTCACAGCGTTCCAGGAAAGATTTACATTTTCATCATCTGCACGAAGTGCCGTCAGTCCTGTCGGAGCTGCCACAGTAGCGGATGCCGGAATGTCTTTTTAATGTATAACTCTTTCCTGCTTCTGTTGCGAAAGAGATACGATTTTCCTTTACAGGTGTCACATCAACTACATTTCCGTCGCTGTCCATCACTGTTGCAAGAGATGCATTCGCTGTCTGCACAACTGCTTCTCCGCCATTCTTAGAAGGATTGTAGCAGTTTTTACATTTCCATCTGCCCAGTCCATAGATACTTCAAAGTTACCCTGTGCAACTAATCCATCTACACTTCCGTTAGCCCAAGCGTCTGGAACTGCCGGAAGAAGATTGATATATCCTGCATTGCTCTGCAGAAGCATCTCAGCTACACCTGATGTATATCCGAAGTTTCCATCAATCTGGAAATATTTTGGCTCATGATAATCGAACAAGTTCGCATAGATTCCATTCTTGAACAGGTTCTCAATAAGCTGAAGAGCTTTATTTCCATCACCAAGTCTTGCCCAGCTGTTGATTCTCTGTGCCATTCCCCATCCGGTACTCACGTCCGTACGGTTCTGCATGGAAACCTTTGCTGCTGCAAACCATTCTGCATTGTCCTCTGTGATGAGATCTCCAGGATAAAGTCCGAGCAAGTGAGACATATGACGGTGACCATATCCATCACCCATTGAATTAACAGTTGTCTCTGTATACCACTCTTTAATCTGTCCGCTATCACCAACTTCAATTGGTCCTTTCAGATCTGCCTGGTTTGCTTTCCATGTAGCTACCAGCTCGGCATCTTTTCCAAGTACCTCTGCAGCTTTAATCGTATCTTCATATAACTGCCAGATCAAAGACTGCTCATATGTATTTCCATTTGTAACCGGTCCATGCTCCGGTGAAAATGCCGGTGAAGATACCAACTTTCCGTCTGCTCCACGAACAAGCATCTGGTCATACAGTTTAGCTTCTTCTTTCATCATTGGATAGATATTATTTTCTAAGTAAGAAGTATCTCCAGTATATTCATAATAATCCCAGCAATTCTGTAAGATCCACGGTACTGCAGCCGGTGACCATCCCCAACTAAAGTCCCATCCAGGACATGTCCATCCAAACGGATTGTTCTGTGTATGTGCCATGAATCCATTTTCTTCACCTTCGGCACTGGAAACTCCTGCATAGATTGCCGCGGTCACACGCCCCGGTTCTCTCAAAGCATCGATATAATCGATCAGTGGTTCTGCACACTCTGCCATGTTGGTAGAATATGTCGGCCAGTAGTTCATCTGTAAGTTTACATTCATATGGTAGTCTGAATGCCATGGAGAATTGTTCGCTCCTACCCACAGTCCCTGAAGATTGGAAGGAAGTGTCTCTCTTACATAACCATTCTCATCTGTAGTTGTCTCTCTGGAAGACTCAATTGTCATAAATCTTCCATACTGGAATAACATAACTTCCAACTGACGTCTTTCAGCATCTGTTGCAGTTCCTGCTTTGTATGCAGAAAGAAGTTCGTCTGTTGGCTTTGTTGAGACTGTCTGTCCAAGATTCAGATCCACACGGTCAAAGATCTTCTGATAATCACTTACATGATTTGCTTTCAGTTCTTCGTATGTCTTCGCTGCCGCCTGATCTACATACCATTTCACACGACTTGTCAGTTCATCCGCAGATTCGCCTGTTCTATAGGACGGATATTCATCCTTATAATCTGTTCCTATAGACGTGATGATGGTAACCTCACTTGCTCCGGAAACACTTACTTTTCCATTCCCATCTTTCACAGTACCGGCATTGTCAGTAATAACCTGCGTCTGGGATGTGAATTTCATCTGATTGTCTTTAAGCTGTCCGTTGATGGAAATCAATCCATTTGATACTTTTGTATCCCAATCTCTCTTATAGCTGCTATCACCAATCCCATTAACAGCATCCCCTCTGTTATTATCCGGTTCTACACTTACATCCAGACTGATCTTCTCAGAACCGTCTGCTGTGATATGAGTAACAATAACATTGTCCGGATAGCTTGTGAAGTTCTCTCTTGAATAATGAGTACTTCCTTTATCATAATTAACACCGGCAATTGCTGTATTCAGATCCAGATCACGAGTGTAATTTTTCACATCGCTGTTGGATGATACATTCTTAAAATCGATATACATATTTCCAAAACTCAGATAATATCCATATCCATTTGTTCCGTTATCATCACTTGCACCTATCAAGTTTCTTTTTGCAAGATTAGTTGCAGAATTATCCTGGCCATTCGCAAAGTACTCATGGATTGAATTCATTGTCGCTCCATTATTTCCTTTATTCTCCAGATTACCTCCATTGTAATTCTTTCTACTCTCACTTGGTCCTCCTGACCAAAGTGATTTTTCATTGAGCTGGATACGTTCTCTGGTAATTCCACCAAATACCGTTCCACCGATTCCTCCATTACCTATAGGAAGGGACTTTTCCTGCCATCCTTGGTAATACTTGGTAATATCTGCCGGGCTCGTATACCATAGCTTCAGATCATTATTACCGGTCTGCTGCGTTACAGCCGCTGGTTCTGCATGGACCTGCGTTGCCATATACGGCATAGATGTCACAGCTACCGCTGCTGCACAAGCACTTGCAAGCACCCTCCATTTCATTTTCCTTCTCATAATTTCCCTTTCTGATACATATTTGATGTATCTTTTTTATTATCTTAAGATTCATCTGTTTTTGGACAGACTCCACCTAGTGACTGATTATTCTCATTGTAAATTTTTTCTATTCATTGTGCTTGTTTAATTCATCCTTATAGGTGCCTTTTTTGTCAAATTCGGAACTCCAGTATTCCTTTTCATTTATGCTATTTCTTTTTCATTGCCTTGTAACCAATCAGTACTGTCCACTGCTCGCTACAGTCGTCCCATATACCAGACAATTCTTCCCTTCACATCATCCATATCAACAACTCCAAACGCTCTGGAATCGTCGGACACTTCTCTATTATCTCCCAGTACGAAGATCTGGTCATCACCTACCGTCAATGGATAGCTTACTTGATTGTTTTCCTCAGTCAGTGTCTCACCAAGCGTTCCTTCCTGCTTTTCTTCTGCTCCGTTCACATACAGCTTGCCGTTCTGTATATTCACAGTATCCCCGGCCACAGCCACGATTCGCTTCACAAACTCTTCTCCATCCGTCTTTTCAAGACAATCACATCTCCGGCTTTATAATCACTGACTCTTTGGTTATACACAACCTTCTCACCACTGTGCAATATCGGATACATAGAGTTTCCCTGCACTGTTGAAATTCCCATCAAAGCATAGAATAACACCATAATAAGTACGATCAGGACAACAAATTCTAATGTTATCACTGCACGGTATTTGCGCATCTGTTTCTTCTTTCTTCTTCCGATCGGAGTTGAAAACCTTATCTGTTCCAACGGATTCCCAAGTCCGATACTCTACTCATTAAAATACGGTAATTCCTTGCTGCATGTCAATGAGTTTCACTAAAAGAAACAGCAGCCGGAACATTGCTGCCCCGGCTGCCATTTCATCCTAGAATTTCTTCTAATTTAAGAATTTCTTCTAAACTTTTGTTTTTACTTCACGATCTTTTCATTCCCGCTTATTCCTGTATCACCGAATTGTCTTTTTTCGCATCTCCTGAATACAGGTCATCCAGCTGATCTTCCAGATCTTTCTGCTGCTTTTTCAAGTCTCGATTTCTGACACCGAATACAACGATTACTGCCAGCAATATAAGCAATGCAAGAAGGTCCAACCAGCAAAAACCAAATTTGGTATGTTCAAATAAATATGCCATATGTCTCCCTCCTTATCTTAATCGACAGTTTCTATTGTTTCTCAGTGGAGATAGGGAGCCCTCTCTTTGCAAGCTCGCAATCAAGCTCCTCTCTCACTTCATGTAATTTTTTCTGTCGTTTCTTCATGCTCTTTGTTGCGAATGCATATACAAGTAATGTAATGAGCATGATCAGGAAATGAAGGATACAACACTTGTGATTGTTGTTGTCATCCAGCTTCTGATCTGCCAATGGTACGTTGTCATCATCAGAATTGAACACTTCCTTAATCTCTGCAACTTTCTCTTCTACCTTCTCTACGATCGGTGTAACAACGTTGTCGATAAATGCATTGCCTGTCGGCTCTGTTGTACGAGCTGCCGGTCCAGCCGGTGTTGTTGTCGGTGTTGTAGGAGCCGCCGGTGTTGTCGGATCTGTTGGTGTCGGAGTCGGTGCAGGTGTTATATTTGCACTCTTTGTATAGTAGAATGTAATCTCGTTAGTTCCTGTTGTAATCGTCACATTCTTTGTCAATGCATCTGCTGTATAACCAGCAATTTCTATAGCTTTCTCTAATACCGCACCTCCAAATATTTCTTTCTCCTGTTACATTGTAACCATCGATTGCTATCGCGTCTTCTGTTACTTCTGCTCCAAATGTCTGGTTTTCTACTTTCTTGCTATCGTGAAGTTTCGTTGTTGTTCCCTCTTCATAATAGTTTACTGTGTAAGCAAGATCCGCTCTCTTTGTGTAATAGAATGTGATCTCATTCTTTCCTGTTGTGATCTTTACATTTTTTGTTTCAGCATCTACTGTATATCCGTCAATTGCTTCTGCAGCCGGTAATAAGAGCTCTGCAGACAAATTCACTGCACATAGTACAAATTATTATAAAGCATCGAATCAGGCGAAAGAGATTCTAGATCAGATTGATGGAATCCTTGCGAAGTCCTATCAGATCTCCCCTGATTCCAGCTCTTATTTTTCTGAAATTGAAGCAATGCTTAGTGAATCGGATATGGATGTGAACTTAAACTTTTCTATAGAAATTAATTCAGCTACTCTTAATTACACTACTACTGTTGACGACTCACAGGCTCAGGAAGTGGATTTAACGCTGAATGATCCATGGACGACTTCCTCCGGATTCTATACGATCACATCCTGGAAGGAAGTAGCAACCAATGCGTGGGATGCCGACAACTCTATGAAGCTGATTCAATAAGTAGGTGCATCCGATGTGTTTATCGTCGCCGGTCTTCCATGCTCCATGCGAATCAATGGAATTATCACTAGAAAAATGGGGAAAATCTTCCCCCTGCCGATACGAGTAACATTGTATCTCCAATCTACCAGTTGGCCGGAAATCTTGATGTGAATGACTTCGAACAAAGCGGTGACGACGACTTTTCTTTTGCTATCCCGGGATTGTCACGTTTCCGTGTCAGTGCATATAAGCAAGGGGTGCGCTGTCCGTTGTGATTCGAATCATTTCCTTCTCTCTGCCAAATCCGACTGAGATTGGAATCCCGCAACGGATCATTGACTTTTCTAATTTTTCTAAAGGTCTTGTCCTTGTAACGGGAACTGCCGGAAGCGGAAAGTCTACAACACTCGCTTGTATTATTGATGCGATCAATCATCATTATAGGAAGCATATCATCACGCTGGAGGATCCTCTGGAATTCCTTCACAGACATGACTTAAGTATCGTCAGCCAACGTGAGATCAACGTCGATACAGAGAGCTATGTGACTGCTCTGCGTGTTTCTCTTCGCCAGAGTCCCGACGTTATCCTACTTGGGGAGATGCGCGACTACGAGACTATGCAGGTCGCAATGACGGCGGCTGAGACCGGACATTTGATCTTCTCAACATTGCATACGATTGGTGCTGCCAGCACAATTGACCGTATCATTGACGTATTCCCGCCAAACCAGCAGCATCAGATCGCAGTGCAGCTATCTATGGTTCTGCAGGCCGTTATCTCACAGCAGCTTGTACCGACGATTGATGGGAAAATGATCCCTGTCTTCGAGATTATGACTGTGACACCTGCCATCCGAAATATGATCAGAGATAATCAGGACCACCCGTCCAACGCAACATCATAAACTTAAGGAAAAAATAGAAAGGAATCTGTTCGCAGGTTCCTTTCATTGTGTTAAAATATAGGCAAGGGTGTATATGATTAAATCTTATAAAACAAGATTTCAAAGTTTTCTGCATTATTATCTAATCCGGAAATTGCAAAATATGCGAGACAGAATGAAAACTATGCTTTTATTTCATGCTATTATTTTATCCTATTTATAACTCAAATACAATCACAAACCTGACGGCTCTGCAAATCACTCCTGTACATTTGTTTTTTGTTTTCTCTGCCTGATCACTTCCAACACCCAATTTTCCTGTTTTTTCCACAGATTTCATTCAATCTTTCAATTTCTGTGCTATAATACGATATTGCAAAAATATAGAATGCTTAAACAGGGGTGATTTACTTGAAGAAGAAAACGCTTGTGCCTCTAATCGTTTTTTTACTGGGCATGTGCCTTGTTAGTTTGATTGTATTACAAAACAGACGCCTTTGAAAAGAAACAGAGACACACAACTGCACAATTAAACGCAGCGACCTATGGAGAACGCATAAAAAATGAGATTGTAAATGGAACTGAGATTACGGATACTCTGGAACAAATCTTGATCAGTGATGATGGAACGATCAAGCACTTTAACACGATCGCTAAAAATCTTATGTCTGATTCCATTGAAAGTGTGCAGCTCGCTCCACATGGTGTTGTGACAGATATTTATCCTGCTGAAGGAAACGAAGCGGGTAAGATTGATCTGCTTCATGATAAAGATCGTGGTGAAATCTCCTGTTATGCAAGAGACAATCATACAGTCATTACGCAGGGACCCTTTGAATTAAAACAAGGTGACTATGGAATTGCGGTTCGCAATCCAGTCTACTTAAATGATGAAAACGGACAAGAATATTTCTGGGGATTTACGATTGTTATTTTGCGTGTTCCTGAGATTTTTTCCGACTCGATCAGTGCACTTTCAAATTTTGGTTATGAATATAAGCTTTCAAAAACAGACACTCCCTGGAGTGACACATATGAAGTTGTTTGTCAGTCAGATGGAAATTTAACAAATCCTGTTTCTTATGATTTTACAATAGGTGAAGAGAACTGGAGATTTGAGGTTATGCCTGTGAGTGGATGGAGAAATGCTAAACTTATAGCTGTAATCATCGGACTTTATACTTCTATCATATTTGTTCTGTCGGTTCTTATCTGGGTCTGGTTAACAGCAAAAGAACATAAAAACAAATTCCAGAAACTAGCACATATGGATTCACTTACCAATATTTATAATCGTTACGGATTTGATGAATTAGCAGAAGAAATGATCGCTAAAAATCCGAACGCTCCTTATGTAGTTGCACTCTTTGATATAGATAATTTTAAGTTTATTAATGATATCTATGGACATGTTTACGGTGACAGGGCTTTAAAGAATCTTGCTGACAGTATGAAGAGTTTTTTTCCATCGGATACATTGTTGGGACGAAACGGCGGTGACGAATTCTGTATTCTTCTCCCAAATTGCACATATGATGATGTGAAAGAACAGTTACAACAATTCACTATGCTTCCAAAGATATTCTCATGCAAGGGAAATGACTACCCGTTTTATATTTCTCTTGGATATGCTGAATATCCTATAGCTGCATCAAACCGTGCACAGCTCATGCGCTGTGCTGATGCTGCACTTTATGAAGTAAAACTGCATGGTAAAAATGGATGTATGGCTTACAGAGAAGGACTCCATTCAAGGAGCCGCAAACAACTTGGATTTGCACTCAAGGATATCTCTGAACATCTTCCTGGTGCGTTTATTATCTACAGAGCGGACAAGGAAAATGATGAACTCTTTTATGCAAACCGTGAGTTTCTCCACATGGCCGGATACAAAGATATAGATGAGCTGTTTAAGCTTACAAAGAAGAGCTTTCGAAATCTTATCCGGGGAGATGAGCAACAGCAGATTGAGGCAAGTATCTGGCAGCAAATTGACAGCGGCAATGAAAATGACTATATTCACTTTCATCTTCGAAAAGCTGACGGAACTTACCTTTCTGTACTTGACCATGGAAGAATCGTAGAAAGCCAGCAATACGGAAGAGTATTTTATGTGTTGTTTATGGATTGGGCAGACATGCATATCCGTTACAGTGATAAGTTCTCTGAATAAATAACAGATGGTGTGGGATTATATTAAAATCCCACACCATCTGTTATTTATTTCAAGAATGCCTTTTTATAAATCTTCCTGTATTTTGACGTCGCTGTTATCTGCCAGACACTGTTTTAACACAGTGATCATTTTTCCCCATCCAATGGTTTTGCAATATGACCGTTCATTCCTGCATTTTTTGCCATCTGTATATCTTCCGCAAGAAGAATTCGCTTTCTAATACTCTTATCAGATATAACAGACTGTTCCGACTCTTTCTTTTTGTATACATCCTCTTCTGATGCAATCTCCAGTGGAATTTCCACTGTGAATTTTGTTCCTTTCCCCTGTTCGCTTTCTACATAAATCTTTCCGTCCATCAGTTCAACAAAAGATTTCACAATAGAAGTCCAAGACCAGTACCGACCACTTTATTCTCTGTCGCCGTATGTTCTCTTGAAAATTCATCAAAAATATGTGGAAGGTATTCCTGCTTCATCCCTATTCCGGTATCTTCACAGATGAATACATACCATGCTTTTTTATCATCTGATGCTGTTTCCGTAATATTTACATGAATCGCCTGACCGTTTGGAGTATATTTGATTGCATTACTCACTATATTTAAATATATTTCCTGAAGTTTTGTCTTATCACAGACTGCGTATTTATGCTGTATATTTGTATCTATCGAATATTGAATTTCCTTCGATTGGATAGCAGATTCAAATACTGTATTCACAGAATAAAACATTTCGCTCAAATTCTCTGCCTGCATTTTTAACACAGCTGTTCCACTTTCAATGCGAGCCTTTTCCAGCACCTGATCAATAATCGTCATCAGAAAATTGCCCGAGGACTTGATCTTTCCTAAATACTCCCTTGCTTTTTCCTCGTTCTTAAGATTCTTTCCGAGAAGATCTGAAAAATCCAATAATTGCATTCATCGGGGTTCGGATGTCATGACTCATATTAAACAGAAATCGTGTTTTTTGCCTCACTTGCTTCTTTTGCCTGTTCTGCCGATTTCATCTATAAATTTATCCCAGTCGATAACTATGATCACAAACC
>ENA-OQAS01000187-OQAS01000187.1-human-gut-metagenome-genome-assembly--contig:-NODE-187-length-33047-cov-4.399453_pt1 | contig 33047 bp, 36 predicted proteins | sample MGYA00242733_ERZ504523 | MGnify/ENA primary metagenome ERZ504523 (study PRJEB26092, sample SAMD00036239) | human gut metagenome | host: Homo sapiens | study: EMG produced TPA metagenomics assembly of...
CTTGCCGGTCTCCTTGTTGTAGAACTCGGAGGAAGCCACGTCGAGGGAGATGCGATCTGCTTGCCCGGCTCGTAGCCGCGGCGGAGATGGCGTCCATGATGTAGTTCAGGGAGTCCTTGTTGGACTTCATCTTCGGAGCGAAGCCACCCTCGTCGCCGAGGCCAGTGGCCAGGCCTTCCTTCTTCAGGACGTTCTTCAGGGTGTGGTAGACCTCAACGCCTGCACGCAGAGCCTCGCTGTAGGTGTCGAAGCCGTACGGGAGATCATGTACTCCTGAATGTCGGTGGCGAAGTCAGCGTGAGCGCCACCGTTCATGATGTTCATGTTCGGAACCGGCAGGATGTGGCCGTTGGTGCCGCCGATGTAGCGGTACAGCGGCTGGCCCGCGGACTCAGCGGAGGCGTACAGAGCAGCCAGGGACACGCCGAGGATGGCGTTGGCGCCCAGACGGCCCTTGTTCGGGGTGCCGTCGAGCTCGATCATGACCTCATCGAGAGCGCGCTGGTCGGAAGCATCCATGCCGATGACCTTCGGAGCGATCTCTTCGTTCACGGCCTTGACGGCATTGAGAACACCCTTGCCCTGATACACGGACTTGTCGCCATCGCGACGCTCCCAAGCCTCAGCTTCACCGGTGGAAGCACCGGACGGAACGAGGCCCAGGCCCTGAGCACCGTCTTCGGTGTCGAGAACGACCTCAACGGTCGGGTTGCCGCGGGAATCGAGAATCTGACGCGCGTAAACGCTTTCAATTACTGCCACAACTACTCCTTATAAACGTTAGGTTGTGATGACATTGCCTAGAATAGTGCGTTTTGTGGACGTATGGCAAACTTATCCGACACGATTTGTGTGAACGCTCACACAAATCGTGTCGGATGCGTCTGGAACTTCACCTGCTATTTCCTTGGCGTTGGCTTCCAGTCAAGGTCATCCAGCAATTGGTTCGTCCAACCAACGATTTCATCAGAGCTCATTGGACCAGATCCCAGCGAACCTGCGAACGGCGCGGGAATCAGGTACGTTTTAGTCATCGGACGGTATTGAATGCCCTTGTAGATTCTGGCCATGCGCATTTGCACGGATTCTCGCGGCTCGAATTTGGCGACACGAACGTTACGGCCTTGCCCGATGATTTCGGTAATGCCAACTTCCTTGCCTTGAACCGAAGTCTCACCACATCGAACAGCGCCTCGAAATCGACCGGAGGCTTGCCGTAACGATCCGTAAGCTCATCACGCAACTCGTCAAGATCGGCTTCCGTACGAGCACCCGCCAACTTGCGGTAGGCTTCCAATCGCAATTTGTCGGAATCGATGTAGCTGACGGGAATGGACGCTTCGATCGGCAGATCGATGGTGACAGCAACCGATTCCGTACGTTCCGGTTCCTTGTACTGCTCGACGGCCTCGGACACCATGCGCACATACAGATCGAAACCAACACCCTCGATATGCCCGCTCTGCTCGTCGCCCAGCAGATTGCCGGTGCCACGCAGCTCAAGATCCTTCATCGCCACGTCAAAACCTGAACCGAGCGCAGTGTTCTGCGCGATGGTGGCCAGTCGGTCATGCGACTGCTGGGTCATCGGCTTGGTCGGATCATATAGGAAGTACGCGTAGGCACGCTCACGGCCTCGCCCGACACGACCACGCAACTGATGAAGCTGGCTTAGGCCGAAACGGTCGGCATGATCGACGATCAACGTATTCGCATTGGAAATATCAAGACCGGTTTCGATGATGGTGGTGCATACGAGCACATCAATGTCGCGATGCCAGAAGTCTCGGATCACACCGTCAAGCTGCTTCTCCCCCATCTTGCCATGGGCGATGCCGACATGCGATTCCGGCACCAGCTCGTGAATCTTCGCGGCAACCGAAGCGATGTCTTGCACTCGGTTGTGCACGTAGAACACCTGGCCACCGCGCAACAGCTCACGTCTGACCGCAGCAGTGACCTGAGCATCCTCATACGCGCCAACGTAGGTAAGCACCGGCAAGCGGTCTTCCGGAGGCGTGGCCAACGTGGACATTTCACGAATGCCTGTAACGGCCATCTCCAGCGTTCGCGGAATCGGTGTTGCCGACAGACTCAGCACATCCACATTGGTACGCAGCGCCTTCAACGTCTCTTTGTGTTCGACGCCGAAACGCTGCTCCTCATCGATGATGACCAGTCCCAGATCCTTGAATTTGACCTTCGGTCCGAGCAGTTTGTGCGTACCGATCACCACATCGACGGAACCGTCTTCAAGTCCCTCGATGGTGTCGTTGATCTCCTTGGTGGTTTGGAAACGGCTCATCGCCCTTACTTCCACCGGAAAACCTTCAAAACGTTCGGTGAACGTCTCGAAATGCTGTTGCACCAGCAATGTGGTCGGCACCAGCACAGCCACCTGTTTGGAATCCTGCACCGCCTTGAATGCGGCACGTACGGCGATTTCGGTTTTGCCGAATCCCACGTCGCCGCAAATCAGGCGATCCATCGGCACGGGCTTTTCCATATCGGATTTGACTTCGTCGATGGTGGTCAGCTGATCAGCGGTTTCTTGGTACGGGAAAGCGTCTTCCAGTTCTTTCTGCCAAGGGGTGTCTTTGCTGAAGGCATACCCCTGCATACGTTGACGTGCCGAATACAGTTTGACCAGATCTTCGGCGATTTCGTGCACATGCTTACGTGCTTTCGCCTTGGTGGCAGCCCAGTCGGATCCGCCCAGTTTGTTGAGTTTTGGAGCGTCGGCACCGATGTATTTGCTGACTTGGTCAAGCTGGTCGGTGGGGATGAACAGTTTGTCGGCAGGTGCGCCGCGCTTGCTGGATGCGTATTCGATGACCAGATACTCGCGTGTGGTCTGGTTGGCGCCCGCTCCGATGGTACGCTGGCGCATTTCGAGGAACCTGCCGATGCCATGCTGCTCATGCACCACGTAATCGCCGGCTTTGAGCTCCATAAGGTCGATGGCCTTACGGCGACGTTTCGGTGTTTTTGCCTGTCCCGCGGCCGATGTACGTCCAGTCAGGTCGCGTTCGGTAAGCAGTGCGACTTTCGCGGCATTATCGACGAATCCGTCGATGGCACGCGATCTGATGCAGTCGAAGTTGGCGATTCCCGTTTCGTTGATGGCACGTTTGAGTCGAACAAGAGTGCCTTGCGCTCCTGCAGTGACGGTGACGGCATAGCCGGCATCAAGAAGACCTTCGATACCGGAAGCTGTCTTGGCCTCATCTCCGCGATATTCTCCAGGATTGGTGGCGTCGAGCTGAACGCGGCCTTCCCTACTGGAGTCCACACCGAAACTCGTAAGCTTCCATACGTCATGCCTAGAGAACACCAGTGAGGAAATCGTTTCCTCAAAATCGTAGAAATTCGCCTGATCGAATGTGATTGGAGCACCGGCACCATGACCGGATGCAGCAACATGCCAACTGGCTGCAAGGAATTCATTAGCCGTTTTGGCAAGATCGTCGGCAGCGCGACGCAATTTTTCCGGATCGGACAGCATCACCAACGCACGCTTGGGAAGCATGCCCTGCACCGGTTCCATATCATCGACCAATGCGGGAAGCAACGATTCCATGCCTTCGACAGGAATGGCGTTGGCAATGGATTCAAGCATGTCTTCGGCGTTTGGAATGGAGCCGATCAGGGATTTCGCACGCACGCGCACCTTTTCGGTCAGCTGCAGCTCACGGCATGGCATGGCCCAGACCATCGGAATGTCACTGCCATACGTACGCTGGTCGGATGCATGGAATTCCTTGATGGTATCGATTTCGTCACCGAAGAATTCGATACGAACCGGATGCGGCAATGTTGGAGGAAACACGTCGATAATGCCGCCTCGCACTGCGAATTCACCACGATCCATCACCAAGTCGACTCGAGTATACGCATTCTCCACCAGTCGATGCGACGCCTCATCGAGCGCCAACTCCTCACCTTGGGAGAACACCAGCGGCTCCACATCCCCCAAGCCCGCAACCACAGGCTGAATCAGGGAACGCACCGGCATGACGAGAATCCTGATGGGGCCAAACAGCTTGCTTCCCTCTTGAGGGTGCATCAGTCTGCGGAACACCGCCATACGGCTCGCCACGGTATCGGCGCGAGGCGAAAGACGTTCGTGCGGCAAGGTTTCCCACGCTTCAAGCTGTGCCACATCGTTTGGATCGCCGGAATACCACGAACGAATCGCCTCAACCATTTCCTCGGCCTCGCGCCCGGAAGCCACCACAAGCACAACCGGTCGTGTTCCCGCTGCCCCGGCAGCGAGCGCCGGACGCAATCCTTCGGGAACGCCAACGGTGATGCTGGGGTCTATGTCGGATTCCGGTACTTCGATCTCGTCGGAAATCAGCGCACGAAAATCCTCATCGGTTTCGAGTACGTCGAGAATGCCAGCCAGCGAACCTGACGTCGGCAGTTGCACCGGTTCAGCGGCCATTGAACTGCTCCTGAGCCTTGGCGAGGCCGTTGAAGATGATGGTTTCCGCCGCGTCGGCACCGTCGGCAAGGAATTCCGGAAGCTGCTTGCGCTGATCCGGACCGAATCCGCCCAGCACCCAATTCACCGTGTTGTCGTGGGCGTGGGCGCCGCGTTGCGCATGACCGACTCCCATGCGCACTCGGGCATACTTTGGCGTTCCCAAGCACGATCAATTGATTTGATGCCGTTATGGCCGCCTGCGGAGCCACCTGCCTTGACTTTGATACGTCCGAAATCAAGATCCATGTCGTCGTGAATCACCACAATATGGTCTGGTTCAATCTGATAGTAGGCACTGATGGAAGCCAACGCATTGCCTGACTCGTTCATGTAGGTGAGCGGCTTTGCCAGGAAGAATTTGACGTTACGGCCAGACAGGTTCATCACGCCTTTGCCGAGCATGGCAAGCCCTTTATGGTCGGAAAAGTTGACCGACCAACGTTCGGCCAACAGATCGGCCGCCATAAATCCCATATTGTGACGGGTGCCTTCGTATTTGGATCCCGGATTGCCAAGTCCTGCGATCAACCAGAAATCAGATGCCATTGAAATCGTTCCATTCATTCATACATACGTTTGTGCGCGTTCATATTGCGTCACATTGTCTCGTCTTGATAACCGCAAAGATTGTACTTACAGGTCGAGATACCAGTAACTCATGTCACGCATGGTGCCGGTGGAATCGGTGGCGGCAGTTGGCATGAGGCCAAACTGTGTAAAACCGAACCGTTTCATCAGTGCGATCGAACCGGCATTGTCTGCGAAAATAATGCCGCATGCCTTACGCATATTACGCTTTCGACATTCTTCAAGCAGTTTGGTGAGTGTGTATGTACCGACTCCCCTGCCCTGCCATTGCGGATCGATATAATAGGCGAGATCGGTGACGCCGTCGTATCCTGCGCGATCGTAGAAAACGGAAAGCGCGCTGAATCCAATGATCCGCCTCTCTCCGTCATCATCTACCGTTTCCGTAACGAACACCGCATACGATCATGATGCGATTCAACCCATGCTTTGCGCTGTTCGTATGTGCGTGGAGTTATATCGGCCGATGATCCACCTCGTATGACTGCAGCGTTGTAAATGTCGGTGATTGCTTGAATGTCGTCTTGCGTCGCGATGCGGTAGGAATACTCGATCATGTTTTTGAGCATACCGGGCATATGCAGAAGGCGGAAGACCGGTTCCCCATATGGAACCAGTCTCCCGCCTTATGCAAACAGCAATCGTACGGAACTTGTGCGGAAACTACTGCTCGAGTTCGAGCGCCTTGTTCAACGCTTCCTGAAGTTTCTTCTGCGCCTCGCCATAAGCGGACCAATCGCCCTTCTTCATAGCCGCGTCGGAATCCTTCATTGCCTGAGAAGCGTCGTTAAGCGCGCTCTTCAGACCGTTGCTCATCGTGCCGGAGCTACTACCGGTATTGCCGGAACTGCTGTCATTGCCCGAGTCTGTTCCAGATGACGAATCCGTGCCATCGGTTCCGGAAGAACCATCGGTGGAGGCATCGCCGTTGGTATCGGACGTATCAGTCTTGCCACTGGTCGAGCCGTCGACGTTTTCAGCATCGCCCGCGGACGCGCCGGAGTTGCCGCCGAACACCTGATCGAGCGCTTCGTCCAACGTGTTGGCGAATCCGACCTGGTCGCCGAAGGCCACCAACACCTTCTTCAACAGCGGGAAACTGGTGGAACCGGAGGACTTGACGTACACCGGCTGCACGTACACCAATCCGCCGCCGAGCGGCAGTGTAAGCAGATTGCCTCGCTGCACATTGGTGGAACCGGACTCAAGCAGGTTGAGTTCCTTCGACACGTCGGCCGACGCATTGAAGTTGTTCTGCGCCTGACCGGGGCCTGGCACATTGGAATCCTTCGGCAACTCCTGCAATCGAAGCGTGCCATAGTTCGCACCGATCTTGCCTTTTTCGTTGCCGCATCGGAATCGACAGACAGGAATCCCGTCAAAATCTCTCGAGTTGACGTGCCTGCGGGAATATACGACGACGTCAACGAGAACACCGGCTCGTTGGACCCACCGGTCTGCAGCGTCAAATAGTACGGCGGCTGCAGAATGTCGCGTTCCTGAGCCTGTTGAGATTCGGTCGGATCGACCGGAGTCTGCCAGAAATCCTCACCGGAGAAGAACTGGCTGGCGCTCGACACATGGTACTTGGTCAACAGTTCTCGCTGCACCTTGAACAGGCTTTCCGGGTAACGCAGGTGGCTCATCAGATCGCCGGAAATCTCCGACAACTGGTGGTACTGGCCGGGGAAGATCTTCTGCCATGCTTGATCACCGGATCGGATTCGTCCCACACGTACAGGTCCACGGAACCGTCATACGCATCGACGGTGGCCTTCACGGAGTTGCGAATGTAGTTGGCGTTCTTCGAAGCAGCTCACTCACCGTGGCCGAAGATTCCGTAGTGGAATCCTTGGAGGCTTCGCCAGATCGGTCATCTGCGAATACGGGTAGCGTCAGACGTGGTGTAGCCATCGACGATCCACTTGACACGACCATCCACGACCGCCGGGTACACACGGCCGTCAAGCGTCAGGTATGGCGCGACCTTGGCCACACGCTCCTTCGGGGAACGATCATAGAGAATCTGCGATTCGGAGTTCACACGGTTAGAGAACAGAATCTGGTCGGAGCCGAAACGGATGGCATACAGCAGTCGGGAGAAGATATTACCGATCTTCGGGCCGCCATTGCCACCGAACGTGTTGGTGGCGCCTTCGGAACCGGTCGGGTAATCGAACTCCCACGACTGCGTACCTTCCGGAGCGCCCACGATCGAATATTCGGAAGCGTTCGGCGAGAAGTAGATACGCGGCTCATACTGTTCGGATTCGGTGAGCTTGCCTTGGGTTGGAATACCCGCCTCGAAGAACTTCGGCTGGCCGTCGGCCGTCACCTTGTTGCCGTAGGCGGCCACCACACCATAGCCGTGCGTGTACACGGTATGGTCGTTGACCCAGTTACGATTGTCAAGACCGGCAAGGTCAAGTTCTCGTGCTGCGATCACCGTATCTTGGCTCACACCTCGACCTCATATTTGTCGACGGCAAGAGTATCGGCAAACGTGTAATACTGCTTGGATTGCTGCAGCTGCTTGAATGTCGGGGAAACGATCTGCGGATCGAGCAGTCGGATCTGCGCGGTCGATTCCGCGGAATCAGCCAACGCACCAGCCTCGCCTTCCGTAGTGGCCTGATACTGTTCGGTCTTCACATTGTTCAGACCGTATGCTTCACGGGTGGCGTCGATATTACGCTGGATATAGGTAGATTCCATTTCCTGCGCGTTCGGATTCACACGGAAACGCTGCAGCAGCATCGGCCATGCCACGGTAAGCACCAAGCTCACCACAATGGCGGATGCGATGGCCACGGTCGGCACCTTCCACGCTTTAAGCGCTTCGGAAGCACGCACCGCAATCGGAGCCTGGCCTTCCAACGCATGCGACTTCATGATCCACACGCCGAGAATCACACCGAGAATGACGGTGATGGCAGCCATGATGAAGGTGACGGGAATCGTGGCGTTGACCGTGGTATACGTGGCACCGGTGATGCGGCTACCCTCCTGCGTGAGGTGGGAGAACACGCCAAGCACCTGATTCGTCGCCCATGCGAACATGTTGAGCATCAGCCAGATGCCGATCTGTCTACGCGCACGCTTGGTGATGTGGAACAGTCCACGACCATGCACTGGCATGGTGATTCGGATGCCGCCCATCATACATGCGTGACGATGGAGAAGATGATGCCGGCAAGCAGCAGCAACGACACTGCCGACATGATCAGCTTCAAGCCAGGCAATACGAACACATAGAAACCGTTGTCGATGCCGAATTGCGGGTCGGTGGTGCCGAAACTCTGCGCGTTGAACATCAGCAGGATTTCAGACCAATTCGCATTAAACTGCGATCCGAACATCAAGCCGACGATCAATGAAATCACCACAGCCACACGACGTGCACTCTTTGAGCTCACGCCCTTGCCCACTTCGATGGTGTCGCCGTTAATACGAATCGTGGAACCATCGGCAGCATCGGGGCGAGCCCAGATCGCCAGCGACGCGGACAGGAATCCGACCGCGGCGATCAGCAGCGCATACGCCACCCACAGGCCTACCCTGGTACCCAACTGCGTCCAAATCACGCTTTGGAAGCCAAGCTGCGCATACCACATGACGTCGGTGATGAACTGCGCCAAGCCAAAGAACAGGCCGATGATGATGGCAAGCGCAGCACCACACCGATTAGAATCTTGTTGCCGTTCGACGATTTGCGCGGACGGTTCGGCTGGCGTGTGATACGCGGACCGGACGGACCTCTTGGAGGCATGTTCGCCGAAGACCGGGCGGTGTTATCACCATCGGTTTCGACATTGAGAATGATGGGATCATCGTTGCCGGATTTATTGGCACGCTGCCCTTGGGAGCGGTTCGGACCGCTTTCCGGGTCGAACATGGGACCAAACATATCAAAAAAAGACATACTAATAGCCTATCGACAGGCACGGAACGGCTTTATGCCGCTAGCCTAATGTTTACGCAATTCACGAACACGAATCCACCCGTTCTTTTCTTATGCGATCGTATTCGCCATCACCGGCATGTGATAGATAATGACACTATGAGGAGAGTTCACGTTCATTTCGCTCGTTGTGCTGCCGCACTGTGCGCCATCGCACTGCCGCTATCGTTCGCTGGGTGTTCATCCAGCGCGAGTTTGAATGCTGGCTCCAACCAATCCGAGCAATCCAATTCGCAGCAGTCCGATGCATCACATGATGCGCTTGACAAATCCAACGTGCCAAGCGTGGTGGATGACTCGCCGCATGGCAGAGCTGTGGCTGCAGTCAATGCCATGAGTCTTGCAGAGCGCGTCGGTCAGCTCGTCATGGCACCCCTGTATGCGGGATCCGATCCTTCCTCGTTACAGGATCTCATTGTGAACCAGCATGTCGGTTCGGTGCTGATCATCGGCAACTGGAATTCGGGAACGGCCGGTGTCGCCGCAGCCACATCCGCATTGCAATCGTATGCGCCGGCCAATAATCAGCTGTTGATGACCACTGATCAGGAAGGTGGTTTGGTGCAGCATCTTCAAGGCGCTGGTTTCGACCAGATGCCTTCCGCCACCAATCAGGGTTCAATGTCGACCAACCAGCTACGGCAATCGGCTGCCGTATGGGGTTCCCAACTCAAGTCGGCCGGCATCAATGTTGATTTGGCGCCGGTGGTGGGCACGGTAACGGTAGATAGGGCTTCCAATGGCCCGATCGGCGCACTGTATCGTGATTTTGGTCTTGATGCGGACGGCAATGCCGACCATGCCAAGGCGTTCATTCAGGGCATGGCGGATTCGGGTGTAGGCAGCGCCATCAAGCACTATCCTGGTTTGGGTTCGGTGACGGGCAACACCGATTTCACCGCCGACGGCATTCTTGATACCACCACCACGTTGGACGGTGCGGAAATCGGCGCGTTCAACAGTACGTTGGAGGCGAACCTTCCATGGTGATGATGTCGCTTGCCACCTATCAGGCTATTGATCCGAATAATCCCGCCGTGTTCTCCAGCGCTTTGGTAACGGATTATTTGCGCAATACGGTCGGATTCCAAGGTGTCATCACTTCGGATTCTTTGTCCGCCACTGCGTTGGGTGGCATTCAGCCAAGTGATTTGGGTGTGCGATTGGTTGAGGCCGGCGGTGATCTTGCCTGCATTGGCGCTTTCGATTATGTTCAGCAGGTTTTGGATGGTTTGAATGCGAGGCCGCGGCTGATTCCGCTTTTGCAGACAAAGTAACGCAGTCCGCAATTCGTGTGATGACATTGAAATACAGCATGGGACTCGCTTCTTGATTGCGAAATATTGATTGCGGAACATGCAATCGAATATCTTCGGTATAGGAATAATCGCAAGCAAGCAACATAAATATAAGAACAACAATCCCCGTCTTCCGAAATGAAAGACGGGGATTGTTTATGTATGGCCGTTAGTTTCAGCAACAGCAACTGGTGTTGGGATGCTTGCGATCGTATTCCTCTCGCATGCGCCAGTATTCGCGTTCGGTCAGCGGGGTTTCGCAGGGATGTTCGCTTGCGAAATGCTCCAGATAGTGGTCGTATTTCGCTTCTCGCTGAATTCGCGCACATACCAGACGAATCCGCCTTGGCTTTCAATAATGCGGACCAGATTCGTCTGACCATGGTGGTGAATCCCTGCATCAGGCTGCGGCCTGTTCCTTCTGCGCCAGCTCATAGCTCTTGGCCGCGTATTCGCGCTGCACCTTCTTTTCGAGCTTGGTGGCGATCAGGCTGGACGGTGCGAACCATTCGGATTCCACGAACGGCTCCTCAGACGTGGTTTCCACACCGAACTTGCCCTTGGCAAGAATCTTCACGGTCTGGTAGATGCCGACGACCAGGAAGACTCCCATCATGACCATGAAGAACACGGAGAGCACGCCGTCAAGGTACGCATTGGAGAGTGCAGCCTTGGCGTTGACCAACGCTTCGCCTTCCAAAGTGCCACCATCGATCAGCGTCTGATACTTGGAAGCGGTGGCGAAGTAACTGATCGGTCCGACGATCTTCTGGAAGTCGGCGGTGAAGGTCACGGCCACATCCCAAACGAGAGGAACAACAGGAATCCACAGGTACTTCTTATAGCCAAGCTTGGCCACGCAAACGGTGACCAGCATGAAGCATGCGGCGGCAAGCAGCTGGTTGGAAATACCGAAAATAGGCATCATGGCGTTGATACCACCATTCGTATCGCACACGCGACCCACAGCAGGCCACCCCACAGGCGGTTGCGATCAGTGTGGTGATGATGTTGCCCGGTTTCCACGTCGGATCAGCGAACTTCTTCAGCTTGCGCACGTTGCCCAGCAACTCACCAATCTGATAACGGGCCACGCGGGTGCCGTTGTCAACGGTGGTGAGGATGAACAACGCTTCGAACATGATGGCGAAGTGGTACCAGAAGGCCATGGAGTCATGACCGCCGAGGTAGGACTTGAGGAAGTTGGCCATACCCATAGCGAACGTGGTGGCGCCGCCGGTGCGGGAAACGATGGTGTTCTCGCCAATGTCGGAAGCGCCTGCTTCAAAGCGTCGGCGCCTTCATAGGTCTTGGCATTGCCGTTCTCGTCGACAGAATCCCAAGTGACCTTCATCTGGTTGCCTTCAATGTCGGAAACCTTCATCGAATCCACGGCCTTGACCGCGGCCTCAGCCCGCTCGTCAGGAGTGGAAGTGGCGGTCAGGGTCACGCCGGAAGCGGTGGAGATCTGCGAGGCGGACATGTTCGTGGAGAAGTAGACGCCTGGGAAATGGTGATGGCTGCAATCAGTGCGATCACGGCGGTGAAGGATTCAACCAGCATGGAACCGTAGCCGATCATGCGGATCTGGTTTTCCTTCTCCACAGCTTCGGGGTCAGGCCGGAGCTCACTGCGCCGTGGAAGCCGGAAAGAGCGCCGCACGCGATGGTGATGAACAGGAACGGGAACAGGTCGCCTGCGAAGGTCGGTCCCGTGGAGGTGGACGCGAATTCAGTCAGAGCCGGCATCTGCACGGACGGATTGGCGATGAGAATGCCAAGCACGAGCAGCACAAGCGTGCCGATCTTCATCAGCGTGGACAGGTAGTCACGCGGGGTGACGAGCAGCCAGTGCGGCAACGCGGCGGCGGCGAAGGAGTAGATCACCAGTGCGATAACCAGTTCCTTGGCGTTCAACGTGAACACGTCGGCGATTGCCGGAACGCTGGAGATCCAACCGCCAGCGATGATGTCGATCACGAGCAGCACGAAGCCGAGCACCGTGGTTTCGATAACGCTACGATGCAGGAAACGCTGGAAGCAGCCCATGATCAAGGCGATCGGAATGGTCATACCAATAGAGAACACGGCCCACGGCGAGGAAGCCATGGCCTTGATGGCCACGAGCGCAAGGAATGCCATGGCGATGGCGGTCATCACGATCAGGAAGATCGACAGGATAGTGCCGCCGAACTTGCCCATTTCGTCGGTTGCCATCTGACCGAAGGAACGGCCGCGACGCTTGGCGGAGATCCACAGCATGAGCATATCCTGCACGGCGCCGGCGAAAATCACACCGAGAATGATCCACATCACGGACGGCAGATAACCCATTTGGGCGGCCAGAATAGGACCAACAAGCGGGCCCGCACCGGAAATGCCGGCGAAATGCTGGCCGAACAGCACGCGACGGTCGGCACGTTCGAAGTTGGCGCCGTCATGCACGCGCTCGGCCGGCGTCGCGTTCGCATCGTCGGTACGCATGATCTTGATCTGAATATAGTACGCGTAGAAACGGTAAGCGATCGCGTAGGAGCACAATGCCACAACCACGAACCAGATGGCGCTGATCTGCTCGCCACGGGAAACCGCCAGAATAGCCCAACCAATAGCGCACACAATGGCGATGACGGCCCACAGCAGGGCCTTCGGCCACGTCCACACCATCTTCGGCTTCACACCGACAGGGAGCCCCTTCGAATTGCGGATGACGCGTTCCGCTTCCTCAGGCGTGTAATCATCCTTGAACTCCAGTTTGCCGGGCGCTGGAACCGCGGCATTGGCAGTGCTTGCTGCACTAGTCATATTGTTCTCTCTCGTTAGATATAACTCTTCTATACAGCCAGAGCCGCTCAACACAGCTCCTTATTGGCTAAAGAAAAAGAGTAGGCGCGTCAATCGCATCAACGCATTTCTTCTCACGATATGGGATATCAGCAATAACAACTGTGGAAAATCCCTATAAAACTCACTTCAGATTTGGGCAATCCTACAAAACAGACAATCATGCAAAAACAAGCTGAAGTACTGCCATATACACGACGGTGCCGCCGGCGATCGAGAGCAGCATGTTGCGTTTCCATACGTGCAGCACGACGATCGCGGCGATGGCGATCGCTTCGGGAATGCCGTGGCTTCCAGCAAAAGGATTGACGTTTTTCAGCGAATACACCACCAGCAGTCCGGTCATAGCATACGGAAGCACGTTGCCAAGATAGTCGATGATGTGCGGCGGTTTCTTTGACTCGGGAAAGAGCACGAACGGCAGAAAACGGGTGATGATGGTGCCAAGCACCGCCATCAGTACAGTGACGACGCCCTGCCATGTGGTCATGATCATGACCGCGCCTCCCCTACTTCGTTACGATCCGCAGCGGATTCGACCGCACCATCAGCATCATCACGTTTCCCAACATCATCAGGTTTCAAATCATCCAAATACGGACGCAACATAATGAACATCACCAGCATGGCAATCAACGACGGGATCATGAAATTGTCAGCACCGAACAGCGCCATGCAAATCACCGGCACCACAATGCCCGTCAACGCCGCCATATGGCTTTTGCGTTCGTTGTCAACCATTGATCCACGAAAATAACCACAAACAATGCGGTCATCACGAAATCCAAACCGGTGGTGTCGAACGTCAATCGCCCGCCGACAATGCTCCGAGCGTCGCTCCAGCCACCCAGGAAACCTGATTCAGCAGCGACACGAAGAAATAGAACCAGCCGCGGTCAACATCCGCCGGTATTTGCGCGCCGTTGTTGACCGCGAACGTCTCATCACACATGGCGTAAATCAAATACGGTTTTTTCGCCCCCATGTTCTTGAAACGCCCCAGCATGGACAGTCCGTAAAACAGGTGCCTTGTTCCCATCATCAGCGCCAACATAAGCGTGGCGAACGGATTGAATGCGGAAACCAGCAGATTCACCGTAACGAATTCCATGGAACCGGTGTAGATGAACGCGCTCATGTACAACGGCCACAGGAACGAAAACCCGCGGGTTCCCATAAGCACTCCGTACGACATGGCCAGAAAGAAGAAGCTGATGCAATCGGCAGCACTTTGGGAAACGCGGCTTTGAACGCACGCGTTTTCACTCCCCCATTCCGCTGGCTCATCCGCATTCCTCCCTGCCATACGTGGCAAGCCCGTTCGCGACCACAATGCCTTGTAACCACCCAATTGTCTAATCGTTCAATTCATGGTACCGACAGTCATGTTTCGCAAACACCCGCACGCATATCGACATTGCTTATAACGCGTTCCATCGCTCATCCGCTTCGCCCGCCAGCGAAACATGGGCATGCGTTTGACTTCAAGTACTTGAACTTTCTATCTTGGCAACAGAACGTTTTCAAGGAGAGTTATCAGTGAGTGACATGCACGAGGTTCGTCAGGCGTTACTGACCGGCGAACGCGCCGAATTCCAAGCATCAGGCAAGCGATATATCGACACGATTTTCGATGATGGCGAATCACCGTTGAAGCATGCGCATGATATTGAGCTTAAGTCGAGTTCGTTCAAATGGAAGTATCCGCTGTGGTATTGCTCGGATATTTTGGCAAAGGATTGCACATGGTTCGAGATGGCACGCGCGGGCGTGTGGTATACGAATACCATTCGTGTTGAGGATTGCACGTTTGAAGCGCCGAAGAATTTCCGCCGGTGCCATGATGTTGCGTTGAGGAATGTTGATTTCGTCAATGCCGAGGAAACATTATGGGCTTGTTCGAACGTTTCACTGGAAAATGTGAGCGCTCGTGGCGATTATCTGGCGATGAATTGTTCCGATATTAAAGCCTATAATCTGCGTTTGGTTGGCAATTATCCATTTGATGGCGCACGTAATATTGAAATCACAAATTCTCGATTGATTTCCAAGGATTGCTTCTGGAATTGCGAGAATGTGACAGTACGTGATTCATTCATTTCCGGCGAGTATTTGGCTTGGAATTCCCGTAATGTCACGTTTGAGAACTGTACGATCGAAAGTCTGCAGGGTTTGTGCTATGTGGATAATCTCGTATTACGTAATTGCCGTCTAATCAATACGACGCTTGCTTTCGAATATTCGAATGTGGATGCCGATATTCACAGCACTATCGATAGTGTATTCAATCCTTCGTCCGGCACGATTCGTGCGGATGTCATCAAGGAATTGACTCTTGACCCAACGAAGATTGATCCGAACAAGGTGACGATAATTACCGAAAACAAGTAAACGTCACCGTCGATCAAAAAGTATTTATAATAGTTGAGGGTCTGCAATTTAACTTGCAGACCCTCAATTGTTTTATATCACCCAACAATCGGTGTTGTAATCAAATACTGATCACAGATTGTCGGTGTCGATGGTGATGGTGACCGGACCATCGTTGATCAGGCCGACGCGCATGTGCGTTCCAAAGCGGCCTTCGCGTACTGGCACGCCGCCAGAACGCAACGCCTCGTTGAATTTGATCCACGTGATGTTGGCATGTTCCGGTTTACCTGCTTTGACGAAGCTGGGGCGATTGCCTTTCCTCACGTCGGCAAACAGCGTAAACTGCGAAATGGAGAGGATTTCGCCGCCGATGTCTTTGATGGAACGGTTCATTTTGCCCTGTTCGTCTTCAAAAACGCGCAGGTTGAGGATTTTGTGGGCCAGCCAAGAAAGCTGTTCCTCGCCATCCTCATCACTCACGCCGACCAGCAGCATGAAGCCCGGTCCGATCTGCTGCGGTTCGAAGGTGGGGTCGATGGCGCCCAGTTCGTTGACAACGTCAACGCTGGCTTGGCTCACTCGTTGCACTACTACTTTCATAACCCCACCTTACCGCGCGAATAGCGCGATTCTTTGCGTTGTCAGTATCCGCACCATTCCAATCCACATAAATTAGACCACCAACATCCATCCATGGCGAATCAAAAGCCTTAAAATAGGTGTTTTTCATGAACCTATAGCTATAATCTGCGTTATTCCAAGTCCACGTAGGTTTACCAAACATTAAATTAGGAGTCCAACACTAATGCCAAGGTTTTGAGTACCAGCAATGTGCTGCACACGGCGCCATAATCGACTTGCTCGACCATGCATGAACCATCATGGTCCTGTCAATTCTGGCGTGCTCATGCAGCCTGCGGATATGAGCCGTTATGATCATTTGCACTACCGTGTTGCGACCTCATGAGATTGCTGATGCGTGCAGACGATGCGTTGGCTGAACGTAAGACGATTCATGCAGAGGATTTGCAGGGACTGCCAATGATCATATGCCTCGAGGCGCGCTGCAATGCCTACTCCCTATTTTCATATTTTGGAGGCGGCACCCTCGTCGATAAGCCAGAGCAGTTCCTCACCATCGGCGTAGGAGCTTGGCGCATGCGGATTGTTGCGTTGCGCGAATGCTGCAGCAACCGCGTCCGCCTTGCGTGCTTCGGATGTGAACACCACGTGTGCTTCGATCGCGCGATCATCGGCACGGTCAGCGTCAGGCGCAGTGGCGGCGGCTTCGGTGAATCGCGCACACCGGCAACAAGCACATGCGGATCGTCGATCTCTGACTCGCCATGGTCGGGGAACAGGGATGCGAAATGCGCGTCCGGTCCCATACCGAACATGGCGATGTCCAAAGCTGGATTCTCACCCAACTGTTCAATGAGTTCACGCTGGTATTGCGCGGCAGCTTCAGCCAGCACCGCATCAGTCTGTTCGGGTGAGGCTGCCGCGACGCTTTCCAAGTTACGCTCATCGGACGGCATCGCATGAATGTTGCCTGCCGGCATACGGCCGTCGGCAACCAGTTTGCCATACCATGCCTCACGCGCCTGCTTGGCGTTGCGATCATCGTCATCGGCGGCCACGAATCGTTCGTCGCCCCACCATACGTGCACGCGGCTCCAGTCCACGGCATCGTTCAATGGGCTCGCGTTCATGGCGTCGAACACTCGATTGCCGTCGGTTCCACCGGTCACGGCAATGTCAACGCGAGTGCGATTCGGTTCCGACAGAAGATCGGTGATGGTCAGCAGCGTACGTGCGGCCACGGCTTCAGCCAAAATCTGAGGATTGGGATATACAACGGTGGTGTGTTCTGCCATGTATGTTCCTTATTGTTCCGAGAATTCGATTCAGTGCTTCGAATTGATAAGATCCCAGCCTTGGGTTACGACTTCGGCATAAATTTCGTCCGGATCCAGTCGACCCAATTCCTCGCTCAGGCATTCCTCGATGGTTCGTGCGGGAACGCTCATGGTTTGCGGGGACTGCCCTGGAACGTTCAATACGGCGATGCCATCGTCGGTGGATGGGCGTTCCAAACTCAGCACGCCATCGGAACGGATCAGATACACGCCGGTCACGGCGGTTGCGCCCGGATCGTCTTCCACCACAACGGGCACATTCAAGCGAAGACGAAGCCATGCGGCCAGCAGGTTCAATGGAAGGAAATCCTTCGGGCCGGTCACGCGCACGCCGCTTACCAGCAGATGCGGCGGCTGGTCAAGCATCGACGCGAGCATTGCGCGCCAAACAGTCAAGCGAGTCCACGACATGTCCACGTTCTTCGAAGACCAGTTGCGGCGCAGATCATCCATAGTGCGCATCGGATTCGAGGAATGCATGGCATCGGTGATGCGGCTGCGTGCCATGGAACCCAGCAAATCGTTCGACAGATTCGCCGGAGCTTCGTTCGGCCACCAAGCCACCACCGGAGCGTCCGGCACCAATAGCGGAATCACCAATGTATCAGGGTGGTGAACCAGCCCGCCAATCGGACGCAACACGATGATTCGCCCGCGCCGGCGTCGGAACCGAATCGCACTTCCGCGTCGAGAAGGTGTGCGGCTTACCATCATCGGCAGCGGCATCCACCCTACGTGAATTCGGCGCGATTGCGATCACACGGCAGGGATGCTCACGGCTGGCGTTGTTCGCCACGGCGAGATCGTGCTCCAGCGACGTCTCATTCGTGGAGATCAGCAGTGTGAGCACGCGACCCAGAGCCGCTTCGCCACGCTCCTCGTGCAATTCATCGATTTTCGCCGAAATCTCACGGGTTTCGGTGTTCTTCATGGTAATGATCACGGCATCCTCCAACGGTGTCCATCGCGGGCCAGCATTTCAACGGCTTCCTGAGGGCCCCACGTTCCGGAACGATACGGTTGCGGCTGGCCAAGCGTGGACCAGAACTCTTCGATCGGATCGAGGATCTGCCAGCTCAATTCCACTTCGCGTGTAGTTGGGAACAGTGGCGGATCGCCCAGCAATACGTCAAGAATCAGACGTTCATAGGCTTCCGGAGACGATTCGGTGAACGAACGGCCGTAACCGAAGTCCATCGACACGTCACGGACCTCCATCGACGTGCCACCCGGCACCTTCGCGCCGAACCGCATGGTCACACCCTCATCGGGCTGCACGCGGATCACGATCGCATTCTTGCCGAGCTCCTTCGTTGCGGTCGACTCGAACGGCAGATGCGGGGCACGCTTGAACACCACGCAATCTCCGTGACACGCTTGCCCAAACGTTTGCCCGTACGCAGGTAGAACGGCACGCCGGCCCAACGGCGCGTATCGACATCCAGTCGGATCGCTGCGTAAGTCTCTGTGGTTGAAGCCGGATTAATGCCCTTCTCATCCAAATAGCCGACAACCTCATGAGAACCCTGCCATCCGGCGGCATACTGTCCGCGGGCCGTATGCGCCGCCAGATCCTTCGGCAAGCGCACTGCGGACAGCACCTTCGTCTTTTCAGCCGTCAGATCAGCGGCGGAGAAGGAGACCGGCTCCTCCATGGCCGTCAATGCCATGAGCTGCAGCAGGTGGTTCTGGATGATGTCGCGTGCGGCACCGATGCCGTCATAGTATCCGGCACGACCGGCCACGCCGATGTCCTCGGCGTGGGTAATCTGCACATGGTCGACGTAATTATTGTTCCAGATCGGCTCATACATGGCGTTCGCGAAACGTAGCGCCAATATGTTCTGCACGGTCTCCTTACCGAGATAATGATCGATACGGAACACACTCGATGGGTCGAACACCTCGGAAACCACGCGGTCAAGTTCCTTGGCGCTGGCCAGATCGTGGCCAAACGGCTTTTCGATGATCACACGACGCCAAGCGCCCTTGTCGGACTTCGCCAGACCGCAATCCGCCAACTGGCGCGATACCTGCGGGAACGCGCGCGGCGGCACCGACATGTAGAACGCATGGTTACCTCGCGTACCTCGATCGCGGTCAAGCTCGGCAACAGTGTTCGACAATCGTTCGAACGCCTTCGGATCATCGAACGTGCCTTGTACGAAACGAATACCGTCGGCGAGCTGCTTCCAGGTCGCCTCCTTGAATGGCGTGCGGCAGTGCGCCTGCACGTTCTCCTTCACGAAATCCTTGAAATAATCCTCGGTCCAATCACGACGTGCAAAACCCGTCAAACCGAAGCTTGGCGCAATAGGCCACGATTAGCCAGATCATAAATGGCGGGAAGCAGCTTCTTGCGTGACAGATCGCCGGTCACGCCGAAAATCACAATACTGCACGGGCCTGCAATACGTGGAAGTCGAAGATCGCGCGGATCGCGCAGCGGATTCGTCCACTCTTCAGGCGTGCCAAGTACGGATGAAACAGTTTCAGTCATGTGCTTCATAGTATCGCCAACACGTCACGGACGGCAGTGACCATCCGAAAACGTCCTTTCCATATTTTGTGAAAACCCACAAAACCAGCCGTTTTTTAGCGGCTGTGAGCAATATCACAATCGATGATCAATGTATTACTCTGCCGAAAAATCATGCAACCCGGCGAACAGACGATTGAATCCTTCTTGCATGGTGCTTCGCGGGCAAGCCACGTTGATGCGAATGAAATCATGCCCGTTGCCGCCATACTCGGCACCTTCGGAGAACATCACCTGATGATTGCGCTTGAGATGTTCGCACAACAGAGCGGTATCGTGCGTCAGTTTCGAACAATCGACCCACAACAAGTAGGTGGCATGGCTTTCAATCAGGGCGATGCGTCGTTCCGGTGCCGCGGCAGCATTGTATTCGTTGATCATGGCTCGTGCTTCGGCTTTGTTGCCTGTCAAGTATGCGCGCAATTCCTCAAGCCAAGGCTCGCTCTCGTTGAAGGCAGCGAGCGTGGCCGTCATGGCGAAGGCGTTCGGTTCGGCCACTTCGTCCGTGTTGAGCGCACGCCATACCTTATGCCTCAGCACGGGATTTGGAATCATTACGGCAGCCGTGTTAAGACCGGCGATATTGAACGTTTTGGTCGGTGCCATGCAGGTCACGGAGTTCATTGCGCACTGCTCATTCACCGAGGCAAAGCACGTAATCATATCCCGGATCGGTAAGATCACAATGAATTTCGTCGCTGATTACGGTCACATGATGGTTCCAGCAAAGCTCACCTATGCGTGCGAGGGTGTCGCGATCCCAGATTCGGCCTACGGGATTGTGTGGATTGCACAGGATCATCAGCGTGGTTTGCGGATCGGCCAACTTGGATTCCAGATCGGCCCAGTTGATGGAGTAATGTCCGGAACCGTCGTATTCCAACGGTGATTCAAGCACGCGGCATCCATTATTGATAATCGAATTGAAGAAAATGTTGTAGACCGGAGTTTGGATAAGCACGTTTTCGTTTGCTGTGGTGAGTTTTCGTACCATGCTGGAGATTGCCGGCACCACGCCGGTGCTGAATACGAGCGATTCCGGGTCGATATCAAGATTATGCCTACGGTGCCACCAGTCAACGTATGCCTGATTCCATGCAGGAGGGACGATGGAATATCCGAAAATACCGTGGTCAAGACGCTGTTGCAGTGCGGCTCGAATCTGTGGAGCGGTTTGAAATTCCATATCCGCCACCCACATGGGCAACGCATCTCCTGCCTCTTCCCACTTGAGCGAATACGTGCCGGATCGGTCTACGGGAGTGTCGAAATCGTAAGTCATGCCATCAAACTTAAGAACTTCAAGTGGACGAAGTCAAATGCAAGCTGTGAATGATCCCGGTTTCACGACATGCATTGTAATGACTTTGTCGGTCGGGCAGCCCTGTTGTATGAGTTCAAAAACATGGCCTTTCGGACATTCCATACTGGTTCTTTCACATTCATGCTGACGCACCCATTGTGAACGAACCAAACCAAAATAACTAATGTAAATGATGTATTACTTTCCATGCGAGAAGTGCATGAAAACTGTCAATCAGCCAGCCCAGTCGAAAAGTTCCGGACCATTGCGTTGCAAATGGCGTTATTGCATGCGTATTGACTACCATGAACATCAATACTTAAGAAAGGTGGTTTTATGGCATATGCGTTGATAACGGGGGCTTCGAGTGGCATTGGGCGTGAGATGGCGGCATTGTTTGCGGCCGACAGGCATGATCTCATCATTACGGCACGCAGTCAAGGCAAACTTGATGACGTGAAGCGCACGCTGGAACATCGCTATGGCGTGCATGTGGAGACGGTTGCGCTTGATCTAAGCGAGTCTGACGCACCGCAACAGTTGCATGATTACACAGTTTCGCAAGGTTTTGAAGTGGATCATCTCGTCAATAACGCCGGTTTTGCGGATTGGACGGGTTTTCTCGACGCGACTGGCATCGCCAGCATGAGATGATGCAGCTCAACATGGCCGCGTTGGCTGAACTTACGTACCGTTATGGTCGTGATATGCGCGAGCAGGGTCACGGACGCATATTGAACATCTCTTCTGTTGCTTCAATGATGGCAGGCCCATATATGGCGATATATTTCGCGTCGAAAGCGTTCGTACGATGCTTTCGGAAGCGGTGTCGTACGAATTGCGAGATACCGGTGTGAGTGTGACCTGCGTATGCCCCGGGCCGACATCCACAGGGTTCGCCAAGCGCGAACATGCGTGGCATGAATTTCTTCACGCTGACCAAACCGGCCACCGCCTACCAGCTTGCCACCTACGCGTATCGGAAGATGAAGCAGGGGCGCACGCTTGCCTACCACGCTACCTCACCAAAGCCGGAGCGCAGCGGAACGACTACTCCCCCGCGCTCTGACGCGACGGTCGCCGCAATCATGAATGCGGCAACCCACGCAACCAGCATCGCGAATAATTCAGGAGGCAACTCAACGAGTTTCCCTTGCGGCTGATCATATTTGCCGCAACACAAAGAGCCGCACACTTTTCATAAAGCGTGAGGCTCTTTTCATCTGTTAATCCGCTAGATTCGTTGCAGAAATACGTCTATCAGGCTTCGATTTCCTCGCGGCCCGGCTCGGCCCACAGCGTGTGGAATGCGCCCGGCTGATCCACACGCTGGTAGGTGTGAGCGCCGAAATAGTCGCGCTGACCCTGGATCAGGGCGGCGGGCAGGCGCTTGGAACGCAGTCCGTCGAAGTACGACAGCGAGGAAGCGAACGCCGGAGTAGGCAAACCGTTGACGGCGGCCTGAGCCACCACGTTACGCCAAGACTTTTCGGCGGTTTCGATGGCGTTCTTGAAGTACGGAGCGAACAGCAGCGACACGTTGCTTCACCTGATTCGAACGCTTCGGAAATACGGTTGAGGAACTTCGCACGGATGATGCAGCCGCCACGCCAGATGCGTGCCACGGCAGCCAGATCGATATCCCAGCCATATTCTTCGGCAGCAGTGGTAATCTCGTTGAAGCCCTGGGCGTAGGCGACGATCTTGGAAGCGTAGAGTGCCTGACGAATGTCTTCGATGAAGGCCTTCTTCTCATCGTCGGTGAGGTTCAGGTTGCCGTCAGGGCCATTGAAGCCCTGCTTGGCGGCTTCCTCACGCAGATCAGCTTCGGAGGAAAGACCACGGGCGAACACGGCTTCGGCGATGCCGGTGACCGGTACGGCCAGAGACAGTGCGGTCTGCACGGTCCACGTGCCGGTGCCCTTCATGCCAGCATGGTCGACGATCACGTCAACCAGCGGCTTACCGGTCTTCTTGTCGGCCTGATGCAGCACTTCGGCGGTGATTTCGATCAGATAGGAGTCGAGTTCGGTCTTGTTCCACTCTTCGAACACGTCACCGATCTCAGCCGGAGTCATGCCAAGGCCACGACGCATCAGATCGTAGCTTTCAGCGATGAGCTGCATGTCGGAGTACTCAATACCGTTGTGCACCATCTTGACGAAGTGGCCAGCACCATTGAGACCGATATGGGTGACGCACGGTTCGCCTTCGGCCTTGGCCGCGATGGATTCAAAAATCGGCTTCAGAGTCTTCCAGGATTCTTCGGAGCCACCCGGCATCATGGAAGGTCCAAGCAGAGCGCCTTCCTCACCGCCGGACACACCGCATCCGACGAAATGCAGTCCGCGAGCGCTGATTTCCTTCTCGCGGCGAATGGTGTCCGGGAAGTAGGCGTTGCCTGCGTCGACGATGATGTCGCCCGGCTCCATCAGGTCGGCGAGCGCGTTGATCATGGCGTCGGTCGGCTCTCCCGCCTTGACCATGATGATGGCGGTACGCGGCTTGACGAGGCTGTCCACGAACTCTTCGAGGGTTTTTGCCGGGAAGAATTCGCCTTCGTTGCCGTGTTCGTTCATGAGCTTTTCGGTACGGCCGTAAGAGCGGTTGAACACTGCCACCTTGTTGCCGTGGTGTGCGAGGTACGTGCGAGGCTACCGCCCATTGCGGCAAGACCGACTACGCCGACGTTTGCTTCAGCTGACATGCTGGCCCCTTCCATCAGGAAAAGTAGTACTTTATGAACCGTTCTTTAGTGTAGACCCGAGCTCCCCCAGAACCATGGACCGTCTCAAGTCTGACATCATGTCAATCACGCGGCGCAATCGTACGTACGAATCGCATGGCTTCGGCAGGTGTGAGCGACGCACGTAGGCTTGTGCCACGGCAAGCGATATTTGCGGCAGTTTGGCTGCGTCGGGATAGCAGATATACACTTTCTCTTCATCGGGATGGAATTTCAGTTTGAAACGGAATAGTGAATGGAATCCGTATGCTGGTTCCATGATGTCTGCGACCATTTGCAGTGCATGACGCAACACTTCGCTTTCCTCGTGTTCGCTTTCGTTGGATCCCATACCGGCCAGCGGCGCCGCCGATAAGCTCATGAATTCCACGTTGCCTTCGTCGCGTAGTCGTTCAGCCATGCGTGCAATCAGGAATTCCATGATGCCGTTGACGCTGTCGGTGCGATGCCTCATGAAGTCAAGCGTCCAACCGATGATCGTACCGTCACGATAGGTGGGCAGCCAGCTGGTTACGCCAAGGACTTTGCCATTGCCGTCAACCGCGTAGAGTAGGCGCACCCGGGAGTCGATCAGTTCGTCGACGCCTCCCAAGGTGAATCCCATTTCCGGCAGGGCCTTTTTGCCGGCCCACTGTGCGGAGATCTCACGAATCTGCGTTTGTACTGAGAAGGGTGCCTCCTTGAAAGTGGTGAGCACGTCGGTGATGCCGTCTCGTTTGGCTTTGTTGATGGCGGTGCGCACGTCCTGCCATTTCCTGCCTCGGGTCTGCCATTCGTTGGGATTGACGACCATTTCCGTACCGACGTCAAGCGAATCCCATCCGGCTTTGGTGAGTTCGGCTCGCTGCGATTCGTGCACACTGTAAAACACGGGCGTCCAGGAATGTTGTGTGCAGAATGTTGCGAAATCAGTAAGATCTTCCGCATATTCGCTGGGATCTCCGAATGGTCCTGTCACCGTCAATGCGATGCCGTACGACACTCGATAGGCGATCGCGGAACGTCCGGTTGCGGAAAACCAATAGTCATTGCCTTTCCAAGTTGCCATGAATGACATGGATTCGCCGCCAAGCGGAATAATCGCGTCAACACGATGGTGCAAAGCGTCATTCACCATGGAACGATCCCGCAAACAATCCCAAACACACAGCAGAGCGATAATCCAAAACACCGGACCGACGCACTGATATACCAGCAAGGAGATTCGGCCGACGGGCACAAACTCAGGTTCGATACCACTCAGCAGTCCGATCGGCAACAATCGCTGCACATAATCGGCAAGCAATGCGATCAATTGCGGACTTTCATTGAAATCGTCGGGAGAGGCAAGCCCATATCCGGCATACATCAATCCCAACAACAGAAAAGCCGACAATGCACCTGCCGCAGCACGCAACATAATCTCACTTCTAGTGCGAATCGTAAAACACTGACGGAACGCAATGACGATAACGATAAAAATCAACGGCAATGCATAGTGGAAAACATCGCATGAAACGCACCATGACGAGCCAACGCAGGCAACGCATCAGCCTGCGAATCGCCAACATATTGCAGCGGAAGCACCACATAAAACAGCATCGCAAGCACCACTGTGCACGCATTGAACAGCACGCTCAACGCTGCGGCAATACGGCGTCCGCGATACAGACCCCATGCGATCAACAGCAGCATCAGCGTCGGCATCAACGACACCAGCCAGTTTCCGGGCATGGTGAATCGCATCATACGATATTGCGCGAAACAGTTGGCATGCGAGGAACCGTTGAGGCAATCCAACACTTGTTCCGTGTCGAATTCCGTGGAACCTGTCAGCAAGCCGAACATGGAGAGCAATCCGAATGATTGTCTTGAGGAAACGGCAACCAGCGAACCGACCGCCTGTACGCCGGCAGCCATACCAATCAGCCTGCGCATCTCATACAAGGCACCATGCCTATACACATCACCTTGACTCTCGGAAGCCATCAAATAGCCAAGCACATGGCCAAGCAACGCCGACGCCAGCAAACAGTAATCGCCGGCTTCACCACGATACAGGAACAGGATCAGCACCACGCTATAGCCGATCACACGAATACGCCGACGCCACAGCATGGCGGTGAACGCGCTGGCACACATCAGCGTGCCCACCACAACAACCAGCGGCCCCAAAATCGCACCATCATGCGAAATCGCATGCCATTGCGGACTTTTGCCTGCGAACAGCGAGCATAATCCCATACCGAGCGCTATGCCGCCAAGCGTGGTGATCAGCGACACCCATGCCGTCTTCGCCTTTCCAATCACCGTTTCGCATAAGCCGAATGCGATGAGTATCAGTGGAATGTCGATCAGCAGACGACCCAACTGAGGCACCGACAGCAGTGAAATCGGCGCGGTATACCAGCGCCCATGCGCGAGCGCGTCAAAACTCACGCGCGACAATTGCGGCGGAAATTGCGTATGTCTAATGCCGCATACGAGCTGCATGCCGACATTGAACAGCGTGATGAACAGCACAAACCCCAAGGTCATGCGATGCTCACGAATCCAGTCGGCAAGATCGGCCATAAGCGCACGAAAGCCAAATAATGGTTTCACTGTTGATTCCTGCGATTGCGTCATAATACAGTACTTCCGTTCGATGATTCAGATTGAAATGCGTTTGAGATTCGGATAGTCGACCAATTTCGGCTTGGCATCGCTCAGTCCCGTGTTGTAGCCGAATACGGCAAGTCCGTACCGCAACGTGTCTTGCACGGCATGCCAGTCATGCGCATTGTCAAGCGATTCGACTGCCGTAACATGCATGCCCGCCTGTTGAGCAACCAGTGCGATGCGTTCGACATTGCGCACGGACTCGCGATCACGCTCCCCCGCACCGATAACAAGCGTCTGGTTCGAAGGCGCATGGTTGCGAATGGCGTTGATGGGGATCTGCTTCTCGTATGCGGTGCGATCGCCGTGGAAGAACCGGCTGATCATACTGCTTTCACTGCCATTGGTCGGTTTGAGCTCGCTGCCGGTGGGAATGATGGTACCGAACAAATCCGGATGGTTCGCACCGATCTGCAGCGAACATGTGGCCCCCTGTGAAAAACCTGCGATCGCCCAGTCCTGCGCTTGCTGTGCCGCCGGAAGATTGGCTTTCACCCAGTCGACCACGTCTTTCGTCAAGTAGGTCAACGCATTGCCGTACACCGGCGAATCCACGCATAGGGTGTTATGCGAATCGTCTCCCAACTGGTCGGCCGCAATAACAATGGGTGCGAGTCCGCCATGATGCTGCGCGTAATCGTCCATCATGGTTTGAATGCCGCCCGCGGCAAACACGCGACCCGGAGAGCCCGGCTGGCCGCTCATCATCAGTATGACCGGCAACGCCGGCTTGTGTTTGGCTGTGGCAAGCGCTGCAGGCGGCAGATATACCAGCGCCTTTCGCGCTTCGAAATGCGATGCTGTGGCTGGAATATTTACTTTCCTGACTTCGCCATATGCGGGAATATTGCTGACGCTACCGTCTGCTTTTTCCTGCTTCCATTGCGTGACGCTAATCAAATCGCTGCGTTTCGCCATTCCCGTCAGGTCGGCTTCACGATAGGTGTCTTGGCCGAACAGTGATCCGATGGTGGCATATTCTCCATACGCCTGATCGATGCCGGTGGCGGCGGAAAGCACCGCGAATACCGTCAATACAACGGCGACGGCACGCAACACTCCCCTATGCTGCACCGCATAGCAAATCGCGAATCCAATGATCGCGCAACCGCAACCGGCCCATGCGACCACATGCGGCCCCAGCTCAACACCGAACACCACAAACACGTCCGACAGCAACCAGGCAATCACCAATCCGGCAATGCTGCAATAATCGCAATCACTACCGGACACACGACTACGGCAAACGTGCGTTTGCCACCGTCACGACTTCCGGCAACCGTCTCCCATATTGCAGTACCCAGCAGTATCGCCGCCAGCACTGCGGTTACTGAAAACAACGTTGCCGGAAACCAGCCATCCACCAAACTTATGTTCATCAACCATGCACGCATGCTCACTTCTTGCTTTCATATTCTTCATGTCCAATGTGCCAGTTGTAGTCCATGAAACGTTGGCACGACCTCATCCTTGAGGCTGATTTTCCTTGGAATATCGACGAAAAATACTGTGAGCAAGCTGAATGGATGATGCTCTTAGGCAGCGTCTTACCTTTGCCGATCATCGATCATGCCTTGAACGCACGTTCCAATACCCGCCATACGCATGGAACGGACCCCACGTCGGGATCGCCTTCGACCAACAGCGCATTGGGAATGCATCAGTCGTGCCGGATCGGTTTGATACTCTGACTGCGGCACGGTTTCCTCCGATCGCGCTTCCTTGCGCATGTTCCCTGTACAGCAGACGCAATATCCCATGCAATGTGATTCCAGCTAAGAAGACACTACGAAACGCGTCCAATGCATCCGACCGGCAGCCAAGCGGTATGGTGTTGCATTATGCAGTATGTTTTTTCGGCGTCGAATGTTTCCTGTGTCGTGCCGGTCGACGGTGAGCAACGCACGATTTTCAGCGGATTATCCGTTGATGTGAAGCATGGTGAGATTGTGGATTTGGTCGGCCCTTCCGGATCGGGCAAGAGTAGTCTGCTTACCGCTTTTGCACGATTGAATCCGAATGCGAACGGCAATTTTCAGCTTGAAGGGCGCTCTGCCAGCGAATTCACACCGCAGCAGTGGCGTAGTCAGGTGGCGTATTTGCCGCAGAAGCCGGTATTGATCGGTTCGAGTGTGGCCGAGGCGATTCGTTTACCGTTCACATTGGCTATCCGTGCGGGCGAAGTCAAGCAAGGATTCGGCAGGAAATGGTCGGCCGGTAAGTCTCTCAAACCCACAGATCTACTGCCGGATGCTCGCATTCGAGCCACGCTTGACGCCATTGGCTGCGCGGATATTGATTTGGGGCGTGCTCCGCATGACTTGTCTGGAGCCAGGCCGCCCGTGTGAGTTTGGCGCGCACCTTGCTTACTTCGCCGAAAGTGCTGCTTGCCGATGAGGTTGATGCCGGTTTGGATGATGAGAACGCCGATAAGGTGGCATCCATCATGGCTCAGGCCGCAGAGCGGGGCATGGCGGTGATTCGTATTCGCCATCGCCCGCCGGATGGCGTGCCACGCGCATTCTCACACTGGCCAATGGCGTATTGCAGAGTGCGAATGCTCCGCACACCGCAGCAACCAATGATTCCAATGATTTCGCGGCACAGTCCGATTCGGTGCAAGGAGTGCAGGCATGAGCGGCAATTATTATTCCATTGATATTTGGGGTCTGCTTATCGCATTGGTTATGGTCGCCGTGGCCGCAGGCATTTCCGAAGCGATGCGCATGGGCATTGGCAAGACACTGCTATGGTCGGCGTGCCGTGCGTTGCTGCAATTGTGCGCCATGGGTTTCATTATGGAGTTCGTCATCAAGTCGAACAATCCATGGCTGGTGCTGTTGCTGGTGATGTTCATGCTGATCGCGGCCGTGCAAATCACCCTGTCTCGTGCCAAAGGTGTGCCGAAAGGCTTGGCCGGTCCCGTGTTTTTGAGCTTGGTCATCACCATGCTCATTATGATTTCGTTGGTCACCGAATTGATCATTCGCCCGCAACCATGGTATGCGCCGCAATTGGTGGTACCGTTGACCGGCATGCTGCTCGGCAATACCGTGTCCGCTTTGGCGGTTGGGTTGAGCCGGTTCTTCGAAAGCATGAAGGAACGCCGTGACGAAGTGGATACGCTGCTGGCGTTGGGCGCGACCGCTTGGGAGCCGCACGCCCGTCCATCGTCTCGTCGATTCGTTTGGGTTTGCTGCCGACTACCGCCTCGCTGGCTTCCAGCGGCATTGTGACGGTGCCTGGCATGATGGCCGGTCAGATCATCGCCGGCGGCAATCCTATCGACGCGGCGAAATACCAGTTCCTGATTCTCGCCGCCATCGCCGCGTTAACGCTTCTGGCCGACAGTCTCATTATGGTGATGGCATACCGTAAGTGCTTCACTGCAGACGATCAATACAATCCGATCGCAGGCTGAACAACTTTTCATATAGCCAAGCAATTAATAGACAATCAGATTTAACAGAAAACGGCGTTCGCCAAGTGTTCATATACCATGGCGGACACCGTTTTCTATTGTTACCAGCTACGCGAGCTTTGATTTTGCTTTTCAGCGATCAACGCGTGCGGAATGGCGCTTTCCTGATGTTCGCATGGCGATGGCGTGACTGCCCTGCATGCTTGTCGTGACGTTCGCCACGGCCGCCACGCTTGACTTCCGTATGACGGTCATAGCGTTTCGCATCCGAGGAACGTTCGTCATGCTTCTTGCCTTTGGACCGACGATTATCGTCATACTGACGTTCGGCACGGGCTTCAGACTTGCGCTGCTTCTTGCTTGGCGCACCCTGCTTTTTCGCAAGCTGTCCGGACTTCTTCTTTCCCAGTTTCCTGCGATTGTCGGTATTGCCGTAATCTCCGTCGTTCCTACGCTTGTTCGTCGTTTCGCGCTGCTCGTTGTCGCTGCGCTGCTGCTCATGCAGGCGCGCATACTTTCACGACGCTTGCTGTTGCGCTTTTCCTCGTGCTGTTCGCGGCGTTCCTCTTGAATTTCAGGATGTTCCCAACGATGTTCACGCGCTTCGAATTCACGATTGTCACGACCTTCGAACTTGGCGGCACGGCGTTCCGCACGGTTCTTCTTCGGCTCGAACTTCTTCGCGCTGTCGTTACGCTCCTCACGCTGGTCGCGATCGCGACGATCCTTACGTTCGGACTTAAACGGCTTACCGCCCTTGTCTTTGCCGCGATCCTTGTTACGCCCGCCGGAACGGTTCGATCTGCCGGAACGTTCGCCGTCGGCACTCCCCTTGCTGTTCTTCCTACGGCGCGGATTTCCTGCCGGCTGCGACTGCTCAAGCGTCCAGCCGAACACCGGCTCGGCCACTTCGCCTACGAGTTCCAACACTTCCGGCGAATCAGGGGTCACATCGATCGGTTCGACCGTCAGTCCGGCCTCACGCATCATGCGACGGGTCCTGCGGCGCTGGTTCGGCAGAATGATGGTCACCACGTCACCGGAATGGCCGGCTCGCGCGGTTCGTCCGGAACGATGCAGGAAGGATTTCGGATCTTCCGGCGGTTCGATCTGCACCACGAGTTCCACACCGGAAACGTCGATGCCTCGCGCGCCACATCGGTGGCCACCATAACGTTCACATCGCCGGAGTTGAAGGCGGCCAGATTGCGGTCACGCTGGTTCTGGCTCAGATTGCCGTGCAATTCGGCCGCAGGAATGCCGTTCTGCGTTAAATCCTTGGCAAGCTTCTGCGTCTGGAATTTGGTACGGGTGAACAGAATGCGACGGCCCTTGCCGGAAGCGAGGGTGCGCACCAGCTCGTGACGGTTGCCTGCGTGGTTTTGAACACATGGTGGGTCATCTCGTCAACGGTCGCCGTCGCGGAATCGACGCTATGCACCTTCGGATCAGACAGGAAGGTTTCCACCACTTCGTCCACGCCATGGTCAAGCGTGGCGGAGAACAGCATGATCTGCGCGTCGAACGAAATCTGGCCGAGCAGTCGCTTGACTGGCGGGAGGAAGCCCATATCGGCCATTTCGTCGGCCTCATCAATAACCGCGACCTCAACCTTGTCCAAGGTGAGCGCGCCCTGTTCGATCAAATCCTCAAGACGACCCGGGCAGGCCACCACAATATCGGCACCGGCCTGAAGGTCACGGATCTGGCGGGCATAACGCACACCGCCGTACACGGTGGTGGTGTTGATGCCGTAGATCTGGGCGAGCGGCATGAGTACATCGTTGATCTGGTTGGCGAGCTCACGGGTCGGAGCAAGCACCAGACCACGTGGATGCGGCACGAAATCGTCGGCACGACGTTCCTCGGCATGGGCCTGCTTCACACGATTGACCTCGTGGCGGAACTGGCTCATGTTCTCATACTCGCCGGCATCCACTTCGCCCAAGCGAGCGACCAGCGGAATCGAAAATGCCAGCGTCTTGCCGGATCCAGTGCGACCACGGCCAAGAATGTCTCGCCCAGCCAACGAATCGGGAACGTGTCGGCCTGAATCGGGAAAGCGGTTTTCTTGTCATCGGCCGCAAGCACGCGGACCAGCGGACCAGGAACGCCGAGTTCGGCGAACGTCAACGGACGTTCCTCTTCCTCGCCCATCGCTTCGGAAGCGGCTGCGAGGGTATCTTCATCAAAAACGGTATCGGGCACAATGGCCTTTCATGTCAAATATTACGCACGTTGCGCAAACCTGATAACTGTAGCCTATGCCCAATACTTTTGCTTACGTTCCTTCAATCCTTCATATCCGTTATATTCACGCCGGATTGCGGTTGATTTCGATATCGGTGACGGTCAGATTCGCTTTGTTGACCAGATTGAACAGAATCACTTCGGCCAGTTGGTCGGCACGCATGAAGGTATGCTGCTTTTCTTCTGAAACGTAGTCATGGCTGTCACGGTAGAACGGGGTGTCGATGCCACCCGGATAGACACCCACGATTTTCACACTGGTCCCCTTGTATGCGGCCTGCAAACTCTTGGTGTAGCCCTTCTCGCCCCACTTGGTGGCGCAGTACACGGATTCGTTGGGGTTGCCTCGCGTTGCCGCGGTAGACATGATGTTGGCGATTTTGAGATCCCGCTCGCCGTCCGCCTTCAGGGTTTCCACGCTCCACAGCACCATGCCTTTCAGACCTTTCAGCACTTGTCCACATCGGCCGCCTCGTATGCGGTCGGCACTTTGAACGAAGGCTGCCCGGCATTGTTGATCAGCAAATCGATATGACCGATTTTCGCGATTGCGGCAACAGAGTCTTCACGAACGATTCGTCGGAAATATCGCCCACAAAAGCTCTGTATTCGTCGGCAGCAAAATCTTCGACAACTCCGCCTGACGTACGCCATTGAAATCAATACCGGCAACGAAC
>ENA-OQAS01000188-OQAS01000188.1-human-gut-metagenome-genome-assembly--contig:-NODE-188-length-32837-cov-4.518832_pt1 | contig 32837 bp, 43 predicted proteins | sample MGYA00242733_ERZ504523 | MGnify/ENA primary metagenome ERZ504523 (study PRJEB26092, sample SAMD00036239) | human gut metagenome | host: Homo sapiens | study: EMG produced TPA metagenomics assembly of...
TCCACCAGGAAGTCAAGAACGCCGCCTACAAGATCATCAACGGCAAGGGCGCTACCAACTACGCCATCGGCATGTCCGGCGTGGACATCATCGAAGCCGTCATGCGCGACTCCAACCGCATCCTGCCGGTCAGTTCCATGCTGCACGACTTCCACGGCATCTCCGACGTGTGCATGTCCGTGCCGACCTGCTCAACCGTTCCGGCGTCAATACCGCCATCAACACCCCGGTGTCCGACCGCGAGCTTGCAGCCCTTACGCGTTCCGCAGAGACGCTGAAGGAAACCGCTGCCCAGTTCGGCTTCTGATAAAAAACGCGGTAACGGAGTGCTAGCTGCGTTACACGGAATTCGACGTACCTCTGTACGCCTTCATTCCGTGCGCCTTGCTGTCACATGCGTTACCGCGTTTTTTATTGTTTTCTGGCGGTAACGGAGTGCCAGCTGCGTTACCGCTTTTTGGTTGCTTGGGTATTGACAGGCGATTGATCAGTCGTTAGACTGCAAAAAGAAATAAAGGAAACCCCGGCCTATGGCTGGGGTTTCTTGCGTTTTGAGAGCAATGAAAATGGTATTGAGAAACAATTTCAATAAGTTTCTTAATCGGGCTGAAAGATTAAGCATATGGCACATGACCACGCACACGGATCGATAGCGAACACAGGAGCGGAACATCAAAAACGGCTCATGATGTCGCTCGGTCTCACCTCGACGGTATTCATAGCGGAAGTCATCAGCGCGGTCATCACAGAATCGTTGGCGCTGCTCGTTGATGCCGGACACATGCTCACCGACATGTCCGTACTCATCGCATCAACCGTCACCGCAATACTGATGCAACGCAAGCCCAGCAACAAACGCACCTGGGGCTGGGCAAGGCTCGAAGTGCTAACAGCGGCAGTCGGAGCCCTCATCCTCCTCATCGTAGGTATCTATGCGCTTGTGGAAGCCGGCATGAGACTTTTCGGCGGATCTGCCGACGAAGTAAACGACGTGCGATTGCTGCTCTTCATGGGCATACTCGGCCTCGCGGCCAATATCGGATCAATCTTTATCCTCGCATCGCAAAGCGAAGACAACATGAACATGAAAGCGGCATTCCTTGAAGTCATGAATGACGCTTTAGGGTCCGTTGCCGTAATCGTATCGGCAAGCGTGCTCATCTGCACCGGCTGGGCCGGATTCGACGCTGTGGCAGGTGGCATCATCGCACTCATGATGATCCCGCGAGCCATCAAACTGTTGCGCAACGCGGTTCGCGTGCTTCTCGAAGAAACCCCCAACGGTCTTGATCTCGATGAAGTGCGTTCCCACTTGGAACAAGTGCCGCATGTTGTGGCGGTACACGACATCCACGCGAGCATCGTATCCACAGGCATGCCGATCTTCATGGCGCATGTTGTGGTCGAACAAGGACTCACCATGAAAGAAGCGGCGGAAATACTCGCACAACTACAAGATTGCCTGCGCGAACATTTCCCCGTATCCGTACCTCATACCACCTTCCAACTCGAACCGGAAGGATACAGTTCGACTAGCAAATCCGAAATGCATTCCTAAACATTCTTAAATGACCGGTGCGTTTACCGGAAAAGAATCGCGCCCACAAGATGGAGTCTTTGTTTATGGCTTCATCTTTGTGGCGCGATTTCAATGGCGTTGAATAGTCTAACGTCAGATTTTGCGGAGCACGGTGACCACCTTGCCCATGATCTCAGCATGCGTGCCATCGATAGGGGAGTAGGCGGGATTGTGCGGAATGAGCCAGACATGGCCATGATCCTTGCGGAACGTTTTCACCGTGGCTTCATCGTCGAGCAGCGCCGCCACAATATCTCCATTTTCCGCGGTGTTCTGCTCGCGTACCACCACAAAATCACCATCGCAGATAGCCGCGTCAATCATGGAGTCGCCATGTACTTCAAGCATAAACAGATTGCCGGTGCCAGTGAGACGTTCCGGCAGACGCATCACATCGTCCACATGCTGCTCGGCGGTGATGGGCACGCCTGCCGCGATGCGTCCCACCAAGGGGACATCGCGGGAAGCCATGATGGATCCGCTGGAATCAGATTGGCTCGGGAATGGGATGACCTGCGCTACTTTGCCGGGCGAAACCTCGTCATCGTCGAAACTCACGACTTCGATGGCTCTGCCCTTGTTCGCGTTCATGCGAATGAAGCCCTTGTCGTCAAGCACTTGCAACTGGTGTTTGACGGATGACGGACTTTTAAGCCCTGCGGCTTCGCCGATTTCGCGGAATGAGGGAGCGAACCCCTGCTCGACGAGATGTTTTTGATGGCGCCAAGCACCTTGCGCTGACGGTCGGTCAGCGTGCTTTCATCCGGACGCTCGGCATCCTTTTTGGGCGTGAATGGGACGGTGCTCACGGTGGGCTCCTTTCAGGTCTTAGGCAAGCATAACGCGAAACGCGAGAAAATCAAACATCTGTTCGAGGTGTGTCTGCAATTATCGAACATTTGTGCCATACTCAGAACATGCGTTCGATAGAACAGCTGTTCGAGAAGGAGTGGCGTGATGGATCGTGTGCCGAAGGCTCATGGCGTTGATTTCAAAGTCTGGGCGGATCGACTGGCCGTAATCATGATGCTGATGGTGCTCGCATGGTGTTTGGCTGGATTGATGATGCCTGCACGCGCGCAGTCAGATCCCGGAGCGACGCCGGTGGTGGTATATACCGTCCAGCCGGGCGATACGTTGTGGGGGTACGCTGCGCGTATTACGCCTGATGGTGGCAATGTTGCGGATACTGTGGACGAGCTGGTACGACTGAATAATCTGGATTCAGTATCGCTTCGGGCCGGTCAAAGACTTATCGTTCCCGACGAGGTATGAACCCGCGCAAGATTGGCCTAGTTCAATGGTTCAGGCTATTCTTGACACCATGCATTGCCCTTTTTGTCAGAATCCAGATACCAAGGTGGTCGATACCCGCATCAGCGATGACGGCCATTCCATCCGCCGTAGGCGTGAATGCCCGAAATGCTCCAAGCGTTTCACCACGCTAGAGACCACTATGTTGTTGGTGGTGAAGCGTTCCGGCAACGTTGAGCAGTTCGATAGGAACAAGGTGATTTCTGGTGTTCGCAAGGCATGCCAGGGCCGTCCGATCAAGGAAGACGATTTGAAGGCTCTTGGCCAGCAGGTCGAAGAGGATCTTCGTGCCCGAGGACTGGCTCAAGTCAAATCCGACGAGGTCGCAGGGCCATTTTGAAACCGTTGCGTGATCTTGATGAGGTCGCGTATATGCGATTCGCCAGTGTATACCAGAATTTTGAGAATCTTGAGGATTTCCAGAACGCGATCGACGAGCTGAAGGCCGATGCGCTGAAGTAGGTTCGAACGGTTGCGAACGCATATGATAATGCGTTTGTTTTGGCTGAAATGGACTTGGTAGCGCAAAACTGGGCGATTACGCAAACGGCATTAGGGTTCATGCATTGTGGGGGTTCCAGCCAATAAGTGATTGGAACCCCCACAATGCATTCGTATCGTAGTGGCGTTTGCCGGATTGGGATCGTCAGCTGATCACACGCATACGGATCGTGCCTTCGATGGCTGCGAGTTCGTCCAAAGCCTTCTGGCTGGGGCGCTGGGCCACATCGGTGACCACATAGCCGATTTCGCCTTCGGTGCCAGTGCCTGTGCCGCGATGTTGATATTCTCTTCTCCGAGCACACGGTTCACCTTGCAAGTACGCCAGGCAAATTCGCGTGAAGATGCGCGATGCGGAAGTTCGAACGAATATCAGACAGTGTGATCTGCGGAAGATTCACGGACAACATGGTGGATCCCCTGAACCAATAATCCTCAAGACGCTGTGAGACGAACTGTCCGATGGACTTCTGGGCTTCAAGCGTAGACCCGCCAATATGCGGGGTCAGAATCATATTGTCTTCATCCGCAAGGCTCGTCAAAAACTCGTCGCCGCTCTTCTTCGGCTCGACAGGGAACACATCCACTGCGGCGCCCGAAATGTGGCCGGAGTCCAAATGCTTCTTCAGAGCGTCCAAATCAGCCACAAAACCGCGGGAAAGATTGATGAAGATCGAATCCTGCTTCATATGCGCGAACTGGTCCTCACCGAAGAAACCGGTATTGGACTTGCGGCCATCGACATGCAGTGTGACCACATCGGACTGTTCGAGCAGTTCGTTCAGTGTGGAGCAACGATGGGCATTGCCCATGGCAAGCTTCTCTTCAATGTCGTAGAACACCACGCGCATGCCAAGTGCCTCGCGATGACGGAAAGCTGAGATCCGATATTGCCGTAGCCGATGATGCCGAGCGTCTTGCCTCGCACTTCATGAGAGCCGGAAGCAGACTTGTCCCACATACCGTGCTTCATATGATGGGTGTGCGCAGGAATGCGGCGCATCAGGCAAATGATGTCGCCGATAACCAGTTCCACCACGGAGCGAGTGTTGGAATATGGGGCATTGAACACGGCGATGCCGTGCTTGCCCGCATAGTCGAGATCGACCTGATTGGTGCCGATGCAGAAGCAGCCGACGGCCGTGAGCGTCGGACGTGCGTCGATGACTTTGCTGGTCACGCTGGTTTTGGAGCGAATGCCCAGCAGATCAACGTCTTCCAAGGCGTCGATGAGTTCATCTTCGTTGAGGGCGCCCCTGAGGCACTCGACTTCGAAGCCGTGGTCACGCAGTGACTGTGCCGCGTCAGGATGAATATTTTCAAGTAACAATGCTTTAGGCATGGTTCCTACCTTATAGCTTGAGCAGTTTTTCGTCTGCATTTGTCCGGACTATAAGCAGACGTTGTGTCGGTCTGGTCATGGCGACGTATAAATCGGCTGCGGCCACAATGCGTGAGGGGGCATTCTCCTCGATGCTTCCCGGCTGCACCACCATCACTGCGTCGTATTCCAAGCCTTTCACCATTTGCGTGGAACAAATGGTGACCTGTTCATCCCAAGAGCTCTGCGCATCGAGACGGTCGAACTCCTTCGCCGTCAATGTTTCGCGAAGCTGTTCGTACACCCGCCTGCGCAACGGCTTGACCATATCGTCAGGTGCGATGATGGCCACGCGTCCGGTGCCATCGGAGGAGACGAATGCGCGGACCAGATCGACGGTCTGCTGTGCCACGCATCGGCAATCAGACTGTCGTCGGCCAGAGTGAGGCGCTTGACCGAATCCGGCACGCCACGCACCGCATTGACGGTGGAGATGTACAATCCCTCCGTTGCCGCGAAATCACAGGCGAGCTGCGACACTTCCTTCGGATTGCGGTAATTAATCGTCAATTCGTTGAGTTGCCAATTGTGGGGTCCGAACAACGGATCCATCATACGTCGCCACGAACGGGTGCCGCCCAATGCGGAGGTTTGCGCAACATCGCCCACAATGGTGAACGAACGCGACGGGCAACGGCGGATGAGCATGCGCCAATCCATGGCGGTGAGTTCCTGAGCTTCATCGACAACGATATGCCCATATGTCCATTCACGGTCTGCGGCGGCGCGCTGCGCGGTGAGTTCCGCGTCCATCCCGTTGATATTGTCGACCAACATCTGCGAAGTGACGATGCCGGAGCCGATGCCAGCTTGAGCCAGCGTATCTTGCGCGAACTGCTCCTCCTCGGCGCGCTTGGCGTCCAACGCCTTTTGGCGGGCGACCGCTTTGGGGTCGGGGCCAAGCAGTTCCATGGCTTCATCCAGCAGCGGAATATCGCTGACGGTAAACGGCGACCCTTTGGGGCGAACCAATGCTTCGATATCGCGTTCCTCAAGCATGGTGCGAAGCGACGAAGCTGCTGCGGCTTGCAGAACAGTTGGTCGATAAGCCATTCGCCGGTCATCGGCAACCATGCGAGATTCAACGTCTTGCGCAAGGTGTCATTCATGCGCAACTGCTGCATCACATCCGTCAACTCCGCCTGCTCCGGCTCGTAATCAAGCTTGTCCACATAACGGTTGCGCATGGCGATCAACATGCTATGCACGAAAGTTTCGCGTGCTTTGTTGTGCTGCTGTCGCGTGCGCTTGGCATCGGTGATGGCCTGTTCGATATCCGCGCGCACGATGGGCACTGCGAATCCGTTGATGCGGATCGACGGCAATGATGCGGGGACGCGTTCTCGTGCGGCAACGGCATTGGCGATGGCTTTGGACATACGACGTTCGCCTTCAATTTCGCGGCGAACGGGTTGTCATGCGCCGTCGCGATCACGCCGGGGATCAGATCGGCGATGGTTCGGCTGACCACTCCGGTCTCGCCGAGGGAGGGGAGCACCTGATCGATGTAATGCAGGAAGGTTGAGCTCGGTCCGACCACGAGCACACCGGAGCGTTCGAGCATTCGCCGATGCGTGTAGAGCAGATATGCCGCACGGTGCAGCGCCACGGCGGTTTTGCGGTACCCGGTCCACCCTGCACCACCACGGCCTGGTTGAGGTCGGCGCGAATAATGCGATCCTGCTCGGCTTGGATGGTTGCCACGATATCGGTCATCTTGCCGGTGCGCTTGGCGTTCAACGATGCGAGCAGCGCGCCTTCGCCGGTCAGAGTGCCGTCCGAAGACGCCTGCCCGACCTGGTCGGAGTGCACATCGAGCACCTCGTCTTCAACGCCGACCACTTCACGGAAGCTGAGTGTGATATGGCGGCGCATTACGATATCGCCATGATTGGAAGGCGTCGCTTCGTAGAACGGACGTGCCGCGTCGGCTCGCCAATCGGTGAGGATCGGCTCGTGGTTTTCGTTGGACAGTCCGATACGCCCGATGTATCTGTGCGCACCGTGGACATCGTCGAGTCTGCCGAACACCAGGCGATCTTCGACGGCACGCAGCTGGGTGAGGCGATCCTCGTACATGGTGGCGAAGGAATCGCGTTCGGTGCGTTGCGTGGGCGATCCGTGCGAGCCGGCAGCACGCACGGTGTCGAGACGGGCACGAGCTTGGGCCCGCAGATCATCCAAGCGGCCGTACGCGCGGCTGACGGCCTGTTGTTCTTCACGCAACTGGGCGGAATAACTCGACATCTGCAATCCCTTCCTCACAAAACTTAGGCACTCCAATGTACCCCGAGGCTTCTACGAAAACCGACGAGGGCGAGTGCGACATAGCGAAGCAGGATGAATTTACGGTAGTTGATTTGATGCCATTCGTTCAATGTGGGGAAAATCAACCTCAGCATTTGCTGATTTTTTCCATTTATGTGGGGATTTATGGTGATGCGTGGGGTAAAGTGGGGAAAGAGTTTTGGGTCTAGGTGTTCCCGCGCATCATGTAAGGAGGTGTGGCGATGGTTCAAAGCGTTGAAACCGAGCCCTTCTCCGACGATGGTTCGACGCAAGCGAGCGGTGTGATGGCTGGACTGCCTCCGCTGCTGTTGGGAACATACACTCCAAAAATCGACGCCAAAGGACGTATGGCATTGCCTGCAAAATTTCGCAGCCAGCTGGGACCGGGCATGGTGATGGCCCGTGGTCAGGAGCGATGTGTCTATCTGTTGCCCCAATCGGAATTTCGCCGGATCGCATTGCAGATCCAGCGCACATCCATGGGAAACAAGGCTGCACGTGATTATTTGCGTGTGTTCCTTTCCGGCGCGGTTGATCAGGAGCCAGACAGGCAAGGACGTGTGCTCGTGCCGCAGATGTTGCGCGATTACGCGAATTTGGGAAGCGACATCGTGGTGATTGGCGTGGGGACCGAGCGGAGATTTGGAACAAGCAGGCATGGGAGGAATATCTCGCCGAGCAGGAGCAGGGATATTCCGATATTGCCGATGACGTATTACCGGCGGTGGAATTCTGATGACAGATGTAACGACCATACATCAGCCAGTGTTGCTGCGCGACTGCGTGGATCTGGTGGTCCCGGCGTTGGCGAGGCCAGGGTCGATTGCGGTGGATTGCACGCTTGGTTTGGCGGGGCATTCCACGGCTTTTCTCAAAGCGAGTCCGCAAGCGCGTCTGATCGGCATCGATCGAGACACGGAGGCGCTTTCGCTCGCCACGCAGCGAATGCGGATGGAAGGTCTTGCCGACCGCTTCATACCCGTGCACGCCGCATTCGACGATTTCGCGCAAGTGCTTGATGATCAGGGGATCGACCAGGTAAACGCCGTGTTCATGGATTTGGGATTGTCGAGTTTGCAGATTGATGAGACGGAGCGGGGATTCTCCTATTCTCACGATGCGCCTTTGGACATGCGTATGGACGTGACCCAGCCATTGACCGCCGAACAGATACTTGCTGAATATTCGTTCGCTGATCTGGTACGCATTTTCCGTACATATGGTGAGGAACGCTTCTCCAAGCAGATAGCCCGCGAAATCGTGCGTAGGCGTGAGATCGAACCATTGACCACATCGGGGCAGCTCAACCGATTGGTAGATGAGGTTGTGCCGCAAGCGCACCGTCCTGCGGGAAATCCCGCGAAACGTGTGTTCCAGGCATTACGTATTGAAGTCAACGGCGAGCTCGACAAATTGGCGGGGACGCTACCGCAGATCGCCAACCATCTTGCGGTGGGAGGACGTTTGGTGGTGGAGTCGTACCATTCGCTGGAAGACAAGACCGTCAAAACATTTATGAATCAAGGTCTGAAAGCTGACGTGCCCGCAGATATGCCGGTAATACCCCCGGATATGATGCCGTTCTTCAAAGAACTGACGCGAGGCGCCATCAAAGCGGCCGAGGAAGAAATCGCCATGAATCCAAGGTCGGCCTCTGTGCGACTGCGCGCAGTGGAACTGACCAGACCAATTCCTGAACGCTGGCGAAAACGATTCGACCAAGGCAATGATTACGCAAGCATGAAACGACAAGGAAGGAGGAGCTGAACGTGGCCGCACCAAGAACGATCGCATCAAACGCGGCTCCCGCAGGACGCCGGGACCAAACCGAAACCGCTGGCACCACTCGCCCTGAATTGCACGTCGTCAAAGGAACGCGGGCCGAAGGCAACAGCGTCAAGCGAGGATTCGAACAGCTCATCACATGGACGCGCACCAGAAGCACTCCATTGTTGCATCTGGTTATCGCCGTGGTGTTCCTCGGCGGATGTCTTCTGGGATCCTTAACGCTGCGTACCAAATGGTGCAGCATTCCTTCGAGGCGAACCAGATTGAGTCGAACATTACCCGCCTGACCCAAGACGTGGAAGATGACCAGGCCAAGCTTGACGAACTTGAAGCCTCGCTGCCGAGCAAGGCCGAGGAAATGGGCATGGTGCCCCAAAAAGGCGCTCTAACGATTGATCTGAACGGCTACCAGCCAAGCGGAGACGACGCTCAGTGAATCCTTTTCACCGCACTTACGCACGTTTCCACAAGAAACTGCTTACGAAAACCATGGCCATCGGCGTCATTCTGGCGTTGATGGGCACGGCTTGCCTTATTCAATTGGCCAACATCCAGTTGATCAATGGCAAAACCATGGCGCAGGCCGCGGCGCAAAGCCGCACGATTACCGTGACTTTGAAGGCACGGCGCGGCAAAATCATGGACACGAACGGCTCGATTCTCGCGCAAAGCGTGGAGCGCTACACCATCATCGGCAACCCCGAGGAAGCACAGGCCTTCACTCCCACAACCTGCACCAAACAGACCGGAGACAACTGCCATCAGATCGATGGCAAGCCGGTAGGTGCTACCGGAGCTGCGGCGGTAGCTAGACTCCTCGCTCCGGTACTGGACATGGACGCCACCGAATTGGGTGCCATGCTTTCGGGAACAGGCCAATATGCGGTACTCAAAAAAGATGTGACGCCGGCCGTTAAGCGCAAGATCTCCAAACTCAATCTGGGCGGTATCGTCTACGCGGAACTCAGCAACGAGCGCATCTATTCCAACGGAACCCTGATGGGCGCACTGCTGGGAGGTGTCGACGGTGAAGGCAAAGGCGTAGCGGGCATCGAACAGATGGAAAACAAGACGTTGACAGGCGAAGACGGGTACCAAGTCTACCAACAAGGCAACAACGGCGTCGAAATCCCCGGAACCATGACCGAATCAAAAGACGCGGTCAACGGCTCCGATGTCACACTGACCATCGACCATGACGTGCAGTGGTACGTCGAAAAAGTGCTGAAGGAAAGCTGCACGAAATATAGTTCACCGTGGGGAGTCGCCGTGGTGCAGGACACACAAACAGGGACATTCTCGCGCTCGCCGATAGCGACGAAATCGAAGCCGGCAGCGACCAGGCGAAAATGACGGTTTCCAGGGCCGTCAGCGAAACGTTTGAACCCGGTTCCATCGGCAAGGTTTTCACCATGTCAGGCATGATTCAGCTTGGATTGCACCAGGCATCGGATAAATTCACGGTGCCGGACCACATTACGACGAACGGGCAGACCTACAGCGATGCGACGACCCACGGCGATGAGCATTGGACGCTGGCAGGCATTCTCGAGCAATCGTCGAATGTCGGCATGATCATCGCCGCGGAGAAGATGTCTAACGAGCAGCGATATGAGTTCATCAGCAAATTCGGTATCGGACAAGACAATGGGCTTGGTCTTCCCGGCGAAGCGGATGGTCTGCTGTATTCGGCCGATCAATGGGATCTGCGAACCCAGAACACCGTGCTGTTCGGCCAGGCGTATACGACCAATGCGCTCCAGTTGACGAACGCGGTTGCCGTGATCGCCAACAAGGGCGTCAAAAAGCCGCAGCGCATCATCAAGCGATCAGCGATGCCGAAGGGCATTCCGAAGAGCAGAAGCCTGAAGGCGAAGCGACGCGCGTGATTGACGAGCAGGTGGCCTCACAGGTGATGAATGCCATGGAATCCGTGTCCGACCACTATTCCCAGTTCGTCAAAGTGGATGGTTACCGTGTCGTGGCAAAGTCCGGTACCGCGGAAGTTGCCGGTGCGGACGGACGTCTGTCGTCGATTATCAGCGATTATTCTGCGATTATTCCTGCGGATAATCCTCGTTTCGTCGTTACGGTGGTGTTGAAAGATCCGCAAGGCGGTTATGGTGGTCTGACGGCAGGCCCGGTCACTGCGGAGATTGGTGAATTCCTTATGCAGAAGTACGAAGTGCCGGCGTCAAGTCCGCGAACTGATGCTATTCCAGTGACTTGGTGAGTGTGTGAGCATGAAGAACGGAGGGGCGGAAAGATGAGCGCGGTCAGCGAATCCATGAATAGGCGAATGACGTTGGGTCTGCTTGCCAGCAGATATGGCTTTGACCTTGATCCCGCGTTCGCTACCGAAGTGACGGTCACGTCCATTGCCGACGACATCGATTCGGTGCGGCCGGGAGCGTTGTTCATGCCGTCCATGCAGGTGGATGAGCAACAGTTACGGCAGGTGCAAGCGCTTGGTGCGTATGGTGCGGTGGTGCCGCATGCGTTGCGAGGAAAAACGGATGGCGTTCAGATTCCTTTGATTTATGCCGAACCGACTGCGCAACAGTTGGGCAAGCTTGCCAGCGAGATGGCGGGCAGCCCATCCGATTCGCTGGCGGTGTTCGCCGTGGCTGGCAGCAATACGCAAACGGTGGAACAGGGTGTGAGGGATCTCGCGGATTTCCTGCACATGCTCGGCAATCCGGTCGGCGTGATTAGTGCCGGCAATTCGCAATCGTTGGAACGATTCCTTGATCTGAACTATCCATTGTCGATTCTTGACGTGCAGCGTACGATGCTGTGTGCGCCGAAGACGGCGCCGCCGCTGTGATCCTTGCGCTCAGCGAGGAAACGTTGAATGACGATGCGTTGCAGTCGGTGAATGTTGATGTGCTTGGCTGCGACGACAAGGGTCTCAGCGAGGCTGAGATCGTCAAGTCGGTCGCACGGTTTGGATGCACTGTCGGCAAGCAGACCCACATCGCAGGTCGTACGCAGGAATCCGATGCGCTCGCAGCGCAAGCGACGGAGGCATACGGGCAGACGGACAGCAGCGCGTTGTCATTGTCCATCGCCATGGTGCTTGCGGCCGGCGTACGTAAAGCCAATATTAAAAGCGCATTGCGTGTATCTCGAGATCTGAACTAGTCTCGATCGGAACGGATGCGGACGTCGAATAGTGATAATCGTAAACAACGTGAACAATATGCAGTACATCAACACAGAGGAGAAATCAGAGTGAGCAGCCCGACCATGATGCCAATGAGCTTGGAGGAAATCGCCCAGGCGGTTCAGGGACGGCTGATTGCCGGCACCGCGGCGATCGATACGCCTGTGGCCACCAGCACATTCACTGATTCACGACAGATTGTTGAAGGATCGGTATTCGTGGCGATTGCCGGAGAACGCGTGGATGGCCACGATTATGTGTCGAAGGTAGGCGCTCAGGGCGCTGTTGCCGCAATAGTCGACCATGAGATCGACGGTGCCGGAGCGCCTCAGATCGTGGTGGAAGATACGGTGCTTGCCTTGGGCGCGTTGGCCAAGCACAATATCGAACGCCGGCGTGCGTTGGAAACGCCGTTTACGGTGATTGGCATCACCGGTTCCGTCGGAAAAACCACTACCAAGGATCTCATGAAGGCGTTGCTGGCGCACATAGGACCGACGATTGCGCCGGTCGGATCGTTCAACAATGAAATCGGACTGCCGCTGACTTCGCTCAAAGTACATGCGGAAACTCGTTTTCTGGTTGCGGAAATGGGTGCCAATCATGTTGGGGAAATCGCGAATTTGACGTCGCTGGTGCCGCCGGATATTGCGGTCGTGTTGAAAGTCGCGTCGCGCATCTAGGGGAATTCGGCTCGCCGGAACGCATCGCACAAGCCAAATCGGAAATCATCCGTGGTCTTGTTCCAGGTGGTCTTTCCGTACTGAACGCGAATGACGAGCATGTGGCTGCGATGAGCGCCATCGCTCCGGGCGACGTGATGTGGTTCGGACTTCCGCAGAACAATGACGGCAAGCCGGCAATCAGCGCGCAACATGTGCATTGCGACGAATTGGACCATCCGAGCTTCATTTTGGACAATGGTGATGGCGAGCATGCCGAGGTCACTCTGGGCATTTGCGGTCAGCATAACGTTATGAATGCGTTGGCGGCTGCTTCGGTAGCGATGCATTTGGGTATGTCGATGGATGAGGTCGCGTCCGCGCTGTCTGACGTCACGGCCATCAGTCCTCATCGTATGGCTGTTTCCACGGTGCACAAGCCTGAAACATCGTTCACCTTGATCGACGATTCGTTTAATGCCAATCCCGATTCCATGAAGGCGGGGCTTGACGGATTGTTGCGTTGGAAGGCGGGTGCTGAGACCCAACCGTTCCGTATTGCGGTGTTGGGTGCCATGCTTGAGCTTGGTCCGGATGAAAAGGATTTGCATGCTGGCATCGGCCGGTATGCGGTGGAAGGCGACGTTGACGCGTTGCTGACGGTCGGCAGCACATCCGATGCCTCTTTGGACGCTCTGGCCGGTGCATGGCTGAAGGTGCATCCGCTGCGGGATGTGCTTCCCATATTGATTGGGTGCACGACATTGACGAGGCCGATCGTCTGGTGACGCAACTCGCCGTGGAACATCCGGCGCTGTGGTGCTGCTTAAGGCTCCCACGCTTCCGGCTTGAGCGCTTTGGCCGAACGTTGGCAGGCCCTGGCTGCACAATAGAACAAGAATATTTGGCAAGATTCGAATAATCGAATAAACGACGTTATCTGAAGAATGTCTGACTGAAACGGAGAACATCAGGTGATTTCGCTCATCATCGGAATTGTGGTGTCGCTGGTTGTGACGATCGTGGGCACCCCGCTGCTGATTCGTTTGGTGCACAAGCTGAATTATGGGCAATACATACGTCAGGATGGTCCGAAATCCCATCTAGTCAAGCGTGGCACGCCTACGTTGGGTGGCGTGGTCATCAATTGGCGGTTGTGTTGGGCTGGGGCTCGTCGGCGCTGTACCGCTTCGTCACGCGGGGTGAGACTCCGTCGTGGTCTGCGGTGCTGGTGCTGTTTGCCATGTTGTCGATGGGATTGCTTGGTTTTATTGATGATTCGCGAAGGTTCGTAAGAAGCAGAGCGAGGGATTGACGGTTAAGGGCAAGTTCATCGGTCAGTTCATTCTGGCTACCATATATGCGGTGCTGGCGTTGATTCTGCCTACGAATTCCGGTTTCCCCAGTGCCCAGGCCGGCATGAGCTTCATTGAGGAGCCGTTCTTCAGTTTCGAATTCGCGGGTAGGGTCGTGGCTATCGTGCTGTTCGTGATTTGGGTGAACTTCCTGATGACCGCGTGGACCAATGCCATCAATCTGACTGATGGTCTTGACGGTTTGGCAGCTGGCTCTTCGATGATTGCGTTCATGGGATATGCGGTGATCGCTTTTTGGGAGTTCTACCACCTTAAGGGATCGGGGCATGAGGGCTTTACCTACGCGGTATCTGATCCACTTGATCTGACCATTATCGCGGCTTGCGCGGCGGTAGCATGCTTCGGGTTCCTGTGGTACAACTCCAATCCGGCTTCAATTTTCATGGGAGATACCGGTTCGTTGGCGCTTGGCGGCCTGTTCGCTGCCATGTCCATCGCCACGCATACGGAATTCCTCGCGATTATTCTCGGCGGCCTGTTCGTCATGGAAACGTTGAGCGATGTCATTCAGGTCGGCTATTTCAAGATGACGCATAAGCGTGTGTTCAAGATGGCTCCGATCCACCATCATTTCGAATTGAAGGGATGGCCCGAAGTCAAGGTTGTGATTCGCTTCTGGATGATTGAACTGCTGTTCGTGCTGGTCGCCTTGGTGCTTTTCTATGGCGATTGGGTTGCCCGTTCCGGCTTGTGACAGTCGATGCTCGGTCTGTTGCCGTTGCGAATGAACGCAATATGACTGTGATATTAAGGCGTATGAGGTTCTGACGATCGAAGGATGATGGATATGGATATGAGCGGTAAGACCGCGATTGTGGCGGGTCTTGGAGTTTCTGGCCAGAGCATGATGGAGGTGTTGGGTTCCCGCGCCGAAAAGGTGTTGGGCGTGGATGAGAAGAAGCCTGATGCCGATCTGCACTCTTTCGACCACATTGATTGGGATCATGTCGACCTGGTGATGACTTCTCCGGTATTCAATCCGAGGACCCCGTTCATTCTCGAAGCGCAACGTCGTGGCATTCCGGTGATGAGCGAGGTCGAGCTTGCCTGGCAGCTGCGGGTGGATTGCGATGCCACTGGGCATCCTGCGCAATGGATTGGCATCACCGGTACCAATGGCAAGACCTCCACTACGGAAATGACTTCGGAGATGTTGACGGCTTGCGGTTTGACCGCACCTGCTGTCGGCAATATCGGCAAAGCGGTGTCCCATGCCGCAGTCGATCCGGCAAATGATGTGCTGTGTGTTGAGCTCAGTTCTTTCCAATTGCATTTCACCGATTCTCTTGAGTTGGATTGCGCGGCGATCACCAATATCGCTGACGACCATCTTGATTGGCATGGCGGTATCGACAATTACGCGTCCGATAAAGCAAGGTCTTCCACCATGCAAGAAGGCGTTGGTGTACAACGCGGATGATGAGCGCGTGACCAAGCTGGCATTCGCAGCCGAAACCGCGGAAGGCTGCCGTAGGGTTGGATTCACATTGTCGGAACCGCAAGATGGCCAGATTGGCGTGAAGGACGGCTGGATCGTCGACATGTCCGGCATCGCGGGCGGTGAGGCGGGCAAGCCTGAACAGGTTGCCAAAGTTGCCGAGTTCACACATCTGACCGAGCCGATGGCACGGTATATCCGCATTTGCTCGCCGACGCATTGACCGCATTGGCGTTGGTGTTGGGACTTGGCGCGGATAAGGAGAAGGCGATCGCATCCCTGAAGCAGTTCACTCCAGGTGGCCACCGTATCCAGACCGTCGCCACCGCCACTACGGCGGATGGGGGAGCCATTCGTTTCGTTGACGACTCCAAGCGACCAACGCGCATGCGGCCAAGGCCTCGCTCAATAGTTTTGCCGATAAATCCGTGGTGTGGATTGCCGGAGGACTGGCCAAAGGCAGCAGTTTCGAGCAATTGGTGGCTGATCAGGCGCATACCATCAAAGCCGCGGTCATCATCGGCAGGGATCAGCAGCCGATGCTGGATGCGTTCAAGACGAGCGCTCCCAACATTCCTCTGACCATCATCGATCCGGCGGATAATGGGGTCATTATGGAACGGGCGGTTGATGCCGCGGGCGAGTATGTCCAATCCGGTGATGTGGTGCTGATGGCGCTGCATGTGCGTCGATGGATCAGTTCAAGTCGTATGCCGATCGTGGAAACCAGTTCGCACAGCAGGCTCAGCGTTGGGTGAACGAGCATGGAAAAGCCTAAAACCAGGCAGGTTGATAGTAGTCGTCAGAAAAAGAAGGCCGCCGTCGGAAAGCAGGTCGACGATTTTCATGGTTATGTCGGTCTGCGAAGCCTGCTTAATCCGATTTGGTGTTTTCATGGGTTCAGAACCGCGGTGATCATTCTCACCATTTTCGGTGTGATCATGGTGTTTTCCAGCTCTTCGGTAAACATGATTGCCAACGGACAGTCTCCGTGGTCCCAAGCACTGAAACAGGGGGGATTCTGCGTTCTTGGACTTATCGTGGGTGTTGCCTGCATGATGATTCCGGCGGAGCTCATCAGGAAATTCAGTTTCGTCTTCCTGATTATCGCTTTGCTTTTGCAGTCGCTGACGTTTACCCCCTTGGGCATCGATGTCCAAGGCAACAAAGGTTGGATCGGCCTTTTTGGATTTACCTTCCAGCCCGCCGAAGTCGTTAAGCTTGCGTTGTGCATATGGCTGCCGCGGGAACTGATCTACGCGCAGAAGCAGATAAACAAAGTCGGACCATATAAGGCATATCTCAAGTTGATTGCGTGGCTTGGTCTTGCATTGCTGTTGGTTGTGAGTGGCAAGGTCTTGGCACGGCCATGATTCTGTTCGCGATCGCAGGTGCCGCGTTGCTGTTGGGAGATTTTCCTGGCAAATGGTTGGCTATCGTGGCATGCGGCGGTGCGGTTTTGGTTGGCGGACTCGTTATCACCAGTCCGAACCGACTCAGCCGTATCATGGCCACATACCAAACTTGCTCCGCATCCGACATGCAGGGGGTCTGCTATCAGGCGGTGCATGGCAAATACGCCATGGCCTCCGGAGGTTTGCTTGGAGTGGGCATCGGCAATTCCGGAGAAAAATGGGGATATCTGCCGGAAGCGCACAACGATTTCATTTTCGCCATCATCGGTGAGGAAACGGGCTTTGTAGGCGCCTCTCTCGTCATTCTGCTGTTCTTGGTGCTTGGATGGTGCATGCTCGTGGTGGCTTTGCAATCGCAGGACAGGTACATCACTTTGGTATTGGCCAGCATTACCGTGTGGATCGTCGGCCAGGCATTCGTGAACATCGGCGTTGTGGTGGGATTGTTTCCGGTGATGGGTGTGCCATTGCCGTTTGTGTCCGCGGGCGGTTCGTCGTTGATTCTGTGTTTGGGCGCTGCAGGCGTAACCATCAGCATGATGAAGCAGCAGCCGCAGATCCAAGCGGAGATGCAGCGGGTCTGAGTGTCGGCTGCGACCGTAGCATACGCTACCGCGTATTGCGGTGTGCAAACGTAGATGAAATGTGAGCATCCGCGTGTGCGACGGTATGGCGCGCGGCGTACTGGGGTGCCGTGGGCTAAGCTCGTACACTATGAGCAATCAGAAGCATATCGTTCTTGCCGGCGGTGGTACGGCAGGTCATGTCAATCCTCTGCTCGCCGTGGCGCATGTGATTCGCGAGCTTGAACCAGACGCCGATATCGCAGTGGTGGGCACTGTCGTCGGCTTGGAACACGATTTGGTTCCCCAGGCCGGTTTCGAACTGGAAACCATTGAGAAGGTTCCTTTCCCACGCAGGCCCAATATGGCAGCGCTGAAGTTTCCCGCGCAGTGGAAGGCCGAAACGGCCAAAGTCCGTGACATTCTCACCCGTCATGAGGCGCAGGTGGTTGTCGGCTTCGGCGGATACACGTCCGCTCCCGTATATGCGGCAGCGCACAAGATGGGCATTCCGATCGCGATGCATGAGCAGAATGCCCGTGCCGGAATGGCCAACAAATTGGGAGCTCGCTGGGCGTCCATGATTGGCACCGCCTATGCGCAAACCGGCTTGAAGCCACGCAAGGGTGTTGAAGCCGAGCGTGTGGGATTGCCATTGCGTGCCGAAATCGCAGCGATAGCCCATGGCATGGAACATGACCGCATTGCCACAAGACAATCGGCCGCAGCGCAACTCGGTGTCGATCCGAACCGTCCACTGGTGGTGGTGACTGGAGGGTCGCTGGGCGCGGTGAACGTGAACCGTGCGGTGGCGGCTTCCGCTAGGGAGCTGCTGGAACACGCCCAGGTGATTCATCTGACTGGGAAAGGCAAAGATGATGAAGTGCGTTCATTGGTGTCGGTGAGCGCCGGCGAACAGGTGCTTGGCGAGCTTGGCCCGGACCATGGCAATGATGGCGATTATCGTGTTGCGCCGTATTTGGAACGTATTGATCTCGCATTCGCTTGCGCCGACCTGATTATCTGTCGCTCTGGGGCCGGCACCGTATCGGAATTGACGGCTTTGGGACTCCCCGCGATTTATGTTCCGCTGCCAATCGGCAACGGCGAGCAGCGATTCAACGCCCAGCCTGTCGTCGATGCGGAAGGCGGTCTGATGGTGGCTGATCGCGAATTCACCGCCGAATGGGTCAAACAGCATGTGCCGAAGCTGCTTGCCGATTCGGATCTGCTTGCCAAGTATGGCGACAACGCCTGGCAATACGGTATTCGAGATGCCGCCGAAGTCATGGCCAAGCGCGTGCTTTCCATGATTGACGAAAAGTAGGCTGCGGCGATGGCAGGTGCGTCGTCGCATTCCAAAATCCCACCCATGATCGGCCATATGCGAGACCATGGGTGAGACCATAATGGAACAAGCTAGAAAAAACATGCAAGAGGAGCAGTCGTGTCTGACAACCAGCGTGAAGCCGGTACCATCGTTCTTGATCCAACCCATGCGTCGTTCAGTCCGCAGGAAGGCGTGAATGATTTGGGGGCAACCCATTTCATCGGCATTGGAGGCGCGGGCATGAGCGTGCTCGCTGAAATGCTGCACGAACAGGGCGTTGAAGTGGACGGTTCAGATCGTGAACCCAGCGCCAAAACCGATCGTCTGCAGGGAATCGGCATTACCGTCGAATTCGGGCAGCGCGCAGAAAACGTCGAAGGCAAACATACCGTCGTATTCTCCAGCGCCATCAAATCCGACAATCCGGAAATCGTCGCAGCATACGAAGCAGGCGAACGCATCGTGCACCGCAGCGACATTCTCGCATTGCTGATGAACGCAAAACGTGCGGTGACGGTCGCAGGAGCTCATGGCAAAACCACGACCAGTTCCATGCTGGCCCATATCCTCACCCATGCCGGTGAGGGAAATCTGGCCGATCCAAGCTATGCCATCGGCGGATCCATCCAAGGCAAGGATGGTGTGACGATTGACGGAGGCCATGCTGGTAAGGGCGACGTTCTTGTGGCGGAAGCGGACGAATCCGATGGCAGCTTTGCCAAGTATCATCCGGAAATCGCCATTGTCACCAACTCCGAAGCGATCATCTCGACCATTACGGCACGCAGGAAAACTATCGTGCGGCTTTTGTCAATCATGTTCAGCATGCCGAAAAATCGGTGGTGATGTGCGGCGATGATGAAGGCAATCTTGCGGTATTGCGTGCTCTCGATCCGCAGACGGCCAAGCGTACGGTCGTGTATGCGACGCAGGATACGGTTTCGTTGGGTGATTTGAACGGTGCCGCGTTCGTGCATATCGAATCGGAAAGCGAAAGCGCGCAAAGCGGTGCCGAACATTTCACCTTACACATGCCCGCGGGATTGTTGGGCGAACATGAGCGTATGGTTCCGGTGACGCTTACCGTTCCAGGCATTCACAACGCGCGCAATGCCTCCGCTGCGATTATTGCGGCCGCGTTGTTGGGCGTCGATGTCGAGAACGCTGCCCAAGCCGCCACGTCGTTCCTTGGAGCTGCCCGTCGTTTCCAAGTGCGTGGTATGGTCGGCCAAGTGACTGTCGTTGATGATTACGCGCATCATCCTACGGAGATTTCGGCATTGCTGGATGCGGCGCGCCGCAGGTACCCGCAGTCGGTGATTCGCGTGATCTTCCAGCCGCACCTGTTCTCCCGGACCATGTTCTTTGCGAGTGAATTCGCTGAAGCATTGGCCAAGGCGGATGATGTGATCGTCACCGGCATTTTCCCCGCACGTGAAAAGCAGGAGGACTATCCGACGATTAGCTCCGCCACCATTGTGGACGAGGCGCTTAAGCTTGACCACACGCCTGCCGAGGATTGGATTCGCGGAGTGGAGGATATGCATACCGCGGCACAGATGATGACGATGCGTGCTCATCATGGCGATGTCATCTTCACTGTTGGCGCAGGCGACATCACACAGATGGACGAGGTGATGCTGCACTCCCTTCAGGCTCATCGTTGGGATTGTGAGGGCTGATGACGCGAAGGGTCATCAGTCAGGTACGGGTTCGGATGGTTCCGCAACGACGCCTGAAAATCAGACGTCGCATGGTAGAACCATCCAAAGCCGGAAACACAGCGATGCTGGAAAGCAGGTTCAGCCGAAAGGCCGTTCCGTCGCTGGTGGAGCGGGACGCGCGTCTTCTTCCGGGAAGAAGACGCAGGAAAATACGGTTGAGAGTGGCAACAAAGGCAGCGTGAGTCGTTCGAGATCAGGCGATTTCGTGGACGCGCGCAATCTTGCCGGCGAGGATTTCGTTTCGAAGACATTGGAGGAAACCATAGGCACGTTGGGCGTGGTAACGCGCCCGAAGGTGGTTGATTTCAGTGCGCGTCTGAAAGAACGACGCAAGGCGAACGCGCGTGTCGTCGCCATGCGCGCGTGCGTTTCCGCTGCTGTCATTGTTGTTGCAGGCGCGTTGGTATGGCTGTTTTTCTTCTCATCGGTATTCCGTCTCGAGTCCGGCAATATTAGCGTTGTCGCGCCAACGAATGGGTGAGTGAGTCTCAGGTGTTGGATATTGCGGGCCAGCAAGCAGGAAAATCGATTCTTCTCGTGTCGAACAATGACGTGGAAAAGAAAATCAAGGAGATTCCGGGAGTCACTTCCGCGCAATCCAAGAAAAAACTGCCCGACTCCCTTGAAGTGACCATCAAGGCGCAAAAGCCTGCTGCGATGCTCAAGACAGGCGAGGACAGCATGACCGCGGTCGACAGCAAGGGGCGTATATTGAATTCCGTCAGCGGAGCTCCGTGGAAGGAATTCCCGTCATTGAAGTGAAGGATGTCGAAACAAGTCTGAGCAATCGTTCCATCAAGGAGGCGTTGAAGATCCTCAGCTCATTGCCGGAATCGATGCGCAACTCCATCACCAAGGTGACTGCCGAAACCCAGGATTCCATCACCACGGAAATCAATGGGGGAGACCGTGTGATCGTATGGGGCGATTCATCCGGCCTCAAGTTGAAGAAAGCTGTCGTCGATAAAATCATCAATGATCCGAATGTGATCGGAGACAAGCATAACGTCGACGTGTCTGCGCCGTTGCGTCCAATCATCAAATAGTCGCGTTGATATACGAAGAACCCCGGTTGCCTTGCGGTACCGGGGTTCTTCGCGAATAGGAGGAGAGAAGGAGAAGTTCGATTATTGGAGGCCGTCAGCGTTCGGATTGGCCTTCAACGCAGGAGCGACGGAGACCGCGGGATCGAGACGCGGAATCAGCGTGCACTGCGTGGCATGGTACAGGTCGGACTTGCCCGGCCAGACGGTACTGATGACCTCGTTGTCTTTGTTCAGCTGGTGGAACCAAGAACCGTTCTTATGGTCGATCAGGTATTCGTCAATGTACTTCCAGAAGGTCGCATACCAATCCTTGTACACCTGCTTGCCGGTGACGGTGGCCAGTGTGGCCGAGGTGTTCACGGATTCGGCAAGCGTCCAGTGCATGCGGTCGGTGACAACGGGCTTGCCGTTCCAATCGGTGGTGTAAGCCAAACCGATGGTGCCTTCGGCGTTCCAGGCGTCGGCAAGTGCCTGAGCGAACAGGTTCTCGGCGGCTTCGATAAGCTGCTGCTTGCCTTCTTCGGAACGCTGCTTGGAGCTCAACGCATACTGGGTGATGAGACGTGCCCACTCGATGCCATGGCCCGGAGTGGCGCCGTACGGCTTGAACTGGTCATCCGGCTTGTCATGGTTGCATTCGAGATCCGGCTGCCAATCGGCGGTGAAATGCTCAGGAATACGCCAGTTATTGTTGGCTGCCCATCCGACCACATGATCGATGATACGACCAGCGCGCTCGCGGTATTCCTCGTTTCCGGCCACATCGGCAACGGCAAGGAATGCTTCGGTGGTGTGCATATTGGCATTGATGCCGCGATAGGAGTCAAGCTCGGTGAATTCCGTGTTCCAAGTATCGACGGCCAGACCGATCTCGTCATCCCAGAAATGCTTGTCGTAGGTTGCCAGAGCCTCTTCGACGCAGCTCGTCCGCGTCCGGGCGGCCGATAAGCTTGGCGGAAGTGGCGGCAAGAATCACGAAAGCGTGGGCGTAGCAGACCTTGCCTGCTTCATGGGTGGAGCCGTCTGCGGAAATGGACGGATACCATCCGCCGTTTTCATCGTCATGCAGCGGACCGCGCAGGCCGGCGATGGCCTTGTCAACCAGTTCTGCGGCGCCCGGCTCGCCGTGCAGGAACCCCAAGGAATACACGTGCGCCATGCGGCAGGTGATCCACGTGTGGATGTTTTGGGTCAGATCCGGATTGCCGGTATCGTCCAGCCAGTAGGAGCCACCCTGCGGGGCGGGGAAATTGTGTCCGAAATGCAGGAGCTCGTTGGTTTCCGCCTCGAGCAGGGCGTGGTTTTCTTCGGAGCCGAACACGTAGGCTTCGGGAGAGTAAGTGCAGGTCATCGATCAAGTCCTTCCTTGACGTCGTCTGCTGTGACGTGATAACTAGGTTGATGTATTAACTATGTTAACCACTTAAGCGGTTAATGCAAATCGACACACGGAATTTGATGGTGGGATTCTGATGATTTGTGATGGGGGAGAGCTGGATTTTTCGTATGTTGATTTGACGAGGTTGTCTTGTGAAGAGGAGTACCTAAAAACGTACCTTGCATGCTGTTTAGGGTGGTAGACAGATGGAACTTGGAAGAGATTAAGCAAGCCGGAGGAGGGATTTTTGCCCACATTTTTTAGAACATCCGGCACATCGGGGGTAATTTGGAGTAAACCCAGGAATCTTCGAAAACCGTTGGAAATACAAGAAAAGCCGCCATTTCTGGCGGCTTTCAACTCGTGGAGATGCGGGGAATTGAACCCCGGTCCGATAACCGAACCCTCAGTCTTCTACGTGCGTAGTCTGCTGGCCGTGCGGCGGTTTTTCTGCTCCCATCGATATCGCAGACAACTGATGGCGGGCATATCTACAGTAAAAGTCCCTTGCCGGCCTGTGGCTCAGTCGACAAAGCAAGTCTTCTAAACGACGCTCAGCATCCTTCCAAAGACGAGAAGGAGTGAACGGAGCGGCTGCTCACTGGTTAATCCTGGCGCGAAGCTCAGGCAGCGAGAGCGAACTCAGTGCGGTTAGATTTAGCACTTATTCTTTTGTAGGGGGCATCCACGAGCGGACCCTACGTTCTCGGCACGCTTCCCTGCGACGAACAGGTCACCGTCGAAACCGATCATCCCCAATCTTGAATTATCAAGCACCCGGTGCAAGACCGGACTTTTCAAGATATCATGGAATGTCAATAAGTGCAAATCATCTACCGTAATTCTTGCGCTGTGAGCGAAGCCAAAGCTTAAACTGATAGCCACTCACAGCTTGACGTGAATACCGAAATAATCCATGACCAATTCACAGAACATCATATTGGCCCAGCTGAACCACGGACGGGTATAGGAGTTCGGGTCGTTCGCGTCAAAGCTTTCATGCATGAGATGCGTGCCGGCGTCGGCGGCGACAAGTTGATCAAGAATACGTTCTTTTTCGGCTTTGTCGTGGCTTGTCAATCCTTGCATGGCCATGGCGATCGGCCAAACATAACCTTCTGGCGTATGCGGAGAACCGATGGCATGTGCATAGTCACCCTCGAATAGTAAGGATCTCCTGACTCAGTAAGTATTGCGCGTTTCGAGATACAGCGGATCGTCCGCTTCGCAGAATCCGAGATAAGGTGCCGACATAAGATTCGGCACATTGCTGTCATCCATAAGCAACGCGTTGCCGAGACCGTCCACTTCGTATGCGTAGATAGCGTTTCCGGCCGCATTGCGGATGGTTGCGTGATGGGCAAGACCATCATCGATGGAATGCTGCAGCGCCGCGGCACGACCGGCGATTTCACGATCGTCAAGCACGTCGATGAAAATCCTTTGCACATATCCCATGACCACGCTGGCGAACATGTTGGACGGCACGAGATATGGGTAGACGCAGGCGTCGTCGCTGGGGCGGAATCCGGACCATGTCATGCCGGTGACGGCAAAAGGTCCTCCGGTACCATGGTTGGGCACGCTGTCGCGCGGATCGTCGTTCGGACGGAAGAAGCGGTAATGCGAATTCGAATGGTCAAGCTCGGTTTCGAACACGTCAAGGATTCGACGGATGCCGCTTACAAACGCATCATCGAAATGGCTGGTGGTTCCTGTATTGCGATACAACAGCCACGCCAGCTGAATGGGGTAGCACAGGGAGTCCACCTCGTATTTGCGTTCCCACAACCATGGTCCGAACGAATCGGTCTGATCGTTCGATCCCAGGTAGCGCCGCTGGGTGTTTCGTTGAACGCGTTTGCGTATGGATCGATATTGATGAACCTGAATTGCTGCCGAACAAGCCCGGTAATAAGCGCGGTGAGCTCGGGATCATCTACGGCTACGGCGAGATATGGTCGGAATTGCGCTGAGGAGTCGCGCAGCCACATGGCAGGTATGTCTCCCGTCAGCAGAAACGTCGTGCCGTCATCATGCCGTCTCACGGTGGTGGTGAGTGTATTGGCGAATCCTGCGTTGAAGTTTTCGGCCCATCTTGCGTGTTCGCCGCCACACAAGTCGGTGATATGCCGCATGAAATCGGAAACTGACTGCGGAATATCGGATTGTGAAGCGGCGTTTGTGGTGTTGCTGGTGTCGTTCATGGCATCATTCTTCGTTGAGGTGCGTATATCGTGACAATCGTGATTGCACCAATTGCGGATTGAATATGGGTATGAAAAACGAGGCCATGATGGCAGACATGGCCTCGTTGATGATGATGATGAAAGGAAAATCTGGCTTACTTGCCGGCTTCGGCGAGATAATCCGGAACGCCTTCCACAGGGTAGGTTGGCCAGCCGCCTTCCTTGGTGCACACGTAGGCGGCGGTGTTCACAGCCGCACGATGCGCTTCCCTGAGCGGTGCGCCGCTCAGCAGCTTGCCGGTGAAGGAACCGGAGAAGGAGTCGCCTGCACCAACGGTATCGGCAACCTCGACGTGAGGGGTCAGCAGCGTGGAAACCTCGCCATTCTTGGCGGTGATGGTGCTGAACGTGGCGCCGCCGGTCAGAATGGTGTACTCAAGGTCGAAGCGTCGATGAACCACTTGCATGCCTCTTCGTCGTTGCACTCAGGAATGGAGAACATGTCGCGCATCATGATCAGCTCTTCGTCGTTGATCTTGAAGATGTTCGCATAGCCGAGCAGTTCTTCGATGAGTTCGTTGGAGTAGAAGTTCGCACGCAGGTTGATGTCGAAGAACTTCAGAGCGCCTTCCTTGGTGTGCTTGAGCAGTTCGACGATGGTGTCGTGGGATTCGGGGGAGCGCAGACCAAGGTGCCGAAGCAGACGGCGTCGGCCTTGGACACGGCTTCGACGAGCTCGTCGGTGAGCTTGATGTGGTCCCAAGCCACGTTTTCGACGATGGTGTATTCCGGAATGCCGTTGGTCAGGGCCACGTCAACCGTGCCGGTCGGGTATTCGTTGGTCTGCACCAGCGTGTTGATGCCGGCCTTGTGAGCGTCGGAGAGCAGTTCGGTACCCAGCTCGTCGTTGCCGACGGCGCTGATGGCGAAGCTTTCCGCGCCGTTCTGGGACGCATGGTATGCGAAATTGACGGGTGCGCCGCCGGCACGCTTGCCGGTGGGGAGCATATCCCACAGGATTTCGCCGAGAGAAATGACGATTGGCTTGGACATGGTGTTCCTTTCTTTGGTTGTGGCGTGCTATGCGACGTCAAAGAACATCGAAGGATGTTCCAGAAAATTGGTGATGGCCACGGCCGCGGCACCGCTGACGGTGGCGTCCGTTGGGAGGTTGGACAAGGTGATTTTGGTATCGTGCCCGACTTCGGGGATGGTACGTTCCCGAACGACTTTTTTGACCTCGTCAAGCAAGGGCTGTCCGGCTTGGGAGATGATGTCGCCGAGTACGATATGCGTCGGATTGAAGGCGTTGATGATATTGACCGCGCCATATCCGATATATCGAGCGACCTCGGAAGTCAGATCCATGGCCGCTTTGTCTCCTGCCGCAGCTTTGGCGAACAGCGCGGTGCATGCCTGCGCGTGCGTCATTGCCTCGCATCCGGGCACAATGCTCGGCTGTTCGTTGAGCCGTTCGTGGATTGCGTTGGCTGAGCAGTAACGTTCCAGGCACCCGATATTGCCGCAGTCGCAAGGCTTGCCGTTGACGTCAACGGAGATGTGTCCGATTTCGGTGGCCGTGCCGTGCGCACCGTAATAGATCGAACCATTGTCGATGATGCCGAGGCCGATGCCCTCGCCAAGCAGATAGTAGGCGAGCGATCCCTCGGACAGTTCCGGGTTGAACAGGAACTGCGCCAAGGCGCCTGCGCGTGCGTCCTGTTCAACGAATACGGGTACGTTGAACGCTTCGCTGAACTCCTTGATGAAGTTGACCTGCCGCCAACCCTGCATGGATGAGACGAGCGCGGTGCGACCTTCCTCCACCAGATACGGACCGGGAACGGCCATGCCGACGGCTACGATGCTCGAATCGTCCGCAATGAGCTGTCGTACGGTGGCCCGGATCTGTTCTACCGTTTCGGGAATATGCTCCTCGTCAACGGTGGGCAGGTCGGTGAGGGAAATACGATTGCATTTCAGGTCGAACACTGCGATCTGCACCAGGCTTCGTGCGAATTTCACGCCGACGACATGGTATTTCGCGCAATTGAGATTCAGCCGATGGAACGACGATTCTTATCGCCTTCCATGTCTCCGGTTTCTTCGATAACGTCTCGGAACAGTAGTTTTGCGGTAATTTTCGTAATGGCCGCGGGTGTGAGTTCGATGGCTTTGGCGATTTGCGCACGTGAGCTGATGCGTTGTGGTAGAGGTATTGCAGAATTCTGAACGATTGTTTTCTGAAATCGATGATTGCTGAGCGCTGTAACTACTCATGACACCTCCTTGCGCCAGTGCACGGACCCTTCGTTGAACTAGTTGATATATTAACGCCGTTAATTAGTTGATGCAAGTTCCGTCTTTCGGCGTGTCACGAGGACCGTCGATTCTCAATATGGGATTCGCTGTCTCATTATTTGACACACTCTTTTCGGAAAAAAATTAACTGCAAAACCGTTGTGATTGCTGAGTTTTCGTTGGATCGAGAAAGGGTGATGTCGCAAAATGAGCTTCCGTGAAATGTTTCGCTAACAAAGTGTGCCCTACCCTTATGGCACGTCGTTTTGGAGTACCAATTACGACAGCAGGAAGAGAAAGGATTCCATAGTGAATCACAAGAAGATTATGGCTGCGGCTGTTTCGATTGCCGCACTGGCCTCGCTCGCGGCATGCGGCGGCGTAAAGGATAGCGGTTCCGCATCGGGGGATGCGGATGTCATTACCGTCGGCACCACGGACAAGGTTACTAGCGTTGACCCTGCCGGCTCCTATGACAACGGTTCCTATGCCGTTCAAATCAACGTGTTCCCGTTCCTGTATGCGCAGGACTACAACACCTCTGAACTGTCTCCGGACATCGCTGCGGATGACGGTACCTGGAGTGACGACGGCACTGAGTTCACCGTTAAGATCAAGTCTGGCCTGAAGTTCGCCAATGGTCACGACCTGACTTCGTCCGATGTCAAGTTCTCCTTCGACCGTGTCAACACGATCAACGATGAGAATGGTCCGAGTTCGTTGCTGGCCAACATCGAATCCATCGATACGCCGGATGACACCACTGTGGTGTTCCATTCCAAAGTCAAGAACGATGTGACCCTCAAGCAGGTGCTTTCCAGCCCGGCCGGTCCGATTGTCGACGAAGAGGTCTTCTCCGCCGACAAGCTCACTGATGCTGACACCATCATCAAGGAGAAGGCTTTCGCCGGTCCGTACATTCTGACCTCCTACAAGGCCAATGAGGTTGCGGGCTACTCCAAGAACGACTCTTATCAGGGTCTGACCCCGGCCAAGAACAGCACTGTTCAGGTCAAGTACTTTGCCGATTCTTCCAACCTGAAGATGGCCGTGCAGCAGGGACAGGTCGACGTGGCCTACCGTTCTCTGACTCCGACCGACATCGATGATCTGTCCAAGGACTCCAAGGTCAAGGTCGTCAAGGGTCCGGGCGGTGAGGAACGCTTCCTGGTCTTCAACTTCAACATCCAGCCGTACGGCACCAAGTCCGACGAACCGAATGCCGACAAGGCCAAGGCTGTGCGTCAGGCCGTTGCTAACCTCATCGACCGCGAGGAGTTGGCGACCAAGGTCTATAAGGACACGTACACCCCGATGTACTCCTACATTCCGGACGGTTTAGTTGGTCACGAAGACACCTTCAAGACCGCGTATGGTGACGGCAACGGCAAGCCGAGTGCCGACAAGGCCAAGAAGGTTCTTGAGGACGCAGGCGTTTCCACTCCGGTTGAGCTCAAGCTGCAGTACAATCCGGACCACTATGGATCCTCTTCCGCCGACGAGTATGCGGCTCTCAAGGCTCAGCTCGAGGAGGGTGGTCTGTTCAAGGTCGACCTGCAGTCCACCGAATGGACCCAGTACAACAAAGACCGTGTTGTTACCGAGGACTCTGATGGATCCTACCCGGTCTACCAGCTCGGCTGTTCCCGGATTACTCCGACCCGGATAACTATCTGTCTCCGTTCTTCCGTGACGGCAACTTCGTGAACAACGCTTACTCCAACTCCGAAATCAACGATTTGATTATGGAGCAGGCTGGTGAAACCGACGAAAGCGCCCGTGAGGATCTGCTCAAGAAGATTCAGACCCTTGAAACCGAAGACCTGTCCACCATCCGCTGCTGCAGGGTGCGCAGGTTGCAGTTACCGGCGCCAACGTGAAGGGTGTTGTGCTCGACGCTTCCTTCCGTTTCCGTTTCGCATCTGTCACCAAGGCGTGATGTGTGCGGATGTGCGGCATGACCTGCCGCAGCCTGCATAGAAAACCACTGGGGATCCCCGGTCTATGGCCGGAGGTCCCCATTTCCCGAATTATCTGCCTGAAACGGCGCAGTGATTCGATATTGTTGTAAATCAAAGCCGTACAGGCTTCTTATCAAGGAGCATCGCGTGTCAGACACAGCAGCTCCGGCCGTCTCTCAGGAGGCGAAGCCGAAACAAGCCAAAAAGAATCATTTGTCAGGCGGATTTTTCCGTTTCGTCCTGACTCGATTCCTGCTCATTATTCCAACCGTTTTCATTCTCGTCACCGTCGTGTTTTTCGTGATGCGAGCTACAGGCGATCCTATTTCTGCGGCATTGGGTGGTCGTCTTACCCCTGACGAGTTGCAAAAGCGTGTTCATGCGGCCGGCTACGACCGTCCTCTTATTGTGCAATATATCGATTACCTTGGGGGTTTGCTCCATGGGGATCTCGGCACTACGTTGACTGATAATCAGCCGGTTATCAGCATTCTTGTTCATTACGGATCAGCGACTTTCGAGTTGGCGCTCCTATCGCTCATTGTTGCTTTGATCGTAGGTATCGGCTTAGGTCGTGTAGCTGCGTGCAGACGCGATCACGCTGCCGATGCAGGCATTCGAACCTTTGCCATTCTGTGCTACGCCACCCCCGTGTTCTTCTTGGGATTGGTCCTGAAACTCATTTTCGCCATCTGGCTGAATGTGTTGCCGGCATCCGGTCGATGCTCGTTGTCTTCGGAAATGCAGTTCACCCGGCTCGTCTCTCCGACAGGCTTCTACATTATCGATGCACTGCAGCTGGGTGATATGAGCGTGCTGGCCGACGTGTTGCGTCACGCCGTGCTTCCTGCGCTGGCGTTGGGATTGCTCACCGCAGGCGTGTTTATTCGTTTGTGCGCACCAATGTGATTTCCACCTACAATTCCGGCTATGTCGAGGCTGCGCGTTCGCGTGGCGTCGCCGAAAAACGTCTGCTCAGCAAGCACGCATGGAGGCCGGCGCTTATTCCAATCATCACCGTTATGGGCATGCAGATCGCATTGATGCTCGCCGGCGCGGTGCTTACCGAAACCACCTTCGAATGGAAGGGACTCGGATTCATGTTGTCCCAATATCTGAAAGCGCGTGACTTCGTAGCTGTGCAGGGCATTGTGATTCTGATCGCCATCATCGTGGCCGTCGTCAACTTCATCGTTGACGTTATCGCTGCGTTGGTGGATCCGAGAGTGAGGTACTGACATGACTGCATCAGCAAATAACGTCACCGTCCGGGTGACACTCGTCTGAACGATCTCAAAGTCAACAGGAAAGCTCCGTTCTGGGCCAAGATTCCGATCATCAAGGAGCTTCGCGTAGCGGTCGGCTGGCAGAAAGGCATGCTGATTACCGGCCTGTTGCTCACGGCGTTCTTCCTGCTCGTGGCCTTGTTCGCGCCCGTAATTGCACCGTACGGCTATGCGCAGCTCAAAGATGCCAATGGAGTTTCATTCCCGGCCCAGGCAGCACCCTCATCCGAGCATATTTGGGGTACCACCGCAGGTGGTTATGACGTGTTCAGCCGTGTGATTTGGGGCTCTCGTACCGCGGTCATTGCGATTGTGATCGCTGTGCTGCTTTCTATTTTCGCGGGTGTATTGCTCGGTTTGGTTTCCGGATATTTCGGTGGTTGGGTGGATCGTGTGCTTGTCATGATCGCCGACGCATCTACTCTTTCCCCTCGCTGCTGCTTGCGATTCTGATGGCCATTATGATTTCCGGCGGTCAGTCTGGTCTGTGGAGTGGCATTCTCGCTTCGGGTATCTCCATCACCGTGGTCTATATTCCGCAGTATTTCCGTACCATTCGATCCGAGGTCATTCGAATCAAGGAATCCGCTTACGTTGATTCCGCTCGCGTGGTGGGCGCGTCGACATGGCGCATCATGACCAAGCACCTTCTTAAGAACTCCACCAGACGTTACCGGTTATTCTGACGTTGAACTCGTCCGAAGCGATTCTGACTCTTGCGGGATTGGGCTTCCTCGGATTCGGCATCGAGCCTACCGCAGCCGCTGAATGGGGTTACGATCTGAATCGTTCCGTGTCGGATGTAACCGCGGGCATTTGGTGGACCGCAGTGTTCCCAGGTATCGCCATCGTATTGATTGTTCTGGGTATCACCTTGGTGGGCGAATCCCTCAATGACCTTGCCGACCCGCGTCTGCGTGCGCGCAAATCCGCTGGTGAGGTGGTTGGATCCATCGAAGATACTTCGGTTGATCCCAGTCAGAAGCCGGGCGTTCGTAACGAGGTGATAGCCGAGCTCGCGGCCGCCAAGAATCCAATGGGAGCCAGCGATCAGCCAGTGACCGTTACGGATCGCGACCCGTCATTTACCGCCTCCGAATGGGGCTCCAAGGAAGAAGAGTGACGCAATGAGTGACGAACAAACCAATCTTGCGCAAGTCAAGGATCTGAGCGTTTCCTTCATGACCGACGCAGGATCCATCAAAGCCATCGACAAGATTAGCTTCACCATCCCACGCAAAACCGTGGTGGGTGTGGTTGGCGAATCAGGTTCCGGAAAATCCGTGACCGCACGTTCGATTATCAAGCTGTTGCCGGAGACGGCAACCACTTCCGGCGCGATTTATCTGTCGAACCGTGAAGGCAATGAGCAGCTTGACGTACTGTCTCTTTCCGGAGAAGATCTGCGCCGTATGCGCGGATCAGAAGCGGCCATGGTGTTCCAGGAACCTAATTCGGTACTTAATCCGGTGTACACCATCGGATGGCAAATCGAAGAGGGACTTCGCGCGCACGGCATGAAAGACAAGAAGGAGCTTCGTGCCAAGTCCGTGGATATCCTCAAAAAAGTAGGCATTCCTGATGCCGAAACTCGAATTGACTACTATCCGCATCAGTTCTCGGGCGGCCAAAAACAACGTATCGTCATCGCCATGCTTGGTGCTCAATCCAGGTCTGATTCTGGCTGACGAACCGACTACCGCGCTCGACGTGACCGTGCAGGCGGAAATTCTTGACTTGTTGCGTCTTGCCCGCGACGAATTCGGCGCCTCCGTGCTGATTATCACTCATAATATGGGTGTGATCGCCGATATCGCCGATGAAGTGGTGGTCATGTATCGAGGTCATGTGGTCGAGCAGGGAAGCGTCGAACAGATCTTCTACTCGCCGAAAGACGATTACACCAAGCGGTTGCTCGCGGCCGTGCCGCGTATCGGGCAGAAACTGGTCGTTCGTGATGAGCAGGGCAAGGTGATTGAACGCAGCAAGGATTGGCATGACCAACCCATTGCCGTCGAGGCCAAGGGACTGACTATCACCTATCCTGGGCATTTGACGCAGCCTGATTTCAAGGCGGTCAATGGTAATTTGATTTACAGCTACGTACGTCTGAGCATTCGATCGATGTACAGCTACGTACGTCTGAGCAT
>ENA-OQAS01000189-OQAS01000189.1-human-gut-metagenome-genome-assembly--contig:-NODE-189-length-32703-cov-6.140502_pt1 | contig 32703 bp, 48 predicted proteins | sample MGYA00242733_ERZ504523 | MGnify/ENA primary metagenome ERZ504523 (study PRJEB26092, sample SAMD00036239) | human gut metagenome | host: Homo sapiens | study: EMG produced TPA metagenomics assembly of...
CCAACCCCCTGTGCGGCCGGGTCACGACCGACTGGCGGCCATGGGCGGCAGCGCGGTGCTCACCGAGGTGCCGGAGATGTTCGGAGCCGAGCAGCTGCTGATGAACCGCTGTACCAGCCAAGAAGTATTTGACCGAGCGGTGCGACTGATCAACAACTACAAAAATTACTTTTTGGATCACCACCAGCCAGTGAGTGAAAACCCCTCTCCCGGCAATAAGGCCGGCGGCATTACCACCCTGGAGGAGAAGTCCCTGGGCTGCGTGCAAAAGGGCGGCACCGCCCCCATTACCGCCGTACTGGACTACGGCGATCGAGTAACAGAACCGGGGCTGAGCCTGCTGGGCGGCCCGGGCAATGATATGGTGGCGGTCACCAACCTGTGCGCCGCCGGGTGCCACCTGATCCTGTTTACCACCGGGCGGGGCACGCCGCTGGGCGCGCCGGTGCCCACCATCAAAATTGCCACCAACACCGCCCTGGCAAAGAAAAAGCCCGGCTGGATCGATCTGGATGCCCAAACGGCCACCACGGACGATCTCTTCAATCTGATTCTGCGCACCGCAAATGGGCAGGAAACCCAAAACGAACGCCACGGCTACCGGGAGATCGCCATTTTCAAAGACGGCGTGACCCTGTAAAAAGCGCAAAAAAGACGGAACCACTCTACACGGTCCCGTCTTTTGTTTTGCTTTATGGGCTTACTCCCCCGCTCGGTAGAGAGCAGCACCCGATCGTTGTCAAACTCTTCACCGGAGGTAACCTTAAACTTATCCAGCAGATCCTTGGTGGTCAGTTTCTTCTTCTCCTCACCGCTTACATCATAGATGATCTTGCCCTCGTTCATCATAATCAACCGGTTGCCGATGGCAATGGCGTCCTTCATATTATGGGTGATCATAATGGTGGTCAGGTGATCCCGGGCCACGATCTTCTCCGTCAGATCCAGCACCTTCTTGGCGGTCTTAGGGTCCAGCGCTGCCGTGTGCTCATCCAGCAGCAGTACCTTCGGCTTCTTCAAAGTGGCCATCAACAGGGTCACCGCCTGGCGCTGACCACCGCTGAGCAGGCCCACCTTGGAGGTCAGGCGGGTATCCAGCCCCAAATCCAGCTCCTTGAGCATCTCTGCATACTGAGTCTTTTCTTTTTTACTAACGCCGGAACGCAGGGTTCGCCCCTTGCCACGGCGAGCGGCGATGGCCAAATTCTCGGCGATCTGCATATCCGCAGCAGTGCCGGTCATGGGGTCCTGGAACACACGGCCGATGAACTTGGCGCGCTTGTATTCCGGCAGCTTGGTCACATCCTTGTCGTCGATCACAATGGAACCGCAGTCCACCGGGTACACACCGGCGATCATATTCAGCATGGTGGATTTGCCGGCGCCGTTGCCGCCGATCACCGTTACAAAATCGCCCTCGTTCAGGGTCAGATCAATGCCGCAAAGGGCCTTTTTCTCATTGATGGTGCCGGGGTTAAATGTCTTTTGTACACCTGTGATTTTAAGCATTGTCCTTGCCCCCCTTATTCGTCTTTACATGCTTGGCGCCCAACTGCCCTTTCCAGTACGGCACGCCCAGGAACAGCGCCACCACCAAAGCGGAGAACAGCTTCAGATCGTTGGCGTTCAGGCCCATTTGCAGCACCAACTGAATGACAATATAGTAGATCACGCCACCCAGCACCGCTGCCAGCAGGCGCAGAGCAAAGTTCTTGAACAGCTTGCCAAAGATCACATCGCCGATGATCACCGCCGCCAGGCCGATAACGATAGCGCCGCGGCCCATATTGATGTCCGCAAAGCCCTGATACTGGGCCAGCAGACCGCCGGACATTGCCACAATGCCGTTGGAGAGCACCAGTCCCAGCACCTTGTTGAACCGGTGTTGATGCCGTTGGCGCGGGCCATGGCCTCATTGCACCCGGTGGCGCGCACGCCGGCGCCAACTCCGTGCCGAAGAACCAATACAGCAACCCAATGATCACCAGTGCAAAAGCACCGCCGACGAGAATGGATTTGGGAATATACCGCAGGGATACCAAGATCCCGTATTCATCAATATTCAGCGCCACATTGGCTCGACCGCTCATAATCCGCAGATTTACGGAATACAGCGCCAGCTGAGTCAAAATACCTGCCAAGATCGCCGGTATGCCAAACTTGGTATGCAAAATACCGGTAACCAGTCCGGCAATACACCCGGCCAAGAACGCCAGCAGCATGGCCAACCAAATGTTCATCCTGCAATGGTACACACCACCAGCACGGCGCCGCCGGTGCCAAAGCTGCCGTCCACCGTCAAGTCGGCCAAATCAAGAACCTTAAAGGTCAAATACACGCCCACTGCCATGATACCCCAGATGATACCCTGGGCACAAGCACCGGGCAAAGAAGCTAAAAATCCGCTCATTGCACGATCTCCTTCAATTTAAAGTGCTAAATTCGCAAAGCGTAATCCTATCTTACCAAATCCGCCGTAAAAAATCAAGTAGAGGACGCCAATATAAAGGACGCCAATCTCTCCACCACCGAACCGCACGCCTAATCAACCCCACAAAAAACCGGGCAGCATTTCTGCTGCCCGGCATCGTGGCAATGTTTAACTTTCGATCGCCTTGTAGCCGTCTACCACCTTCAGGCCCAGTGCCTTGCAGCGGGCGGCGTCATATTCCTTGGTCAACTTGTTTTCCGGCACAAACTCAATGTCCATGGTTGCCGGATCTTTGCCGTTAACCAGAATGTCATAAGCCATTTCGCCGGCCTTGTAGCCGATGTCGTAATAGCTGATGGACAGAGTGGCTACACCGCAACCGGAGCAAATGCCCTCCTCACCGGCAATAATGGGTACGCCGGCAGGCTGTGCAATGTTGTCAATGGTCTTGGCGCTGGAGGCCATGGTGTTGTCTGTGGGAACATACAGCACATCGCTGTTCTGGCAAGCCAGCTTGGTCACAGAAGCGATCTCGTTAGAGTCCGCAGCGGTGTATTCCTTCACTTCCAGGCCCATTTCCTTCAGCTTTGCGCCCACAACGGTGGCCTGGTACTTGGAGTTCTTCTCCGCAGAGCAGTACAGAATGCCCACTTTCTTGGCATCCGGCACCCACTCTTTAACCATGGCGGCCTGCTTATCCAGCGGTGCCAGGTCGGCGGTACCGGTCACATTGATCCCGGTCTGGTGGCAGTCTCGTCCTTCAGACCACGAGCCACACCGTAGCTGGTAACGGAGGTGCCCACAATCGGAATGGTGTTGGTTGCCGTGCGGGCAGCCACCAGTGCGTCCGTAGCGTTGGCCATGATCAGGTCCACATTCTGAGACACATACTGGTTAACAATGGTGGAGCACAGAGTGGAATCGCCGCAGGCGTTCTGCTCTTTGAAAGTCACCTTGTCGCCCAGCTTGTCCGTCAGCGCCTTCTTAAAGCCCTCGGTAGCCTTGTCCAGTGCCGGGTGCTGCATGGCCTGGCAGATACCTACGGTATAAGTGCCCTTGCACTGCCGCCGGAACAACCGGCAAATACAGAAGCCACCAGCAGCCCGGACAGCGCCACGGCAGCGATCTTCTTCACAACCTTATTCATTGTAATAACCCCTTTTCTCGGTAAATTTATGATGACTTTAGTTTAGCACATAAAAGCGTTAAAGTCAACACCTTTTTTCTTGCATAAATGCCTGCCCGGGTGTATAGTGAAGTTATCCTAACGAAAAGGGGATATTCCTATGCAACTGAACCGTACCGGGATCTGCCCTGGGAGCAGCTGATGCCCACCGCCCGGCGGAAGCTGCTGTGCAGCGACAAAAACTATATGTTCGTCTTAATGGAGTGCAAGGCCGGCACTGCCCAGCCGCCCCACAGCCATCCCCACACCCAGGTGGATTACCTACTGGAGGGCGAGATTGATATGCAGGTGGGTGACGAAGTGCGCCGTATGCACGCCGGCGACATTGTGCAGGTGCCCGGCAATGTGCCCCACGCTTTTGCCGGGTCTACCGGGATACCCGCTGGCTGGAATTCTTCACCCCCGCCCGAGCGGACATTTTGCCCCGGGAAGAACAGAAAGGAAAAGAATAATTCAAACCCTTTGGCGCCCCTTGTTGCAAGGGGCGCGCTTTTTTGTTTTGCTTGCCGTAGGGCGGGGGCTTGCTACCGAGTGAATACACGCAGTGCAAGAGAGGTGGCAACACCGCAAGTGTTGCCGGAGGGATTGGCAATTCAAAGCCCCTGCCCTACAAAACTCTACGTTTCCCTTTTCCCTGCCTGCCGAATATAAAGCACCCCGCAAAATACGGCGCAAACGGCTGCGGCAATGGGCACGGCCCACCAAACAGCCCCGGTGCCCAGGGGTGCCGCCAGGCACGCACCCACGCACAGGCACAACGGCAGCGCACCGGCAGTAACCAGCGCCGATTTGGCTCGGTTTACCGACTGGAAATAGGCACTCACTGTCAATACCGGCGGCAAGAATAAAAGAGCCGGTGCCAATCGCCGCAAGCAGTGGGTGCCAAATTGCACGATCGCCGGATCGCGGGTAAAAATACCCAGCAACGCTCCGCTCAAAGCATAACACACTGCCACAGCAACCACCGCATACACCAGCCCCAGCTGCACCGTGCGCACCACCGTTTGGCGAACCCGGCTATGCAGTCCAGCGCCGTAGCTGCTGCCGATGATAGGCGCTGCTGCCAAGCAAAGGGCGGAGAACGGCGCCAAGCAAATTCCGCCAACCGACTCACATAGCCAAAGGCCGCCACGCCCACCGTACCTGCCCGAGGCGCTAATAAACCGTTCATCACCACCAGCACAACAGACAGACTGCCCATTTGCACCAAGGTGGGCAGCCCCAGAGTCAAGATCCGCCCCACGGTGGCGCGATCCGCCTGCACGCCACGGAATTGCTGGCAGGAAAACCGGGTAAAAAACAATACACTCATACAAAAGCTCGCCGCCTGGGCGATCACCGTGGCCCAGGCCGCACCGGCAATGCCAGATGCAGCCGATAGATCAGCAACCAATCCAGCAGCAAGTTCACCCCGGTAGGCAGCAGCCAGATCCAAAGGCTGTAATCCATACGCCCCTCCGCCCGTATAATAGACGAAAACCCGGTGGAGAACACATTGCCCGCCGCCAAAATGGTAAAATAGGTGCGGGCATAAGGCAAAATCTCTGCCGTGGCACCAAACAGCTGCAGCAGCGGCGTGCGAAACAACAAGCAAATGCAGGTAATCCCCAGCGCTGTGATGTAAAAGAACGCCATGGCGCTTTTTGTGACCCGGCCCGCCGCCCGGTAGTCCTTTTGCCCCAAACAGGGCGACACCAGCGCCCCGGCACCGGCGCCAACCATTTGGGCAATAGCACCCTGCAAAACCGTCAGTGGAAAGACCACGCTGATACCCGCAGCCGCCAGGTCGCCTACCCCGTGGCTGACAAACAACGTGTCCGCCACATTATAAAAGGCACTAAAGAGCAGCGAAGCCAGAGTGTACGGTAGGTGCCGCAACAGACGGCCGGTCACCGGCGCAGTGATCAGCGCCTGCGCCTTGTCCTGCGCCTTTTGGCGCCCGCCCTTACCCACGGCGCAAAGTGGCAAAGGCCGCCTTGTAAGCCACAGAAGCACCACCTATATCCACCATCCAGCCCTGGCTCAAGGGCGTAAAACGATAGTATTTTTCCACTTCCTGGATCAACGCCAGCAACCCCTGGGCAAAGGCGTAGCGCAGCCGGGTCTCTCGGTTGACTTGCACCGGTACCCGGCAAAGGGCGTTGTGGGCTGCCAAGGACAAAGTCTTTTTGTCCAGCGGCGCGGTAAAGGACTCCAGCGGCAAAAAGTCCAGCACCGGGTCGCCCCACAGGCTGCGCTCCGGGTCGATCCAGGCAAACCGGGTTTGTCCGTCCACCGTATGGCACAGGATATTGCTGCTCCACAGATCAAAATTCACCATCACGCAAGGTGCCGTCGCCAGCACCGCCCGATACTGCCGGGCATACGCCAGCAGGCGCTGCCCTCGGCGGCTGGTCTTGCCCATACGCCGGGCATCTGCCAGCAGGTTCTCGATCATAGAAATGTAAGCGTCCGCCCAGTTCTCATACAGCCCATTTTGCACATAACCGTAGCCGGTGCCGGACACATTATGGATCTGCGCCACCATCTCCGCCGTGCGCCGGTGTTTCTCCGCATTTGACAACGGGCATTTGTCCCGGTGCACGCCGGGCAGTCGCTCCATCACCACCCAGGGCGCGCCGCATAGGTTGCCCGCCGGATCGCTATACAGAATATCCGGCACAGTAATCTCCGTGTGCTGCCGGATCTGATCGTACCAGTACAGCTCGGTGGCCAGCATATCCCGCTCATAGGTCATCACCGGCACCTGGGGTCGGGGCGCAATCTTCATCACCACCGGCGGGTTTGTCTCCGCTGCAAAAACGGCGTTGAACATACCGTCCCCCAGCAGCCGAAATTGCACCCCCGCACTGTCTATGCCGGCTTGCTCCAGCATATCCCGCAGCACTGCATCGGTAGGCAGGGTCTTGGTCTTACTTTTCATACTTCGGTCACTCCTTTCCAACGCTATCATAGCATACCCCCCCAATTTGTCTACCAAAAAGCCGAGAAAATACAACAAATCCCCATCGACTTGCGCCGCCCCGGTTGACGGACAGCTCCGGGCGGCTATACTGCACTTAGGGGGAATTCAAATGGATAGTGCATCTTTAATGAGTATTCGGGTGATCCCGAAAAGCGTCAAGGAAGAAACCGGACACCACGCGCTGGAGCGACTGCACCATACCCCATACCGGGACGAGGTGCGCCTGTTCTCCTGCCTGCAACGGGTGATCTGAAAAAGCTGATCTACGAACTGGGGCAGATCGGCATACAAAATATTACCGTAGGCCAAATGTCGGAGAATGACTTGCAGCAGCAAAAATATATGGCTGTCAGCTTTATCACCCTGGCCACCCGCTACGCCATTCAAGGGGGTCTGGGCGAAAGCAACGCCTATGCGTATTCGGACGATTTTATTCGCCGCATTGACGCGGCCAGCGCCAAGCGCACCGTGCACGCCGCCATTGTGGACGGCGCCATTGAACTGACCAATATGGTCAGCCGGGCGCAAAAGGACCTGACCTATTCACCCCATGTGCGCCGCTGCATTGCCTATATTAACAAAACCCGGACCGCAAGCTGACAGTGGCTGCCGTGGCCGCCCACTGCGGCCTGTCGCCGGACTATCTCTCCCATCTGTTCAAATGCGAATTGGGCGTAAACCTGAGCACCTATATGACCGCCCAAAAGCTGGAGCTGGCCAAAACCCTGCTGTGGGAGGGCTGCGCCGCCGAGCAGGTGTGTTACAGCCTGGGTTTCTCCTCCCAATCCCATTTTATCGCCCTGTTTAAGCGCCGATTCGGGATGACCCCACGGGAATACACCGCCCTGCTGGGCACGGAAAAGTGAATGTATAATAACATCGCCCCTTGAAAATCAAGGGGCAGTTTTTCTATCTTCGCACACCAAAAAAGCGGCTTTGGCGGATCGTATCCGCCCGCTTAATCCCGCTATCGCCCTATACAAAATCATTTCCGTTCCGCTTCCTCCTGAAAGCCCACACATCCCACGCCACCGCACTTCACCCTTGATTCTTCCGCAAAAGGTGGTATAATCGTTGTGCACATTTTTTGTATGCGGAGAGGGAATTATGAAATATAACAGAAGCGCAACTTTGCGCTTTGCGTTCAAGCAATCACTGCCGGTGCTGTTCGGCTACCTGTTTTTAGGCGCAGCGTTCGGTATTATGCTGTTTAAGGCCGGCTACAATTGGGTGTGGGCAGCGCTGATCTCGCTGCTGGTGTATGCCGGGTCCGGCCAGTTTCTGCTGGTGTCGCTGATCTCCTCCGGCGCCGGGCTGGCCACCACCGCACTGATGACGCTGTTTATCAACACCCGCCACATGTTCTATGGCCTGTCCTATATTGAAAAGTTCAAGGCCGGCGGCTGGCGCTATCCTTTTATGATCTTTACTTTAACGGACGAAACCTACTCGGTGAACGCCTCCATCCTGTCTGTGCCGGATGGGGTAGACGAGCCTCGTGCTCGCTTCCTCATCGGCGAGTTTGACCATGTGTACTGGATCATCGGCTCCGTGCTGGGCTCGCTGCTCAGCGCTGCCCTGCCCATGGACTTTACCGGCATTGATTTCTCTATGACCGCCCTGTTTGTGGTGATTTTTATTGACCTGATCCGCAACCAAAAGGGTCGCGCCGGGCTGATCGGCGCTCTGGGGCTGTGCGCCGGCATTCTGTGCCTGCTGATCTTCGGGGCAGACAAATTTCTGCTTCCCTCCCTGGTGCTGACCGTGGCGGTGCTGTCCGCCGGGCGCCCCTTCTTTGATCCGGAACGGAGGGCTGCCAAATGACAACAACCCACTTACTGATTATGGTGCTGGTGGCTGGCGCCTGTACCTTTGCCACCCGCCTGTTTCCCTTTGCTCTGTTTGGGGGCAAAAGCAGGTGCCCAAGTTCGTGCAGTACCTGGGCAATGTGCTGCCGGTAGCGATCCTGGGCATTCTCATCGTCTATTGTCTTAAGGATTTTGAGCAGGGCAATGTGAACTACATTGTGCCCCAGCTGATCGCCGTAGCGCTCACCGCCGGGGTGCATCTTTGGCGCAAAAATACCCTCCTGAGCATCGCCGTGGGCACCATCGGCTATATGCTCCTGATCCACTTGTGTTTGTGTGACAAAAACAAAAATACAAAATGACCGCACCGGGAATGGTGCGGTCATTCTTTTTCGCTCTCAGTGATATTCACACCGCAGCGGGGACAAAGCGATAGCCACGACCCCAAACTGTATGGATCAGATCCAAATTAGAATCCAGCTCCTTGAATTTGTCTCGGATCCGGTTCACATGAACGGTGACGGTAGAGGTCTCGCCCAAGCTGTTGTACTGCCAAATCCGATCAAACAGCTGTTCCTTGCTAAAGACTTCATCCGGGTGGCCGGCCAAAAAATACAGCAGTTCAAACTCCTTATTGGTCAACGCCACCTCCTGCTCCCGAAACCAAGCACGGCGGGTGGCAGGATCCAAACGCAGGGCACCGCTTTCCAGCACTGCGTCTTTGGTCGGCGGGTGCGCAGTGCCGTCGCCGGTGAGCCGTTCATACCGGCTGATATGCGCCAGCACCCGGGCCACCAACTCGCCGGGGGAAAAGGGCTTAACCACATAGTCGTCCGCACCAACGCCCAGGCCCTTGATCTTGTCCAAATCCTCTTTCTTGGCACTGACTAAGATAATAGGTACATTCTGCTCCCGGCGAATGGAGCGGCAAACCTCCAGTCCATCCATTCCCGGTAACATAATATCCAGCAAAATCAGGTCAAACCGACCATCCAACGCCGTACGCAGTCCGGAGGAGCCGTCCGCTGCCACCGATGCCTGTAAGCCTGCCGCCTCCAGATAATCCCGCTCCAGCCCGGCAATGCGTGGGTCGTCCTCAATAATCAATATCTGCTTCATCTGCAACATGCTCCCTTTTGGGTAACGAAATAAAAATCGACAGCCCCGCGTCCGTATGACTGCGGGCCCAAATGGAGCCGCCGTTCTGCTCTACAATTTGCTTGCACACCGCCAGCCCCAGACCGCTGCCCTGGCTCACCTGGCTGCGGGCCGGATCCGTGCGGTACATGGCGTCAAAAATCTTGCGCAGCTGGTCCTTATCCACGCCGATGCCGTTGTCTGCAAATTCCAGGATCACCACCCGATCATAGGCGGTGGCCGTCAATGCCAACCGACCGGGCACACCCGGGCGAGCGTACTTAACCGCATTGCCCAGAATGTTCAAAAACACCCGGCGAAAAGCGTCCGTGTCGATCTCAATCTGCGTATCTGCCGGGCAGTGATTTTCCAGCGCAAAGGTACAGCCGCGGTTCTCCATAAAAGCCGTCAGCTCCGGCGCAGCATCATCCAGCACCGCTTGTAGCTGCACAATGGAGCGATCGTTGCCTGTGCTGCCCAGCTCCAGCTTGGACAGCGCCAGCAGATCATCGAGAATTTTCTCTGTCTGCACAGCGGAGTCGTAAATGGTCTGCAAATACCGCTGCTGCTTCTCCGGCGTGTTGGCAATGCCGTCCCGCAGCCCCTCGGCGTAGCCCTTAATGCTGGTGAGCGGTGTGCGCAGATCATGGGCAAAGCCGGCGGTCATCTCCCGCCGCAGTTGCTCGCTTTTCTCGCGGCTCTCAATGGTCTCTTTCAACCGCAGACGCATGGCGTTAAAGCTCTCCACCGTTTGGCCCAACTCATTGGTAGAGTCATAGTCGATCTGATAATCCAGATTGCCACCGGCAATGGCGTCCGCTCCCCGGGCAATCTTCTGAATGGGGCGCACAATGGTGCGGCTGGTAAAGAAAGAGAACGCCGCCACCGCAGCGGCAAAAATCAGCACAATGGCCAGCACCACCAACCCGGCACGCCCCATCAACAGACGCGACAGCGTGCCCCGCGCCGCCGGCTCCGTTTGATCCGCCACCGTATAGCCGGTGCCGGTGAGCACCAGGCGGCAGCGCTGACCCCCGGCCTGCACATGACTGACGATCACCAGCCCGTCCTGACCGAAGTGGTACACATTTTTTCCGAATCAAAGGCCACGATCTGCCGGGCACGCCCCAGCACATCCTTGCACCCGGCGCTTCGATAAAACACCTCGTCACCCCGTCGAATTTCCAGCGCCACGCCCCGCTTCTCCAGCGGTGCGGCGTAGGCGGTAATATCCGCCAGCTTTTCTGCGTCCGTATCTTTGGTGCGCAGCAACACATCGGACAGGTTGCTCACCGTCTGATTCCAGCCGATCTGGTTGACCAGGCTGTACCTGTCCGCCGTCTCCGCCTCCAACTGAAAGGTGTGGGAGGTGCTGTGCAGCAGCCCCAGGCACACCAGCGCCACCAGCACCAGCGGTATGGCGATGGCCAGCACGGTGGTGAGCACAATGCGGGTGTTGATCTTTAAGTTCTTGGAAGAACGCTTTGGCTTTTTGCCGGACATATCAATAGCTCTCCCGGGGAATCCGTCCGTGCTTTACATCCTTGCTGTGACGAATAATCTCCAAAATGGAGCCCAGATGAATCCGGGCAAAATTGTACGCCTCGGTTTGTATATCCATATCATCATGAGTCACCCAGTAACGAATAACCCCTTTCATACCGGTAATAATATATTCAATGCTCAGGTCACTGATCCCCTCAATGTCCCCTTTGATCAGTCCAACGCCGTGCGAATGGTTTTCTCGATCTTTTCAGAGAACACCACGGTGCCCGGATCCGTCAACAGCAACCGATACAAATCCCGATCCTCGTCGATCACCCGTTGAATACTGATCAGCAGCGCGGCGGTGCAATCAATAGTAAAGTCCAGATCCTTGATCTTTATCAGATCTTTGCTCACCCGCCAATACACTTTGCGCATCAGCTCATTGCTGATTTTGTTAAGCAGATCAAACTTGTCCTCATAATGCAAATAAAATGTATTCCGGCTGATCAGCGCCCGGTCGGTAATATCCTTGACTGTAACGGAATCAAATCCGTTTTCGTCAATCAATTCAAAAAAGGCATCCCGAATGGACTTTTGGTGCGCCGAATACGCAGATCTGTTTTTTCCTCCGGATTATTCCCGGAATTCCGCTTGGACATACGATACCCCTTTTCACGTGCCCGCAAAACGAGCGTGTTTGTTATAATACAGTGCTAAATAACTAACACCTGTACTTATAACAGTACACGAAAACGGAATCAATGTCAATAAATCACCCCTTTTTTCCCGTTTTTGACATTTTTTTTGCAGAAAAAAGCACCTGCCTTTGTTAACAGACAGGTGCGATATGACAACCTTTTTGCCTCCCTTGTAAAGGGAGGTGGATGCGAGCTTGCGAGCAGACGGAGGGATTTTCCATCGCCTCTGGCGCAATCCCCCCTGCGGCTATGCCGCTTCCGCCTAACGGGCGCCGTCCCCTCTGTCGCTACGCGACATCTCCCCGCACTGCGGGGAGTCACCCTTTGCAAGGGGGGCATAGAATTTGCAACCTTTTCTTTTGTACAAGGATGACTCCTCGTAGGCGTGGCAACCTGCCGCCCGCAATTTCTCATTCCGCCAGCAAATCATTCTCCCGCAGCAGCGCGCAAAATGCGCCACATCCGCGGCAGCACGCTGCCGTTCCACTTCATACTCATTCATCAGCGCCTCAACTACCTGCGCTTCGGTGGTAGGCTGCAAAAAGCAGTTCCAAAGAAAAGCCCCGGTATCGTTCAGGGTAATCATACCGTTAAAATCCGATGCGGCGGCGCCCACAGGCACTACTATGTTGCTGCCGGCGATCTTGCGCATGGCAAAGCCCGGTTTGATCTGCATAAAAAGTCACCTCAAAGTCATTCTTTTACCTATACTATACTGTATTGGAGCAAAACTTTCAACAACTTGCTTAAAACATTCTTACAAATAGCGACATTTTTTTATAGTTTTAGTCTTGAAGCGTAGCAAAAAAATGGTTATAATAACCTTGGTAATTTTGATAAATTATTAAGTATTGTTGGAAGGAGTAAATCATCATGACTTATTCAAATGAAGTTGAGCAGATGTGTACCGTTAAAAAGGGTCCGCATCACGGTCCGGCTCCCATCCCTGAAGAAGGTAAGTGGGTCAAGAGCTACCAGATCAGCGACATTTCCGGTTTCTCTCACGGTATCGGCTGGTGCGCACCCCAGCAGGGCGCCTGCAAGCTGAGCCTGAATGTGAAGAACGGTATCGTAGAGGAGGCCCTGGTGGAGACTGTGGGCTGCTCCGGTATGACCCATTCCGCCGCCATGGCCGCAGAGATCCTGCCCGGCAAGACCTTGCTGGAGTGCCTGAACACCGACCTGGTGTGCGACGCCATCAATGTGGCTATGCGCGAGATCTTCAAGCAGCTGGCTTACGGTCGTTCTCAGTCAGCATTCTCTGAGGACGGTCTGGTTGTCGGCGCTGCTCTGGAGGACCTGGGCAAGGGCCTGCGCAGCCAGGTGGGCACCATGTTCTCCACCAAGCTGAAGGGTGTGCGCTACATGGAGATGGCTGAGGGTTATGTGACCCGTATGGCTCTGGACGAAGAGGGCGAGGTCATCGGCTATGAGTTCGTAAAGCTGGGCAAAATGCTGGAGGATATTCGTCACGGCAAGAGCCCCAACGAGGCTTACGAGGCAAACATTGGCAACTACGGTCGCTTTGCTAACGCTGCAAAGTACATTGACCCCAGAGAAGAATAAGAGAAGGAGGACAATACCATGGCAAATGATGTAAAGTTTGAAGGCAAGGAAAGAAGACTTGCCAAGATCGAAAAGTGCCTTGCCGAGTACGGTCTCTCCAGCCTGGAGGAGGCAAGAGATCTTTGCCTGTCCAAGGGCATTGATGTAGACGGTATCGTAAAGGGCGTGCAGCCATCGCTTTTGATAACGCCAGCTGGGCATACACCCTGGGTGTGGCCGTTGCACTGAAAAAAGGTGTGGCCACCGCTTCCGAGGCTGCCGCAGCCATCGGTATCGGCCTGCAGGCATTCTGCATTCCCGGTTCCGTTGCCGAGCAGCGTAATGTAGGTCTGGGCCACGGTAACCTGGGCGCCCGCCTGCTGCACGAGGATACCAAGTGCTTCGCTTTCCTGGCCGGCCACGAGAGCTTTGCTGCCGCTGAGGGCGCAATCGGCATTGCCCGTACCGCCAACAAGGTTCGCAAAGAGCCCCTGAAGGTCATTCTGAACGGCCTGGGCAAGGACGCTGCTTATATCATCTCCCGCGTTAACGGCTTCACCTATGTAAAGACCGATTATGATTTTTACACCGGCGAGCTGAAGATTGAGGAAGAAAAGGCATTCTCCGACGGCGAGCGCGCTGCCGTAAAGTGCTACGGCGCCAACGATGTGCTTGAGGGCGTTGCCATTATGAAGCACGAGGGCGTAGATGTTTCCATCACCGGTAACTCTACCAACCCCACCCGCTTCCAGCACCTGGTTGCTGGCACTTACAAGAAGTGGTGCCTGGAGAACGGCAAAAAGTACTTCTCCGTGGCTTCCGGCGGCGGCACCGGCCGTACCCTGCACCCGGACAATATGGCTGCCGGTCCCGCTTCCTACGGTCTGACTGACTCTATGGGTCGTATGCACGGCGACGCACAGTTCGCCGGCTCCTCCTCCGTTCCCGCTCACGTTGAGATGATGGGCCTGATCGGTATGGGTAACAACCCCATGGTCGGCGCTACCGTGGCTTGCGCAGTGGCTGTGGAAGAAGCCACCAAATAAGCCAAAAAGGCATAAAATCACCCCCGCACGCCCGGCGTGTGGGGGTTTCTTTTGCGTTATATTATGAGGGCGCTCCCTCAGTTGACCGTAGGGCGGGGGCTTGCTCCCGCCGCGTACTCCACAAATTTTATCCTTTATGCACGGTAAACTTATGCCCACAATCCTGGCAAATGCCTACGGTTGCATTCTTAAACTTGGTGCTGCTCTTGGTCAGCGTCTTGGGCATAAAAAAGCCAAAAATCATCAAACAGCAGAAAAGGCGCAGCATTTTATACAGCATATTGGGAATGATCCCCCGCTTTTTGGTCTTTGTTTTGCCATTCGTCTGCTCGTTGGTCACCAGCACATTGGTGCTGCCGCAATTTGGACAAACCATATTCTTCTCTCCTTTCTCTTATTTTTTCTGAACCAGGTGAATGTGGGTCGACTCCGTGACCTTAATAAAATAGCCCTTCGGAACGGTCACGGACTTGGTCTCCTGCACATCCAGCAAATAAGCTTTACCGTTCGCCCATTCTTCCCATTCGCCCTGCTTAACCTTTTTATTTTGGTACACGGTCATCTGGGTAGGGTGCGCATCCACATTGGTCACCTGATATGTACCTGCGGGCACAAAATATCCGATGATATGATCCTCAAATTCCGTATCTTTATTCAGCACCAGATCCTTACCGTATGTACCGTGTTTTCCGGCAGTGATCTCAAAATCCAGCGTATTCCCTGTGGGCTTGACTGTAGTAGCTTCTGTTATCGCAGGCGCTGTGATGGTAGGTTCTGGCGTGGTTGACGCGCCTTTTCCGCCGGACAAACCGGTGCATAAAGCAAACACCGCAAACGCCGCAATACAAACGATCAGCTGTATTTTTATGGGACCGCCTTTCTTCTTCGCTACGATCACCCACACTAAAAAAGCCACAAAGACCCAAAAGAAAAGCACGGCTAACCCTTTCATTTTTATTCCTCCTATCCTGCATTTTTCTTTCGTATATTCAATTATAGATAATATTTATCTAAAAGTCAATAGACAAATATTATCTAGGCTATACTGTGGTTGGGTGATGATGTGAAAACACGCATAAAAGACCTGCGCACCGACCACGATCTGACGCAAGAGCAGGTGGCTGCGGCCTTGGACATTACGCAGCGCAAATACAGTTATTTGGAACGAGAAGTACAGCCCCTAACCGACGAGCTGATCTGTCGGCTGGCCGCCTTTTATCAGGTAAGCGCCGACTACATTCTCTACCTCACGGACAAAAAATAAAGCAGGACCGTAAGAATGGTCCTGCTTTCTATTTATATACAGCATGGTGACATCTGCCTGCAATCCCTCCATCGCCTAACCGGTGCCCGTCCCCTCTGTCGCTGCGCCACTGAGGATTTTGCGGGCGGATAATATCCCGCCCCTACCCGTAGCGGGGGCTTGCTCCCGCCGCAAACATCACGCCTCGGCAGCCACCTTGGCGGCGCGGGCAATGTGGGTGCGAATTACGGTGCAGGTCTCTTCAAACGCCTGCTGCTCCGCAGCGTTCAAGGGAAGCTCGATAATATCCTCAATGCCGTCCCTGCCGATGACGCAGGGCACACCGGCGTGCAGATCTTGCTGACCGTACTCCCCTTGCAACAGCACGGAAGCAGGCAGCACCCGGTGCTCGTCCCGAAGAATGCACTTGACCATATCCGCCAGCGCTGCGCCGATGCCGAACTCCGTGGAGCCTTTGCCCTCAATGATCTCGTTGCCGATCTGGCGGGTGCGTTCCAAAATCAGATCCTCATCCAGCTTGCCGTAGCGCACCGGATCCTGCCGGCGCAGGGCGGTATAATCCCGACCGCCGATGGTGGTAGAGGAGAAGGGAATCAGCGAGGAATTGCCGTGCTCGCCCAAAGAGCAGGTAGTCAGGCTGCGGCGATCCACACCGGAGAGCTCGCTGATGGTGCGCTTCAGCCGGGCGGTATCCAAAAGCGTGCCGGTAGAGAAGCACCGCTCCCGGGGCAGCCCCAGGGATTTGCGGGTAAAATCCGCAATGATATCCGCCGGTTCGTAATGGTAATCACAATGCCTGATAATCCAGCGGCTTTAAGTGGCTGCACACATCCCGAAGCATACGCACCGAGTCGTCCAGCATGTCCAGCCGCGTTTGGCCGGGCTTGCGGGGCTGACCCACGGAAATAACAACAATATCCGCCGTTTTGCAGTCATCATAATTTCCCACATGCACGGTGCAACTGCCGGGCGTAAACAGGCAGGCGTCTGCCACATCCATGGCGTTGGCGCGGGCTTTCTCCAAATCCGTATCCAGCAGCACGATCTCCTCGCACACGCCGCCAAAGGCCAAAGCCATGGCGCAGTGGGAGCCTACATGCCCGGCGCCGATGATCACAACTTTTCGCTTATCCATAACGCTCACCTCGAACAAATTCTATATCTATTGTACTCCCCGCCCGGTCATTTGTAAAGCCCGCTTGTAACCGGAGAGTATTTGTGCCATAATAAAAGCGGTGATCCTATGACAAAACAAAAAATCCTGGTGATCGGCACCGGCGGCACCATCGGTGCCAAGGCCGGTTCCATCATTACGGCGGACGCACCGCTGAAGATTCTAAACCTATATACGCCCCCGGCGGGGTAGATCTGATCGGCCAAGCGGCCTTTGACCGCTTTTCCGAGCATGCCGACCTGGCGTACCTGGAGCAACTTTGCACCTATATGCAGGGGATCGATTACAGCACATACCGGGGCGTGGTGCTGCTCCACGGCAGCGACACCCTCACCTACACAGCCGCGCTGCTGGCCCACCTGCTGCCGGACAAGCCGCTGGTGCTGGTGGCCGCGGGCACCCCGCCGGAAGCACCGGGCAGCAACGCCCTGCCCAACCTGGACCTGGCGGTGCAATATTTACTAAGCGGCGCCAAAGACGGTGTGCAAATTGCCTACGACGGACTGCATCCGGCCTGGGCCACCACCGAGGCGGACTGCAACGATCGGTTCCACCACGCATCGGTGCCCTTTGTGCCGGTCCAGGCCCCGGCGTTCCACCGGCGCCGCATTTTGCAAATCACACCCCACCCGGCATAGACTACGGTGTCTTTGATCTGACCGGCGTGGATGCGGTGCTCCACCGCATGTACCACAGTGCCACCGTACCGGAGCCGGCGACTGCATTTGCCGATCGCTGCAAGGAAGCGGCGTACCCTGTCTCTTTGTGACCCCAAAGCCCGCTGTCGCCTATGTAACCGCTGCTCACCTGCCGGGCGTATGGACAAGCACCACCCCGGAGAGCGCCTTTGCAAAATTGTTATTGACAAACGGGCAGGACTTTGATACAATGACTCTACAAGTGAATGAAAACCGATGAGGCGGAGATAAAAATGCACCGTGCGCCCACAGAGAGCCCCTGTTGCTGGGAATGGGGTGGAAATGCAGCGCATTAAATGGACCGCTGAGGGCACGGTGAACGGCAATTTGCCCAGTATTCCGTGACGAGAAGGCCTGCGTCAGTGGCCGGAGATATGATGGTATCTCGCAGAGCGTATGCGTGCTTTTGCACCGTAAACCAAGGTGGCACCGCGAATCAAGTTATTCGTCCTTGCAGTCTTTTTGACTGCCAAGGTTTTTTTATTTTCTGCCGGCTCTGTGAACACCGAAAGGAGCAGTAGAATGGAACTGAAACCCACGAAAGCGCAGATTTTGTGGTTGGCCGAGAAGTACAACACCGTGCCCTTGAGCACCACCCTGCCGGCCACGGTGACCCCCACGCAGGTGCTGCAAAAGCTAAAGACCGTCAGCCGCCACTGCTATATGCTGGAGTCCTGCGAAGACAAGGAAAGCTCCGGGCGGTACACCTTCCTGGGCTTTGATCCCCAGGCGGAGATCCACTGCAAGGACGGCAAAGGCACCGTAATGGACGAGAACGGCTCGCGCACCTTTACCGGCAGTCCAAAGCCCCATATTGCTGCCCTGCTGGAGCGGCACAAAAGCCCCCGACTGCGGGAGCTGCCCACCTTTACCGGCGCTGGTAGGCTACTTTGCCTACGACTACGCCAAATACAGCGAGCGCGGCTGGAGCTGACCGCCGCAGAGGACGGCAACTTTAACGATGTGGATCTGATGCTCTTTGACAAGGTCATTGCCTTTGACCATGTGAAAGAGGAAATCATTCTCATTTTCAATATGAATACCCGCGATCCGGAGGCCGGGTATCGCAGAGGGCAAAAGGAGCTGGAGATCATGTGCCGCCTGGTCACAGACAGTCCGTCAGCCCCCTGCCCGCCGAAAGCACGGCTGCAAGCGGACTTTGCCCCCAGTTTGACCAGGCCGCTTACACCGCGATGGTGGAGAAAGCCAAGGACTATATCCAAGAGGGCGATATTTTCCAGGTAGTGCTGTCGAACAGCCTGAGCGCCAAAATGGAGGGCAGCCTGTTTGACGCCTACCAAATTCTGCGGCGGCAGAATCCCTCTCCCTATATGTTCTACTTTTCGTCCGACGATATTGAGATCGCCGGTGCCTCGCCGGAAACACTGGTCAAGCTCACCGACGGCAAGCTGTTTACCTACCGCTGGCCGGCACCCGCCCCCGGGGCAAAACCCCCGCAGAGGACGCAGCGCTGGAGGCCGGACTGCTGCAAGACAAAAAGGAGCTGAGTGAGCACAATATGCTGGTGGACCTGGGGCGCAACGACCTGGGCAGGGTCAGCGCCTTTGGCTCCGTCAAAGTCAGCGCTTACCACAGAATACTGAAATTCAGCATGTGATGCACATCGGCTCTGAGGTGGAGGGGCAGCTGGCGCCGGGCAAGACCGCGCTGGACGCCATTGAGGCGGTGCTCCCTGCCGGAACTTAGCGGGGCGCCCAAGTTCCGCGCCATGCAGATTATTGATGCGCTGGAGGGCAGCAAGCGTGGCATTTACGGCGGCGCCATCGGTTATATTGACCTGACCGGTAATATGGACACCTGTATCTCCATTCGCATTGCCTATAAGAAGAACGGAACCGTGTACATTCGCTCCGGTGCCGGGATCGTGGCCGACTCCGTGCCGGAGAAAGAACATACCGAATGTATCAACAAGGCCATGGCTGTGGTACAGGCGGTACGAGAAAGCGCAGGTGACACCCAATGACCCTACTGATTGATAATTATGACTCCTTTGCCTACAATCTGTATCAATATGTAGGCAGCCTGGACCCACAGGTACAGGTGATCCGCAACGACGACTTGACAGTAGCGGAAATTGAGGCGCTGCACCCTACAGCGGTGATCCTCTCCCCCGGACCGGGCCGACCGGCAGACGCCGGGGTGTGTGGGGCATTGATCCTGGCCCTGGCAGGCAAGTGCAAAATACTGGGGGTATGCCTGGGGCACCAGGCCATTTGCGAGACCTTTGGCGGGCGCATTACCTATGCCAAGGAACTGATGCACGGCCGGGAATGCAACATGACGATCATCCGCCCCGGCGGCCTGTTTGCCGGACTCAGCAGTCCCATGACCGTGGCCCGCTACCACAGCCTGGCAGCCACGAACCTGCCAGACTGCCTGGAAGTGACCGCCACTGCGCCGGACGGCGAAATTATGGCGGTGCAGCATAAAGAATATGAAATTTACGGTGTGCAGTTCCACCCGGAGTCGGTGATGACCCCGGACGGCCTGCAACTAATCCGCAATTTTTGGGAGGGATAAGCATGATCAAAGAAGCCATTGAAAAGCTGATGCAGGCAGAAAACCTAACCTACGACCAGGTAAAAGAAAGCGTAGACGAAATTATGACCGGCCAGGCCAGTCCGGCGCTGATCGCCTCCTTCCTCACCGCCCTGTCCATCAAGGGTGAAACGGACGAAGAAATCGCCGGCGCCGCCGAGTCCATGCGCTCCAAGGCGCTACCCCTGGACAGCGACGGTGACATTCTGGACATTGTAGGCACCGGCGGTGACAAGTCCGGCAGCTTCAACATCTCCACCACCGCCGGCATTATTGCCGCAGCCGCCGGGGTGCGCATTGCTAAGCACGGCAACCGAGCCGCCTCCTCGAGGAGCGGCGCTGCCGACTGTCTGGAGGCTCTGGGGGTCAACATCAACGCCAGCAAAGAGACGATGGAGCGTGCCCTGCGGGAGGAGAACATCTGCTTCATGTTCGCCCAAAAGTACCACAGCGCCATGAAATATGTGGCGCCGGTACGCCGGGAACTGGGCATTCGCACCATCTTCAATGTGCTGGGCCCGCTGACCAACCCGGCCCACGCCACCCGCATGGTGCTGGGCGTGTTCAACGCCGATTATGTAAACAAAATCGCCGCCGCTCTGAACCAGCTGGGGGTCACCGACGCCCTGGTGGTCTTTGGCGAGGACGGACTGGACGAGATCTCCGCCTGCGGCGAGACCGAGGTAGCGGAGCTGCGCCACAGCAAGGTGGAGCGCTACACCGTAAAGCCGGAGGACTTTGGCCTGACCCACTGCACCAAGGCCGATCTAGTCGGTGGCACCGCACTGGAGAACGCAGAAATCACCAAGAATATTTTGCTGGGCAAATCCACCCCCGCCCAGCGCACCGCCGCCGTGCTAAACGCCGGTGCGGCCATCTATGTGGCCATTGACGGCCTGAGCCTGAAAGACGCTATGCAAAAGGCACAGGATGTGATCGACGACGGCAGCGCTTACAGAAAACTGCAAGCCTTTATCCGCATAACCAATGAAGAGGACGACCAATGATCTTAGACCGACTGGCAGACGCCACCCGGGCACGCTATGCCCGGCGGATGACCGATACGCCGTTAGACATTGTAAAAAGCCGTGCCCTGGCCCTGCCCAAAGGGGACTTTGCCTTTGAGCGGGCGCTGGAGGCACCGGGGGTCAGCCTGATCTGTGAAGTAAAAAGGCCAGCCCCTCCAAGGGCCTTATCAGCCGGACTTCCCCTACCTGGACATTGCCCGGGACTACGCAGCCGCCGGGGCTGCTGCCATCAGTTGCCTGACGGAGCCGGACTACTTTCTGGGAGACGACCGCTACCTGCAAGAGATTGCAGCGGCAGTGCCCATTCCCGTGCTGCGTAAGGACTTTACCCTTTATGATTACCAGATCTACGAGGCCAAGGTGCTGGCGCCGGGGCGGTGCTGCTGATCTGTTCCCTGCTGGACACGGACACCCTGCGCCGCTATATTGAAATTTGCGACACCCTGGGGCTGTCCGCCCTGGTGGAGGCCCACGACAACCGAGAAATCACCAGTGCGCTGGCTGCCGGCGCGGGTGATCGGGGTCAACAATCGAAACTTAAAGGACTTACCGTAGATGTGCACAACAGTAGCCGCTACCGTGCACTGGTGCCGGCGGGGATTCGCTTTGTGTCCGAAAGCGGCATTACCACCCCGGCGGATATAGAAGTGCTGCGCCAAAACGGCACGGACGCCGCCCTGATCGGCGAGGCGCTGATGCGCGCCCCAAACCGACGGGCAGCGGTGGAGGCCCTGCTGAGATGACCAGGATCAAAATTTGCGGCCTGCGCACCCCGGCAGACATTGCCGCCGCCAACGAGAGCCGTCCGGACTATATCGGCTTTATCCTCTCTCCCGGCTATCGCCGCAGCATAACCAAAGGACAGGCGCTGGCTCTGCGAACGCAGCTGGACCCGGGCATTGTGCCGGTGGGTGTGTTTGTCAACGCAACGCCGGCATACATTCAAGCTGCGTAGACTGCGGGGCCATCGATGCAGTCCAGTTTCACGGCCAGGAAAGTCCGGCAGACTGCGCCGCCATCCACGGGGCGAAAAAAATCAAGGTCTTTGTCACCGGCGAGGACCAACCGGCACCACCGGGCAGCTATTCGGTGGACTACCTGCTGTTTGACAGCGGGCGGGGCGATGGCATTGCCCCAAGACCGACAGATCCCCCCTTGTGACCGACCATTTTTCCTGGCCGGGGGGCTAAACACAGAAAATATGGCAGAAACCATTGCCGCCTTTTCTCCCTACGGCGTAGATCTTAGCTCCGCCGCAGAGACAAACGGCGTGAAAGATAAAAACAAAATGCAAAAACTGGTAAGGAGCGTACACCATGAGTAAAGGCAGATACGGCATTCACGGCGGGCAATACATTCCCGAGACCCTGATGCACGAGATCGAAAATTTAGAAAAAGCATACGAGCATTACAAAAACGACCCGGACTTTTGCGCCGAGCTGGACACCCTGAACCGGGAATACGCCGGTCGTCCCAGCCTGCTGTACTATGCAGAGAAAATGACCAAGGACCTGGGCGGTGCAAAGATCTACTTAAAGCGCGAGGATCTGAACCACACCGGCTCCCACAAAATCAACAATGTACTGGGTCAGTGCCTGCTGGCCAAGCGCTTGGGCAAAACCCGGGTGATCGCCGAGACCGGCGCCGGGCAGCACGGCGTAGCCACCGCCACCGCCGCTGCGCTGATGGGGCTGGAGTGTGAAATTTTTATGGGCGAGGAGGACACTGTTCGTCAGGCGCTGAACTGCTATCGTATGGAGCTGCTGGGAGCTAAGGTGCACCCGGTAAAGAGCGGCACCCGCACCTTAAAGGATGCAGTGAACGAGGCCATGCGGGAGTGGGTCAGCCGGGTAGACGATACGCTGTATGTGCTGGGCTCCGTAATGGGTCCCCATCCCTATCCCATGATCGTCCGTGACTTCCAAAGCGTCATCGGCAGAGAAGCACGCCAGCAGATCTTGGAAAAGAGGGGCGTCTGCCGGACGCGGTGCTGGCCTGCGTAGCGGCGGCTCCAACGCCATGGGTATCTTCCACGAGTTCATCCCGGACGAGGGCGTGCAGCTGATCGGCTGCGAGGCTGCCGGTAAGGGGGTTGACACTGCCATGAACGCCGCCACCATGACCTGCGGCAGTGAGGGTGTGTTCCACGGTATGAAGTCCTACTTCTGCCAAAACGAGTTTGGCAGATTGCGCCGGTGTACTCCATCAGCGCCGGGCTGGACTACCCGGGTATTGGGCCGGAGCACGCCTACCTGCACGACATCGGCCGTGCCCAATATGTGCCTGTCACCGACGACCAAGCGTAGATGCCTTTGAGTACATTGCCCGCACCGAGGCATTATCTGCGCCATTGAGTCCGCCCACGCGGTGGCCTACGCCATGGAGCTGGCGCCTAAGATGGATAAGGACCAGATTATGATCGTGAATTTGTCCGGCCGCGGCGATAAGGATGTGGCCGCCATTGCAAGATACAGGGGGATCGATTTACATGAATAAGAATATTGCGTCTGCATTTGAAAACAAAAAGGCATTTATCGGCTTTGTCACCGCCGGTGACCCGGACCTGGACACCAGCCGCCAAATTCTCTTAGAAATGGCAAAGAACGGCTGCGATCTGATTGAGGTAGGCATTCCCTTCTCCGATCCCATTGCCGAGGGACCGGTGATCCAGGAGGCCAACATTCGCGCCTGGCACAGGGGGTCACCACGGACAAGGTGTTTGACCTGGTGGCAGAGGTATCTGCCCAAATGGACATTCCCTTGGTGTTTATGACCTACCTGAATGTGCTGTTCCGGTATGGCTACGACCGGTTTTGCCGGCGGGCAGCGGACAGCGGGATCTCCGGCGTGATCGTGCCGGACCTGCCGTATGAAGAAAAGCACGAGCTGTCCGATGTTGCTAAGAAGTACGGCATTGCTGTGATCTCTTTGGTAGCGCCCACCAGCCACGAGCGGGTGATGATGATCGCCAAGGAGGCAGAGGGTTTCCTGTACCAGGTATCCTCCATGGGGGTGACCGGCACCCGCAGCAAGATTGAGACCGATGTGGCCGCCGTAACGGAGCTGGCCCGCCGGGTAAGCGATGTACCGGTGGCGTGGGCTTTGGCATTCACACCCCGGAGCAGGCTGCCCAAATGGCCCAATTTGCCGACGGGTGATCGTCGGCTCCGGCATTGTGGAGCTGGTGGCCAAGTACGGCAAGGACGCCCCGGCAAAAGTGGGCGCCTATGTGGCGGAGATAAAAGCCGCCCTTGCGAAATAACAAAACCCATACGCAACACAGCAAAGGACGGCCGCGCACCGGCGGTCGTCCTTTTTGCTTGCAATTCCCGGCAAAATCCGCTACAATGAGGGCAAAGAGGAAATGAGGTGTGCATCTATGCAAAAATCCGCAAAATTCATTCTGCCCTTGCTGCTGACGGCCGCCCTGCTTATCGGGTTTACCGGCTGTGCCGACAAGAACGAAACACCCACAAACCCCACCACAGAGGCTGCCACGGCAGAGCCCACCGCTGCGCCCACCACGCCGGTCACCCTGCAAGCACCGGTGATGAAGACCGAGGACTGGGACGCCTACACCCCCACCGAATACCAAAACAAAGAACACCTGTCGGTGACCCTGAATCTAACGGCGGACCTGACCGCCCAAGACACCATCCTGTACCAAGACGGTAGCAAATATGCGGAGCTGGTAGGCGTGATCGTGCCCGCCAAAGACCAGACCGCCTTTGACAACCTGGAGTTGAACAAAGACTACAACGGCGTGGAATATAAAGAAAAAGGCACCGGCACGCTGCCAAACGGTACCCGCTATACCTATATTATGAGCGACCTGCCCACGGAGACCGGCAGCTGGTACGCCTATTGCTACGCCCTGCCCGCCGGGGACAACCTGTTGCTGCTGACCCTGTATAAAACTGAAAAACAGGCCGCCCTTTCCCCCGCCGACGCCACCCTGTTGCAAAGCGCCCGGGTGGGATAATCAGCGCCAGTTACATTCCCTTTGCCATATTGCAATTAGGGTTACCTCCTACGGCTACGCCGCTTCCGCCCCAAGATCTTGGGGCATTTTTTATACCCACAGGTACCGGTTTGTAACCTTTTTTCGCATAACGGCGGGCGTTTTCACCGTTTTTGGACCCATTTTGCGCCAATCGTCCAATATCTATATATCCGTATTTTGTGCCATATTGCCAAAATAAAACCCAATATATTGTGGTTTTACATATTGACAAGCGCACCTGTGCGTGCTACAATAGAACCACGCTTGCGAACGAGATTTGTAATCTTTTTGTAATAAGTTTGAGAAAAGGGGATATGGTATGAAGATCATCAAGAGAAACGGCAGCGAAGTGGATTTTGACCTGAACAAAATCGTCGTGGCCGTCACCAAAGCCAATGCCGCCTGTGAGAAGCAGGAGCTGACCGCATCGCAAATTCAGGAGATCGCCGAGTATGTGGAATTCAAGACGGTAAAAGCCAACCGGGCCTTGTCCGTAGAGGAAATTCAGGACATTGTGGAGGACCAGATCATGGCACAGGGTGCCTTTGAGGTGGCCCGGCGCTATGTGCGCTACCGCTACACCCGCTCCCTGATCCGCAAGGCCAACACCACGGACAACCAGATTCTCTCCCTCATTGAGTGCAACAACGAGGAGGTCAAGCAGGAAAACTCCAACAAGAACCCCACCGTTAACAGCGTGCAGCGGGACTATATGGCCGGCGAGGTGTCTAAGGACATCACCAAGCGCATTTTGTTGCCCCAGGATATTGTGGAGGCCCACGAGGCGGGTATTATTCACTTTCATGACAGCGACTACTTTGCCCAGCATATGCACAACTGCGACCTGGTGAACCTGGAGGATATGCTGCAAAACGGTACCGTGATCAGCGGCACCATGATCGAGAAGCCCCACAGCTTCTCCACCGCCTGCAACATCGCCACCCAGATTATAGCCCAGGTGGCCTCCTCCCAGTACGGCGGCCAGTCCATCAGCCTGGCCCACCTAGCGCCCTTTGTGCAGATCAGTCGGGAAAAGATCCGCGCTTCTGTACAAAAAGAGGCTGAGGCCTTCGGCGCCACTGCCGATCAAGAACAGATCAACAAGATCGCCGAGGAGCGCCTGCGGGACGAAATCCGTCGTGGTGTGCAGACCATTCAGTACCAGGTGGTCACCCTGCTGACCACCAACGGCCAAGCACCCTTTGTGACCGTGTTTATGTACCTGGGCGAGGCCAAGAATGCCCAGGAAAAGGCCGACCTGGCATGATCATTGAGGAGACGCTGCGCCAGCGGATCCAGGGCGTGAAGAACGAAAAGGGCGTGTGGATCACCCCCGCCTTCCCCAAGCTGATCTATGTGCTGGAGGAGGACAATATCCATGAGGGCGCCCCCTACTGGTACCTGACCGAGCTGGCCGCCAAGTGCACCGCCAAGCGCATGGTACCGGACTATATCAGCGAAAAGAAAATGCTGGAATATAAGGTGGATAAAAACGGAGAGGGCCACTGCTACACCTGCATGGGCTGCCGCAGCTTCCTGACCCCGTATATAGACCCCAAGACCAACAAGCCCAAATATTACGGCCGGTTCAACCAGGGCGTTGTGACCCTGAACCTGGTAGACATTGCCTGCTCCTCCGGCGGGGATATGGACAAGTTTTGGAAAATCTTTGACGAGCGACTGGAGCTGTGCTACCGGGCACTGATGTGCCGCCACAATCGACTGAAGGGCACCCTGTCCGATGCGGCGCCCATTCTGTGGCAGTACGGCGCGCTGGCTCGCCTGGAAAAGGGCGAGAAGATCGACAAGCTGCTGTACGGCGGCTACTCCACCATCAGCCTGGGCTATGCAGGCTGTATGAGTGCACCCGCTATATGACCGGCAAGAGTCATACGGACGATGAGGGCGGCGGCAAGGCCTTTGCCCTGTCCGTGATGCAGCACTTAAACGACGCTGCAACAAGTGGAAAAAGCAGGAGAACATTGACTTCTCCATCTACGGCACCCCGCTGGAGTCCACCACTTACAAATTTGCCAAGTGCCTGCAAAAGCGTTTTGGCATCATCAAGGCGTAACAGACAAGAATTACATTACCAACAGCTACCATGTACACGTGTCCGAGCCATCGACGCCTTTACCAAGCTGAAATTTGAAAGCGAATTCCAGCGGCTGTCCCCCGGCGGCGCCATCAGCTATGTGGAGGTGCCCAATATGCAGCAGAACATTCCGGCGGTGCTCCAGGTGATGCAGTATATCTATGACAATATTATGTACGCCGAGCTGAACACCAAGAGCGACTACTGCCAGTGCTGCGGCTACGACGGTGAAATCAAGATCGTAGAAAATGCGGACGGCAAGCTGATCTGGCAGTGCCCCAACTGCGGCAACACCGATCAGGACAAGATGAATGTGGCCCGCCGCACCTGCGGTTACATCGGCACCCAGTATTGGAACCAGGGCCGTACCCAGGAGATCAAGGACCGGTCCTGCACTTATAAGATGAATTACGCAGAGATTAAAAAAAATGACATTGCAAACGGAGAGGGCGTGCGCACCTCTCTGTTTGTTTCCGGCTGTCGCAATCGGTGCAAAAACTGCTTTAACGCCGTCACCTGGGACTTCCTGTACGGCAAGCCCTTTGACCAAGCGGTGGAGGACGATATCATTGCGTCCACCCGTCCCCGCTGGATCAGCGGCCTGTCCCTGCTGGGGGGCGAGCCCTTTGAGCCGGAAAATCAAGCGCCGCTGCTGGCATTTCTTCGTCGGTTTCGCACCGCTTTACCGGGCAAGACCGTGTGGTGCTACACCGGCTTTACCTTAGAAGAACTGCTGGCAAAAGCGGCGAATGCCGCGCCTGCACCCCCCATACCCGGGAGTTGCTGGGACTGATCGACATATTGGTAGACGGCCGGTATGAGGAAGAACTGGCAGATATTACCCTGGCCTTTCGCGGGTCCAAAAATCAGCGTGTGCTGAACCTACCCGCTACCCTTGCTACCGGCGAGCCGGTGCTGTATTTGGAATAAAGCGATTGGTATTCAAATCTGTGTGAGAGGCAATCTATCGCCCGCATAATCCCCAAAAGGGAGCATTCCCGATCTACGCTTCGCCGCCAAATCAATAAACGAAACCGCCCCCGTGATCCGAAACGGACCGCAGGGGCGGTTTTTGTATTGCGCATTTTTATTTCTTCTTAGGCTTCTTCACATACACGGCCACCAGCCAGTAGTACACCGGAATGATTAGGAACAGCACCCAGCCGGGTGCCACAACTTTGCACAAACGCCCAGTACCAGAAACACGGTGATGATGACTTCCGGAATAGGCTGTGCCATCATAAAGGCCTTTTGGCTCTTGGTCATACAAGCGCCGGCAAAATGATAGTAAATGGGGATCAGCAGAAAGACCAGCCAAGTGGGGTGCCAGCCAACGGTCAGCCCCAAAGCCACATACACAATCGCCACCACTACCGGGAACGGGAACTTAAACAGGCTCTTGCCCAGTTTACCGTGAAGGGCGTGGCGCTTCTCTTCCGTTTTCGGCTGCTCTGCCGGCTGCGCCACAGCAGCGGTCTGGCGGGGAGAAGGCTGTGGCGGCGTCAGCAGAGACGGTTCGCCACCTAACAACTGGTCCAGCGTCATGTGATACAGCTCGGCCAATGCAATTAAATTGTCTGTATCCGGTGAGGACTCGCCACGCTCCCACTTGGAGATTGCCTGGCGGCTCAGCCCCAATTTCTCCGCCAAGGCGTCCTGGCTGTAACCGTTCTCCTTGCGCAGTTGTTGCAGACGATTTGCTGTTTTCAGATCCATGAGGCCGTACTCCTTCACTGTGTTGTTCTGTTTATTTTACCAAAAATTCTACCCCTTTGCAAGACGGGTCATCTTTTTGTACACCGTTACCAAAAAGTCCAAGGTCACCGGCAGCTGTTCTATTGCATCCAACCGCCGGCGCAGCGTCGGTGCGGTACGATAATAATAAGGGGTCATGGCAAACAGGGTTTGCAAATCCGGCGCGGGGATCTGCACTTCCTGCGCCACCCGGAATTGCCGTTCCATCTCCAGGAGCGGACTTTTCGGCACGATCTCGTCATTGGGATAAGGTCGATCGTACACCGTCTCTTTGATCTGCCACAAATGGTGCGCACCGGGGGTCACGCTGTACAGCCGCCCGCCGGGCGCCAACACTCGAGCAAACGCGCGATCGTGAAAGGGCGCAAACAAATGCAGTGCTGTATCCATACAGCTCTCTGCCACCGGCATACGAGCCAAATTCGCCACAAAGTATTGGCCGCCGTTCTTTCGCTTAGCCGCCAGGCGCACCATAGTCTTAGACAAATCAAAGCCGTAAAGCGCACCGTCGGCAGGCACGCTGTCATAGTACCCCTCACCGCAGCAAATATCCAGCACATTGCCATGCAACAGCGGCGTCAGCGCCTCCTTCAGGCAGCCGTAGTACCCACGCTCCAAAAAGGCATGACGAGCAGCGGCGCTCTCTTTACTGTCGCCCATTTTATCCGCAGATTTAGAGGTGCAAAGCAGGTTCACATACCCCTCTTTGGCCACATCGAAGCTGTGGCCCGCCGGGCAAGTGTACTGCCGTTCTGTACGCAAAAGTGCCCCGCCGCAGACGGGGCACACAAGCACTTGCTCTTTCATTAGTGATGGAACAGACGAATACCGGTCATCGCCATAGCCATACCGAAATCGTCACAACAGGCGATCACATCGCGTCCCGCACAGAGCCGCCGGGCTGGGCAATGTACTGCACGCCGCTCTCTGCCGCACGCTCAATGTTATCCTCAAAGGGGAAGAACGCGTCAGAGCCCAGGCTCACGCCGGTGAGTTCTTTGTGCCAAGCTGCCTTTTCCTCCGCAGTAAAGGGCGCCGGCTTCTCCGCAAAGTACCGCTGCCATACGCCGTCTGCCAGCAGCTTATCGCTCTCCGGGCTGATATACAGGTCAATGGCGTTGTCTGCCTCGCACTTGCGAATGCCGTCGATGAAGGGCAAAGTGCGCACTTTTTCACTATTTCGCAGCCACCAGTTGTCCGCCTTGTTGCCGGCCAGGCGGGTGCAGTGGATTCGGCTCTGCTGCCCGGCGCAACGCCGATGGTCTGGCCGTCCTTGGCATAGCACACGCTGTTGGACTGGGTATATTTTAGGGTAATCATGCTGATGAGCAAATCGATCTTGGCGCTCTCCGGCAAAGTGTCAATCTTCGTGGGCAGTTCGTTGAACAGATCCATGGAGATCTTGGCGTCGTTGCGCTTTTGCTCAAATTTAATACCAAACACCTGCTTGGTCTCCGTCTCCTGAGGCACATAGTCCGGATCCATCTGGATGATCAGATAGTTGCCACGGCGCTTTTTCTTCAAAATCTCCAGTGCCTCGTCGCTGTAAGAAGGCGCGATAATGCCGTCGGACACTTCCCTTACCAGGAACCGGGCCACAGAGGCATCGCACTCGTCGCTGAGGGCGGCAAAGTCGCCAAAGGAAGATACACGGTCACAGCCGCGAGCCCGCACATACGCCTGGGCAATGGGGCTCAACTCCAGCCCCTCCGGCACAAAGCACACCTGGCGGTCCGCTGCCGTCAAGGGCTTCGCTACCGCCGCACCGGCGGGAGAAACATGCTTAAAGGAAGCGGCGCTGGGCAGCCCGGTGGCCGCCTTTAATTCCCGCACCAGCTGCCAGGAATTGAATGCGTCTAAAAGATTGATGTAGCCCGCTGCACCGTTCAGGATCTGAAAGGGCAGCACCTGCCCGTCCATGTGAATGCGCGCAGGGTTTTGGTTCGGGTTGCAACCGTATTTCAGTTTGTACTCCGTCATAGCCATTCTCCTTTATGCCCGGTCGTGCCGAGATGATAGCAATATTTTACACCCTTGCATTGCAAAAAGCAATGCTCAATGATACAATATTACTGCCAATTTACCTATGGAGATATGACAAAATGACGGGAATTCTGGCGGTTAACGCTTTTTTACACGGAAAAAAATATACAGAACTGGATGACTTGCTGCTTGCCGGCGCCAAAGCCTGGGGTATGCAGCTGCAAATCAAAACCAATTTAGAGCTGCGTTTAGAAGTGCCAAAGGCGGATTTTGTGCTGTTTTGGGACAAGGATGTGTCGTTGGCCCACGCCTTGGAACAGCAGGGGCTGCCGGTGTTTAACAGCGCCAAGTCCATTGCCTTGTGCGACAACAAGGCGCTGACTTACCAAACCCTGCTTTGCACCGTGCCCCAGCCGGAGACCATGGCGGCACCCATAACTTATTTTGAGGGCAGCAATTTTTCTCCGTTTATTGACGGGGCCATAGAGCACCTAGGCTGCCGCTGGTGTTTAAGGAATGCTACGGCTCCTTTGGCGCCCAGGTATTTCTGTGCCACAGCAAGGAAGAGATCGAGCGTCATATTACCGCCCACCCCTTCCTGCTGCAAAAATTCTGCAAAGAGAGCGCCGGACACGACAAACGGATCGAGGTGATCGGCGGCCGGTGCGTGGCCGCCATGGAGCGGTACAACCCGGCGGACTTCCGGGCCAATATTACAAACGGCGGCCAAATGCGCCCCTACACCCCCACCCGGCAGGAGGAATCACTGGCGCTGGCCGCAACGGAAAAGCTGGGACTGCTGTTTGGCGGGGTGGATCTGCTGGACGACGGTACCGTGTGCGAGGTCAATTCCAACGCCCATTTGGTGAATTTGAAAAAGTGCACCGGTATTGACACAGCGCCCCTGCTGTTCCGGGCCATTCAGGAGGCGCTGCAATGAGCGGCGTGGTTCTGTATTCGCCGGAGGAAGCCCGGCGTAACGAATTTTCCGTGGAGAAATTCCGCACCTGCTGGGGGCGGAACTACACACCCCGGACTATGACGGCCCGGCGGATTTTGTCATCAACCGCACCAACGACCCGGCAGTGGCGCGGCGGTTTGAGTCGCAGGGCGTGCGGGTGTTTAACCCGGCAGCCTTTTGCGCCCTGGCCAACGATAAGGACGCCTGCTACCGCTTTATGGCGGCAAAGGGCGTGGAGATCTTACCCATCGACCAAGCGGAGCCGCCTATGGTGGTGAAGCCGAAGGACGGCCATGGCGGGCAGGGCGTGCGCCTGATCCTGCCCGGCGAGCCGGTGCCGCCACAGGACGGCAACCTGGTCTATCAGGCGGTGGCAGATACCCCGGGGCAGGACCTGCGTGTGTGGCTGCTGGGAGGCGAAATCTACGCCGCCTGCCTGCGTCGCTCCGCCACGGACTTTCGCTCCAATTATTGCCTGGGCGGCAGCGCTGCGGTCTATCCCCTCTCCTCGGCAGAACGGGCGCAGGTGAGCAACATCGCCGCCTTGGTGCAGGCGGATTACTACGCCATTGATTTTGTGCGCCACCAAGCCGCTGGGTCTTTAATGAGCTGGAGGATACCGTGGGCGCCCGTATGCTCTACGACCTGACCTCCCTGGACCCCTGGCCGATTATTGCCGCTATATCCAAAATTGCCTGTAAGCTACAAAAGACCCCGCCACCGGCGAGGTCTTTTTTATGTGGTTGGCTTTTTCTGTTGTAGGGCTGTGCTTGCTCCAACCGTGATTTGTTTTATCTCCTCCGTCGCATAAATGCGACAGCACCGAACCGGTGCCAGTCCCCTCTGTCGCTGCGCGACATCTCCCCGCACTGCGGGGAG
>ENA-OQAS01000190-OQAS01000190.1-human-gut-metagenome-genome-assembly--contig:-NODE-190-length-32678-cov-3.444011_pt1 | contig 32678 bp, 42 predicted proteins | sample MGYA00242733_ERZ504523 | MGnify/ENA primary metagenome ERZ504523 (study PRJEB26092, sample SAMD00036239) | human gut metagenome | host: Homo sapiens | study: EMG produced TPA metagenomics assembly of...
GGTCTCCGCCGCCGCCCGCCCAAGCGGTGCCGGCGGTCAGGCCTCCGGCCAATGTCGTCGTGGCGGCGAGCAGGGCCAGCGTCTTTCGCCTTCCGTTACTGTTCTTAGAACCCAATGTTCCGTCTCCTTTCAGAGATCCATCTGCAGATGTTCACCCCACTCCCGGTGGGTCGGACAGGAGAACAAATCCCGTCCGAACACTTCACATGCCCGGCCGTCGACAAACGTCGATATCGGATTCGTTTCCGTCATCCACCTGCTATGCAACCACGGTTTCGGGCGTGTCGGGTTGGACATTTTCCCGGAAGGCTGCGGATACGAAAAAGGGACCCGAAGGGTCCCTTGAGAAGAAGAGTCATCTAAATCAGTGGTGAATCAATCCATCGCTTGAGGGCGGAGGACAGTCGGTAGTGCATCCGAACCCCTTGCTGACCGGAACGAAGTCGGGCACGCTGCTGGAACCGCCGCCACTCGATGTCGAACCGCCTGAATACGAGGGCGTGTACGACTGTTGCGGCGCCGAATACGACTGCTGCATCTGCGTCTGGGCCTGTGCGGCGGCCTGCGCGGCGGCCTCCTCCTCGGCCTTGCGCTGCGCCTCCTCGTCCGCCTTCGTCTTCGCCGTCACCGAGTCGTTGACCTTCTTCGACGCGGCCGCGATCTTGTCCGCATCCCTGGCCTTGACTGCCTTGGACAGTTCGTCGCGCGTCGCCGCATCGGCGACCTTGCCGTCCGAATCCTTCAACAACCGTTCCGCATCGGAAACGGTCTTCTCCAGTTTCGAATCGTTCACGGCCCTGACCGCGTTTTCCAAGCTCTTCTCGTGTTTCCCGTACCAGCCGGTGTTCTTTTCAATCAGGCTGGTCTTCGACTCGTAATCCGCCTTCGAATCGGCCACGCAGGCGACCACGTCAGGCTCGTTCACCTTCAACGCTTCGGCCAACGCATCCACGGTCTTCGCATCCGCCACCTGCTTCACGGTGATCTGGGAGGCTGTGGCCGCGTCGCCATCCACCAGCCCGGAATACGAGTCCGCCGCCTTGCGGTAGCTTTCCGACGCTTCCACACACGCCTGTCTCGCCTCGGCCAGCTCATGGTTCGCGTAGGTCTTCCAAACGAACCAGCCGCCACCAGCCAGCACAGCCACGGCCGCGACCGAAGCCACGGCGATCACAGCAGGCTTTCTGCTCTTCTTCTTGTTTTCAGTTACATTCTTTGACCCGGCATCGCTTATATTCGGGTTGGAAACTTCAGATAGTTTTCCCTGCATACTTGTGCTTTCGATGAGTTATGTCACATACGTTTTAGGAAAAAGCGGATGGGAATCGTTCGTTCCCATCCGCACATCATTTTCTAGGATTTTATGGCAAAAACCTACTTGGCGTGGCGTGCCATAAGACCGTAACGGCCGTCACCACGACGCTTCAGCATGAGCGTGGCTCCGGCGGTACCGGCGGCCATAATGGTAAACACGGCGGTCTCCATCACGTCCACGCCCGTGTCGCCAAGCTTGGCCTGCGTGGAGGTCTTCACGGCCGCCTGTTCGCACTGTTCGCACTGTCCGGAGTATCAACCGTGATGGTCGTATCCTTCGACGGGGTGACAACCTTGTGGGCCTTGTCGTACGCGTCCTGCGCGGATTCCGCGTCGGACTTCGCCGTGGCCAATGCGGTTTCGGCTGTCTTCAGCGTGGCGTTCACTTCAGCCAGAGCAGCCTGGGCGTCATCCACATCGGCCTGCGCGTCAGCCGCCGACTGGTCGGCATCCTTCTTAGCCGACTGGGCGGCATCCAGTTCGGACTGCGCCGCATTCGTGGCCGGGTCGGAAGCATACGCATCATCCACCTTGGATTGAGCGTCCTGCACATTCTGCTGGGCATTATCATAAGCGGTCTGGGATTCGGATACGGCCGTGTTGGCCTTGTCGAGCGCATCCTTCGTCGGATCGGCCGACTGGGTCTGGCCCACCGTCGGATCGGCGGCCGTCTCATCTGCCATGGCGGGCGCGGCCATACCGGCCACCTCGGTCAAGCCTGCGATGGTCGCAACGGCCAGTTTCTTCGGATTCTCCATATTCTCCATTTTCTCCATCCTGTCTCCCGGAGCGTTATGACAGGGGCGCATGCGTCCCCGAATGCACCACCCACCCTACCACTTTAGGGGGGGGTAAGTGTGTCTCGCATCTCGCGATAAACAAACCAATCGCATCCGAGACATACCTCCACCTAGACGCCTTTGCTTCAAGAAAACGGGTTTTACGATCTATTAGATATGGGGGTAATCCATTAGATTAGAGGAATCATACGAAAGGAAATGTAATGAGCTATAGCATTGAGCAGTTCATACCGGATAGCGGCATTACTCGCGCCGAGGTTGATGAGGCTAAAGCTCGGATGTTGGAAAGGATGCATATGTATGGGCTCAAGGAGACGCATAACAAGAAAGCACATGAAAAGGAGGAGCTGGCACTCCGAACTCATCGGAATGCCAGCTCCTCCTGAAAACCGTATCGTCGCCTCATACTCTACGTCTCATAACCATAGGTACACCGCACACCACTACGAGACGATTTTGTGGTCGGCGCGGTAGAGGTCGGGCTCTACGTAGATTTCGAAACGGAACCACGGCAGCGCGGTACGCACGCTTCGTTCGATTTTGTTCACGGTTTCAACATCGTAATCGCGGTCGAGCTTGCTGGTCTGCACCTTGACGCACAGCAGAATGTCATCCTCGGACATATGCACGGTCTGCATATTCAGCAGTCGTTCCACACCAGGCGTTGAAATAACAGCCTGCTCAATCTTCTTGCGCGTATCCGAATCGACGGCCTCACCAATCAACAGCGAACCGGATTTGAACATGAGCAGCAACGATCCCGCAATCAATACAAGACCAACCATCAAACCGCCGAATGCATCAAATATCTCATTATCAAACAGAATCGCAAGACCGATGCCAGCCCCTGCGAATGCCAAGCCGATCAAAGCAAGCGTGTCTTCCATAATGACGGACGCAAGCTCCGCCGACTTGGTACGCCTCCAAAAACGGAACACACCCATATGGGCCACACCCGTGCGCTCCATACGCTCGTTCGCTTCCTTGATGCTTTGATGCAGGCCGTAGCCTTCCAAACAAGCGCTGATAAACACCACGATAAACGCCACCAGCAGTTCCATCTGGTTGACGTCACGCAGTGCGGGGTCTTCGGCAATGGCGAACAATTTCTTCACCGCCTCCGAAGTGGAGAAGAAACCACCGACGAAAAACAGCAGCGTCGCCACTACGAACGAAGCGAGATATTTGGCGCGGTACAGACCGAACGGATGATCGCCGTCCGTCTTATGCTTGGAGAAGCGACCGCCTGCCATGAGCACGATTTCGTTGGAACAGTCGGCGATGGAATGCACCGATTCGGAAAGCATCGCGGACGATCCGGTAAAGAACGCCGCAGCGAGCTTGGCGATGGCCACACCAATGTTGGCTCCGAGCGCCGCTTTTACGGCCGCTCCTTGATGTTCTGCCTCCTGTTGGCGAATATCGTTCGGATTGCTCGTACTACTGTCGTTGGAATCTTGCGATTCGTTCATTGCCTTTCCATTTCTTTCTGGAGTTAATACAAGACATATTCAATCATACATAGGGTGCTGTCATAGGGTGCCACCCAGATTGACACGCTTGCAGGTTCAGCGAAAAATCACTTCCTTGCACAGCGGATAGCCCCACGCGAACTGACATGCCATAGTCAGGAACTTCACCAACACCGCATTCCATCCGAATGCGGAAGGCAGCCATGCCAGCATGATCGAACCGAACAGGTAATTCCAAACCCACAGCAGCATGAACAAAGCCACGCTACGGCCGAAATTGCTGGACGATTTGAACGTGACATTGCGGTTCATCAGGAAGTTGTACGAAGCCGACAGCACGATGGCCACGCCGTTCCGATGGCGGATGGTACGGAAAGCACATGCAGCAAGGTGAACGATCCGAATTCCACAATGGTTTGCGTTGCCGACACCAACAGATATTTGCCGAGCGTTTTCGGCTTTTTCGATGATTCCTGATTGGAGGATTTCGGATTATCCGACGTACCACTTTGCGCTGCCATTGCCTGCCGCCCGGTCCCATCACTCATATCAACCCCCACCGAATCATATGTCGTTCAATCGCAAAACACTATAATGCGCCCGTCTCATATTCCCGACGTAATCGTGCATTTTTCTGAAGGATTGACTAGTCTTCCCTAGGTATTTTCACTGACAGCACAACAAGGAGCATCCAATGACGTATTCCCAGAACGCGCCGTTCCGCGCGACGTGGTCGGCTCATACCTGCGTCCGGCAGAACTCAAGCAGCTCGCGCCGATTTCGCAGCAGGCAAGATTGACGAGGCCGCACTCAAGGCCGTGGAAGATAATGCCATTACCGAACTGGTCGCCAAGCAGAAGGCCGCCGGTCTGCACGTCATCACCGACGGTGAATTCCGCCGTGGCTGGTGGCATCTCGACTGCATGTGGGGCTTCGCCGGCGTGGAAAAGGTGTCGATGGACAAGGGCTATTTCTTCCACGATGAGGAGACCCGCGCCGAATCCGCACGCCTGACCAGCAAGATCGCCTTCGACCCGGCCCACCCGTTCGTTGAGCATTTCAAGTTCATCAAGCAGTTCGAAGACGACACCGCCATTGCACGCCAGACCATTCCGGCTCCGGCACAGCTGTATGCGGAGCTGTTCCGCCCGGAGAACATCGCTTCCGTGCACGAGTTCTACGGCGACACCCAGAGGGATTACGACGAGCTTGCCGACGACAACGCCAAGGCCTTCCATGGTCTGATCATGGCATTGTATGAGGCCGGCTGCCGCAATGTTCAGCTGGATGACTGCACGTGGGGCATGTTCTGTGATCCGAACTTCAACCAGCATTACACCGCCGATGAGTTCGCCGCCATGCAGGAACAGTATGCCGCCATGAACAACGCCGCCATCGAGGATCTGCCAGAGGATCTGGTGATCACCACGCACGACTGCGTGGCAATTACCACTCCACGTGGGCTTCCGCCGGCGGATACGCCACTGTGGCCGACGTGCTTTTCGGCAAGGAAAACGTCGCCGCCTACTACCTGGAGTTCGACGATGATCGTTCCGGCGACTTCGAGCCGCTCGCCAAGGTTTCCGGAGATAAGAAGGTTGTGCTCGGTCTGATCACTTCCAAGAAGCCGGAACTTGAGGATCCGGAAGTGATCAAGGCTCGCATTGCCGAAGCGGCCCAGTATGTGCCGCTTGACCGCTTGTGCCTGTCCACCCAGTGCGGTTTCGCGTCCACCGAGGAAGGCAACAAGCTTACCGAAGAGCAGCAGTGGGCCAAGATCGCGCTCGTGCAGTCCGTCGCCAAGGACGTATGGGGCGAGTGATGCTCGCACACGCGTAGCGCGCTTGTAAAAAACATATAAGGGGCTGTTTGCCAATCCAATCGTGACTGGCAAACAGCCCCTTTCGTACTGAAGCGAACGAAATCCTACCGCAATCAGCCTTGCATCTGCTCCGCTGCATCGTTGATGCAACGAATCGCATTCAGCTACGCGGATACCCGATATACGGCATGCACTGCGAAATAACGGCAATCAGAAATGCCTTCTCATTGCCTACGCCCATATTGGCCTTCGCATGAGACGTCAGCTGCGGCTCGCAACCGCCCTGCGCGGCAAGGAAGCACAACGTGATCATTTCACGCTCACGCGTGCTCAAGCCATCGCGCGTGTAGTAGTCGCCGAAGCAGTTGCAGGCAAGCCACTTGTTGATGTGTCGCGTATCTTCGGGGCCGGATTGCGTGAATCCACGCATTCCTTCACCGAAGATTTCGATCTGCTTGTCTTCGCCCGCCCTGGCACGCGTTTCCGGCGTGGTGGTGCCTTGCGGTTCAAGCGGAAGATGCACGTTGGCCGCGCCGAGGAAGTTGTTGAGTCTCTTCAGGAACGGCAGGGTTTTGCCGAAACCACAGTATGCGGTCGCCTGATACACCATTTCCTTGATGGCGATGGATGACAGTCCGGTTTCGTAGGCCACCGGCAGCATCATTTCGAAAGCATCCAAGCTTGGCATCCGACCAGCACGGCAAGAATGGCCAAAGAGCGGGTTTTGTCATCCAAATCAGGATGATTCGCTCCCGGTTCGTTCACCACTTCGTCATAAGCGAAATTCGAGAAGAATTCAATGAATTCCGGATCGGTTTGCGACAATGTCCTGTCATTGTTCCAGAACGAATTCATCCGTTTGTGCAGCTCTTCAAACAAGATTTGCTTCCTTTCGTTTGATTTGCGCTTATTCTATCGTCGGTATATTGCTCAGACCTCACTGATGCGCAGCAGCGACTTACGGTGCGGCGCTCGTCCATGGCCGCGTACGCTTCCTGAATATCGTCGAGCGTGTATTCGGAGGTGTAGACGATGCCGGGATTGATGTTGCCGTCGAGCACTTCCTTGAGCAGTCGCTGCAGATCGTACGTGCGCACCGGTGCCGGACCGCCGCGCAGACCAACGTTGCGGTAGAACAGTCCTGGAATATCGGCTTCCACGCCGTGCGGCAAGCCAACGCGCCCGACTACAGCGCCCGCACGCGCAACCTTCATGGCAGTGTCGTTCGACAATGCGGACCCTACGCATTCAAGCACGGCGTCGGCACCGTAACCATCAGTCATTTCCAGTACCTTGGCTACAGCCTCGTCGCCACGTTCCTCCACGAAATCGGTGGCACCGAATTCGCGTGCGATACGTTGGCGGTCGGCATGGCGGCTCATGGAAATGATGCGGGTGGCGCCCATCAGCTTGGCGGACAGCACTCCGCACAGGCCGACCGCACCGTCGCCGAACACGACTACGGTGTCTCCCGGCTTGATTTCGGCGGAAGCAGCCGCATGGTAACCGGTCGACATCACGTCAGAGAGGGTGAGCAGCGATGCGAGCATTTCGTCGGAGAAGCTCTTCGCGTCGCCCGGAACGACCACCAGCGTGCCATCGGCTCGGGAACGCGCAGGTATTCCGCCTGGCAGCCCAATCCCTCGTCTCCGAAATATCCGCCGTGGGGGCAGCTGGATTCGAAACCGGCCTTGCATACCGGCACTTGCCGCAGCTGAACGGGAACGGTACGATCACGAAATCGCCCGGCTTGGCCACGGTCACGTCGTCGCCGATCTGCTCGACCACGCCGATGGCTCATGTCCGGACTGAGTGTTGGGTTCCTTGCTGCCGTCGCGGTAGAACCACAGGTCGGATCCGCACACGCATGCGCGTACCACGCGGATGATGGCATCTCCCCCATCGATGATGGTCGGTTCGCATGCTCTTCGCATGCCATCTGCTTGACTCCCTTGAAGATCGCTGCCTTCATGAGTTGCTCCTTTGTTATACGAATTGAATTAAGGTAACGTCTGCGATGACGCCTCGACTTATGCGTCAGCCTTGCTACGAATCTGTTTTTTCACTGTTTCGATGACATCGTGGTTTTCCTCCAGAAGTCGTTGCGCTTCGTCGTCATGGCCTTCCGCCACGGCACGCCAATACAATGTTTTAAGGGAAACATAGGCTTGCTGCATGCGGATGCTTTCGGCTTTTGCGGCCAAACGCAACGCCTGCGCGTCCAGTAGCGCCATTTGCCTGCGCGCACCTTCGGTTCCGTCGAAACGGTTTTTCAGATACTCGCGCATGGCGTCAAGCGGCATGCCAGTCGCAGACAAGCAGGAAATAGTGACCAACGATTGAATGTCTTCGTCGGTGTAGGCGCGATGGCCAGAACTTGGGTCACGTGCGATCGGGGCAATGATACCGATTTGCTCGTAGTAGCGCAAAGTGGATTCGGGAAGTCCGGAAATCATGGATGCTTCACGAATCGTATGCCATGTTGTAGTGCTCATACCCTGCACTGTAAAAACTTAAAGTGCTTGAAGTCTAATTGGCGTGTTGCATGCTATCTCATAGCAAAAGAACATGTAATCCTGACAATTAGCTAAGTTGCGTCTGCAAAGCGTAACTTACGTGTTCATCGTAAGGAACATCAGACCACGCTGTTTTGGACGAATGCCACCTCACAACAAAAAGCTCTTATGCTGCTGAGTTGAACGAAATCGTGCGGATTAGATGTACTGGACTGGACCGTACGCCCGGATTTGGAATATTTGTAACGATATTTTGGATACAGGGAAATCCATGATGCGTATTCGGCAAACAACACGTCGTATAATACCTTTCGTCGTTCCTGCCCGAGCCGCGCAGGTCGAGGAACGGCCCACGGCGACTGCCGCGATCTCCGACTCACGGTGCACGGCATCGACCAACGCAAGGATTCATTATCATTATGGCGAAGCATTCTCTAAAACCGTTATTCATAATACAGACGCGAAGCTGTCGAAGCAGGTAAGGCAGCCTTTGAAAACAAACCAAGGAATACACAAGGCCCTCACATGGCGTGTGGTCGATATCGCGGTCGGCGCGGCGGTCGGCGTGATGTCGGGAGTGATGTTTTGGGTGTTCGACGGCCTGTCGTATGGTCTTTTTCCGTTGATGACTTTGATTCTTCCTGGTTCAGCGGCGCTACTTCATGCTTTGTTCTACTTCCCCGCCACGCTGGGCTCTCTGATCGTGCGCAAGCCGGGAGCTTCGGCCTACGTGCTTTTGGTCGCATCGTTCGTCGAGGTGGTACTCGGCACGAAATACAGTGTGAGCCTGGTGGTAATCGCATTGCTGCAGGCGGCAGCCGCAGAAGCGGTATTCGCACTGTTCCGCTACCGTCGTTGGACGCTCGGCGTCACCATTCTGTCTGCTTTGGCGATTGGAATCGTCTACAACTTCTACCTGCTGTTCTTCTACTATCAGGCATTCACGTTCTTCAGCCCGCGAGGCATCATCGGCACTATTTGCGAGCTGCTTAGCGCGGTGGCATTCGCCGGTTTCGGTTCCTGGGGAATGTATTGCGCTTTACGTAAGTCAGGTGTTCTGTCGCGATTCGCTTCCTCGCATAAGGAACATAACGAAGAAAACGCCTGACAGTACGTTTGGAAGCATGCCTCGACCATTTTAATCAAATCTCATCAGTTTTACTGATTAAAAGGACGCAACGCCGACTGCGACGTTGCGTCCTTTTATGCCATCGCACATAGTGCGATTACTGCGGAATCTTCGAACTCGAAATTCCGGAATCAATCGGCGGTGATCAGCTCGCTCGAATCCATGTCGAAGTCGGACATGGCAAACGAGCGGATCGCCGGATCCTCATACGTGTTCATGTAATACGTGTTAGTCTTTCCGGAATAACCGCTGGTGAACAGCGTGCGCTCGAACTGGCCGTTGCCCATCTTGGACATGCCTTCAACCATCTGTACGGAGGCCAGCGTGTGGAACAGACGAGACACATTGGCGGACTCGTTGTTCTGCTGTGGATAGTGCGTGTTGGTGTAGGCGACACGTACGAAACGCGACGGCGAACTCACGTCACCGGGAATGCCGTGCATGCTCACGCCGGCGCCCCATGCGCTCAGTTCCGCCTTGCCCCAAGTGGTCGGCTCCGCCATTTCGTTGCTCACGCACATGTAGTTGCGCAGGTTTTCCATATGGAAGTCGAAGGTCGGTTGATTGGTGAGCACATCCACATCGTCATGATGAACATGCATGCCATCAGCCATCTGCTCGATGACGATGCTACGGGTGCCATCGCCAATGAACCAGTGCAGCAAGGACTCCTGCTGGCCGGGCACGACCTGCGAAACGAGCGTCACGTCCTTCAACGCCTCTTCGACTTCGTCGACACTGTCGAAATTGCGTGCCACCCACAGCGGGAATTCGAAAGTGGCGACGTTTTCGGTTCCCTCGACCGGTTCGTGCGCGAAGGAGGCGTATCCGGGGAAGTTCAATCCGGCGATGGCCAAGCGTGCTCGTTGGCGCAATCGAAATACATGGGGCGATCGGCCATAACCACGCCCACGCCGATCACCGCATTCGGCTCGCTCTTGCCTTTGGCCCATACGCATAGTCATACCGGTAGCCTCGCGGAGTGACCAGAATGGTCTCGCCGTAGGAGAAGCTCCAGTCGAGATTACGGCCGAAATATGTGTTTCCCTCATCGTCGGAGAAACGAACACCAGTGCACATATGGACTCCCTTCCATGATTTGCCGTGTTTTTCTTGCTTGCGTGTTCATGGTAAACGCCGTTTGCTGGGAAAATCTTAAGTTTTGCCCGTGGAAGAACCTAGTCTGGATATCTACGCATTCTACGACGACCGTGATCCGCTGGATCCTCGCAACCGATAGCAGAGTCTCCGTCAAACGCGCAAATTCGAGGTCTCCTGCATGCGTGTTAGAGAATAGCCCGCCTCACGAGTCCCCAAAACACCCACCCGCTGGAACAATCCGTACGCCAACTGCCTTCTTGGGCGGGAAGGTTCCCCAGTGGTGGAAGATTCAGGACGTTACAAGCCGGCCAATGCCAGAAACTTTTTGTCGGACTGGATGCCTTGGGTGAGGAATTTGCCGTCCCTAAACAACGCATACGTGGTGACCGGCGCGGGCGTACGTTGGGCGGTCTCTTTATCGGTGATATGAATCGTTTTGAATGGAATATTGTGCTCTTCCGCCGTTTGCCGCACCCGCGGAACCCAATAGCATGTAAACGGGCATTGATCGGTGTAGTAGAGCACGAACCCGTCTTCGTCCACCGCGGGATGCTTGGCGCATTCCTTGAATTTCGGCAGCTCCGCATTCTCTTCAAAAGGCAGGGCCATGAGATTGATGCCGCAATCAGATATGTCGGTCACTTCGAAACCCTTGTAGGACAGAAACTTCGGATCGGCAAGGAACTCTCGTTTGCGACCCTCGGCTGAGAGAATGCAAATGCCTTTGCGCCCCTGCTCTTTGGCGTCTCGGATGCATTCGCTCAGCAGATTACCGGAATGTCCATGACCTTTCAAAGAACCGGCCACCCATAGACAGTTGATATAGATCCACCCGTCCGCATCGATCGCACCCATGCGTTTTCCGCCGGATATATTCGATGAAGCATTTGCCTCGTTCCTCGCTACGATAGAAGACGAGACCTTCGTTGAAACGCTGCTTGAGCCACTCTTTTTTCGCAAGGCTTTGCTTGCCGGACATGGCACAGCAGATATGTTCCTTGTCGATGTTCTCTTCAGTGATGTGGATGTAGCTCATTTTTCCTGCACCTCTGAGTCGGGGATGCTGTATGGGCATCTTCGTTGATTCCTCGAATATGACAAAAGCCCTTGATTTCCAAGGGCTTTCAAATGGCTCCTGCGACTGGGCTTGAACCAGTGACCGTCCGATTAACAGTCGGATGCTCTGCCAACTGAGCTACGCAGGAATGCGCTGTGCACAAGACAAAAATACTACACCAAAACTTGTGGATTTCAAATCTTCAGCGTGTCACATGTGTGTTTCGACTTGCAAAACGTTTCCATACGATGCTTTCGGCCTAATCTTACATGGAGATCTTCGTCAACGGCATGGCCGAATCGATGGCGAAATCCGGGTTTGACGGAGCCACTCCCGCTTCGACCAGGTTGACGCCCAGCATGGCCACCATGGCACCGTTGTCGGTGCACAGTTTGAGCTGCGGCACACGCACCTCTACCCCATGCTCGGCCCCGACTTCCAACAGTTTGGCACGAAGCTGCGAATTCGCGGAGAAGCCACCTCCTACAATCAACGTCTTCGAATCGTACTGCTCGCAGCCGCGCATCGCCTTCTTGGCGAGTACAGTCGCCACGGAATCCGCCAGCGACGCGCACACGTCATCGATGGGAATCTCATTGCCTTGCGCCTGCTGTTCCTCGATCCAACGCGCGACGGCCGTTTTCACGCCGGAAAAGCTGAAATCGTACGGATGCTGCTGGCCCGCTTTGCCTTGGGTGAGTCCCTGCGGCACTTTGATGGCATGCGGGTCGCCCAACTGCGCATGACGATCGATATGCGGTCCGCCCGGATAGGGGAAACCGAGCAGGCGAGCGACCTTGTCGAAGCATTCGCCGGCCGCATCATCAAGCGTGGTGCCGACCACGTCGATATGACGTGCGACATCCTCAACATGCAGCAAGGACGTGTGTCCGCCGGACACGATCAAGGCGAGCGTGTCTTCGGGGAACGGGCCGAACTGCAACTGTGTGACCGCAATATGCCCGATCACATGGTTGATGCCGTAAATCGCTTATTCGCCGCCCAGGCAAGCGATTTCGCGCCGGACACGCCAACGGCGAGGCAGCCAGCAAGTCCAGGACCTGCGGACACGGCGATCGCGTCGACGTCAGACAACGTCATGTTCGCATCGGCCAACGCCTTGGAAACGCATGGCACGAACGCTTCGGCGTGGGCGCGTGACGCAATTTCTGGAATCACACCCCCGTAACGCGCGTGCTCATCCATGGAGGATGCGACGACGTGGAAATCAGGGTGCGCCCCTGCACTACCGAGGCCGCGGTCTCGTCGCAGGTGGATTCGATGCCGAGTACGATTGGTCCGCTCATTGCTGCTCCGTTCGCTGCTTTGCTTGCTGTTCCGTTTGGTTGTTCTGTTTATTGTTCCGCTGCTGCGAAGCCGACGATCCTCGGCTCAAGGTCAAGCTCATGGTGTACGCGTCGATGCCTTCGGCTGGTAGTAGCGTTTGCGCAATCCCATTTTGGCAAAACCGAACCGTTTGTACAATGCCAAGCCGGAGTATTGTCGACTCGCACTTCAAGCAACATGCGTTTGGCCCCCTGCTCACGTGCCCGCGCAATCAACGCCTCCATCAACGAAGCCGCGATTCCCTGCCGTTGGAACCGTCTGCGACGCCGATCGTCATGATTTCCGCATCGTCGCCGTCATACCAGAAACCGGCATAGCCGCGCACAACGGGCTGTTGTCTAGCAGAATCGCCTGCAACCGATCCAGCAACCGGCTCATCCACGGCAACGCAACCCGCAATCCCGCAATCCGCGGTCTTGCCGTCATCATCAATATCGAACAGATACGTGCGTGCTGGCGCTTGGAATTCCTGGCGAATCGACTGTTCGCTCCACGCTCCCCTGCCGAACAGGTCCGCTTCCAAAGCGGCCATCTGCGGCACTGCGATCTGTTCATCGATGCTTGTATGGTCAACGATCATGCCGTATCGTCACTCCGTGCGTTCCGCGCCGGCATGGTTGAGTACATGCTTCAACGGGTTCGGCACCGACACGTCCGGCCTGCGCAAATACAACGGTTCGACCGGCTCCGGATTCACCAAAGACTGTTGCGAAGTGGCGAAGGCCGCGAAACGTTCCAGTCCGGACGAGCCTCGTCGAGCAGCGCATGGTCGCTCACCATGCCGCCTTCGGGAAGACTGGCCCACGATTGCGCGTATTTCTCCGCTCCATGGCCAATGACATCGACCACATATTCCGCGTTCGTATCTGACTGGCGAAGCGTTCCAGCACCTCGTTGACACGGTTCGCAATCGATTCGGGATAGTCGATATCCATGTCGATCAGGGTTTCCACACAGCCGTTTTCACGTTCGCGTCATGGTCTTCGCCTGCGCTGCCACCGGCTCATAGCCGCTGCCATCCAACAATGTGAAATACAGCTGCTTGCGTCGCGCATCGTTCACGGCGAGCGTCAGATGATGGCGGCCGTCATGCTCCGCGTTGCGCACAAGCACCTGCGGGGAAAGCACATTCTGCCCGATAAGCTGCGCACCGGTGGCGAAGGCGAGCGCTTTGGCTGCAACGATTCCTGCGCGTAGTCCGGTGAAGGGTGCAGGTCCGATGCCTACGATGATGCGGTCGATGTTTTCCGGTTTGAGGCCGGCTTGTTCCACGGTTGTGGCGATGTTCACCTGTAGTTTTTCGACGTGGGTGCGTGAGTCGGTTTCGACGATGGGGTCGTGTCCGACCATGCCGACGGTTGAGCCGTATGAGGTGTCGATCACCAGTGTCTGCATTTTGTGGAAACTCCTTATGCCAAGCTGGGAACTACTGTACAACCGATGCTGGAATCGTGCTTGCTGCTGGTGTTTTAGCGGTTGTTGCGTGTGATGTCGAAGGTTTGCCAGGATGCGCCGACGGGAATGAAGGTTACGGTGCGGGTGCCGTTGCTGGTGAGTTCGTTGTCGGCTCTGCTTGTTTCGTCTGTGCTAACGGTGTTGAGTGGCCGGTCGATGTGGATTTCGAGGCGTTCCGGTGCGAGCGCGGCTGCATCTGTTCTCCCCATTCCATGAGGATGATGGTGTTGTCGCTGGGGTCTTCGAGTTCTTCGTCGAGTCCGAGGGATTCGAGTTCATCGAGTAGTCGTTCGATGGCATTTTGGCCTGGGGCGTAGGCGTTGCCGCCGAGTCGGTAGGCGTCGACGTGTATGAGGTGGGCGGAGTTACCGCTGGGGAATTGGCCTTTGAGTTCGCGTGCGATGGTGAAGGTTGGCGAGACGATGGGTTCGCTGATGTTGAGTCCTGCGCCGAAGCCTTGTGCGAAGGTGGTTTTTCCTGCGCCGAGTGGCCCTGAGAGGAGTATGACGTCTCCGCCGTGGGTGAGGTGTGCGACTTGTTTGCCGAGTTCGCGCATGCTTCGCCGGTTGTCGCTTCGACGGTGACGGTTTTGGCAGTGCCTTCGCTGGTGTTTTCGTTGGCGTCAGTAATGGTTGCCTCGCTCATGTTAGTTGGTTCGTCCTTTGCTGCTGATCAGTTCGATGGATCGTTCTAGCGCGTAGACAGGGTCCGATCCGTTAGTTTTGCTTTGTTCGTCGGCCCATGCGAGCATTTGGATGCATCGTCTCATGCCGTCGGAGGTCCATCCGGAGAGCTGTCTGGTGGCGTTTTTCAGCACCCATGAATTGGTTTTCGCTTCCGCTTCGCTGATGGTGCCGGAGCGTACGGCTGAGGCTTTGGCCATGGTGCGTAGTTTCATGGCGAGCGCTCCGATGAGTGCGATTGGCGCGGTGCCTTGTTCTATTGAGGCGCGCATGGCGATGATGGCGTCGGCGGCACGTCCGGAGAGTGCGAGGTCGGCGACACGGAAGCGTCTACTTGGGGATTTGCTGTGAGGTATTGGTTGACGCGTTCCAATGTTATGGGATTGTCGTCGAAGTCGAAGCAGAGTTGTCTTGCCATGGCTGCGAGTTCGCCGGTTTTGTCGCCGAGTACGGCCACGAGTTGTTGTGCGGCCATGGGTTCGATGCGTCGGTTGCGTCGTTCGAAGCATTGTATGGTGAAGTTGAGTTTCGCTTCGGCTTTTTTGAGGTCGGCTACGGTTTCTTTGACGGCTCCGGCTTTGGTGAGTTGGTCGATGAGTCGTTTGCCTTTGATGCCGCCTTCGTGTTGGCAGATGACGATGCTGGCTTCGGCTGGATTGTTGACGGCTTGCTTGCAGTAGGCGACCATGGTTTCGCCGAGTTTGTCGTCGGCGTTTTGCAGGTTGGATACGATGACGATTGATCGTTCGGAGAGCAGTGATGGGCTTACCGCTTCGTCGAAGGCGTAATGATCGGCGTTGGTTGCGTCGAGTTCGATGGTTTCCGCGTCGGGGTGTTTGCGTTGCGCTTGGTGGCGCAGGTCGCGTACGGTCTGCTCGTTGAGGTACGGGTCGCCTCCGTAGATGAGGTGGAAGGGCGTTGTTGCGGATGGTTTCGGCATAGTATTCAATCTCGCTGTATCGGTGGACAAGATTCATTCGTTCCATTTCATGGTTTTGAGCGCGTTGTAGGTTCGTTCGCCCCATGCTTTCGCCCGTTCGATCGGATTGTGTATGAGGCGTCGGCCCGGCAGGTTTGGTTCCGTTGTGGTGATGCGGGCGAAGAGTGTTCCGGCGAATCGTGCGGTCGTGTATCCGATGATTTCGACGAGGATGATCAGTAGCGCGCCGCCTGCGTCTCCGGTCCATGGAATGGTGGCGTGGTCTCCTGATCCGAGGTTGAGGGCCATGAATTCCATGATGGCGGTGCCCCATGAGGCGAGGCTGGCGAATATGAACCCGAGGCTTGGCAGTATCCATGAGATGGCGAGACTGGCGAGTCCGGCAAGTGTGGAGAATCCCACGAAGGGTGCGACGACCAGATTGGCTGGAATGGAGTAGACCGGCAGTTCTGGTTCGATAAGCACTTGGATCGGCAGGGTGAAGAGTTGCGCGGCGATGGTCATGGCCATGGTTTGCGCGATGAATGCCGGCATGATCGGTGTGAGCCATGCGCCTAACGGTCCTGCGAACAGTACGATGCCAAGTACGGCGGCGCATGACAATGCGAATCCGAAACTGCGTGACATGTGCGGATTGACCATGAGCATGCCCAACGTGGTCCAGCTGAGGGTTGACAGGGCTTGCGTTCTTCGGCCGAGGAACAGGAAGCCCGCTCCCGCCAAACCCATGAGCAGGGCGCGCGACACCGAATCGGATGGGAACACGCACATCGCCAGCATGATGTACGACGCGCCGATGGCGATGGCCGTGACGCGTTTGGGCAGCAGCAGGAACGAGCAGACGGCGCGCACCAGGGTGGCGACAACCGCAAGATGCCCGCCGCTGACCGCCATCAGATGCAGTATGCCCGAACGTTGGAAGGCGTTTTCAAGCAGATTGGCGTATGTGGAATCAATACCCGTGCCCGTCTGGCCATTGCCACTATCTGGAGGAACGTAATCCTGCCCAAGAATACCTAAGGTCAGGCCGGGAACGAGCACTTTCCCTTGGTCGGAAAGCCGTGACGTCTGTTCGAAGAACGCCTGCTGCATCATGCCGATCGTGCGCAATGCGAGGTTCGGTCCCCGTATGCGTTCCACGGAGGCGATGTCCGTCAGCCATAGCGGCATGGCACCGTATTGCGATATGGCGAGCGTGCCCCGCATCCGGTATTCGCCGCCTTGTTTGAGCGTGCCGCAGTCCGGCCGGTCCGCATAGACGCGCACCCGCATCATGCTTGGCTGCGTGACCTGGCTTGCCGTGATCGTTGAGATCGTCGCATCAATCTGGCAATCGTTTGCACGTCTGTTCGAATTCACTGCGGGAGATGTCGTACGTACCAGCGTGACAACGTCGCTTTCGCCGTTTCTGGCGCGTACGAGGCGCATCCCTCCATTGCAATACGTCGTAGGTCAACGCGGAAGACGCGCATGCCATCGCCGCGACCACGCATACGATAATGCTGAAATGCCATGCCGAGACCGCCCGCCGCACGCCAACCGGCACTCGCAGCATAGGCGATCGCAGGAACGGCAATCCCAATAATCCCAATAATGCCAGCAACGGTACCGCCAATGCCACAACGAGCGGCAGCATGCCGAACCGACCATCCCGTTCGACGCAATAGTCGAATCCCATATGCGTGGCCAAGCTCGCCGCCCACCCGCATAGGGCGGCCGGCAGCAGACGCCAATCCCTGCTCCCCTGCTCCCCATCCCGCCATTCGAACGTGTTTCCTCTCATCGTGCGCACACTTGGTCTCGGAATTTCGCCAGCGTTTTCTCGCCGATGCCTTTGACTTCCAACAGTTGGTCGACATTGTCGAACGTCCGATCTGATTGCGATAGTCGATGATGCGTTGCGCGGTCACGGGGCCGACGCCTTTCAAGGTCTGCAGTTCGTCGGATCCTGCGGTGTTGATGTTCAGCAGACCGTCAGCCGGATCGGCGGGCTCCGCTGGTCCGGATGTTGGTTCGCTCTGGCTGTCGGGTTCCGTGGATGGCTGCTGGCTTGGTGTTGTTTGCGTGGACGCCGTCTTGTCTTTCTCGGTTCCGTTCGCCTTCGATTGTTCGGATTGGGTGATCTGCGATTGTTGGAGCGCACTGTAGTGGACGGCCTGTTGGATGAGCATGGTCAGGCTTGCGCAGAGCGCGCACGACAGGGTGAGTATGGCGATGACCGCGTGGATTGGTTGGAAGACGAGTCGTGGACGGTCGCGTTTGGGCCGGTCCTGTTCAGTCGGTTTGTCGGAACTTGACGCCGGCCAGATCCCGCAATGTGGGTTTTGCGGGTTCAGGCGATTGTTCAGTTGTCGCGATTGCAGTGGACGTTTCAGCCGCTGCGGAAATCTCGGATATTGAGGTTGTTTCGGATATCGCGGGAACAGCATGTTCGTTGCGAACGTTCTGCCCGCGCGCGTTCTTTCCACGTGTTTCGGGCATGCCAAGTCCGCGCAGCCGTTGCGCGGACTGCGATGCGGTTTCGGCTTGCCTGTTGCGCCTGCCCGGCGGGGTAACGATAATGCCCATGCATCCAAGTGAGGATGCATGGGCATGTTGTCCAGTCGAAACGGCCCCTGTGGTCGAAGGATGGGAGTTATCCACATGTTCGGCGTGTCGCCTTATGCGGAAACGGTTCCCACCCTGTTGGAAGCCTCGTCAAAGGTCTCGCCAGAAGCCGTTGGATCCGTTTTTCGAAATATCATTCCGCAGGACGATGGACACGATCTTCGGAGCCTTGACGATGACCTTGCGCGGTTCCTTGCCGCCCAGACGATCGGCGACGGCTTCCAACGCCATCTTCTCAAGTTCCTTAGGATCGATGTCGGGCGAGACCTCAAGCTTGGCGCGCACCTTGCCCTTGATCTGCACGACCGCGGTGACGGCGTCCTGGCCGACATAGCGTTCGTCGGCCTTCGGCCATTCGGCGTGGGCCAACGATTCGCCGTGTCCGAGCTTGTTCCACAGTTCCTCGCAGATGTGCGGAGCGATCGGGGAAAGCATCAGAATCAACGGTTCGACGGCCGCGCGCGGCACTTCGTTGAGGCTGGTCAGATGGTTGTTGAGCACGATGAGCTTGGCGATGGCCGTGTTAGGACGCATCGCTTCCATTTCCACGGTCACGTCGGCGATCGTGTTGTTCAGCAGCTTCAGCGTCTTCGTGTCGAGCTTACCATCGGTGACGCGCACTTCGCCGGTGTTCTCGTCGACGACGTTGCGCCACAGGCGCTGCAGGAAGCGCATGGATCCGACCACGTTGCGCGTGTTCCACGGACGGGATTCGGCCAGCGGGCCCATGCCCATCTCATACAGGCGGAAGGTGTCCGCGCCGTAGTTCGCATACATGTCGTCCGGCGTGATGATGTTCTTCAGGCTCTTGCCCATCTTGCCAAACTCGCGGTTGGCGTGCTCTCCGTTCCAGGTGAAGGTCGGCTCTCCGTTGGCGTCGGCCGGGCCTTCCACCACTCGGCGGCCGGCACGTACTGGCCACGGTCGTCGGTGTAGGCGTATGCCTGGATCATGCCCTGGTTGAACAGCTTGTGGAACGGTTCCGCGGAATCCACGAAGCCGAGGTCGAAGAGCACCTTGTGCCAGAAGCGGGAGTACAGCAAGTGCAGCACGGCGTGCTCCACGCCACCGATGTACAGGTCCACGCCGCCGGACTTGCCAGTGGTCTCGTTGTGGTTCGGGCCCATCCAGTAGTCGAACTCGCTCTTCTCCACCATGTGTTCGGTGTCGGTCGGGTCGAGGTAGCGCATGTAGTACCAGCAGGAGCCGGCCCAGTTCGGCATGGTGTTGGTGTCGCGGTAGTAGGTCTTCTTGCCGTCGCCCAAGTCGAGTTCGACCTTCACCCAATCCTCGTTGCGGCTCAGCGGCGCTTCAGGATTGGATTCGGCGTCTTCCGGATCGAAAGTCTTCGGGCTGTAGTCCGGCACGTCCGGCAGGTTGATCGGCAGCTGGTCGTCCGGCAACAGATGCGGGGTGCCATCTTCGCCGTAGACGATCGGGAACGGCTCGCCCCAGTAACGCTGGCGGCTGAACAGCCAGTCGCGCAGACGGTAGCTGACCGTGCCCTTGCCGACACCAGCTTCTTCCAGCCATGCGTTCACCTTGTCGATGGCTTCGTCCACGCGCAGTCCATTGAGGCTCAACGCGTCGCCCTTGGCACGGGTGGCGTCCACAGCGGAGTTGATGACGATGCGTCGTGGGAGACGAACGGAGCCTTGCCCTCATAGTTGGCAGATCGTCGCCGGATTCCGGCAGCGGCTGCACGGTGTAGGTGACCGGCAGACCGAACTTGACCGCGAAATCGTAATCACGCTGGTCGCCACCCGGCACGGCCATGATGGCGCCGGTGCCGTAATCCATAAGCACATAGTCTGCGGTGAACAGCGGCAGCTTGGCTCCGGTGATCGGGTTGATGGCGTACAGGCCGGTGAACAGGCCGGTCTTCTCGCCCGCCTCGTCACACGGTCCTTGGCGGTCTTGGATTCCGCGGCCATACGGTAGGCCTTCACAGCCTCGACCGGAGTGGCGTAGCCGCCCTTCCAGTCTTCCGGAGTCTCGGACGGCCATTCGGCGGGAACATCCTCGAGCAGATGATGCTCCGGGGAGACCACGGCGAACGTGGTGCCGAACAGGGTATCGGGACGGGTGGTGTAGATCTCCATGTCCTTGACGCCGTTCGGGGTTTCGACGTCGAAATGCACGGAAGCGCCGTGGGATTCGCCGATCCAGTTGCGCTGCATGAGCTTGACCTTTTCCGGCCAGTCGATGCCGTCAAGATCTTCGATCAGACGGTGGCCGTATGCGGTGATGCGCATGGACCACTGGCGCAGCTCACGCTGGAACACCGGGAAGTTGCCGCGTTCGGACTTGCCTTCGGCGGTGACCTCCTCGTTGGCGAGCACGGTGCCCAGGCCCGGGCACCAGTTCACCGGAGACTTGGAGATGTATGCCAGGCGGAAGTCGTTGAGCACGTCGGCCTGCTCGGCTTCGGTCAGATCATTCCACTGCTTGCCTGCGAATCCCGGAATCTCACGCTCGCCGGATTCGAACTGCTCCACCAGCGTGCTGATCGGGCGTGCGCAGCCCTTGGAGCCAGACGGGTTGGTGGCATCCTCGTCGTACCAGGAATCGTAGATGCGGGAGAAGATCCACTGGGTCCAACGCACATAGCCCGGGTCAATGGTGGCGAAGGAGCGGCGGTTGTCGAAGCTCAGGCCCATACGATGCAGCTGGCGGCGCATGTTGGCGATGTTCTGCTCGGTGGTGATGCGCGGATGCTGGCCGGTCTGGACTGCATATTGCTCAGCCGGCAGACCGAAGGCGTCGTAGCCCATGGCGTGCAACACGTTCTCGCCCTTCATGCGGTGGTAGCGGCTGACCACATCGGTGGCGAGGTAGCCGAGCGGATGGCCCACATGCAGGCCCTTGCCCGACGGTACGGGAACATATCCATGGCGAAGTACGACGGGCGTCCTTCGGCGTTGCGACCCTTGCCGTCCTTCAGATCGCCATTGACGTTGGCGGCCCAGAAGGTGCCTTCGTCATCCCAAATCTTCTGCCATTTTTCCTCAATGCCCTGAGCCAAATCCGCGTTGTAACGGAACGACGGTTCGGCTGGTTCGTTCGACTGCGTCTGCGCGCTTTTCTCAATGTCACTCATAATGCATGAAACTAGCCGCGCAACTGGACACTTCGCAAGGCGTCAATCATTATGCAAGAAGCGTTTTGCAAAGCGTCACGCAAGGCGGGGGCCGTCAGCTTCCGACGCTGCCGAGAGCGTTATCGCGGGAGGGTTGAGCGACATGTCGGGAACGTAGCCGATCGACTGTTTCATCTTGTCTATGGCCTGCTTCCACGAGCCGTCGTCCATCATGGACTGCAATGCGGCGTCGATCTGTTTGGCCAGCGTGGATTGGCCGGATTTGACCGCGATCGCGTACGAACGTTCGCCGAACGTTTCGCCTACGACCTTGAGATATCCGCCTCCCCTGTTGGATGCGAGGCCCGCCGCTATGGCGTCATCTGCCGCGATGGCGTCCGCCTGCCCGATCATCAATGCCGTTTCGCATTGCGGATACGTGTCGCGTTCGCTCACGGTCACATCTTCCGCAAGATTTCGCACGCTGTAGAGGGTACTCCTCCTTTGGCCACGCATACCGTCCTTCCGGCAAGATCATCGGTTCCGGTGATGGTTCCCGCACTGTCGGAACGTACCAACAATGCCGCATGCACAGTCAGATACGGTCCTGCAAGCTCAACCTCACCATCCTGAACGTCATCAGCGGCGAAAGCATCGACCACCATGTCCACGGTGCCGTCTTCAAGTGACGAAACGCGCGTCGACGGCAGCACCTGTTTGAACACGATCTGTTTTTTCGCGATCCCAGCGTGTTCGCCACATATTGCGCCACGGAAATATCGAAACCCGAATACTCTCCCCCATGCAGAAAACCCAAACCAGGCTGGTCCGCGGCCACGCCAATCGCAATGGTCGGCCCCTGCGCGAGACCATTGGTCACTACGGAAATGGAAGTGCCGCACGCGCTCGTGCACAATACGGTCGAAGCGGCGCATACCAGCGCCGCGATATTTCGTGACAGACGTGACAGACGTAGCATACGCGCGATTCTACGCGATTCTACTTGAACATGCGCGAACGCGTCAGGAACCAGGTGACAATGGCCGAAACGACCAGCGAGATTCCGATGATCACGGCGAAGCCCCACGGCTTGTCCGTCAACGGCATGCCTAGCATGCCCTCCTGGAAGTTCATGCCGTACATTGAGAAGATCAATGTCGGAATCGACAGCGTGATGGAGATGATCGTGAAGATGCGCATCACGTTGTTCAGATTGTTCGACACGATCGACGCGAACGCGTCGGTCATGTTGCAAGAACGCCGCTGTAGATGTTGGCCATCTCGATTGCCTGCTTGTTTTCGGTGATGACGTCGTCGAGCAGATCCTCGTCTTCCGGATACTGCTTGATGCGCGGCAGCGTGGTCAGCTTTTCCATCACGATTTCGTTCGATTTGAGCGACGTGGTGAAGTAGACCAACGTTTTGCTCAGTTCGAGCAGCATGAGAATCTCACGATTCTGCATGGAATGGCGCAGTTTGAGTTCGAGCTTGTCGCTTTCGCGGTCGATGATACGCAGATACCGCAGATACATGGTGGCGTTGCGGTACAGGATCTGCAGGATGAAACGCGTTTTCATATACGTGTTGAAACCGCGGATCGTACCTTCCATGAACGGGTGCAACACCGGAGTGTCCTGCATGCAGACGGTGATGATGGCCGACTGCGTGATGATGATCGACAACGGGATGGTCTCGTACCAGTCTCGCCCGCCGCGCTCTTCGACGGTTGGAATGTCGACGATGATCATCGTGTAATCGTCTTCCACGTCCACGCGGGAGCGTTCTTCGTCATCAAGCGGGGCGCGCAGGTCGGCGAGATCAACGCCGGTTTCCATGGAACGTTGGCGAGTTCCACATCCGTCGGATCCGAAAGGCATAACCAAGATCCGTTTTCGGGTTTTTGGATCTGCTCCACCTGGCCGTTAATCGTTCTGAACATTCTCAACATGTCTCTCACCCGCCTTTCGCGCTTTCCGACGTTCTATCGCTGTACGGCAGCCCGAATCCAACATCTCCGGCGATCGGTCTCTTGCGATCGATCTGGAACATTCGGGCAAACAACCTTATTTAGGATAGTCCCACCTTGAGAGTTGGCCGGCCGCGTGCCTGAGATTTCATCGAGAATTCATGTTCGACGCATGCGTCCGCGGCAGGCGACAGTCACTGCAGATCGTTGCGGTTACTGCGGATCACTGCACGATGGGCTTCCACAATGGCATGTTGGGGCCTCGCAATTCCTTCGGCCCATTCTCCCAATCGGTAAGCGCGGCGATGGCGGGACCTTGGTTGAAGCGTCGAGCTTCCACTGCCATGTGTCGGGATCCGCAGGACCGTTGGAACCGCCTGTGTTGACGCTCATGCTCGTCCAGAAGGCGTTGCGCATGGCTCCGAGATTGTTGAGGTCGTCCGGATCCATGTCGAGCAGCACGGCGACGGTGGCCACGATCCACGATCCATGGCCGACTGCGAGCAGCGTGGTGGCCGTCGGATCATCGGCATGTTCGGCGATGATGCTTCGTATGGCTTGGGAGCCACGCTGGCCGGTATGCCTGCGGCTTTCGACGCCATGCTTGGTTTCGCCTCCGGTGTGGGCACGCCATGAATGGTAGTCGTCGGCGTACTGTTCGAGGATTTCCTCGCGGGTCATGCCTTCCCATTCGCCGAAGCTGCGTTCGCGCAGGCGTGGGTCGAGGGCTACGTCAAGTCCGAGAAGGTCGGCGATGGCGTGAGCGGTCTGTTGGGCGCGGAAAAGGTCGGATGATACGACGACCATGCGTCGGCTCGCGGCCGGCGCCTCGTTGATTTCGTTAAGATCGGCGAGATACGCGCCTCGTACGCGGGTTGGGCGAGTTCATCATTATGGTCGGCGATGTGCGCGACTTTCGCCCAATAGTATGTTTTGGCGAGTTCATAAGCGCTTTGGTCGGCCTGCCACCTGCCGACGATGTCGAGGGGAATGTCGATTTGGCCTTGCAGTCGTCTTGCGAGATTGTATGCGGTGCGTCCGTGGCGCAGGAAGAGTACTTCGTCGATCATGCATTTCATTGTAGCTATGCCGTGCGAGTGTGGTGAGGGTCGCCCAGATGGCTGTGAGCGCGAATGCCGTGGTGGAGAGGGTTCCGTCGGTGAGGCATCCTGTTTCTGGCGGGCATTCGTCGTGGTTGGGGACGCGCGTTCCTGTGATGAGAAGCCGGTGGGTGTTGATGCCGTATGGGGTGCAGGTCATAAGGGTGGCCTGATCGGCGCTGGCGTCGTGTTTGTTTATCCAGGTGAAATCGTCGGGGGTGATGGTGCGGATTGTTTGCACTTGATAGGTGAGGGTTTCGCCGAGGGTGGTGATGGTGAATTCGTCACCTTCTCGGGCTTGGTCGAGTTTGGTGAACATGAGTTTGTCGGCGAGGCCCCGGTGTGCGGTGATGACGGTATGGGTTCCCGCTCCCCCGATTGGCAGGGATGTGCCTTCCCAATGCCCTGCGCCGATGGCGAGCGTCTGTTCGCTTGTTCCGTGGCGTATGGTAGGCTGATGCCGAGTTTCGGGTAGTTGATGGTTGCCATGACGTCGCTGGGTGGGATGACGAGTTGCCGATTGTATTCGTCGGGATTTTGCGTTGCGGGTTCGCCGTCTGTTTGGTTGCTGGTTTGGTTTGCGAGGCGCGCGTTGTAGAGTTTCGCCTGCCGTTTGCTTTCTTGGATCGCCTTGTTTGCGGTGTTGGTGATGGTGGCTGCGTACGCTTTGACGTTGGCTGCTTGTTGGATGTTGTCTTCGGCGCGCATGATCAGGGGGATGCTGATGATGAGTGCCGTTGCGGTGAGCATGGCGGTTCCCACGCACCATCGGATGATGCTGCGTTTGTTGGGCGCTTTTTTGTGCCGTGGTTTGCTATGCGGAGGAATCGCCATGTGTTGCCTATTGTCGGATGTTGGCTAGTCGTTGCTTGATCGGCACATGCGCAGCATGACGATGCCTCCTATGAAGAGGAGTGCCGCGATGCTGAAGAGCATGGTGAGGCCTGCCGCACCAGTCAACGGTATTTCGGTGATGGTACGGATGTTGGTGACGACCACGGTGTGGCTGTCGCCTTTTTTGATGAGGTTGTTGGGGTCGGATTTGACGTCGAGGCTCCACGTCATGTTGGTGTCGTCAACGTTGACGGTGACGACTGCGCTGGGCAGCATGAGCGACGAGTAGTCCTGGGGCGCTTGTGTTTCGGTGATGGTGTATTCGCCTTTGAGTCCTTGGATTTGGTTTCGCCGGCTTCGAATGTGGTGGTTGTGGTGGTATCGCCGCTGGTGGCGAGGCGGTAGGTGCCGTTGCCGAGGGCCACGAGTTTCAAAGGCGTTTTGTCGCTGGCGCCTTGGGCGATGGCGAATTTCGCGCCGGTGAGCTTTTGGCTTTTGGCGTCGACCTTGCGTAATGCGATTTCACCGGTGCAGACTTTAACCTCGTTGCCGGGCTGGTTGTTGTGGTCCTGCCATGCGTTGGGATTGTGGGAGTATTCCAAGTCGATGGAGTTGACGTTGCAGGGGCTTCCGATGACCGCATTGCCGTTGAGTCTGGCCTTGTAGGTGACTGTGATCGTCGCGCCGACCGGCAGGGCCGCCTTTGATGCGTCCGAGGCGAGAATGTCTCCGTTGACGCCGAACAGCCAGCTGATGGTTTTGCCGTTGACGTTTTCCTTGTAGAACGTGCTCGCCAATGCTTTGCCGCCGACGGTGATCGAGGTGAGCGAACCATAGTCGAGACCCGCGCCAAGCGTATCGTTCAACGCAAGATAGTAGTGCTCGTAGCCTGTCCAGTTGGGGATTTTCTGCGTCACGCGGTAGGTCAGGTCCTTGCCTATCGCTTCGGATGCGCTGTCTTTCCAGGCACTGCCGACGTTGACTTTTTTGTCTGGCGATTCCACGTTGGATACCTTGTAGATCACTTGCCCGAGGGTCAGGGTCGTGCCGCCGGCCGTACGTAGTTGGTTGACGCCGTTGACCGCGGTGCCGTTCATCATCATGATGGACGCGGTTGTTTTGATGGCGGTGCCGCTGCTTAGTGTGGTTGTCGCCGGTGTACGGTCCACGATGGCGTAGATTCCCGGTACGAGTACGTTGCCGGTCGACATGGTGGCTTTGTCTTGGCTGAGTGTGGAAACCGCCGTTCCATCCTGCTTGGCGAAGTTGGTTTGTTTGGCGAGGCTGTTGCAGAAGTTGCGTAGCTTTCCGCTCCATGGATGCTGCGCGAGTCGGTCAGGTTCTTCACCACCCACACCATCGGATCGTTTTTGCCGTTGACGGTAAGGTTCGTATCGGTGGCTCCGGCCGCTTTGGCTGCCGCGGTGATGTCGGATGCCAATGCCGTGTTCGTGGTCAGATCGTAGCCGACGATCGTGTTGCCGTCCACGCTTGCGGCGGTATATGTGGCAAGCTGGATGCGCGGAGGTCCTTGCCTTCGAGGCTTTCCCCGTTGCTTGCCTTCACGCTCATGGACTGCTTGACGCCTAAATCGCCGAGTTGCGGCGTGGCTTGGGCCGTGCCCGGCATGGCAAGAGCCGCGATCATGCCCAGCGCAAGCATGGAGGTCCATCGGCGGCGTATGGTGTGTTGTGTCATGGTTCACCTTCTTTGGTTGTTGGTTGTCGCATAGGCGTCTTCGCTTATGCGTGCAGACCAGCATGGCAGAAACCAATATTCGCCCGCCACCTCTTTAAGAAATCTGTGGATAAGTGGATGAGCGAACACTTATCCACACTTATCCACAACCCATGCATGCAACTGCCGTATAGGAATCCATGGTCGAACCGCCGCGAACGATATGCTGCAGATTCGCGATCTTCCGTTCCGATAACAGCGAACCGCAGACCGGACATACAGTCCCGTCTGCGGTTCTCCGATATTGTCGTTTCGACTGGTTCAGTATGGAACCGATCAGTCCTTGACGATGGTTTTGCCTGCCGTAGCGCCCGGAGTGAGATCCTGAATTTCCGTGATCTCCAAAACCGGAATGGTCATCGGCTTTTTCGTGCCGCGTTCTTCGGCGACTTTGACCTGTTCGTCATAGATGGCGTCATCGGAATGCAGCACGACGTTGCCGCGGAAACGGTATCCCTTCTTCTGTTCGAGGTTGGCGACCGCGACGACCAGATCACTGCCGTCAAGCAGGTTACGGTATGTCTGGCCCGCGGTGCGCTCGTGGTAGCCGATATGGTTGTTGTCGATGATGAACATGCTCATCTTCGGACCGAGATCGACCTGGCCTTCTTTGCTGATGGTGGCCACCCATGCGAGGTTGCTGTTGAGGAATCCCTTCATCTCATCGGTGAGATCTGCATGATGCCGTCCTTTCGTCTATATGCCCATGGAATGCGGGCATACTTTCAGACTACGACAAGAAACACCACAACGCATGTTCGCCCAACGTGAATAACATCACATACGCGCTCCATCTGAAACCGAATTTAGGAGAGATAACACCTGTTTCGCACTTTGCTGAGGCGTCAGACCACGATCATCCGCTATCCAATCAATCATGGAAAAGAAAGGATTGATTTTGGGTTGGCATCAGCGGTATCTGCTGGACGATATGCACGTCGAGTTGATTCGCAATGGGTTCAAAGACAAAGCCTGCAGCATGCCGATATCCGCACTTGGTTTAGATATTGTGTGTGAATTCCTTTATTCCATTGATGGGTTTTTCCCTCAAAAGAATTTATGCAGATTCAGACATTTCCGATTTAGCCTGGGCTTTTTGCGATGTGGCAATTCTTGTTTGCTGGCTTAGATATGTCAGACAGTATCTGCCAGAGAAAGCACAAAGGCATTTTATTCCATCCCCCATTCTCGCTTTGCTTGTATGCGCGTACGCAACGCCCCGGAGGCCCTGAATCTGAGAGGGCGTCTTCCTGTGAACTCGATGAGGCTCGCGCCCGCCAGCTCATCCACGTATTTGCGGATCGTCTGTTTCGTCAGCATGAGGTCGCCGCCTGCATCTTCGAGCGTCATGGACTTGGTGGTGTCGAACAGCTCCTCCTGCATGACTGCGTAAAGAAGCAGGGTCGCGTTCGTGGACAGTGCATGTTCCCTCCGTAGCTCGTCACGCAGGACGGTCGCCTTGTCGAGCTGGTCGATTTTGACGCCGAGCTCCTCGATCAGGGATTCCTGCGCCCGTTCGATGAGTCCGAGGATGGTGTATACGAAGAACGTGAGTTCCCCGCTGTTGAGTTTGTCCTCGGCCTCAGTGACGCCTTGTAGTATTCGTTCTTGTTCTCCGCGATCGTCCTGGAGAGGGACAGCACGGTGGGCAGAGTGAGATCGTTGCTGAGGTAGAGCGCGAGCAGATACCTGCCTGTCCTGCCGTTGCCGTCGTAGAACGGGTGGATGTATTCGAACAGGAAGTGGCTGGCTATCGCCCGCTGCAGGAACGGTATGGTATCCGACCGGGCGAGGTCCATCATCTGTGCGAGCAGCGCTGATATCCGCGCCTCGCTGCTGACGCCGCTGTGGATGACGGTGCCGTGCGGTCCTTGGACCTCGACATCGCCTTTCCTGAACAGCTCCCCGTCGGGCCTGTTCTTGTCGTCGATCTCGTCGAGGGCTATCTTGTCGTAGATGTCCCTGATGTCCTCAAGAGTCTTGGGCAGTTCAACGTCGCGATTGGTGAGGTTGAGATACAGTTTCGCGAACTCGCCGAACCTGGCCTTCTCCATGTCGCCCTCGGTCCTGGCCTGCCGGGCTGCGGCCACGGCGGCTTCCGTCTCCTTCCGCGTCGACCTGACCCCCTCCATCTCGTTGGTGGCGAGCAATTCCTCGGATATGGCGTGGTAGATGTAGTTCCACCGCATGACTCCTGGGATGCTCCGCCACATGGCCGATACCTGGCGTTCGGCGAGGAGCACCTTCTGTGTGAGCATGCACACGCAGCGCGGCGTGGCGATGAACAGTTCGCCCAAGGGTGTGCCGATTCCGGTTGTGAATGTGGAGTCCGCTTCGAGGCGTTGTCTGACGAGCCGGTCGTGGTTGGCGTAGGAGTCCATGCTCCTGTCGGCGTGGAACAGCCGCGCCAAAGTCCTGTATTCCATGCTCATAACGGTCACTGCTTTCAAAAAGTCATTTATATTTTATGAGAATTATAAATTAGAAGCACTCAGAAGACAAGACAAAGCATCTATGAATGAAAATTAACAATAAGCCCATGTCGGCTCTACCGTCCGTCGCCGACACCCCTGCCGACACGGGTCGTTCATGCGTCCGTCTGTTCGGCTTGTATACGATCTTGCCGAAGGTCTCCGCGTCGTCGTGGAAGTCCTGTTTCTTTACCACCTTATAACCGGTTTCTATCACCTTGAACCGTTTTTGAGGTTCGGCAAGCACGTCCGCGAAACAGCGTCGTTTCAACAAAAAGGGCCACCCCTTACGGAGTGGCCCTCGATAATCGTGGAGCTAAGGGGATTCGAACCCCTGACCCTCTCCATGCCATGGAGATGCGCTACCAGCTGCGCCATAGCCCCAAAGTCTGCTCTGCAAACTCTGTATAATATACATCGCAGACATAAGTCACGCAAATTTCGGCGTGTCGCCCGCACTGAGGAATTGGCATGAGTAAAACCGCACTACGCAATCACCTTATGTGAACCTTATGCGGGCGACATGGGAAGTGCGCCACCAGCGACATTAGTTACTACTTGCATCTCCCGTCGAGCCGGTAGTACCGTCGGTGGATCGACGTGCCAGTGCCAGTCGAACCATCGGTTCCGCTGTTTCCGGATCCGGATGATGAGCATCACCAGTGGTGCCGGACGTGCCTCCGTTTGAGCCAGTGCCGTTGGACGAATCCGTTCCGTTCTGGCTGGAACCATTGCTGGAATTATCGGATGACGACCCGCTGTTTCCGGACGTGGATCCATTGGTATTGCTCGATGTGCCGTTGGAAGTGGACGAGTCGGTGGATCCGTTGGTGGTTTTGTCGCTGCCGTCCGTGGTGGTTTCGTCGTTCGAATCCGTGGAATCGGACTTAGGCTTTTGCACGGGGGTCTGCCCGTCGCCAGTCTGATAGTCATCGGTATTTCCATGCGAAGGCACAACCTTCTCATGCACCACGTCACGCACCACGGTGTCCGTCCCCTGACCGCCGGTGAAAGCAAGAATCAATCCCGCGCTCACTCCCACACCAACCAAAGCACTGACGAATGCGATGATCGCCGGAGCGTACTTGCTATGCAACCAATTCGAGGAACGCTGCCCAGCATACTGTACTCGGGCATCATGCGCGCTTCCGAGTGTTCCGGTCTTACCGGTAACTACGCCAACATCGCTGACGCCACGCTGTCCGTTCGGGAAAACGGAAGTCTCCCCTGCCCCGGCAATATCGCCGAGCGCACGAGTCGCATCCGCATATTCCTGTCCGGAGGAAATGACGCGCGGTAAACCGGACTGCGCTACCGCAGCCGTATCGGCAGACAATACCATCGTGACATCCGACGCAACAGGAGACGATCCAATAATCCTCGTCTCATCATCCTGTTCGGAAGAGCCAAGCACCTGCGTTTCATCCGCAGCTCGCTCATTCGAAACCGTCTCGCTACTCGACGGGAACGGCACGGCCTGTTGGATCTTCTCCCCTGATGCCTTCAAAACGTTCTTGTAGACCTGCGTGGCAACCGCGGAAACAACCGAACCCGCGGCCACACCAATCACCGATCCCGCGATACCGATTTTCGCGGAAAGTAGGAATGACGTGACCGCCGCCAGCGCACCCGCGCAAATCGACGAAAAAGAGATTCCCTTAAAAAAGTTTTCACAAGCCATGACGATAGCTAATTTCGCTATGAAAGTACTGGCGATTCTGTGAAAAGCTTGAAAAAGCGGTGACAGACCAGCGTCCGACATCATGTATCGGCCGGCTACAGGCTGGCTACAGGCTGGGATGCTCCCATTCCTCGGAATCGGCGATAGCGGGACCGTGATTGTAGTCCATCAAACGCCAACGCAATGTGGAACCGATCTCCAATGGAATGAGCCGCACCCAGTGAGCGTTGCGCATCGACAAAATGTCGCGAAATCGCCATGCGCATCCGCCATTCCCAGCAGCGTCTGCAACGTTTGGGAAATCCATGCACCATGCGAGAACACGTACAAGTCCGTGTCGGATCCGGCACGGAACGCCCAATCGTTCAACGCTTCGACGCCACGACGTCCGACTTCCTCCTTGGGTTCGGCACCGTATTTGAGTTCGCCGCCACGGAATTCAGCCCAGGAACGATAGTCTTCCGGTACCGTTGCGCGAGTTCCTCAACCGGAATGCTTCCCAATCGCCGAAGCTGCGTTCACGCACGCGGATGTCGGGATGCACTTCCAAGCCCAGCGGGTCGGCGAACGCATGCGCGGTGGCTGCGGCACGCCCCAGATCGGAACAGATGACCAGCCGGTTCGGAATATCGGGACGACGATCAACATACAGTTCACGCAATGCGTCGGCCGTCTGGCGAACCTGCCATTGTCCGACTTCGTCGAGGGGAATGTCGATCTGGCCTTGCAGACGATGCTGCGCATTGTAGGCGGTACGTCCGTGACGCACCAGCGTGATGGCGTGCACGTGTTCCGGTACTGCGCTGTTATGCTCAAGTTCGACGTTTCGAGGCATGCTGCTGCTCTCCGTTGCTTTCTCGATTATGGAATGTTTGCGAAAACTGCTTCGCTTGATATGAAAACATGCCTTCCGCATCTATACGGGAAGGCATGTTCATACGTGTTATTCCGCGGTTTCCGCGGTCTCTTCGTCGGAAGTCTCCGGATGTTCGAGCTGCAGGTCGATGCTCGGGCAATCCTTCCACAAGCGTTCGAGGCGATAGAAGTCGCGGGACTCCTGATGCATGACGTGGATCACGAAATCACCATAGTCGAGCAGCACCCACTGGCCTTCGGTCAAGCCTTCGCGGGAACGCGGTTGACGCTTGCCGCTTTTGAGATACAGGTCCTTTTCGATCTCTTCGGCAACCGCCAACACCTGACGTTCGTTCGAAGCGGTGGCGACGAGCATCGCGTCGGTAATGGCCAATGGTTCGGTGACGTCGAAGGCAACAAGGTCGGTGGCTTCATACGGTCGGCCGCGGCGGCGGCGATGCGAATGGCGTCGATGGAATCTTGTACTGCCGGCATATTCAGCGCTCCCATTCGGCTTCCAGCCTCTACTACATGTTGTGTGTTTTCGGAATAGACCATGGAATCGTCCGGAACGTCGTGGCGTACCACGGAACCGGCTCCGGTAGTGACGCCGCTGCGACTTCGACAGGGGCCACGAACAGGTTGCCGGCACCGACGTGCACGTTCGATCCGATGGTGGTGTGGTGCTTGTGCACGCCATCATAGTTGGCGG
>ENA-OQAS01000191-OQAS01000191.1-human-gut-metagenome-genome-assembly--contig:-NODE-191-length-32668-cov-7.334378_pt1 | contig 32668 bp, 44 predicted proteins | sample MGYA00242733_ERZ504523 | MGnify/ENA primary metagenome ERZ504523 (study PRJEB26092, sample SAMD00036239) | human gut metagenome | host: Homo sapiens | study: EMG produced TPA metagenomics assembly of...
TCGATCCTGATTGATTGTTTCGTTGTGGTGACTTAACAATACTACTTTTAGGACTTGCTTTCCACTGCTTTTTGTTATAGAAAGCAGAAAATCGCTATGCCACAGCCTTGGCAGGCCATCGCGCAGCGATTTTGTTCAATTTCAATTTAGCTGATTTCCTACATATATAGCAAAGGTTTTCATAAATTCCTCCTTTTTGTATTTGCTCACCGGAATTTCTTTTATCTTCTGGTTTTTGTATTTAATGAACACATTGTCATTTTGAAATCCTTCTACATAATCAAAATTCACTATATAACTATTATGACACCGAAAAAATAGTTTTTTACTCAGCCGTTTTTCCAATTCTCCTACTCTTTGGTTACTTTGTACCTCTCCAGATGTTGTGTGTAATATTGATAATTTATTCCTTGTCTGTATATAAATTATATCGGAAATCTGTAACGTAATCAATCCATCCTGGCATTTTAAAAACAGCTTTTCTTCTGCACGCACCAGTTTCCTTTGATACACTTTATCCAATATATTTTCTATTTTCTTATAGAATAACGGTTTTGCCAAAAAATCCTCTGCTGCTACTTCAAAACCTTTTCCTGCATTAGAAATTGTATAATATGATGTGCAAAATACAATAGATACATTTTCGTCCATACGCCGTATCCGTTCTGCTGTTTCAAAACCATCTAATTCTGGCATAGAAACGTCCAGAAAAATAATATCGAATTTTCCCTTTTGAAAATTTAACAATAGTTGTGATCCACTTCCGTATGAAATACTTTTAACCTCTAAGTTGTTTTCTTCTCCATATCTTTCTAGATGATTTTCCATTTTCTTATTGAAATCTATGATGTCGTCACACAAACCTACTTTAATCAACTATTCCCTGCCTTTCTCATGTATCAATAATCGTTGAACCAAAATGTCTATTGTTAATTTGTTTTCTTCGCACAACTCTCTATACTGCTTTAATAATATCCATTCTTTCTCCGTTATATCCTGTTTCTCATCATGATTTCTTTTTTCCCTGTCAAAACTCGTTTTGTTCCGTTCTGTTCCCATGAATACATCCTCCTTATTTTTTAATAATAAATGTCCTTAATTATACTAGTCTAGTTTTCTTGTATAGATTGCCATTTTTATTGCCTACTTGGTAATTACTTTAAGCAAATTTAAACTTAGTTTAAAATCATTCGCAAAAGAGCGTAACGATTATATCGCTACGCCTCTTTCTATCATCTTATTCTAATATAGAGCTAACAGTAACTCTGTCCGTTTTCCTTACTAAAACTCTTATTTTCTCATTTCTAATTCTCTTAAATATTTACATATATCTTCTATTTTCTTCACTAAACTTTCTGGTGTATTATCAAATACTTGCATAACTGCCTCATCAGACAATTCTTTATTCGAAGAACAAACCGCCACTCCTATATCCGCATGCTTTATCATTTCTATATCATTCGTGTCATTCCCAAATGCTATAACTCTTTTTCTATTTTGGCTCAGTTTAAGTTCTTGTAGCATTTTCCATTTTGAACAGTTCAATGGAACTATATCTACTGTTTTATCTGTATGCTGGTAAATTCTTATCCTTCCACCAATACTCTCTATCTTCTTCAATTCATCTGACCTAACTGGTTGGACAATACCAATTTTATACACATTGGACTTTATCTCACTTAGTTCGTGAATTATTTTTTCTCCTTCTGCCTCTTGTTTTAATAATGTCAAAAAATCATGTTCAACACCAGCTGGGATAAACAATTCATTTCCCATATCTAAATAAAACGGGATACTGCTTTTATTTAAAAAACATACTATTCTTTCATACTCTCCTTTTGATATTACCCCCGCTGAAAAAACTTACCATCTACAACTGCAAACGCTCCATTACATAAAATCAACGGAAATTTAGTAATTGGATGGGCAGCACTTCCTTTACACCTCTCAAGGATCTCGAAGTTGCAAAACTACTTTTCTCCCTTATTATGTAACACTCGTAATGCTTGACAAATTAGTGGATTTATCTTTTCATTATCCATAATTATCGTTCCATCTAAGTCAAAAACAAATAAATTATCCATAGCACTATTGTCTCCTAATTAAATCAATTCCCTTTTTATGAGTTGGGGGAGAACAAATTTCTCCAAAATAGATCCCACTTTTATCCCCTTCTCTTTATAATTTTTATCGATCCAACAAAATTCTTTTATTTCATTTTGTACGTTTATTTCTCCCTCCACCTCACACAAATATACTTTCATGGCAATGGGAATATTCTCAAAAATTGCTATGTCTCTATATTCCCCTAAGTACTCCGTTTTGATAATTTTAAGATTGACCTCTTCTTGCATTTCACGCTGTAATGTTTCCAAATCAGTTTCTCCGGATTCTCTTTTTCCTCCAGGAATAATAAACTCCAGAAAATTCTCTTTTGTTTTTTTACGAACAACCAATACCTTTTTATCTTTAATAACTATGCCACCAACTTTATCTATCATAAATATGTACCTCTCCTTATTTTAATAGACACAATTTTTCCTCTATATATGTATCACAAATGGATAGTCTTTCATTCAAATATTCCTTTATGGCGTTTTCTTCTGCTTTATTAAATGTGTTACTAAATAAACACGTATCTTCCATTGATTGTATAGAAATCCCGTTATCTAGTAATCTATATTTTACCTCTTTTGCAGAGCTGACTTCTGCCAATATAGTTCTATATTCTATTCCATATTTTTTATATAATTCTCTAAATATTTTTATAGCTACACCATTTTGCTCTGGAAAATCATTTTGATATTTTACACTACCATCAGCTACTATATGTATATCATTTTTGATACAATAAATAATGGACTCTATATGCATCGCTAACCTACATCCCAAACAAATCATATTTGTTTTATATTTTGCAAAATCGTTTTCTATATTAGCTAAAGCCAGTTTCCGAAAGAGTCCCCTATGCGATAACTCCTGTAATAAAATATTCTCTTCCCCCATCAAATTCTTTAATTCTTGGAATCTAATCCTATGTAATCCATTAGAAATGTTTGCCCCATGATTATAATGTAATAAATGCACTCTATATCCGTCTTTCCTTAACAGTAAGGAAACTAAACTACAATCAATTCCACCCGAAAATAAAACGGCTACATCTTTATTTTTTTTCTCTTGTAATATATCCATAATTCTTGTCTTTCCTTTCTTTTATCATGTCTAAAAATTTTTGAATTAGAACGCCTGATGAAAAAGTAACAATAATTGTTCCTACACCTATCGGTCCTTTTAATCCTAATGCTATTATCAGAAAAAAACTTCCATACACGTTTTTCCAATCCAAATACTTGTCTTCATTAAATTGCTTATGTTCAGCATTAACTGATCTATTGGTCCCCTAGATAACTCCGCTGATATATATAAGGCTATCCCGAAAGTATTTATTAACATACCAATTATTAAGAAAAAGAGTCGCCATAAACTTGTATAAGGAATATATATAATCAATTTCATCCATAAGTCGATACACATTCCTACAATTAGACTCGTTAAAAACGAAAAAAAACTTGGTATTCTTTTCTCTATAATCGAATTGATCAAAATTATGAGAATCCCTAATCCCATACAACACGTTCCCGTTGAAAAATGTATATTTTCAGATAATCCCATACACAGTGCATCAAACGCAGCCACCCCCAACTCACTTTTTAGCATAAGTACAGTCCCCAGACCCATAAATAATAGACCTGTCAAATATTTTAATAATCTATTTTTCATTTTCCTCCACTATAATATTTTCTTTTATCAATAAGTTATATACTATAACCACCTCTTTAGGTTTCAGTCTCTAGATATACTCTTCCGCTTGCCTTCCCTTGATTTGATATTCATACCATCTAAATTTTAAAATTTTTTATCTGTTTATGATATCAAATAGCAATATATACGAGCTAATCTTTTCACTTTTTATTTTTTAGATAACTACATGCCAAAAATCTAATACTAGAACAATCAGCGTAATGTATAACTCAATTTCCTTGCCATTACACTGCTACACGGTTTCTCTATTTTATTGTTAATTCTTGTTCTATAGTATTACCGATTTTTCCAAATATGGGTTATCCCTTCTGTTGAGTCATCATAAAATCCCCCCTTTATTTTTTATATTAAGTAGTAGTATAGTAATCGTCTACTATTCTTGTCTCGATTGCACTTTTTATTCCCTAATTGGTAAATATAATCATATAATCCGTCTACTGAAAATAGTAGAATATGCTAAAGAAGCGTAACGATTATACCGCTACGCCTCTTTCTATCATCCTATTCTACATCCCTAAAGTACCGTATGCACTTCAGCAATTCTGCTGTCAGCTCCTGATAAAGATCCTCATCAAAAATCCCTTCCACCAAAGCGTTTTTAATCAAAAGTGGGCGGTACATTTCAAATATTTCTAAGATGGCATCCTTATCCCCCTGTCTCGCTCGATACAACAATTCAGTAAAATTCATGCCTTTTTTCCTCCCATTCTTTTCCGTATTTTCCGAATAGCCCAATAATAGCCACCCTTACATCTTTCTTCAGGCATCTGATTTAAAATGCTCATTTCTTTAAATGTACGTTCTTCAAATACATGCTGATAGATTAATTTCCGTTCCTCCTCTTGCAACGAAAGCAATGCCTCCATAAGATTTATATCTGTCATTTCATTCCATTCTGGATAAATTCCCTGTGCTTCTTCCATAAGCAGCTGTTCCTTTCTCTCCAGTTCCAGCCTTTCTTCTGGAGAAATATCCGTATCTGTAAATTCTTTATCTTCCAGATTTTCCTCTGCAAATAATATTTTCTGTTGCTTTTCCAGATACCGGAGTCTTCTTCCCCGTATAGATGCCAGTAAGTAAGCAGTAAAATAATTTCTTGTCTTAGAACCACTGTATTTTTGTTCTTCTTTCATTTTCTACCTCCAAAATTGAAAATCCATAAGTTTCCAAATTTCAGAGGTGGAGATCTGCATCTATGAAGGATATTTTTATTTTGGTAAAAGAAAACGCCGAACCACATTTCTTCTGGCTCGACATCTTTCTTAATCCATGCACTATCCTGCATGGTTACTTCATAGATTAACGCATATTCTGCATGTAAATAACCCTTTGGACACCCCTGTAAAAGCAAGATTTTTTTGACGAATCATTACACAGATGCCTTCTCTTTACTTGCAGCATGGATGTTCCTCCTTTGTAGGTTCTCCAGCACCACAATTCACATTATATTGCATATCTTCATGTACTATAATGCGTTTCTCTTACTACCAATCTACGATAAAATAAAACAATAAGTGAGGTGATGCGGATGCTGATGGATACCGTCAAGAAAAAATTAGGCTATATGGTAAAAAGCGAAAGAGAACGACTCGGTCTGTCACAATCAGGACTTGCAGAACAGGCCGGTGTTTCTACCCGGACCATTTCTGATATTGAAACCTGTAATGGCAATCCGGAACTCGCAACTTTAATCCCTATCGCTCAGTATCTGAAGATTTCAATTGATGCCGTTGTTCAGGATGACCGAAAAGAAACGGACACTACTACATATCAGATTATGAAAGAATTGCAAAACTGCTCTGAAGATGAGAGACAAATTGCCCTGCGTACCTTACGTGGGCTTCTTTCTGCATTAAAAGAAAAGGATCAACCTGATTAAACCTTTTTCTGACAATATCTGACTTTTGATTATACGGATGGAATCTGTGAGGAACCTGTGCGGAATCTGTGGGATTCCTGTATATTGCCATAAAGTGCAATAAAAGAAGCATCAGCCGAAATGCTTCTTTTTTATTTACTATCTGTTTCTGAATGCACTCATTGCTTCTCTAACACTTTTAGCAACTTCAGGTGCAAGGACAGATCCAGATACCATCTTTTTTTCTATGATATTTTCCTGTTCTTCATTCTGAGCATTCGCCGGATTTACAGGATAGCTCTGCATAGCCTTTGCCACCTCCTGCTTTATCAATTCCAGCATCATAATCTGCAAAGCTTCTTGATTCAATACAGTCCCTTCTTCAGTTCTGCCACCATCTATATGGGAAACTACTGCTGAAGCAATTAAATCAGCTTTATCCTTTACAGAATTTAAAATCTCTACTGCTCGTACATGAGACGGTTTCGTTTTATCAAATCCAAGCGTGAACTTATAGGGGTTCTTTTTCTCCACATTTATCACACTCCCCTACATAATCTGAAACAACCTGTCATATCCTTTGGCATTCGCACAAATATCATCAATAAAAACATATTTCCCCAAACGATCCGATTGTTCCAAAAAGTGATGTAATAATTTTGCTCCACCTCCAATAAATACTGTATAAGCTGATTTTGTATCAATTCCTCTTTCTCGGATGCTGTTCAGTAAATCCTTTACAAAATCTTCCACCATATTCTCTGTTAAATGCACTACCGCCTCCTCATAAAACTCGGTATTTCCCTGAAGAATACTATCAATATCACTTTCTTCTAACAAAATATCATATTCACTATTAATGCCCGAAATAATTTTGTTGTACATGGTAATCACTCCTTTTTCCAAGGAGTCACAGGCCTCCATGTCCGGGTTTCCTTTCCTCATCAGAAGATAGTCTGTAGTAAATCCTCCGATGTCAATTCCCACTACTTTGGGAATTGGCTGCAGTTTCTCAATCATCGTCATCATAGCTGCATAATCTTGCGGAAATGCCATCACTTCACCAATCGTTATATGATATTCGTTGGAACAATAAGTCACCTTATGAATCCGACTTCCACCCTTAAAATAAGTTTCATACTTCTCGCAAAGTTCCGCATAGTGTTTTGGAGGCAAACCTATGGACAAATCCACCTGAATGACATCATCCGACTGAATTTGTGAATTTCCTTCCAATTCTTTTACAATAGCAAACAAGGTAAGTATAAAAAATCTATTATCCTGTGTTTTATCCCTTTGATACGGAATTCTATTCTCACTTAAAATATAATATTTTTCCTCGTAGATCATAAACTTCTCACCTCTGGCAGGCTTTTTATCCTGAATAATTAGTCCAGTAGTAAATACCTGACTGCATGTTTTCATATTCCGATTCCCATGATCCACCGCAATTCGTACTTTTTTAATCATAAGGCTTATCTCCTTTTCTTTATTTTATCCTATACTTCTCTTGTACGCAGAGCCTCCGTACAGCGCAACTTTTTCCACAAAAAATATCCTGTCTGTAGCATTTTTTCCACAGACAGGAACTTCCTTCTCCTACTCAATTCTATATTCAGGATAAAAATCCTTCTTCATCAAAATCCAGGACATCTGTCCAACGGATTCCCAAGTTTCATACGGCATCTCCATGTATCGCAACACGTCTTTTAGTCCCGGACCACCTTTTTCTACCTTCATACAAAACGCATAGCACTTTGGATAGGTAAGCATCCTTCTCTGTAAGTGGTTGGTTCTTCTTCCTGATTGACACTAAAACAGCAATACATACAGCCGATTCTTTGTTCTCCTGTAAGATAGTAATATCCTTATGCTTATTTGTGGATTTCCTTATACACGCTACAAATTCCAAGCGGATAAGAGGTACTCTCTCCTATAAAAGCTTGATCTGTTCTGCTTTTTGAGGCAAAATCTTTTTAAACAGTTCCATATAGCGTTCATATCCAGCTGAAATCAATGGACCACGAAATGATGTTTCCGACCATAGCATCAGTTCTTCTTCCTCTGAATAATACGGTGTATTACTAACCGTGAATTTTCCGCCAGAATAATTGGGGGTACTGATTTTCAAAAAATCCTGTGTATCCTGCTTTGTCGATACCAGTGGCAAACCATTCATTTTTCGCACAAAAAAAGCCTCTACCACATCGGGTAAGAAGCCTTTCTTTAAATAAGCCTTTGCTCTGCCAAATGTTTTGGTTAAGCACTCCAGCCGTAGTTCTCTTTCCTTTTCACTGCAGGTTGTATCCAACACAACCTCTGCCAATACCTTTGCATATTCAAAATCTAACATCTGTTATTCCTCCATTTTTATTTTCTGTTTTAGTTTTCCATGTACTAAATAGCGGTAATCCTTTCGGGTATTTACACAAGTTGATAAGGTTACTATCTGATTCTCCCTGGTAACGGTCGTCCCCGTGTCATACATAGCACTTCTTTGCAATGTTTCCAGAAAAACTTCATAGTCCTCAGAATCAGCAAAAGCATACGTATATGCTGGATGATCCGTTGGTGCTTCATAACAGGAAAAGATCTGATACTCATAAACATACCCCGGCACATACATATAAAAACAAGGATAGTTTTGATAAAGCGACTGTTCCTGATACTGATCCAGGGTTCCAAACATGCTCCCCTCCTTCATATTATGTCCATAAATAATGGAATTTCTGTCTGATAAATCCTCCTGATTGTGAAAGTCCATAAAAATGCTGCCACTTTTATGCTTTTCTCCCGTAATCAGATGATGCAGATAATACTCATTATCCTTCCCTTGGACTACCGGATAACTGATTTCCAAACCAGGAATCTCAATCCATGCAATGATATCTGGATTAATTTCTTCCAGCTTGTTAAAATCCACTTGTAGAAATCCCTGTTCTGCATTCTCCTCTGGTATTTCCCCCGGAACTTCTACTGAGGGCAGTTCTTGCTTCTCTATCTTCTGCGTAAATTCTTCCATCTGCTCGTAAACTTTTTGGCTTTCCTGATAATTCAAATAAATTTGCAGCATCCTTCCTGCTGCGAATAAAAAAATAGCAGTTGCGGCAAGCATGAATATGCCATAAATTTTCTTTTGTTTCATTGAGTTCTCCTTTTTCATAAGACCAGATAGATATCCCTGTTCCTATTCACTCCGCATTTTTCAATGCATAGTAATAATCATCAATTCCTTTGATCTGCCCATTCCACTCACCATAGGAATCCATATCCCAAACCATCCGGCTCATGGAAATAGATAAGTCGCTGCAGATTTCATACACTTTTCTACAGGCATTTTGTAAAATCTGCCGTTTCTGCATCTTATGCGGACAGTAAAAAGCGGCTGGTTTGCGTTGACAGGTATCACATTTCTTGGACTCTCCATCACAATATACCTTCATTTTTTTATCCATATCATAAGCTTCATATAAGTGCTGCAGATGCTTGCTTTTCAGTGTTTCCAACACTGGCTTTAAATTTCTGTACTGATTCACACCTGCAACGCAAATGAATGTATCTCCCGATAAATAGTGGGCTATCGTACCTTTTAATGCACCTTCTGTTAAATAGATCTTTTCTGCGTCCAGGCTTCCTATGATATGTACCGGACTCCCTGAAGACACTCCGCTCTGGAATTTCACACTGGAAAGCCAGATATATTTCCGTCCCTCCATTACCTGATCCAACCGTATCTGAAATCCTTGGATTTTCCCTTCCATGGATCGAATCGGTATCAAAATCCCAGAGTTTTTAGAAGTAAAATTAATTGTCCATTTCCCATCTTGATCTTCATAAAATCCCGGCACACCTTTTACTGTCTGTCCGGATTCTAACAGTTTTTGTACCATACTTTTAATTCCAAACAACGGTACACTACGATACATCTGTATCTCAATCTGTTCTTTCGTTAACCCTCTTTTTTTAAGATCCTCCTGATGCTTATCATTTAAAGTCAATAACGACAACATCTCCTGATATGTTCTGTCAATGACATCTGCATCCGCCAGCTCAACATTGAGAATTTCTACAGATTCATTTTTTTGAACTACCTGATAATCCGTCCGGTATTCTCCCTTTCCCAGAGCTTCACGAATCTGCCGGTTTGCCTCTGCACTGGAAACACCATGCAGTCTTCCATATAGTTCCAGCATTCCGCCAGAAGCATCACACCGATTACACCGGAACACATTTTTCTGAAGATTGACATTCATTTTCCCTTTTGTTTCTCCACAAAACGGACAATTCACATCCATTGATGAAGAATTTTTATGCCGTATTCTAAGCTGTAGTAAATGCACGACATCTGTAATATCGTAGTTAAAGCCTGACATATCATACAATCTATGTTTCCTCCTTTCTCCCACAGCCGGTAAAGGCTGTGGAAAGAATGATGAACCGGCTATTTGCTATGCCTTTGCAAGAATTACTCTGGCTGCTGCCGGTATGAAATGGTTCTGTCCATGATACTGTTCTGCGAACCATTGCAAACTGGAAGGACTTTCCATTGCAACCTGTCCCATAGTTTTGCCACTGAATTTTCCCTGGCCGGTTACTGCTACCTGTATTGCCTGCTCATAACTCATCCATTTCACCAGTTCTTCCACTGGCATATTGGGATCCAGAGACTGTGGCTCCGATGGTATCTGTTGCATAATTGGTACGGCTCCAGTTGCCGGACTCATTACCGGATTTGTCATCTGTCCTGTACCTGTTGCCCCGCCAATTGTATTTCCATTGGCTTGCGCTTCTTGATAAAACTGTTCCATCATCTGCTGTCCCAGAGTTGCTTGAGGCGAAAATGATGGGTTTGTCCCTGCCGGCTGATTGGGAATCTGCTGCATTCCAGGGGCCGGGGGTTGTGCTGGCATTGCAGCCTGCATCGGTGTTCCCGGATTTACAGGAATTCCTGCATCTACCTGCATCGGATCATTTCCTTCCCCTACATCAGCAAATTGCAGACCATATCCCGCATCTGCCAAAGCTCTCCCAATCGCTGCTGTTTCTGCCATTTCAAGAAATTTATCGCCAAACTGTGTATCTGCTGTGCGAAATTTCTGCGAAAAGGAATTGGCAATATAATTATCTTCCTGATCACACTTATCCAGATAAATTCTGGCTTCTACAACTGCCATATTTTCTGTAAAATGCACAATCCGGCTGATAATCTTACCTGTAGGGTTTACCAGACGGAACCACAGCTTCCGATATTTCACATCCAGATACCGTTGTTCCTCCTGCCCCTCATTAGAAATAACCCTGGCAAGTTCCAGAGGATAAAATCCTTCCACTTTATTCAGTTCTTCTACTGCTTTTGACTTGTTATATAATAATTCGCTCATTGCCTGCTCCTTTCTTTGGAACCAGCAGGACATCCCTTTATAAAGTAATAACCTGCCAATTCTCAACATTGAACCATTTTTCTATTTTTTACACAGCTCTATTACAAACTGTTGTAGGGATCCGTCTGTTTTCCTGTCTCTGATACCGTTCATAATACTGTTGTATTTTTACTGCCAGCATCGTCTTTCTGGTTCCCGTATCATCTGTGTGGATTGCCTGACAAACGGCTTTCCATTCCCCAACAATATAAACTCGCTTTTTTGCCCTAGTGATTCCTGTATAAAAGATGTTCCGCTTCAGCATAGGATAAAAAGCTTTTAACCACGGAATGATGACCACCTGGCACTCGCTTCCTTGGCTTTTGTGTATGGTTATGGCGTTTGCATGTTCCATCATTTCCACCTGCTCTGCCTCATACTTCACCCTGCGGCCATCTGTAAATACAATTTTTACCAAAGGGTTATTGTCCTCATCTTCAGCAATCTGTACCAGTGTACCCAAATCTCCGTTACTGGCAAATTCCGTATTCTTGTTTTGAAGGATTCTGTCACCTTCCCGGAATATCTCACCGCCAAGATGAAGCTCCCTTTTCCCGGATACAGGGGGATTTACCTCATCCTGCAGACTGCGGTTCAATTCTAAGACACCGGCTGCACTTCTCACTTTGTATGGAGAGAGTATCTGTACCTGCTCCATACCATACATCTGGATTTCCTTGAGATAGATCTTCTTAACGATTTGTGCCGCCTCATCTGCTCCTGAACATTCAACCATCTGGAAATCATCCCCCATTGCAGGTTTGTCTTTCCTTCATTGATAAGTTGAGCATTTATGGGGATATTACTGTCCTTGCCCTGACGATATACCAGATTTAAAACAGTAACCGGTATTTTTCCGCACAGGATAAGCTGCCGGAACACATCCCCAGCTCCTACAGAAGGAAGCTGATGGACATCCCCAACCAAAAGCACCCTGGCTCCTGCCTTTACTTTGTAAAAAAATTCATAGGCAAGGTGCATATCTACCATAGATACCTCATCCGCATTAATAAAATCTGCGGATAGCTCATCCGTAAGTGCTTCATAATCACCGTCACCAAAAAGCCCCAGTGCCATGTGCATAGTAGTTGCATCTCCATTTCCAGTACTCTCTGCCATTCGCCTTGCAGCACGTCCAGTCGGTGCCATCAGTTTGACTTCATTCCCGCATTTTTTCTGATAAATATACAAAATGACCTTCAAAACCGTTGTTTTTCCGGTTCCAGGTCCTCCAGTAATAATGCAGATCGGGTTTGCAAAAACCATACGCACTGCTTCTTTCTGCTGTTCGGATAATGTTATGTTTAAATCCTCCTGTGCTTCCTCCAGTTCCTTTTCAATCGTAAAAACTGGAATTCGCTCATGCAATTTTCTGGCAATCATAGAGGCTGTATCTTCTTCCTCCTGATACTGTTTAGTAATGTAAATTCTATTTTCTTCTACAACGATACTGTCCTGCATTGCCAGACGATACAGCACATTTAAGATCTCTGTTTTCGTCACCGGCTGAAGATCCGGTTCTTTATTCAGAACCTTCAAAGCATCTTTTACCAGTATTTCTTGCTCCAGATATAAATGTCCATTCTGCTTCATGGCTTCCCGCAACACATAGCTGATACAGCCGGAAATACGCATAGGATCATTTGCTGCAGCACAACACTGCCTTGCAATGGCATCCACCGTGAGAAAACCAAATCCTTTAACTGAACAGAGAATGTAGGGCTGCTTACGAATAATCTCTACGGATTGATCCCGAAACTTTTGGAGAATCATATTTGCTTTTTTAGGCGTAACATGAAACGGTGATAAAAAAGTCATCAGTTCCCGGAATACTTTGTTTTTTCCAAAAGAATCCACAATACGGTCTAATTTTTTCTGAGATATCCCCTGAATTTTTAATAATTCTTGTGGATACTTTTCCATCACCTCCAAGGTATCCAGCCCAAAACGATCCACAATCCGTTCTGCAGTTTTGGGACCAATCCCTTTTAAAGAACCACAAGAAAGGTATCCTAAGATACCTTCCCTTGTTCTAGGTACAACTTCCAAAAAAGTTTCTACCTTGTATTGTGTCCCATAGGAACTTGTTTCCCACTCGCCTTCCATCTCGATTTCGATTTCATCCGTAAGAGGTAGATCATATCCTTTGGCAGTAAACGCAATGATTTTTTGTCTGCCCAAAATTTATCTCTGGCCGAGAGAGGAACCTCAAGGTCCAGCGTGGAAAATAATGCAACCGTATACCCGTTTTCCTCATTTTGAAAAATCTTACGTATATATTTGCATCTCATCTTCTATGCGCCCCCAGTTCTCTACTTTCATTAATTCGCCTGGTTTCATCTTGGAATCATACCAATAAACATCCTTCCCTTTCTCAAATGCTGTCTGAATCTCACTTTTCATTCCCCCACTAATCTGTGAGCCACAAATAATCAATGCTCCACATAAATCCAGCATTAAAAGTCCAATCTGCATTGCAGTCTCACGTTCTTCCGGTATGCGGTCATCCAACATTAACGGAAGATGGGCGTGCGAAGCAAAAGTACGGCAATGATACAGCCGTTTCATCTGCATGAGATAATATTTTGCCAGTTCCATATTATGCTGCACTCCCTCTGGATTCCGGGCAGACAGCGGAGAACAGATATATGCCTTTTTTCCTTGTAACATTATGCAACCTCCTTTTTAATCCGGAAAATCCTGCTTTCTGTAGTGCTTGTGTATTCTTCGTAGATATCCGGATGCTGATTTTTCAGCTTCTCCATATTTTCTTTTCCAATCTGGGTGCGTATCGTAGGATTATAAGTAATCCGGTAACGGAAACTCCCATCCTCGATCACTGCCTTACACCCTTGTCCAAGAAGCTCGACAAACGGTACACTCAATGCACGTTGTTCCGCTTCAATCTCCTTTTTTCTCTTTTCCAATTGGGATTTTTCTTCAGATAATTTGAGATATTTTTCAAGACTGCGTGATTCCAAGCTAGATATGCTGATTTCAGGAATTGATTTGTCTGCGTAACCATTATATTTCCGGATACTAGCCAAAATGAGATCTGGCTTTCCGGAATACGGTGGTTCTATTTTCTTCTCCACATATTCCTCCCAGAAGTATTTCTCCTGGTCAATGAGTTCTTCTTCCTCCATTCTATCTCGTTCCAGACACCGGTAAACAAATTCATCTTCATTGTTTCCATAAAGGCAAGCAATATATGCCTTATTCATATTCATGACTGCAAGATAATGACGAACCTGCAAAACATAGTTTTCAGGAATCCCATCATCTGCCCATTTGTCTTTTGCATTGTAATTACAGGTTTTACATTCCAAAATCCCAATGCTGCCATCTGGAAAACGGATAAAGTAATCCACATCCGCTAACATAAACGGATATAGCGGATGCCGGAACATTTTTCGTACAGGGAAAACTTCAAGTCCAGTCTTCTTGGCAAAAATCATGGCAACCAAATCTTCCAGGCGGTGTCCCACTTCTTTCGCTACCCAGTTTTCTTCCTCTTCTTCGATTACTGGCGTAACACCAATTTTATCGAAATACAAATCCCTGATTGTCGCAAATGGGGATAAGCCCATGATTGCCGCTGCATCGCTTCCACCAATACCAAGACGCCGGTAATCCAACCAATCTTCTCGGCTCAAATCTGCTGTATCAACAAGAACTTCCGGCTGATAATTTAATGCTGTATTCATCTCATTTCCTCCTTATAATTTAATCGTTCCATATACATCAAACCCTTTCCAGTCAAAGGCCAGTGTTTTTGCAATATCTTCTTCCAATTTTAAAATCCGTGGTGCAGAAAATCCTTCACAAGCAGCAAAGAAAGCAGCTTCGTGCATGGCAAAATAAAGATCATGAGCTGTGCATGGTTCTTCCCCATATTGTCCCACAAAAAGATCTACTACTTCATTTCGAATTTTCTGATTGATTTTGAGTTCCTTCATAATCAGATGCAGACAGTTTACAGGGTTTTGGATATCTATATCCATCAAACCAACAATTCCTTTAACTGCTTCCTGATAACGGGAAAAATTTGTCCAGATTATTCCGGAAATCCTGTAAGGTCGCCCCTCTATCATGTGACAGTTTGATAGGACTGCCCAGGTTAATGACACGGTTACTGGTTTGTGAGAGCATCATGGGATACAGATTCACACCACTTACTGCTACATCAGAAGTAGTCAGGCGCAGTGCAGGAGCAAGGCTCTTATCCTCAATTCCATGATCCTCCAAAGCCTGGTGATAAGTATCCAAAAGTTCCTGATTTCCTCCTAAAGTCCACATAGCGGACACAATGGAATGGTCAAAACTTCCAGATCCCTCCAGATAAGTACTTCCCTTAAAATGTGCTTTCAGATAATCACTTGTCATATTGAAGATTGTCTGCATATCCAGTACACAGTAATCATGATCATCACCGCCATGTACTGCAGATACTTTTCCATCTGCCACCTTGATTAAGGCATCTCCTTTCGCTACCTGAAGACAGTAGTTTACTACCTTTGCATAAGTAGCTTTCTCCAGTTTCTTTAATCCTGTTCCATTAATGCCGGCTCTTTTCAGAATTGTATGAATAGCACAGTCACGAACCGGATAAAAATCCTTGTTCACTTTTAATACCAACTGGGTATTCTTTTCTGTATCCTCTACTATTCCTTCCAGTTCTTTTTCACAGGCTTCTTCAATGGTTTCTGCCTCCTTTTCCAATGGAACCAGTTTTAGCATCCTGGTAGGCTTTCGAATCCACTTGGACTGCTTTGCCCTCTCAGCCAGAAATTCCAGCATCTCCGTTGTGCTTGCAAATGTAGTGCAAAACTCATCTGCATAAATCTTTGTTTCTTTCATGTGTGTACCACCTTTCTTAAATTTATTTATCCATAAACAGCCAAAGCTGATTGTGGCAATCCTGCCTTTCATTTGGGCATAAAAAAAGAATGAAAAGAGAAGTATTCCTCCGCTATCCATTCTCATATCCCTGATAATATTACCGAAAAAACAAAAGTGCCGCTATTGCCCCATAAGGACAGATAGTGACACTTTATACAATCATAAACAACTTATGCGGAATAAGCAGCCTTACTGCTCTCCTTGAGTCTTCGGATTTATACAAATCCAAAACTCCCCCTATGGGTACGCATAAAATTAACTATAGCAGTATAGTAGCACATGATATAGTATATGTCAATCTTCATGCACAATATATTGTATGTTCTTAAATACTATGCTTTGCATATATGACTTCAATTAAAATATTGAAATATCACGTATCCCACCTCTCTTTTTTCAAGTTTATAGAATTTTTAATAAAAAGTACATAATCTGTTCAATCTGAAAAAATCTCAGTTAATTACTTAATGAAATTGCTAAGACAAAACTAAGTCTTACGCCTTTGTACCTTGATAACTTCATACCTTATCTGGAAATGTATATAGGTGTTGTAGATAGTGTCGCATAATTGCACACCTGCTGCTTGATGTTTACATAGTAACGCCTTCTACGTGCCTGAAACAAGGCATAGGAAACGGTTTCCTGATAAGATACTTTTATTTTTCAGCAAGAAGTCATTCTGCCTACACAATTACTCAAAATTTGTTATAATAATGAACAGGTATTATGATTACCCTGTTCATAGAAGGGAGGTATATGATTACTGTTACAAAAAAAGATCTGATTGCACTGGGGTATGGTCCATCTTTCTCTTCAGACATTATAAGACAGGCCAAAATTCTTATGATTGAACGTGGACATACTTATTACCAGTCAAGAAAATTAGACAGGGTACCCAAAGAAGCCGTTGAAGAAATTCTGGGGATTAAATTGCCAGACGAACAAAACCAATAGTACTTCTTGTGTGTTTATGCAAAGGAGGAATTTTTATGGCAAAGGATCCAATTAAAAGGGCAAACAATGGAACTTACTATTTCAGAGCAAATCTGGGCTATGATTCTGTAACTGGAAAGCAGATTCAGAAATATCGAAGTGGTTTCTCTACAAAAAAAGAGGCCCGTGCAGAATATTCCAAACTCATCATCGCTGCTGAAGATGAACTGGCAATGGAAAAGAAGCAACCCTCATTTAAACAATTTATTGAAGAAATTTATCTTCCATGGTATAAAACACAAGTCAAAGAGAGTACCTATAGAAACCGTTTAAATACTATCGAAAAACACTTTAAATTTTTTTATCGGAAAAAGGTAAACGAAATAGAACCGATTCATGTACAAACCTGGCAGCTAAAACTGGCAAAAGACTACAGTCCTAATTATGTACGAATTATACAAGGTATGCTTTCTCTGGCATTTGACCGTGCAATCATCCTCGGCCTTGCCAAGAAAAATCCCGCACGTATGGTCGGCAATATTAAATATAAGAAGTAAAAGTGGATTTTTGGACATTGGAAGAATTCCAGAAGTAATTTCTCTTTTATACAAAGGAGATTACTACGAACATTATTTGTTTATCTGTTTCTGGCTCCTGTTCACAACAGGATTACGAATTGGAGAGGCTGCTGCATTACAGTGGGATGACATCGATTTTGAAAGCGGATTACTCAGCGTGACAAAAACGTTATATTACAAATCTATGAATGAATACAAATTTGTAGATCCCAAAACATCTGCCAGCATCAGGACCGTTGTGCTTGATGAAGATACCATAAGGGAACTGAAAGATTGGAGGGAAGTGCAGAAGAAGTTCTGAAAGACTGTAATTTTGTACTGAGCTATAGTGGGATTCCCACCAGCAAGCATACCCTGCCAAGAGCCCTGGAAAAGCTGGCAGGGCTTGCCGGTGTTCACCGCATTAAAATCCATGCATTAAGACATTCACATGTAGCACTTTTAATCAGCATGGGGGTGAATCCATTGATCGTCAAAGACCGTCTGGGACACGAAAAAATCCAGACAACTTTAGGGACCTATGGACATCTATATCCTAACAGCAACTTTGAGGTTGCCAAACTGTTAGGCGGAGTTATTAACTTCACTCCTGCTACCGAAAGCATCGCTGATTATACACATAACCAGTTTACTGCGTCGTATCACAGGAAAATATAAAAATGCAATAATAATGCAATCCAGAGTCATCGATGCCGACAAAGCCCGTAAATAAAGGCTTTTTAGCCTACCGCGTACTATTCACAGGAAGCTGCCGCTTCTCTTCTTGCCTGCTGCTGCCTGCGGATCGCTTCATCCAGAGAACGACACCGGTACTCTCCTTCTTTCTTTCTCTGCATTTCCTCACGAATCAGGCGTTCCATGATTTCCTGAAACTCCAGTATCTTATCGTTATCTGCCTCGCACTTCTCTGTATTCCCGGATTCCGTTTTTTCCATGAACTCCTTTTCAGATCCCGTTTTTTTCATTGGGATATCTTCAAGCTCAACAGCTTCTCCATCCAGGATCCTGATACCAGATTCTGAAAAATCCGGTGTATCTGCCTTTCTTGCCTCCGGTGGGATCAGTGTACGGATTGCTTTCAACTGAAGTCCTTTACTTTTCAGCTCATTTATTTTAAGAAAAAGCTGGATATCAAACGGTGTATAATAGCGATGTCCCAGTTCATTGCGTCCGATCCGAAGCTCCAGTTCTTCCTCCCAGTAACGCAGGACATAAGATTTCACTCCGGTCAGTGTTACGGCCTGTCTGACTGTATATCTTTTTTCCATTGTGAACGCCCCCTTATATAGAGATTCACTGCTGCTGTCTACAGTATAACCCCTGAGATCAGGAAATAGCAAGAATAATCGGTTGACATAATTTTACCAAATATGACTCTTTGCCTATATCCATAGCATCCCGAACTCCACGATCACACAGACAAAAATACAAAAGGCCATCAGGATAACTATAAGCTTTCATCCTGACAGCCTTTCATTTACCGTCTGCACGGCTCTATTTTTTCATATTTACAAACTGGGTATATCTCGGCAGCCATACCAGCTCCACAGTTCCGATCGGGCCGTTTCTCTGCTTGGCTATGATAATTTCCGCAATGTCTTTCTTCTCGGTATCTTTGTGATAATAATCATCTCGATAGATAAACATGACCACATCCGCATCCTGCTCAATAGCTCCGGACTCTCGAAGATCCGAAAGCATCGGCCTGTGATCCGGTCTCTGTTCCACTGCACGGCTAAGCTGTGATAACGCAATTACCGGTACATCGATCTCTCTTGCCAACGCTTTCAGCGATCGTGAAATATCTGAAATTTCCTGCTGTCTGGAATCCGATTTTCCACTTCCGCTCATCAGCTGAAGATAATCGATCATGATGATCCCCAGATTATGCTCAAGCTTATATTTTCTGCATTTGGAACGAAGCTCCGCAATGGAGATTCCAGGTGTATCATCAATAATAAGATTGGATCCACCGATAATATCCGCTCCTTCTACCAGCTTCGTCCAGTCCTCATCTTTCAGATTTCCGGTACGGAGATTCTGGAATCCACGTGAGATTCCATAGCAAGAAGACGGTTTACCAGCTGCTCCTTGGACATCTCCAGACTGAAAATAGCCACGGTCACATCTTTACGAAACGCCATATACTGGGCAATATTCAATACAAAGGCAGTTTTTCCCATGGAAGGTCGAGCTGCGATCAGTACAAGATCGGACGCGTGCATACCGGAAGTCTTATAATCCAGATCCACAAATCCGGTCGGGATCCCGGTAACGGAGCCCTTCAGCTTGGAAGCCTTCTCAATATTGCTGACTGCATTCAACACAACCTGCTGGATCGGCACATAATCGCTGCCATTTGTTCTCTGCAAAATATTAAACAGCTTTTTCTCGGATTCCTCAAGTATGGTTTCCGTACTGTCCTTTTCCAGATAACAGGCATTGGCAACTTCTTCCGTAGTCCGTATCAGCCGACGGAGAACTGCCTTTTCGCTTACGATATTGGCATAGTATTTCACATTGGCTGATGTAGGAACTGCTGCGATCAGATCACGGACATATTCCATACTGCTGATGTCCGGCGGAAGCTCTTTCTCCTTGAGACGATTCTGCAGAGTGATCAGATCTACCGGCTGTCCTTCATTACAGAGCTCCACCATGGCATCAAAAATGATGCCGTATTGTTTTTGATAAAAATCATCACTGGTCAGGATCTCGGAAGCCACCAGGATCGCATCACGATCCAGGATCATGGATCCGATCACTGACTGCTCTGCCTCAATGCTGTGAGGCAGAATCCTCTTGATCAGTGCTTCTTCCATTGATTACGCCTCTTTTACCCAGACTTTGAGACTTCCGGTTACCTTCGGATGAAGTCGTACCGGAACATTGGTAACACCCAGGTTACGGATCGGATTCTCCATCTGGAGCTTTTTCTTATCGATATCAAGATTCAGTTGTTTTTTGGCTGCCTCTGAGATTTCTTTTGAGGATACAGAACCGAATGTTCTTCCGCCTTCACCTACCTTCAGAGTAAGGATAACCTCCTTTGTGGAAAGCTCCTCTGCAAATGCCTTGGCAGCGTCCAGATTTTCCTGTGCAACCTTTTCTTCATTTGCCTTACGGAGTTTCAGGTCATTGAGATTCTTGGATGTAGCTTCAACACCAAGCTTTTTTGGCAGGATCATGTTTCTTGCATATCCGTCACTTACATTTACGATCTGTCCCTTTTACCCAGGGATTAACATCTTCCAGAAGAATTACTTTCATTTCTATTTGTCCCCTTCCTGATATAACTGGTCTATAATTTCTTTCAGCATTCTTTCGGTCTCATCCATGGTGTCTTTCACCTGTGCACCGGCAATATTCAGATGTCCGCCGCCGCCCATCCGTTCCATCATGACCTGTACATTCACTTCATCAATGGCTCTGGCACTGATGTAAACCTCATTATTATAGCTGGTAAGAACAAAAGATGCCTTGACTCCTGCGATATTGAGCAGCTCATTGGCCGCCTGTGCTCCTACAACGGTAGGACTTTCCAGACCTTCACTCGGACATCTTGCAATGGCAAAATAATCTCTGTAGATCTCCGCAGTACGAACTGCCTCCGCTCTCGCCTTATAGGAATCAATATTATCCCGGAGCATCTTACGTACACGTGTCACATCTGCTCCGCATCTGCGCAGGAATGCTGCTGCCTCAAAGGTACGCACACCCGCTCTTGTTGTAAAGTTGTTGGTATCAATCATGATACCCGCATAAATACAGTCCGCCTCAATACTGCGAAGCTTCAGCCCGTCTGCAAAATACTGCAGGATCTCTGCGATCATCTCGCAGCTTGAGGATGCATATGGCTCCACATAGGACAGAACTGCATTCTGGATCACCTCGCTGCCGCGGCGGTGATGATCCAATACCACAATGGTCTTTGTCATATAGAGAAGATCCTGGCATTCGGTATAGCTTGGCTTGTTGGTATCCACCACAATTACTACCGTATTGTTATCCACCAGTTCTTTGGCCTGATTACTGTCCACAAACATGGACGGCTCATAATCCGGATTCTCCATAAATCCACTCATCAGCGGCCGAATGGATGTGGTCGGATCATTGATCACAATATGCACCGGCTTACCAAGAGTCTTACCGGCACGGTAAATACCGATCCCAGCTCCCAGAGCATCCACATCTGTGATCTTGTGTCCCATAACCACCACTCGATCCTTGGTGCTCATAAATTCCTTCAGAGCCTGAGCCTTCACTCGTGCCTTCACTCGGGTTGATTTCTCCATCTGCTGTGCCTTGCCGCCAATGTAGGTAATATTATTTTCATTTTTGATCACTACCTGATCACCGCCACGGCCCAGTGCCATCTCAATGGCAATTCTGGCATATTCGTAATTCTGGATATACGTAGAAGCATTCAGACCGATTCCGATACTTAATGTCACAGCCATTTCATTTCCGATGTTAACCGTCTTAACCTCATCCAGGATATGAAAACGCTGTTCCTTCAGTGTTTCCAGTGAACTCTGGCGCATGATCAGAAGATATTTATCTTTCTCCAGTTTCTTCACAAGGCCGTCAAAGTTGGAAAAATACTTGGTGATCTTTCGGTCGATCAGTGCGATAAGCAGAGATCTTCTCACATCCTCCACGCTCTCCAGTGCTTCTTCATAATTATCCAGATAAGCCAGTGCTACAACAAGCTTGTTATCCTCATTTTTCTGGATGTATTCCTTAAGCTCTGTTTCATCATAAAGATACATGGCGATCAGACTGACATTCTGGGACATATTCTCCAGAATATCCGCATGGCTGACTACTTCACCCATAGTCACCCGCTGCATGGAAACCCGATAGATCCGATCCCCGAAATGTATACTCATCTCAGAAATTTCCGGTTCATCGGCTACAGGAAGCTTGTCCGGAGTAATATCCGGGAAAACTGTGCTGATATTTTTTTTATAAAACTGATCTCTCCCCGTGATCTCTGAAAAAATACGGTTGGACCAGATCATGCGGCCTTCCATATCCATAATGGCATAAGGAAGCGCCAGTTCTTCCAGCATCCGCTTTTCTACCACATCATACTGATTGGCAAATGCGATCATATCATTGATGATCAGCGGTTTGTGATATCGAAAAAGCTGTACTGCGATAAAAATATAGATCACAGTACCTACAGACACCAGAATTCCGGCCTTTACACTTACAATAAACACCAGCAGGTCCAGCAGCACGACCAGGACCGAAAGGTACAGCGGCCAGCGCATGAAGTGTTTCATAGGCCCCTTGAATTTAACTTTGTTGTTCATTGCTTTTTCCTGTTCTTAATGTAATTTAACCCATAAGTTATTTAACATTATACCAGATTCCTTATTATAATTCCATAGCAATGATAAAATCTGTTTTGCTCATAAAAAAAACAGGGCCGCTGCCTCCAGATGACTGCTCATCTGTTTCGCAACGACCCCGTATAAGATCAGAATTAGTCCTGAACGTATGGCATCAGGGACATATGACGTGCTCTCTTAACAGCAACTGTCAGTGCTCTCTGATGTTTCGCACAGTTACCTGTAATTCTTCTCGGGAGAATTTTACCTCTCTCGGAAACATACTTCTTAACTTTGCTACATCCTTGTAATCGATCTCGTTATTCTCTTTACCGCAGAATACACAAACTTTTTTCTTCTGCGTCCGCCTCTTCTCTTCATCGGAGAATCTGTCTCTCGCCTCTATTGTAAGCCATGATTGTTTCCTCCTATCTTATTCGTCTCATCTGTCTTGATCAGATGTTCTAATTGAACGGCAGCTCCTCATCAATTCCATCTGGAATGTTCATGAAGCCGTCGGCGCTTGCTGCGCTCGGACTCGGCATAGACGTTGCAGGTGCTGCCTCTGTTCTCGGATGAGCTGCTGCATAGCTGTCGCTTGATGCTTTGCTCTCAGCAAATTCCTGATCCTCAACAACAACCTCTGTCGTATAAACCTTCTGTCCCTCACGGTTCGTATAGCTTCCTGTCTGGATACGTCCCGTAACTGCAATTTTCAGTCCCTGTCTGAAATACTTTTCCGCAAATTCTGCTGTACGTCCGAAAGAAACACAGCTGATAAAATCAGCACTTGCCTCTCCGTCACGACGGAATCTGCGATCAACTGCCAGTGTATATCTGGCGATTGCCAGGGCATTTTCTCCTGCGGAATATCTTACCTCAGGATCTCTTGTCAAGCGTCCCATTAATATTACTTTGTTCATCGTTCTACCTCTCTTATGATTTCACTTAACTGAACAGGTTCTTAATGGTGTTTTCAAAAATCCGCTGCAAAAATTATGCCTCTTTCTTGACAACCAGGTATCTTAATACATTGTCCATGATGCGGACATGTCTCTCGATCTCCGCCGGGCACTGAGAATCTGCTTCAAACTGAATAAAATAGTAGAAGCCTTCATGCATTTTCTGAATCTCGTAAGCTAATTTCTTCTTACCCCATTCTTCAACTTCTGTGATCACGCCGTTGTAACGTGTGATGTAGCCTTTTGCTTTCTCAACTACAGCGTCACGTGCTTCGTCCTCAAGCTTAGCGCTCACAACTAATGCTAACTCGTACTTGTTCATGCTTGTCTTAACCTCCTTATGGTCTTTTGGCCCTTTGCCTGTCAAAGAGCAAGGATATGAAATATATCACGATTGTTGATTCTAGCACATCTCTCCCGTGATGTAAAGCATAAATTTAATTTTTTTCAATTTTTTTCAAATCTCGTGTATTTTTCTCAACCAGCTTACGTGCCACCATGATCTGATGTCCGCAGCCCTTGCATTTCAGGCGGAAATCCGCTCCTACGCGAAGGATTTCCCATTCTTTACTGCCACAGGATGAGCCTTCTTCAGTGTGACAATATCTCCAACTTCATAATTTAATCCCATTTGATACTCCTCATTTTTAATTTGCAGATCATCCCAGGTTCCCATATTTTCAGACTCTTATCTGAGAAAACACCTGCCCGATCGGTTCTTTAATAAGAAGATCCGCATATTTATCCCTCGGTGTCGGTGCCTTATTGATCACCACCAGATGATTTCCCCGGAAATAATCGATCAGGCCTGCTGCCGGATATACCGCCAGAGAAGTTCCCCCAATGATCAGCACCTCCGCCTCCGAGATCACTCTTACTGATTCCTGGATCGTATAGTCATCCAGCCCTTCCTCATAAAGGACCACATCCGGCTTGATCATGCGCCGCAGCTACACCGCGGAACACCTTTCGATTCCTTCATATATTTAAAATCATAGAATTTCCCGCATTTCATACAATGATTTCGGTAAACGCTTCCGTGGAGCTCCAGGACCTTTTTACTTCCTGCCATCTGGTGAAGATTATCGATATTCTGAGTGATCACAGCCTTCAGCTTCCTGTTTGCTCCATCTCCGCCAGCTTAAGATGTGCGCATTCGGTTTTGCAGTATCACAAAGCATCTTATCTCTGTAAAATTTAAAGAATTCCTCAGGTTTTCGCATAAAAAATGTATGGCTTAAGATCGTCTCCGGCGGGTAATCATATTTCTGGTTATACAGTCCGTCCTGGCTTCGAAAATCCGGATCCCGCTTTCTGTTGAAACACCTGCGCCGCCGAAAAATACAATATTTCTGCTCTCATCAATGATCTTTTGTAATTTTTCTATCTCATTTCCCATATCATTTCCTCCCAAACTTATCCGCAAAAGCTCTACTGTGGGTTCACCGCATTCACTCTTTTTCCCTGTACCACAAAACGTGTTGCCTGATTGCCGGTACAGTTGATAATGTAACGATCTTATCCTTCACATTGGCTTCACTTGCAGTGGCATCTGTTCTGATCTCCGAATTCTGGAACATTTTTTTCTCATATTCCAGAAACTCTTTGCCAGGTCCTTTAAATAAGGTATACGTATCGCTGTTTACAGAAGTCGTATACGCTGCAATGATCTCATACCGGTAATCTTTTTCCGGTGTGAGGATCAGAAATATTTGCTGGTATTATAAAGCGTCTCATCCGCTCTGTACTTTTCAGCATTCCAAACATGGAACCATTCTTCATGTTGTGTCCGTACACCAGGGTATTACAATCGCTGAAATCTCTTTTGTTCTCATAATCAATAAAGATCGTTCCCGCAAAATTATAATTTCTCATATGTCTGGTGCAGATAAAAATTATTATCCTCTCCCTGTACCACCGGATAACTGATCTCAGGCAATGCTTCCATATAGATCCAGCCGATCACATCCTCATTGATACTCCTGAGAGAATCAAAATCAATGCTCACAGGTGCTACAGGCTGTTCATCCGGCTGATCTATCTCTTCCACCTGGTCCGGATCACGTTCTGTCACTGCCATTTCGGAAATGCTGTTATATTCATCGGTTCCTTTTTTATATTCTGTATAAATATGATAAAGGTTAAAAGCTGCATAACAGAAAATACAGATTGCCACGATCAGAACGATCGTCAGAATATGATCTCCAACTGTTTTTTTCTTTTTCACCTTGTTTTTCCTGCTCATAATCACACTCCTTTAAATCTGTCAGGATCATCTGGTTTCTGTATTTATTATAAATATCCCTCCGTTTTCTTGCAACCGTTTTGTTTTTGTCCTGTTTTATACAGAAAGAAGCCGCCTCGGAATGGGCATCCGAAGCGGCTTGTAAGGTATATTCTATTTCAGAGCTGCTGTTATTTTTCAGGCCAGTTCTTTTCCTGTAAGCATTTTGTATGCCTGGAGATATTTCTCAATAGTCTTGTCAACGATCTCCTGCGGAAGTGTCCAGTCGTTGTCCGGATTGGCTTTCAGCCAGTCACGTGCAAACTGTTTGTCAAAGGATGGCTGACCATGTCCTGGTTCATAGCCTTCTGCCGGCCAGAAACGGGAGCTGTCCGGTGTCAGCATCTCATCACCGATAACCATGTTTCCGTCCTCATCAAGACCAAACTCGAATTTTGTATCTGCAATGATGATTCCCTTGCTGAGTGCATACTCTGCACATTTTTGTAAAGAGCAATGGTGTTGTCACGAAGCTTTTCTGCATACTCGCGTCCTTTTCCTGGGAAGTATTTCTCAAGATGATCGATACTCTGCTCAAAGGAAATATTCTCATCGTGATCACCGATCTCAGCCTTGGTAGATGGTGTGTAGATCGGCTCAGGCAGCTTGTCGGATTCCTTCAGTCCCTCCGGAAGCTTGATGCCGCATACAGTGCCGTTCTCCTTATAGCTTGCCCAGCCGCTTCCTGTGATATATCCACGTACGATACACTCGATCGGAAGCATGTTCAGTTTACGGCACATCATGGATTTTCCTTCGAATTTCTCCTGCTGGAAAAACTCCGGCATATCCTTGGTATCTACAGAGATCATGTGGTTCGGAAGAATGTCCTCAGTCATGTCAAACCAGAATTTGGACATCTGGGTCAGTACAGCACCTTTCTTTGTAACTTCGTTATTCAGAATTACGTCAAAGCAGCTGATACGGTCTGTTGCAACCATGATCAGACTGTCTCCATTGTCATAGATCTCACGTACTTTACCTTCTTTGATTGGTTTTAATTCCTGCATGTTCTCACACCTCATCATTCGGTTATTTGATTTTTGTTTTCGACACCGTTACCGTATCACCTCACAAGCCCTCCTGTCAAGATATCAGGCCCCTTTCAGTCATAAGTATTCGTTAAGGGATCATTCATATTTCTAATAGTGATGCACATTCCTCCTGAAGCTTTTTCTCCTGTTTCCGGTAAAGAAGCTTCTCACTGCAGGCAAAATAAGGATCACAGCCATACTCTCGGATAAAGGCCGCCGCATGGCTGTTCCGGGTCAGTCCGGTGACAAAAAGCACCGTTTCCTGTCCGTCCCCGAAGCATTCCTTCATAAATGCAAATGCCTGTTCCAGCTCCCCGCTGATCTTTTTCGCACAGGCCTTTCTCTTCTCCGCCATTTCCGTAAACAGCTGCCGGATCCGTTCAAAGCCAGCCTCTGTTTCTGTGATATGCTCCTTTCGGATAGTAAGGCTGAATTCCTCCAGAGTGCGGATCACAAGCTCTTCTGTAGTCTGCTGATCTGCGGTAAGAAGCTCCGCCTCCAGACGGACAACCAGACTTTTCTTCTTCATATCTGTAAATTCATCCAGCGCTGTCATGTCCTTTTTATCCTGAAGAAAAGCTTTCAGATGCAGAAGTTCCTGATAAACAGCACCTGTCTCACCATCCATCTTCTCATAGGTCAGAAAACCTCCGTTCAGACCGTCAAGCAGAAGCCCTGTCACAAGGAAGCGTTCCTCAAAGGAAGCTTCCTTCGCCATTTTTACCTTTTTCTGCTGTTCCTCCTCCGGCATCTCTCCGGAAAGCAGACGTTCCAGGCCATAGTCCTCTCCGTACTTCCGGTACAGCTGATAGCTGGCAAAAAAGCTTCTTGCGATCTCCTCTCTGCATAAATACTCCCCGACCAGATTCTCTGTGATCTCCACGCCCAGCTCCTCATAAGCCTTCAGGATCTCAGACAGGTCTTCCCAGCCTCTTGCTGTCACGAAGAATTTCCCGTCCACTGTATTTTCCACAGAATAAAAATGATCCTTTTCATGCCGAGATAAGCCAGGATCGATCCGTGGATCTCCTTTTTCCAGGCATACTCCATCCACACCTCAAGATCTGCCTCGATATCCATCCTCCGCACACGGTCCAGTGTTACAATATCAAACTCCCGGACCGATTTATTATATTCCGGAGGATTTCCTGCTGCCGCGATCAGCCATCCTTCCGGCACACTGTGCTTCCGAGGTCTTGTTCTGAAGGAACTGCAGCATGGTAGGCGCAAGTGTCTCGGAGACACAGTTGATTTCATCGATAAACAGGATTCCCTCCTTCTTTCCGGTACGTTCCATACAATCATACACAGAAGCAATGATCTCGCTTAAGGTATACTCTGTGATGCTGACCTCTTTTCCGTTGTAGCACCGGGTCACGATCTTGCAGTCCTACCGCACTCTGTCTTGTATGATGGGTAATGGTATAGGCTACCAGACCTACATTACATTCCTCTGCCACCTGCTCCATGATCGCTGTTTTCCCGATTCCGGGAGGCCCCATAAGCAGGACGGGACGCTGCCGGAGTTTGGGAAATGTGTAGCGTCCGGCTGCATCCTTCCGGTTGTAAGCCAGTAAGGTATGTTTGATCTCTTCTTTTGCCTCTTTTATGTTCATGTTCTGTAACGCACTCCTTCCTGTTCTGCCACAAGCCGGATCGCCCAGGGCGGAACAAGCTCCATTTTTTCTGTTTTATGTAAAAATACAAAGGCCGTTTCATAATCCGGTTTGCTTCCGGGATATATCCCATCCCCGTCTGTAAAATAGATCAGAGCCTTAAGACTGCGGATTTCTTTTTTCTCCTGCTGCTCCTTCACATACCGGAACACCGGCCGGAAATCTGTTCCGCCCCGGCCTGTATGGTGATATTTTTGCTGTATTCCTTCCATTCTTCCTCGGAATGGATCACCTTAACATCCTGGATACAGCAGTCACACTGGATCAGGTACACCTTCATTTTATGGAAAAAATTCTCTTTTTCACTGAGAATGGAATACGTTTCTCCAAGGAATCTCCGCACAGTCTCTCCATCACAGGAGCCGGAAGTATCAATGGCGATCACCAGCTCCTCCAGACGGTTCACTTCCTTATATTCCAGCGGCTCGATCAGCGGAAGATTTCCATAATGCTCCATCCCGTAATTATAAAAAATATAATCAAAGCTTTCCGTATCCAGCTCCACCTCTTCCCGCAGCACAGAAAACTGACGGAGAAATTTTTTGTAATCGTATCTTCCGGATCTTACCGTTCCTGCCTCTTCCTTCTGGTCCCCTTTCTGACTTCCCCGCCGTTTCCGGTGATCCTGACGGTTTGCGGCAGTATAGGAAAGAAGCTTGTTCCATTTTTCCTTTGTTCTTTTTCCTTTTTCTCCTGTGCAGGCATCCCATAGTGAGTGATCATCAAAATGGAACGCTTCTTCCATCTCTTCCAATCGAAATGGAAATACCTGATCTTTCAGTTTCTGGCAGATCTTTTCTGCGGAATCCGCGCCGTTTCCAAGCATATGGAAAACTTTTTTCCGGATTTTTTTTCATTTCCACCTGTCTCCAGAACCGGGATCTTTTCTCTGGAAATGATCTGTTCCACCGCAATATCACAGGCTAGGTTCCATAAACGTCTGTCTTCCTGATTTTCCCGAAAAAGATGCAGATACAGGCAGTGCAGCAACATATGCAAATACCCTCGTCGCACTGCCTCCGGCTTTTTCACATAAGTTCCAGCAGATATTCCGGAGAAAAAAGGAAGAACTCTCCGTCTGTTCCAATGGTTCTGGTCTCTTCCGAACCCTTCCCGGAAATGCAGGCAAAAGCACCGTCCAGATATGGAAAATAGTAGTACAGTTCGTTCCTCACATTTTCCAGGATATGTATTCCCAGTTCTTCCTGATTCCGGTCCACCGAATCCGCCTCCTGTCCTTCTGATCAAACTATAGCACTCCAAAAAAATACTGCACACTCTTGACAACAGGACTATGATAGAGTCAAGAGGTGATTATTATATTACATGATGAAACACGTAAACTACTTATTGAAGCTTGGAATAAAACGCACAATGCAAAAGAAATCCCAGAGTGTTTTTCTGTGAATACCAGTACTGTTTACCGCCTGGAAAAACAAATGCGTGAAACAGGTTCTGTAAAAACAAGAACATCACAGAGAGGACGTAAACATGCCCTGACACCGTAAGATATCCAAAATATTGACCGGGTGGTTCAGCAGGAACCAGATATCACAATTGATGAAATCATCGATAAACTTGGTCTGCATGTTTGTAATGAAACAGTCCGCAAGGCAGTTATTAAACTCGGGTATTCTTACAAGAAAAAATCTCTTCATACCTCAGAGCAGGAGCGTCCCCGATGTCAGGGAAAAACGCAGAAACTGGAAAAAACATATGTCGGAGAGAGACATAAATCATCTGGTCTTTCTGGACGAAAGCGGAGTAAACATCAATATGACGCGACATTATGCCAGAGCATGGAAAAACCGGAGAGCAGTAGATAAAACTCCACTCAACACGCCCTGCAATACAACCGTTCTTTCTTCCATACGTCTGAATGGAGACTGTGCCTATACAGTCTATCAGGGAGGAACTACTGCAGAGCGGTTTGCAGAATACCTGAAAACAAAGTTGCTGCCGACGCTTTCAGAAGCAGACATTATCGTTATGGATAATATGCGTTCCCATCATGCAAAAGTGGTGAAACAGCTACTGGACAGCTCAAAAGTAACCTATCTGTATTTACCCCCGTATAGTCCGGATCTGAATCCGATTGAAAAGATGTGGTCAAAACTCAAAGCATTTTTAAGGAAAGAAAAGATACGGATTGCATCGGAATTACCATCAGCTATTTCAAAAGGATTTTTAACAATTCGTCCAAAGGACTGCATAGGGTGGTTTCATTCGTGTAATTATGTGCAATAATTTATTGGATTGCTATAGTTTTTCACCAGATTTATTTACAATTCAAATTCCTTCTCTTTAAATCCATAATTTGCTTTTTTCAAATGGAGAAGTCCCATCAGCGCTGCAGGTCTCCTCCACTCTTCAGCCAGTTTCAGGAACACCTCCAGCTCCTGTTCCCCAAACCATTCGTTCTCATAAAGCTTCTCGATCTTTTCCCAGTCATCTTCCAGGATCAGGCGTTCCACAGCCGGACGGATCCTTTTCTTAAGATATGCTCCATAATGCGCGCGTTCCTCTTCCTCCACACCTTCCTCCAGAAAATATCCCCGCAGGGCAACTGCCAGCCGCAGCGGCTCCTGCTTGGTACTTCCGAATTTCCGGTAAAGATGAATGGCCTCTTCTTTGGCATCCTCGTTCTCCGCCCGCATTTCAAGAGCAGTGGCAGCAACTTCCACATCTTTTTGAAAACGGCTTAATTCTGTCATAATGATCCCTCCTGTCTGCTGTCTGTTTATAGTGTTCGAGAAAATGCTTTTGTATGACATTATCATATCACGTACCGCTTTGTTTGAACATTATTTTTTGATAAAAAAGAAGCCGCCACTGCCTTTTTTCTGACAGTGACGGTCCGAAATTATTTTCTCAGATTCCCTTTTTATAAAGAATAAATGAATAGATCATTGGCACAAGGATGACCAGCAAAATTACCGCAAAAACAATTTCCGTTTTCAGGAGCAGCGAATTCATAAGAAAAAGCAGCCCTGACAGGATCAGTATCCAGCCTGTCATACGGTTGGTACGGTTCCAGTTCTCCTCGCTGTTCAAGGTCCAGGGAAGCTTCATTCCCACTGTATAATTCTGTTTCACCTTATGAACGTAATTTCCGAGAATGATAAACATGATCCCCACCATGATATTCACGATCACACCTATATCAATGTCCATACCCAGAGCAAGACCATAGATTGACATGCAGGTGATCACAGACACCACCGGAACCAGCCACAGGACCATGGTAAAAATACGCCTGTTGATATTTTTCTCTTTGGATCATTGGCTGTAAAAAACACGCAAAACAAATGGATCAGCAAAAGCAGAAATGGAATTCCAAAAACTGCCATCGGCTTGCTGCTCCAGCCGTTGGCCACATTGTGCTGATCAAAATGTGTTGCGATCTTCTCCGGCAGACGGTTCCACAGCAGGATCCCTGCCAGTGACGGTGAGATCGTAAGGATACTCCCGGAGATCAGGGACATTTTATATTCCTTCAGAAACTCTTTTCTTTCTTCACCTTTCATCATTCTTTCCCCCTTTCAGATCACTGAGCCACAGAAGCAGCTCCTCTACAACTGTGGTATTCAGTTCATAATACACGAAATTCTTCACCTTCGTTTCCCACACAAGATCTGCTTTCTTCAAAATTTTCAGATGATAGGATATGGTTGCACCCGTCATGTCAAAATGTCCTCCGATCTCACCGGCTGACATTTTCCCGTTTTTCAGAAGCTGCAGGATTTCTCTCCGCACAGGATCCGAAAGTGCCTTGAAGGTTTCCGCAAACGCCATCGTGTATGTCTTCCTCCTTTCAGATAGTATTTAGAAATATTTCTAAATAGAATATAGCATTTTCG
>ENA-OQAS01000193-OQAS01000193.1-human-gut-metagenome-genome-assembly--contig:-NODE-193-length-32570-cov-12.858953_pt1 | contig 32570 bp, 39 predicted proteins | sample MGYA00242733_ERZ504523 | MGnify/ENA primary metagenome ERZ504523 (study PRJEB26092, sample SAMD00036239) | human gut metagenome | host: Homo sapiens | study: EMG produced TPA metagenomics assembly of...
ACCCAGCCCAGGCCGGAGTCCTTGCGCCAGCGCGGCACGCCGGCTGTGAACGTGGCGGTGCACATCACGCGCGTGTTGCCGCATTCGATGAGCACGGAGCCTTCCGGAACGTCCGTGAAATGGCGGGTGATGCGCACCGGACGCAATTCGTCCACCTTGCGGCCGTCCGCACGCACCACGGTCTGGTCGCCCAACATATCCTTAATCGCTACCATTGCTGTTCTGCACTTCGCTTTCCGCTGATTTCGGCTTTTGCCGCCGTCCGATTACTCGTCTTTTCAGCATTCGACCTATCACCAGCCAAGCACGCCGCGCCTCGAGACCCCTCCTGCACGTATGATGGGATGCAACCAAAGATTGGCCACCGTGGGTCCTACACTTATGGTCAGTTTCACCAAAAGTCAAGAAAGGCTTTGGAAATGCTGGATTATTCACCCGCACTCATGACCGACATGTACGAATACACCATGCTTGACGCATGCCTGAAGGACGGCACCGCCAACCGCAAGTGCGTATTCGAGATCTTCACCCGGCATCTGCCGCTGGGCCGCCACTATGGCGTGGCTGCCGGACAGGGACGCATCCTCGACGCGCTCGAGAAGTTCCACCTCGACGACAACGACCTGAAATTCCTCGCCGACCGCAAGGTGGTCAGCCCGGAAACCATCAAATGGCTGGAGAACTTCCACTTCTCCGGCTCCATCAAGGGCTACCGCGAAGGCGAGATGTTCTTCCCGAACTCGCCGATCCTGCAGGTCGAAGGCACGTTCGGCGAATGCACGCTGCTGGAAACGCTGCTGCTGAGCATTCTGAATTACGATTCCGCCGTCGCCTCCGCCGCGTCCCGCATGGTCAGCGCGGCGAAGGACCGCCCGTGCATGGATATGGGCGGACGCCGCACGAACGAATGGGCCGCGGTCGCCGCCGCACGCGCGCCGTGGTGGGCGGATTCAAGGGCACCGCCAACCTGCTGGCCGCGCAAATGTACGGTCTGAAGGCCATCGGCACCGCCGCGCACTGCTTCACCCTGGTGCATGACGACGAGAAAAGCGCCTTCGAATCGCAGATCGCGGCGCTCGGCAAGAACACCACGCTGCTGGTCGACACCTACAACATCGAAGAAGCCGTGAAAACCGCCGTCGAAGTGGCCGGACCGGAACTGGGCGGCGTGCGCATCGATTCGGGCGACCTCGCGTCCCTCGCGCAGCGCGTACGCAACCAGCTGGACGCGCTCGGCGCCACCAACACGAAGATCACCGTCACCAACGACCTCGACGAATACGCGCTGGCCGCACTGCAGACCGCACCGGTCGACTCCTACGGCGTGGGCACCATGCTCGTCACCGGCTCGGGCGCCCCGACCTGCGCGATGGTCTACAAGCTCACCGAACGCGAGAACTCCGCCGGCGAAATGCAGCCGGTCGCCAAGAAGTCGAAGGACAAGGCCACCGTTCCGGGCCGCAAGCTCGCCTTCCGCTCCTACGAATACTCGCTGGCCGACTGCGAACACGTCATCTCCGGCTCCGAAGACAAGCTCGCCGCATACCAGCCGGAAGACGGCTGGAAGGACCTGCTCGTCGACTACGTCACCAATGGCGAGAACCACAGCGAATACCAGGCCACGACGCGATCGTCAACGCGCACAACTACCGCGCGCAGGCGCTCGCCGAACTGCCGATCGGCGCACAGAGCCTGATGAAGGGCGATCCGGTCATCCCGACCGAAGTCACCGTGTTGTGACGTCCGTCATGGCGTGAACCGCCCTGTACAGCGCAAAAGACATAACAAAAACCGACGCCCGGTGAATCACCGGCGTCGGTTTTTGCATAACATACGACGTTGCGCCGCACTCGGTCGCCGCACCCAGCCGCCATATTCAATCGCCACGTTCAGCCACCGCAACCGGCGGCATGAATCGGCAACATGGTCGAACGGCAATCAGAACGAGCTGTTCATCATCTCGTCATAGATGCGCTTGCAATCCGGGCACACCGGGTAATGCGTGGGGTCACGCTTCGGCACCCACACCTTGCCGCACAACGCCACAACCGGACGACCCGTCATCTTCGATTCGGCGATACGGTCACGCGACACATAATGCGCGAAACGGTCGGCATCGCCATTGCCACCGTCATCAAGCTTCGTTTCCTCTTCAGGACGTTCCAGAACGGCGGTACCGGTACCCGCATCCGGGTTGGACAGCGGCGAAACCGGATCGTCGGATCCGAACAGGCCATCGAAAATCGCAAATGCCATAATTAAGACTCCTCACACAAGCCGCGATCGCGGCCCCACTGCCTTCCATCATAGCCGAGCCGCATTGCGCCGCCACCCGTGCGCACGAACCGCGCCAACACGGGCATACGCCGATGTTGCGCACGTTCTCAACCAATCGCGGTACGCTTAAGGTTATGACAATTGCAGTTTGCCCCGGGTCGTACGACCCAGTGACCGCCGGCCACCTGGACGTCATCGAGCGCTGCGCGCGCTTTTTCGACGAAGTGCATGTGGTGGTGGCCGTAAACGCGGCGAAGACGCCGATGTTCTCCGAAGAAACCCGTGTTGAGATCATCCGCCAGGCGCTCGCCAAGCGCGGTTGCACCAATGTGAAGGTGGCGTCGACCACCGGCCTGATCACCGACTATTGCACGAAAATCGGTGCGACGGTCATCGTCAAAGGACTTCGGCAGAACGGCGATTACGAGGCTGAGCTGGGCATGGCATTGGTCAACCGCAAACTCGCCGGAGTGGAGACGCTGTTTCTGCCTGCGGCCCCGGACCTGGAGCACATCTCCAGCTCCATCGTCAAGGACGTGGCACGGCACGGAGGCGATGTGACGGGCATGGTGCCCGATTGCGTGATTCCGCTGCTTGGCGAGGCGCTCAAGAACGAAAAGAGAGCATGATGAGTGAAGAGACCAACGATTTCAAGCCGCTTGCTGACGCCGATGACGCCACGTCGCAGCAGCCGGTCACGGCGGCGGCCGATTATCCGGCCACCGGCGCTGTTGCCGGTACCGCAGCGACCAACAACTCCGCAACCGGCAATGCCGCCGATCGTGCTACGGATGAGCCGGCAAAGCCCGCGAAATCGTCGAAACCGTCGATTTCCATGTCGGACCTGCCCGACCTTCGCGCCACGTTCGACCCCAACGCACCACTCGACGACAGTTCGGATCGCAGCCGCGACGAATTCACCACCGTCTACGACATCATCGACAGCATCGAAGAGGAATTGGACGAGGCCAAGCCGATTCTGTTCGCGCCGAGCTCGGTGCGCGTGGACCGCGAATCGTTCACCGGCAAGCTCGACAAACTCAAGAAGATGCTGCCAGTGCAGCTGGAACGCGCCTCCGCGCTGATGCGCGAATCGGAACGCCGTCTGGAAAGCGCGCAAACGCAAGCCAACGCGATCATCGCATCCGCGCAGTCGCGTGCCGCCGACACCGTACGCGAAGCCAACGAGCAGGCGCAGTTCCTTGCCGGGCAGGAGAACGTGACGGAACTCGCCAGGCAGAAGGCGCGCGGCATTCTCGACCAGGCGCAAGCCAAGGCCGACAAGCTCACGCAGAACGCCGACAAATACTGCATCACCATGATGGAATCGTTGCAACAGCAGGTCGACAAGATCGGCACCGGCGTGCAGGCGGGCCTGAACGTGCTGTACGATCGCCAACGCGAAGCCGGCGCGCATCTGGACCATCTCGATGCGGACGATTATCCGGAAAACTGAACAAGACGCATAACACGCGTGGAACGCATAGCAAAACGCATAGCAAGAAAGCGATGAAAGACTGAACTATGGCACGTACTGAAGATTCCCCATGGGCCGTTTCCGTGGCGCAGGTGGCCTCGCGTCCGGGGCAAAGCAAGGAGATCGACGCCACTTTCCCCGCGCCGAGCGGCATCGGCGATGAAATCGTAGGCGTGGACGAAGGCGCGGATGTGAGCGTGGTCGGCTCGTTCGATTCGATCGTCGACGGTCTGATTCTGAACGCGCGTATCAGCGCTCCCGTGCATGCCGAATGCACGCGCTGCCTGAAGCCGATCCAGCGCGATTGGACGGTGAACGTCACCTCCTTCTTCCCGTATGAAGACAAGTCAGCCGCCGGCAAGGGCGGAAAGGCCGGCAAGAACGGCAAGGAAGAGGAAGTGGACATCATCGCCGGCGAGGACGAGGCGGAAGACACGTACCCGCTGCTCGACGGCGGCGCATGGGCCGACCTCGAGGCGCTGCTGCGCGACACGCTGGTCGAGGAACTGCCGCTGCAGCCGTTGTGCAAGCCGGATTGCAAGGGCCTGTGCTCGCAGTGCGGCATCGACCTCAACGAGAACCCCGACCATCAGCATGACATGACCGACATTCGTTTCGCCGCGCTGGAAGGCTGAAAGCCAAGCTGGAAGGCAAGGAATAAGCCGTTCGGATGGGATGGTCCATCGTTTGTACGGAGCTCACGTTAAGATACTGAACGCTTAAGCTCAATCGTTCGAACGAAATAGAGGAAACACAATGGCACTGCTAAGTACAAGACCTCGCGCGCGAATACCCATTCCCGCCGCGCAAACTGGAAGGCCAAGCGCCCAGACCGTTACCTGCCCGAACTGCGGCGCTCCGACGCTGCCGCACATGGCATGCCCGAGCTGCGGTTCCTTCCGCGGCCGCGTGTACCGCGAGGCTGTCCGCTCCATCCACACCAAGTGAGTGGTTGCCGGATAACGGTATAAAGCATCGAAACCCTGCCATCGACGGGTGGCAGGGTTTCTTTTATTATTATCAAGTGATACGGCGATTGCATTGCGATTTATTTCCTCATGCAATCGGCGTACAGCACACGTTGCTTGCGTAGCAAAACCGCCAGATCAGCTGGCGTCTTGCCATGTGCGCAACGGCCACAACCACAGACCGCGGCGGGTTACGGCCCACCGCATGAACGGTAAGGAACATCCATGGCCAAAGAGACCAATCAGGACAACGCACAGAACAACACCCAAACCGAAAACGGCAACAATACCAACGCCGGCCGCATCGGCACCTCCATCACCCCCGAAGGCGAGATGACCGCCAATGTGTTGCTCGAGGCGCTCGGCACCACAATCGAACCGGACCTGCTCGTCGAAGCGCTCACCCACCGCTCGTTCTCACACGAGCATGAGGGGGCCAAGAACTACGAACGCCTCGAATTCCTCGGTGATGCGGTGCTCGAACTGGTCTCCACGGAAACGCTGTACAAGGTGCATCCCGACATGAACGAAGCCAGCTGGCCAAAATGCGCGCGAAAGCCGTTTCCGAGGAATCGCTGAGCAAAATCGCCCGCGAAAAGCTGCACGTCGGCCCGTACATTCTGCTCGGCCACGGCGAAGCGGAACAGGGCGGCGCGGACAAAAGCTCGATTCTGTGCGACATCGTCGAATCGCTGATCGGCGCGACGTTCATCCAGCACGGCATCGACGAGGCGCGCCGCGTGGTGCATCATCTCGTCGACGATACGCTGGCGGAGGTCGCCACCGAAGGTCCGGCGCTCGATTGGAAGACGTCGCTGACCGTCAAGGCGCATGAGATGGGTCTGCCCGACCCGCACTACCAGACGTCGGTCGCCGGACCGGAATACGCACTGGAGTTCACCGCGCGCGCGATTCTCGGCGATGGCGGCGAAGTCATCGGCGTCGGTACCGGCAGCAGCAAACGCAAGGCGCAGCTGGCGGCCGCGGAAATGGGCTGGAAGGCGCTTGACAGTCGCAAGGGCGAAATGGGCGGCAAGCAGAACGGGAAGACGCATAAGTCGCACCACAGGTCACACCGCAAGTCCAACGGTGGCACGCAGGATGCAGCGCAGGGCAAGTAACCGCGCAAACGGTAACGCAAGCGGCGGCACGGCCGGCGTCACGAAACAGCATTACAAGGCAGCGTCGCAATCGCAAAAAATATGGTCCATATCACAATGGCGCGTAACGCGCCAGAATATGGGCCTTTCCGGCGAACCAAGCTGTCAGCCGTTAGCATAGACTCATTATCAGAGAGGAATGCGGCTGCAATCCGCCACAAGCGGTTGCATAGCATTCCGTTTAAGGGGTAAAACGGCGCATGAACGACGCGACCGCGGCCCCTTACGAGGAAATTTTCCACGAACGAGCATGAGAGGGAACATGGTGTTACCTACGCCTCTGCAGGCATTCAGCGGCATGCCAAAGGCATCCGCCACCACTGAAAAGCAGACCATCGTCGACGGCGAGATGATGACTGGCGCCGAAGCGCTGGTCCGTTCGCTGGAGGATCTGGGCGTCAAGGACGTCTTCGGCGTTCCGGGCGGTGCGATTCTGCCCGTCTACGATTCCATCAAGGACGATACGAAGTTCCGTTTCGTGCTGATGCGTCACGAGCAGGCCGCGGGCCATGCGGCCGAAGGCTATGCGCTGTCCACCGGACAGGTCGGCGTGTGCATCGTCACCTCCGGTCCGGGCGCCACCAACATGATCACCCCGATCGCCGATGCGAACATGGATTCCATTCCGATGGTCGTCATCACCGGTCAGGTCGGCGTGAACGCCATCGGCACGGACGCCTTCCAGGAAGCCGATATCGTCGGCGCCACCTATCCGGTGGTCAAGCATTCGTACCTCGTCACCCGCGCGCAGGACATTCCGCGCGTGCTGACCGAGGCGCACTACATCGCACGCTCCGGCCGTCCGGGACCGGTGGTGGTGGACGTCACCAAGACCGCGCAGACCGGCGAGATGTACTATTCCTGGCCGCAGCGCATGATCCTGCCGGGATACAATCCGACTACCAAGGCGCACGGTCGTGTGCTGTCCGACGCGGCGAAGCTGTTCGAGCAGTCGTATCGTCCGGTGCTGTACGTCGGCGGCGGCGCGGTGCGCTCTGACGCGGGCGAGCTCGTCAAGGAGCTGGCCGATGTGACCGGCGCTCCGATCGTCACCACCCTGCCGGCGCGCGGCATCGTGCCGGATTCCGATCCGAAGGTGCTCGGCATGCTCGGCATGCATGGCACGATCGCGGCGACGGCGCCGTGCAGCGCTGCGACCTGCTGGTCGCGATCGGCGCACGTTTCGACGACCGCGTCACTGGCAAGCTCGACGCGTTCGCGCCGGGTGCGCGTGTGATCCATATCGACATCGATCCGGCGGAAATCGGCAAGAACCGTCAGCCGGACGTGCCGATCGTCGGCGATGTGGCCACTGTGCTCAAGGACCTCATCCCGGAGATCAAGCGCGAGCAGGCCGTGCACGGCAAGCCCGACACCAGCCACTGGTGGGACGTCATCAACAAGTGGGTCGAGGATTATCCGATTACATGGGACGAACCGACCGACGCAGCCTCGCCCCGCAGTGGGTCGTCAAGCAGCTGTCCGACATGGCCGATCCGGACACCATCTGGGTTTCCGGCGTGGGCCAGCATCAGATGTGGGCCACCCAAATCATCGAATTCAACAAGCCCCACTCCTGGCTGTCCTCCGGCGGCCTGGGCACGATGGGCTTCGGCCTGCCGGCGCCATCGGCGCCCGCGTCGCTCCGCCCGCGAATTCGACAACAAGAAGCCGGTGTGGCTCATCGACGGCGACGGCTCCTTCCAGATGACCTCCGAAGAGCTGGCGGCCGCGTTCCTCGACCACGCGCCGGTGAAGATCGCCCTGCTCAACAACTCCGTGTACGGCATGGTCCGCCAGTGGCAGACCCTGTTCTACAATCACCACTACTCCGCCACGAACCTGCTGGACGGCGAGAACACGTCTGACATCGTGGACGTGCCGGACTTCGTGAAGCTCGCCGAAGCGTACGGCTGCGTGGGTATGCGCGCGTTCACCAAGGACGAGGCCATCGAATGCATCAAGAAGGCCAACGAGATCAACGACCGTCCGGTGCTGATCGACTTCCGCGTGTGGAAGGACGCCATGGTGTGGCCGATGGTCGCAGCCGGCGACTCCAACGACAACGTCACGTACATGCCCGGCGTCAAGCCTTGCAGCGCGCCGGCGAGAACGAGTGAACGAGTAGAGCGTAAGGAAGGACATTTCGATCATGGCAAATTATCCTGCATCCCAGCCGGGTTCCAAGCGTCATACGCTGTCCGTGCTCGTCGAGAACCGTCCGGGCGTGCTGGCGCGTATCGCCGGCCTGTTCGCCCGCCGCGCGTTCAACATCAACTCGCTGTCCGTCTCCCCCACCGAGCGTCCGGACATCTCCCGCGTCACCGTCACCGCGGAAGTGGAGGAAGTGCCGCTTGAGCAGATCATCAAGCAGCTCAACAAGCTGCTGCACGTGCTGAAGATCGTGGACCTCGATCCGGAAACCACCGTGGAGCGCGAGTTGGTGCTCATCAAGGTGGCGGCCGACGAGTCCGTCCGTTCCGACGTGCTGGAGATCGTGCGTCTGTTCCGCGTGCGCGTGGTGGACGTGAATCCGGAATCGCTGACCATCGAGCCACCGGCGCCGAAGGCAAGATCGACGCGCTGCTCGGCCTGCTGGAGCATTACGGCATCATCGAGCTGGTCCGCTCTGGCGCGGTGGCCGTGACCCGCGGCCCGAAAGCCTGAGCGAGAAGGTGCTCGGCTCCGAGATCACCGGCCGCTGAACGGGCTGAGCGGCATTGCCTACGGCAAAGCGCCGCCCCACGATTCGTTTCGTGGGGCGGCGCTTTTTATTTCGATTCACCGCAACATCGTATGTTCCCATTGCGCCGCCTTGGGAATGCTACGAATGGAACGGGAACATATCACCAGCACAGCACTTGCCACAAGAACCGCGAGGAACACCAGCACCGCGCCATGGAATCCAAAAACCGGGAGCAAGGTGCCAGCCACAGCACTACAGAACATCGAAAGCACCTGGGCCGGAACCGTCAATGTAACAGTAATACGCCCCTGCATGCTCGTAGGCGACTTGGCGAAGATGAAACCGAGGAGCATCGCGTTGATCAACGGGAACGGCAGGCCAACAAACGAATTGGCAACCAGCATGACCCAATAGTTGTCGGTCAACGCCATCGGCAATGCGCACAGGCAGATGAACAGGTAGGCGAGGCACACGGTTGGTCCGACCGGAACCTTATCGCTGAGTTTGCCGGCCAGCAACGATCCCACAAGCATCGTCAGCGATATGCCGCCACTGATGAATCCGATGAGGGTCGCATTGGTTCCGCACGACACCAGATGCAGCTGGATGGCATATTGGATGCCGTTGACACCGAAATTGACCAATGCCGCCACGATGAGCACGATCACCAGCGTTTTCCTGTGCAACGACCATGACCAGCCTTCCAGGAAATCGTGGCAGAAACCGCCCTTCGCTGCATCGCCATCCGTTTCCCCGATGTGCCCGCCATCCGAACCATATTCGCGGATGCCGGTGGCGGCGACGCCGCCCACGGCATACATGCATGCCGACGCAAGGAACGGCAGCCATGGAGCAATGCTGTACAGAAAACCTCCGATGGGGCTTCCCGCCATGGCGATGGTTGCGTCACGCCCCTCGTTGAGGCTCCGCGCCTTGGGATAATAGCGGATATCGATGATCGAGCGAAGCATCGCATCCGTAGCGCTCCCAAGAAATCCGTTGATGCCGGATGCGAGCACCGCGATCAGCAGCAACACGGGGAACGACAATGCGCCGCACAGCAGCAGCACCGCGATTGCGCCCCAAGCCAGAACGCCGACGACGGCGTTCGCCACGATAAGCCGTTTGCGGTCATGCCTGTCGACGAAGGTACCTCCGAATACGCTCGCAACCTGTTGCGCGATCATCGACGACGTTCCGAGCCACCCGGCGGCGACGGTGGAACCGGACACCGCATATCCAAGCAAACTGATCGCCAGTGCGCGCAGCGCCGCTCCGACCGCCGACGCCGTATCGGCGGTGAACCACGGGATATACCCTGCGGAATGCCAGAATGATTTCGCCGTTTCACTCATGCTTTGCTCCAATTAACCCACTTGTTCCGACTGTTCCGCCCACGCTTTCCGGTTTGCTCGTGGATTCATGCGTCAACCCCGCCGGCGTCTTATGAGACCCACCTGAAGGCCTGCAGAATCAGCGCCACGGGTTCGACGCCCAGCTCATCGTCGCCGTGCATGCCGGCCTTGATCTGCCAGCGGCGCACGACCTCATTGAGTTCCTCGATCATCAAACTCGTCTCCTCGGCGGTCAGGTTCAGAACATGATCATCGCTGGTGCATGAATCAGCCCATTCCCGAGGCAATTCCGGCAGCCTGTCCAGAAAACGCTCGTAGGCCATCTCGTAGGAAAGTGCCGCCGAACGCCGAAACAGATCCATGGCCTTTGCCTTGTCTGCACTGCTCTTTTCTTCGGGCCTCCCCAGACGAATGGCGCTTTGACAGGCCTTCCACCAGCTCTTTCTTCGATCTCCGTCAGGAGACTCCACCTTTTTCACTAGTCCCGCATGCGCAAGCTGCCCCAAGTGGTAGCTGATGGCTCCGGGAGCCTCGCCAAGCTGCTCGCTGATGCTTCCCACGGTCTGTTCGCCGTTCACCCGCAACGTTCCAAGGATTCTCATACGAATCGGACTCGCCATGGCCCGAAGAGTATCGGCATTGGTCACGGTCACTGCGGCATCTTCGGGCATCCGCGCTTCGTTAGGGGTCACGTCAGTCATTGCAAAGGTCTCCTTTCCACCGCCTCCCATTATATACAAATTTTGTACAAAATATTTGCTTTTGAATGGGTTCGCAACATGTGTCTCACCGGTAACGCCGCGATCTATTGCAGCTGCGAAAAATGTCTATTCTGGAACGAGAAACAAACCACGGGGGAATTTATATGCGCACGATTGTCAATGATTCGACTCTAGGGATTGTGGATAATGATCCACTGGTCGCGAGCGCAATTCAAAGCTTATTGGTCGAGACATGCGCACCAATACAGATTCTATGGACCGCCACCTCAGCCGAACAAGCACTTGAGGCCATGAGGGACTCTGCACAAAGGCCACAAGCCGTGCTTACCGATATCGCAATGCCTGGGATGAACGGCTCGGAATTAGCGCATCATATCAAGGAACAACATCCAGATATTGCCGTCATCGGTATCAGCGCCTTTTTGGATGACGAAAACGAAAAAAGATACGGAGCACAATGGTCCGATGCGTTTTATGCGATTATTCCAAAAGAAATTCCCACGATTCAACTGGTCCGAATCATCGGAAAAGCCACTGGAAATGACGAGGTTGCGTCGTGGGCGGGGAAGAGCATAAACTCCATGCGGCTTTCCGGCAAGGAATTACAGATCATTGCCAACTATGCGAGAGGATTCACCACTTCCACTATTGCGCACCAACTGAATATCAGCGAAGCATCGGTAAAGACATATGCACGACGAGCTTTCGAGAAGCTCCATGCTCATAGTCGTGCCGAAGCTGTTGCGATGTGCGTAAGAAACGGTTGGATATAACGATGAGGCTGCCCCAACAAATAATGTCATTGGCAAAGGCCGTGCGCAAGCCTTACTTAGCGGGATCCATTATCTGCATCTGCTTTTTCCTGCTCGAGCTGACCGCTTGGCCAAATATGTCACCTTGGTCATGGCTATATTTGGCTCCGTACTGCATCGCCCTGCTGCTACTGGCCTGGTTCCCCGTACCGGCAAGCATGGCGATTCTTGTAACACACATAGCATGCGCGATAATCCCGGCAATATGCGATGGCCCTTCGACGTTATATGGCACATGGCTTGTATGTGGAATAGTTGCTTTTGAAATCAAACGATTTGAATTTGCCATCATGGGACCGCTGCTTTGCGCACTAGCACTTCCTTTGGGCTATTGGACAGGCGGCATCGACTACAATCCAAGCATCCCTGTGCTTGCGTGCTCCTACATCGGAGCATTCTTCGTTGCTTTGCCATACGGTGGAAGATACAGACAGAGCAACGGAAAACCGACCTGGCGATTGCACAAGAACAAGTTCGACGCCAGCAGAAAAGACTCAAAGAAATTCACATACTGCACGATTCCATCGCAGGAGCTATGACATATGCGATTCTGCTGTGTCGCAAGAAAGAGCCCTCAGAGAGCAGCGACACTTTGCCACAGATTGAACAAGTCCTCATGCAGGCATTACATGAGCTTCGCACTCAAATTATCAGCCCGATGACCGATGAGCTTAAAACAGACAAAGAGGAAGACGCGGACGAGCTCTTTCAACAACATATAGAAGCTCAATGCAAAAGACTGAGAATACTGGGTTTTACCGGGACACCAATAATCCGCGGGAATCTAAACGCAATGGACAAGTCACTACTACCATCGTTGCAAACGGTTTGTACCGAAATTCTCAATAACATTGCCAAACACGGGAAACCCGGGGCTTTTGCTTTTATCCTCTCTGTAGGACCAGATGCGGTTCGCATCTTCGCATCAAATCTATATAACGCCGCAATAAATAGTGCTCCAGAAAATCACTACGGGACAGCCCTCATACAAGATTTTGCGCAACAACATAATGGGACAATGACCATAAATTCAGAAAATGAAGAATGGTCATTGTCCCTAGCGATTCCGCTAACTCATCAAACACATTAAACCAGCCACCAGCATTTATTCACGGTGGCTTTCCTTTACTTCATATACGGAAACAACAAGATCCGTATTGCCGATATTGATAATGGACAATGAGGTGGCGCCAAGGAAATTCTTCGCCGGAAGAGAGACTGTTTCCACTCCATTAGACGTACAGGATTCCCTAGTGGTTACAGTGTGCGGCTGTCCATCTTTGTAGAGGACAAGTGAGTAAGGAGCCTGCTCCTTCTGTTTGCACATGGAAACGACATAATACATATTGTTTTCGTCGACCTTTTTGGCAAATGGAATAGCACCATCGCCGTGCACGGATTTCGCGCCCAGCTTATTCACCAGAACCAGTTTGTCCGAGTTATTGAGATCATCGACGACGACACTGTCCAGAGCGTCCACAGTAAACGTTTTATACGCTTGCTCAGCAGCATCATCGGTTTTGCTGCTGCTCTGGACAGCGTCACCTTCAGAGGTTTTGTGCACGGAATTCGCGCAACCAGCGCATGAGCACAGCAACAAAGCCGACAGCAAACAACAGACACTTCTTCGCATCACTTGATTCATGAGACACCCCCATTGGTTGTTCTTGCGGAGAACAGCTCCACCCCCGTAAGAACAAGAATATGACACTGATATCTCAAGCGCTACACCTTGCTGTCGCACGAATGGCTACACACCCGAAAACGCTGGAGGAGCTGCGCCGCCGCCACAACATGCACACCCTGTCCGGCAATTGGCGCGGGCGATACGAATGCCATGTCGCCAATGCGGGGACTGGCTAGTGATCTGGTCATCGAACGATTCAGTCGCATTCTTCGAACGCACCGGCAGCCACGACGAATTATTCCGCTAAACCGACGCTGAGCGAATCGTCAGCGTCGGTTTTGTACATTCCATACCACTCAAACCGATGCCTATGAGCCTCTCACCGTCGGTTTAGCCGAAAGAACACTACTCAAGTTGTTCGGAGAGCTCCATCCACTCCATTTCAAGGGATTCGGACTCGTCCGTGACGGCCTGCAACTGCTCGTTGAGCTTGCCCAGCCCCTCGTAATCGCTTGGGTCGTGCGCGGCCATCTGCGCTTCCAAATCGGCCTTCTGCTCCTCCAGCTTGGCCAGCTTGCGTTCGATGGCGGAAACGCGCTTCGACGCGTCGTGGAACGCCTTGCCGGTGAGCTTCGGCGTGGAAGCCGACGACGAATCGCCAGTGGAAGGTGAGGAAGCTGCGCCACCTACGGAAGGCGCGGTCGTAGCGGGATCGCCGGCATCACTATTCTTCCGTCCCTTGCCAGCTTTCCCGGCATTCTCATCCGCAAACGGATCCTTGCCGTTCTTGATGGCCTCGGTCATGTCGAGATAATCCTGCACGCCGCCGGGCAGATGGCGGATCTTGCCGCCGATCAGCGCGAACTGCTGGTCGGTGACGCGTTCGAGCAGGTAGCGGTCGTGGGAGACGACGATCAGCGTGCCCGGCCAAGTGTCGAGCAGATCCTCCATCACGGCGAGCATGTCGGTGTCGAGGTCGTTGCCCGGCTCGTCCATGATGAGCACGTTCGGCTCGTCGAGCAGGATGAGCAGCAGCTGCATGCGGCGCTTCTGCCCGCCTGACAGGTCCTTGATCGGTGTCATGAGCTGTGCGGATTCGAAGCCGAGGCGTTCCATCATCTGCCCGGCGTGGTCTCCTTGCCGTCCACGATGTAGCTCGGCTTGTAGCGGCTCAGCACTTCCTTGATCTTGTATTTGCCGAGCTTCTCCAGCTCGTCGAGGCGCTGCGAAAGCACCGCGAACTTCACGGTCTTGCCGATGTTCACATGGCCGGCGGTCGGGGTGATCGTGCCGTCGAGGATCTTCAGCAGGGTCGATTTGCCGGCACCGTTCGCGCCGACGATGCCAAAGCGATCGCCCGGGCCGATCAGCCACGTCACGTCGTCGAGGATCTTACGGCCAGTCACGGTGACCTTCCGCGCCGCGGATGTCACTTCCGCCGCTTCCGTTTCGTCGGAATTTTCTTGTGATGCTTGCGATTGCGCCTGCTGTTGCGCGTCCTGTTCCGCCTGCGCCGCCGCCTGCCGCGCTTCCGGCACACCGGCGTCCACCAATCGCGGATCGGTCAAATCGTCGACTGCGACTTCGACGCTGCCGTGCGCCTGCGGTTCGGCGTACATCGCCGGCACCACGTCCACGCGGGAGGCCGACGCTTCCATTTCGGCGACGTCCGGATCAATCGCGTCGATGTCCGCCTCGCCTTGCGTATGTTCGAAAATCTGCGTCACGTCGATGAGGTCGACCACCTGCTTGCCCAGGCGGGACGTGGCCATCTGCTTCAGTTCCAGCGTGTTGCGCACCGGCGGCACGTCGGCGATGAGCTCACGCGCCGCCTTGACGTGGAACTTCTGCTTGGTGGAACGGGCGCGGGCGCCACGGGTCAGCCAGGCAAGCTCCTTGCGCGCCAGGTTGCGGCGCTTGGTTTCGCGCACATCGGCCTGACGGTCGCGTTCCACGCGCTGCAACATGTAGGCGGAGTAACCACCCTCGAACGGATCGATCACACCGTCGTGAACCTCCCACATCGATTCGCAGACCTCGTCGAGGAACCAACGGTCGTGGGTGACGAGCAGCAGCGCGCCCTGGCCGGACGGCCAACGGTTCTTCAAGTGCTCGGCGAGCCAGTGGATCGTCACCACGTCCAAGTGGTTGGTGGGCTCGTCGAGCGCGAGAATGTCCCAATCCTTGAGCAGCAGGCGGGCAAGGTCGGCGCGGCGGCGCTGACCGCCGGACAGCGAGCCGATTTTCGCGTCCAGGCTGATGCCGCCGAGCAGCGCTTCGACGATTTCACGCGATTTGGTTTCCGCGGCCCACTCGTAATCTTCTCGCCCTTCCAACGCGGCTTCGCGCACCGTGGCGTTGTCGTCGAGCGGGTCACGCTGGTCGAGCATGCCGAACGTCAGTCCATTGCGCATGGTCACGCGACCGGAATCCGGCTCCTGCGTGCCTTTGAACAAATGCAGCAATGTCGATTTGCCGTCGCCGTTTTTGCGACGATGCCGATGCGGTCGCCTTCGAAAACGCCTGCGTCACATCGGTGAAAATATTCTTGGTCGCGAAAGCGAGCGAAACGTGTTCAAGTCCCAAATCATAAGTCGGCATAACTCACCAATGTAGCGCGTCGGCGGAACACCGCCTCCCGCACACGTATTTGGGGCTTGCTCACCAGCTGCATGATGCGAAACGTAGACAGGAGACCTTGGAATGTAGGCAACGAAAACGCCCTAGAAGATTCCGTAGGTGGTTTTCCGCTTCCGTAGGTGGTTGTCTTCGGATACCGCACGAAGAAAAGCCTTAAATTCAGCCTTTCCGAAACACTGGTCCATCACCCAACCACCTACGGAACTCAGGAACCACCTACGGAAGGCACTCAGCTGGCGATTCAGTGGGGCGTGTAGCGGGCAGAACGCTTATCAGCGCTCCAGCGTTGCGGCATAGGTGCTGCACCGGGCCGCGAATCCGGAGAAAACCTGATCGGCCATCGGCTGCAGCTGCGGATTGTATTCGGCGAAGGCGTCACGTAGCTGCGATTTCGAACCGCCGGCGGCCTTCAGATCTTTCACCATGCACGGCTCGTCCAGCCACTCGTCCAACAACGTGGGGGTGACCTCCAGGTGGAATTGCAGGCCAAGCGCCGAACCGAACCGGAACGCCTGGTTCTTCGTCTTCGCGCTTTTGGCCAACGGCTGTGCGCCTTCCGGCAGGGTCACCACGTCGTTGTGCCAGTGCAGCACGTCCAACGTCTTGTTCCACATGGAGAAGTAGTCGTGCTTGTCGATGCGTTTAATCGGCGCGAATCCGATTTCCGGCTCGCTGCCCTTCTTGAGTTTCGCGCCCAGCGCGGTGGCAATGATCTGATGTCCGAGGCACACGCCCAGCAACGGTTTGCCGACGCTGACGGCGGCGCGTACGAGTTGGATTCCGCTTTGAGACCGGGATACTTGTCGGCGTCGAGCGCGCCCATGGGGCCGCCCATAATCACGATGCCGGAGACGTCACTGAAATTGGGAAGATCGGGCTTTTTCTCTTTGGCGATGTTCATCACTTCATACGACATGCCCAAGTCGTCGAGACTATCCAAAATGCGCCCCGGTTTCTCCCACGGGACGTGTTGAAGAATCAGCACATGCGATTGCGTCATGCCACTATTTTTACATCATCTGCGTAAATGACGCTCGCGATTCGGCTCTGTGTCTGCATACGTTCGCAATACGATGCCGCGCATATGCCGGGAAAACCAAGCGTCATGTCCGATTCTGGCAATATTCTCATGACTATGACAAACACGCAGGAACCGCAGAATACCAACACTTCCGGCGCTCTTGCGGTGGCGAAGGCCGCCGCGGGGCTGAAGCTGTACGACACCGCATCGCACGCCGTGTCGTCCTTCACGCCGATCAAACCAGGTCAGGTCGGTATCTACGTGTGTGGCGCCACCGTGCAAAGCTCACCGCATATCGGCCACATCCGCGCCGCCGTCGCGTTCGACGTGGTGCGCCGCTGGTTCGAGCGACTGGGCTACAATGTGACGTTCGTGCGCAATGTCACCGACATCGACGACAAGATCCTCGACAAGGCCGCCGCCGCGGGCCAGCAGTGGTGGGAGCGCGCGTATATCTACGAACGCGAGTTCACCGAGGCGTACAGCAAGCTTGGCGTGGAGCCGCCGACGTACGAGCCGCGCGCCACCGGCCACATGATCGACATGATCGACCTCATCAAGAAGATCATCGACAACGGCCACGCTTATGTGGTGCGTGACGCGGACGGCAACCCGACCGGCAACGTCTACTTCGACGTGGCGAGCTGGCCGCATTACGGCGAGCTGACGCACCAGAAGCAGACCGCGGTCTCCGACGCGGCTTCCGAAGTGACCGACGCGATGGGCCCGTCCGTCGACAACGCGGGCAACGACAAGTACAATCCGGTCGACCCTGCCGACATGTCCCCCGACAAGCATGATCCGCGCGATTTCGCGCTGTGGAAGGCGCCGAAGGATTCCGATCCGCTCGACGCGCGCTGGAATACCCCGTTCGGCACGGGCCGTCCGGGCTGGCATATCGAATGCTCCGCGATGAGCCACCGCTATCTGAAGGACATGTTCGACATTCACGGCGGCGGTCTTGATCTGCGATTCCCGCACCACGAGAACGAGATGGCGCAGACGCGCGCCGCCGGTTACGATTCGGCCGCGCGCTGGATGCATTCCGCCTGGGTCACCGCGAAGGGCGAGAAGATGTCGAAGTCGCTCGGCAACGGCCTGTCCGTGCCGGCGGTGCTGGCCGAGCATTCCGCTTGGGTGGTGCGTTACGCCCTCGGTTCCGTGCAGTACCGTTCCATGCTGGAATGGTCCGACCAGACGCTTGCCGAGGCGCAGTCCGCGTACGACCGCGTGGCGAACTTCATCGAGCGCGCGGGCGCTGCCGTCGGCGAACAGCCGTCACGAGAAGAGATTATGGCGATTTCCGCGACGCGCTTCCCGCCGATTTTGTTGCCGCGATGAACGACGACATCAACGTTTCGGGCGCTTCCGCCGCGATTTTCACGGCGATCCGTTCCGGCAACACGTTGCTGTCGAAGCTGGCCGACCGCGCCGATTCGGACGTGGCGAAGGCCGAGGTTCGCGAGGCGCTGGTGAACGTGCGTGCGATGCTCGACACGTTGGGCTTGGATCCGCTGGCGGAGCGTGGGTTTCCGACGGTGCCGCAGGTGGTGCGGCTGGTGCCGGAGCCGATTCCGCCGAGCATGACGCGCTCGACAAGCTGGTTTCCGAACAGCTTGCGGAACGTGCCGAAGCGCGCAAGGCCAAGGATTTCGCACGTGCCGACGCGATCCGTGACGCGCTGGGCGCGGCCGGCATCGCCATCGAGGACGGTCCGCAAGGCTCCACTTGGTCGCTGAAGTAGGCAATCGCACCCATTTCATCCGCTATCCGCGTGAAACGCTAGACTGAGGAACATTATGGCAGCATTTAGTTCTTTGACAGACCGGCTCTCGAATGCGTTCAAGCATCTGAAGAGCAAGGGCAAGCTTTCCGAGGCTGATATCGACGGTACCATCCGCGAGATCCGCCGCGCGCTGCTCGACGCCGATGTGGCGCTCGACGTGGTGCGTTCCTTCACCAGCCGCATCCGCGAACGCGCGCTCGGCACCGAGGTTTCCGAAGCGCTCAACCCGGCGCAGCAAGTGGTGAAGATCGTCAACGAGGAACTCACCGCGGTGCTTGGCGCCGGTGTGGACCGCCCGTTGAACTTCGCAAAGAATCCGCCGACGATCATCATGCTCGCCGGCCTTCAGGCGCCGGTAAGACGACGCTCGCCGGCAAGCTGGGCTACTGGCTGAAGGATTCCGGCCACACTCCGCTGCTTGTTGCGGCCGATTTGCAGCGTCCGAACGCGGTGACGCAGCTGCAGGTGGTCGGCGAACGCGCCGGCGTGCCGGTGTACGCGCCGGAGAAGGGCGTGCAGTCCGATGGCGGCGAAGCGGTCGTCTCCCCCGGCCAGACCACCGGCGACCCGGTGAAGGTGGCCCGTGACGCCGTGGAGCTCGCCAAGCAGAAGCTTTACGACACGGTGATCATCGATACCGCAGGCCGTCTCGGCGTGGATGAGGAGCTGATGAAGCAGGCTCGCGACATCCGCGATGCCGTGCAGCCGAACGAGATTCTGTTCGTCATCGACGCGATGATCGGCCAGGATGCCGTGCAGACGGCCAAGCGTTCGACGAGGGCGTGGATTTCACCGGCGTGGTGCTGTCCAAGCTCGATGGCGACGCCCGTGGTGGCGCCGCGCTGTCCGTGGCATCCGTGACCGGCAAGCCGATCCTGTTCGCCTCCACCGGCGAGGGATTGAAGGATTTCGAGGTCTTCCACCCGGATCGTATGGCGTCCCGCATCCTCGACATGGGCGATATTCTCACCCTGATCGAGCAGGCGCAGAAGCAGTTCGACGAGGAAGAGGCCCGCAAGGCCGCCGTCAAGATCTCCGACGGTTCCTTCGGCCTTGACGATTTCCTCGACCAACTTCAGCAGGTGCGCAAACTCGGCCCGATGAAGAACCTGCTTGGCATGATTCCGGGCATGGCCGCGCATCGTAAGGAACTTGAGCAGTTCGACGAGAGGGAAATCGACCGCACCGAGGCCATCATCCGTTCGATGACTCCGGCCGAGCGTCGCGATCCCTCGATCATCGACGGTTCCCGCCGCGCCCGCATCGCCTACGGTTCCGGCGTGACGGTTTCGCAGGTCAACGCGCTGCTGCAGCGCTTCGACCAGGCCGCGAAGATGATGCGCCGCATGAGCAACAAGGTCGGCGCCGGCGTGCCCGGCTTCGGAGGCCCCGCGATGGGCGGCGGCAAAGGCAAGGGCAAAGGCAAGAAGAACAAGAAGAAGTCGGGCAAGTCCGGCAATCCGATGAAGCGTGAGGCCGAGGAGAAGGCATTGCGCGACAAGCTCGCCGGCAAGGCTTCCGACGGCGCTTCGTCAGGTGGCTCCGCGTTCGCCAAGAAGCCGCAGAATCCGGCGCTTCCTGCCGGATTGCAGGATATGTTGGGCGATTCCGGCGAGCTGCCGCCGAACTTAGGTGGCGGTCTGTCCGGTCTGCTGCACTAAGCCGCGATATGTGCGATTGCCGGCGATTACGACAACCGGCAATCGCAATACGGCATATATAACACTGCGACGTTGGAACATTTTCCAGCGTCGGCAGTTTCGTTATGCCAGCTTATTTTCGGTTTATTTCAACGTCAGCGTGGCGGCCAGAGCGAGATGATCGGTACCGTTGACCGTGAAGGAGCGCACGTCGGATGCGGTCAGACCGGCGGTGAACAAGATGTGGTCGAGGATGAGACGCGGCCACGGCAGCACGATGGGAACGTGGCGCGGCGGCCTTCGCCTCGGTCAACGCGGCGTCCTGGAAGCCGGCGTCAAGCAGCTTGCGGAAGCTCGGATGGTCGGTACCGGAGTTGAGGTCGCCCAATACGACGGTGATATCGCCCTGCTTCTGCGATGTGGCCAGCTCACCCAAGCCGATGATGCCGGCGGACCAGTCGCGGCAGCCGCGCATCGGCGATTTCGGATGGGCGGAAACGAAAGTGATGCCGCGCATCGCATCAATCGGGAAGCACACGCCAGGCACGTCGGCGGCGGGAATCACGGCGGTGATCGGCGACGTGTCGCTTGGCTCGATGCGAATCCAAATACCGTTGAAGCCGCCGTTGTCCGTATCTTTGTTCTCCCCTAACTGGCGGTACGGCAGCAGGTCGGACAGGCCGGCCTCGTCCAAGGCCGCGACCAGATCGTCCGTCAATTCCTGCAGCGCGAGCACGGCGACGTCGTGTTCCTTGACGGCGCTGACGATCGCGCCGCGTTGGCGCGGCCGAATCGGCAGTTGAGCGTCATCACGCGGAAACGGCCGTGTTTCGCGGCTTCCGCGGCGGTCGACACGTGTGTTTCACGGGATGTTCCACGCTTTTCGGCGAGTTTGTCGGCCACCATCTGCGCCGTGTTGATGGACGTGAGATTGTTGTTCCAATACGCGATTTTGCGCAGCAGCGAAGCGATGCACGCAATCGCCGCGACGATGGCGAGGGCGGTGTCATGCCGTACGGCACCGGCAATCGCAATCGCCAATGTTGGAATCCACAACAACGGTGTCAGCGCAATCAGATACGGCAACGGCAAGTGGCCGTCCCAACCGGCCGGCATTTCGCTCAGAGCGATCCACAACACGCATACCAGCAGTACGATCCACAACGCAACACTCATGCAAATCCCCTTGAAATGGCCATAATCAGGCGCACGAAAACCGCCAATGAACATATCCAGCATAGCGAGTTCGTCCGATTCGGGTGATCCGGACGCCCGAGACCGCCACAACACCTCACCAATGTCCGATTCTGGAGAAACGGCCATTCAGAATGCGCAAAACGCAAGCCGAGCGTCCGAGTCAACAGAAACGGACGCTCGGGAACGCATACGGGAACGCGTCCATACCCCACGGTTATAATTGCTCAGTTATTCGCGCGCGCGAGGCCCTCTACCAATCGCGTGACGTGAGGAACACGTGGGTTTCGGATTCCGTGCCCCACACAGAACACGAAACACACACCCCTAGTTACAAGGAGAGCCATTTTGGCAACCAAGATTCGTCTGAAGCGCATGGGTAAGAAGTTCTACGCGTTCTACCGCGTGGTGATCATGGATTCCCGTACCAAGCGTGATGGCCGCGCCATCGAAGAGATCGGTACCTACAACCCGAACACCCAGCCTTCGACCATCAACATCAACTCTGAGCGCGCTCAGTACTGGCTCGGCGTTGGCGCACAGCGACCGAGCAGGTGCTGAACCTGCTGAAGATCACCGGTGACTGGCAGAAGTTCAAGGTCTTGACGGTGCTGAAGGCACCCTGAAGACCGTTGAGGCTGGCCCGGATGCCGCCGCTCGCGTCGAGGCTGTTGAGGCCCAGGCCCAGAAGCTGAAGGCCGCCAAGTCCGAAGCTGACGCCAAGGCCAAGGCTGAGGCCGAAGCCGCCGCCACCGAGGAAGCTCCGGCTGAAGAGCCGGCTGCGGAAGCCGAGTGATCATGCTCGCCCAGGCTGTGGAACATCTGATCAAGAACATCGTCGATTTTCCCGATGATGTCTCGGTGAAGTCCCATGAGAATCCGCGCGGTGAACTCATTCGCGTGCGCGTGAACCCTGAGGATATCGGTCGCGTCATTGGACGCAGCGGACGCACGGCAAATGCGATTCGCACCGTGGTGCAGGCACTGTCCGACCACAAGGTGCGCGTCGACATCATGGACGTGCGCAGGTGAGATCCTAGCGTGGTGCGTGATATGCATTCCGACGACCCTCAACAGCTTGAGCTGCTGAGGGTCTGTCGTATCGGGCGTGCGCAGGGCTCAAGGGCGAGGTCACCGTGCAGATCTTTACGGACGAACCGGAATACCGGTTCGCTCCCGGTGCTGTGTTGTATACGAAGGACGGCGAGGAAGAGTACGTGGTGGAAAGCTCCCGTACCTTCAAAAACCGTTGGATCATCAAATTCGAAGGCATCGACGACCGTGATGCGTCCGAAGCCGCCAATGGCGTGGTGCTGTATGGCGAGGCGGACGATCCGGAGGAGATGCTTGAGGCGGACGAGTGGTACCCGAAGGACCTGATCGGGCTTGAGGCGCGCCTTGCCGAGGACAATACGCTGGGTCTCAAGCCCGGCACGGTGGTCGGCAAGGTGGTGGATGTGATTGAAGTGGCCCAGTGGCTGCTCAAGATCCGTCTGGCCAATCCCGTCAAGGACGCCGACGGCGTGGTGGTCGAGAACAGCGCGCTCGTGCCGTTCGTGGACGAGCTCGTGCCGGACATCGACCTCGAGGGCGGATATCTGACCCTCGACCCGCCGGGCGGACTCATTCCGGGGCTCTGATCCGCTGCTTTTCCAACAAGGCGCTGGCGATTATGCCGGCGCCTTTTTCGTACGCGCCGCGCTTGGCAGGCGTACCGGTATTGTGGAACATTATGAAGATCGATATCGTGTCCGTATTCCCGGAATATTTCGAAGTGCTCAACCTGAGCCTGCTCGGCAAGGCGCAGGAGAAGGGCCTGGTCGAAGTCACTGCGCACAACCTGCGCGACTGGACGCACGACGTGCACCATTCCGTGGATGATACTCCCGTCGGCGGCGGCGCGGGCATGGTGATGAAGCCTGAGGTGTGGAGCGAATGCCTCGACGAGCTGCTGCATCTTGAGCCGACCACGGTTACTTGCGATTCCACGGCAGACGCAGACGACACGGCTTCCGCGGACGCGCCGAACCGGCGGAATCGGCGACAGAAATCGCCGCAAATGCCGATACCGTTCCGGCGACCGACCGTCCGGTGCTGATTTTCCCGAATCCGTCCGCTCCCCTGTTCACCCAGCAGGACGCGACGGAGCTGAGCCACACCAACCATCTGCTGTTCGGCTGCGGCCGTTACGAAGGCTACGACGCGCGTATTCCGCAGTATTACCGTGCGCAGGGCGTCGACGTGCGTGAATATTCGATCGGCGATTATGTGCTGAACGGCGGCGAGGTGGCCGTGTCGGTCATGTTGGAGGCCATCACCCGTCTGCTGCCCGGTTTCATGGGCAATGCGGCCTCGATCGTGGAGGAATCGTATACGGGAGAGAACGCCCTGCTGGAGCACCGCCAGTATACGAAGCCGGCCGATTGGCGCGGTATCAAGGTTCCGGACGTCCTGCTGTCCGGCGACCACGCGAAGGTCGACCGTTTCCGCCGCGATGAGGCGCTGGCGAAGACCAACGAGCTGCGTCCGGATCTCATCGAGGCGTTGGATTGTTCCAAGCTTGACAAGGCCGATCGCAAAACGCTGATGGCGTTGGGCTGGGAGGTTTCCGGCGCGCACCCACGGCAGCGCTGATTACGCACGATTGTTCACGCCGACGGAGGGCATGCAGGTCCACCGTCGACGTTTTTAGTTGGAAAGCCCGGACGTCAGTCCGCGGATTCAACCGGCTCTGCCGGCTCGGCGGATTCGGCAGGTTCGATGTAATACACGGCGGTTTCGCCGTAATCACGCCGGTCGGTGATATCCCAGCCTTCGGGCGCGGTCGGCTCGTCGGAACGAGTGGAGCGTTCCAGCACGATCACCGTGCCCTCGCCAGTCAGTTCGCCGGACTCACGGCCCGCCAAATCGGCCAGCAGCTGGTTGCACGCCTCGGTTTCAAACGCATACGGCGGGTCGATGAAGATCACGCCGAACGGCGCGACCGCCGATGCGGCCGCCGCGTACTTTTCCGCACGCGCCTTGACCACGCGGGCGCTCATGCCCGGCTCCCAGGAACGGTTGTGCTTCAACGCCGTCAACGTCTTTGCGATCAGCGCGGCGGCCGGTGCGGCCGATTCCACCGCCACCAGTTCGCGCGCGCCACGGCTCAGCGCTTCGATGCCCAACGCGCCGGTTCCGGCGAACAGGTCGAGCACGCGTGCGTCATCCAGCACGCCCCACGAATCGAGGTGCGAGAATATCGCTTCCTTGGTGCGGTCGGTGGTTGGCCTGGTGCCCGGCTTCGGCGTGGTCAACGCCATGCCTTTGAATCGTCCTGAAATTACGCGCATAGCTATCGAGCCTAGTTGCTGGTCAGGAACGTCTCGTTGCCGCGCGTGAAGTCGAGCACCGCGCCGGCAAGCTGCACGTACCCTTGCAACGTGGGGTCTTCGGCCACCAGTTTCGCGGCTTCCGCTCTGGCTTCCTCGATGATCTTCACGTCTTTGACCACGCGCAGCAGTTTCAGTCCGGATTTGCCGCCGGATTGCGCGTCGCCCAGCACGTCGCCCGCGCCGCGGAATTCAAGGTCGGCCTGTGCGATTTCGGCGCCGTCCAACGTGCCGGCAATCACGTCAAGGCGTTTGGCCGCATCGCTGCCTTCCGGCGCACGTGAAATAAGGAACGCGCCCGATTCGGTGCCTCCACGGCCCACGCGTCCACGCAGCTGGTGCAACTGGGACAGGCCGTACCGGTCGGCGTCGAAAATCACCATGCAGCTGGCCTGCGCCACGTCCACGCCCACTTCGATGACGGTGGTGGCCACCAGAATCGGCGTCACGCCCGCTTCGAAATCGGCCATAATCTGCGATTTCGTCTCGTCATCGTCGCGGCCGGTCAGCGTGGCGATGCGGATGCCGGCGAATTGCGGCAGCGATCGCAAGCGTTCCGCGATTTCCGCGACGGAATGCAACGGCGGCCGCTGTTCGCGCTGTTCGTCATCCTCGCCCAAATCGTATGTGGCGTCGAATGCGGAACCGACTTCCGCATCGCCTGAACCGCCCGCATCGTCGGCATCCTTCGCGTCGGCGTCGATGCGCGGGCAGACCACGTAGGCACGTTCCCCCGCGTCGATACGCTTGCGAATCAGACCGAACATTTCCGCCATCAGCGGGCCGTTCGCTTCGGGCACGACGAATGTGCGGATCGGCTTGCGGCCGCCGGGCAGTTCGGTGAGCCAGGAGATGTCGAGGTCGCCGAACCAGGTCATGGCAGCGGTGCGCGGGATCGGCGTGGCCGTCATGACCAGCAAGTGCGGTGCCGTGGAGCCTTTGGCATTCAACGATTCGCGCTGTTCCACGCCGAAACGGTGCTGTTCGTCGATGACCGCCAGCGCGAGGTTGGGCGCTTGGAAGGTTTTGGAGAACGCGGCGTGCGTGGCCACCACGATGCATGGTTTGCCGGAGGCCGCTTGCGCGAGGACGCGTCGGCGGGCGGCGAGTTTCATGCCGCCGGTGAGCAGCAGTACGGGAATGTCCGGCAGGCTGTTCGATTGGCCGTCCAGCAGTTTCTCCACCTGGCCGCCATCCGATTGTCCACCGTTTTGCGGTTCCGGCGCGTTTCCCGACGTGACTTGTCCACTTTCATCCACAACCGCATGGTGCGTTGATTTTGTCTGCGATTCCCCTGATTTCGCGTTTTCGTCAGCCTCTTCGCCGGTACCACACATCCGATCCACCATGCCGCGGATGCTGCTGTAATGTTGTTCCGCCAACACTTGCGTCGGCGCGACGAGCACCGCTTGTTTGCCGGAGCCGACGGCCTGCATCATAGCCGCCACCGCGACCACGGTTTTGCCGGAGCCGACCTCGCCCTGCAGCAGGCGTTGCATGGGGTAATCACGTGCCATATCGTCGGAAATATCGGCGATCACCTGCTGTTGCCCGTCCGTCAGCGAGAACGGCAGCGACTCGACGAAATCGTCTTTCAGCCGCGTGTCGGCGCAGGCTGTGGCCGTGGCCTTACGCGACGAATCACGAGACTGCACCAGCGCGGTTTGGCAGATGAGCGCTTCCTCGTAGCGCAGTGTACGCAACGCCTTGTTGAAACCGTCGCGGTTTTGCGGATCGTGAATCGCATGAACGCTTCGGCTCGGTGCATCAGCCCATGTTCCATACGAAACGCTTCCGGCATGATGTCGGGAATGGCGGCGGCAAGCGCTTCCGTCCGTGCCTGCCGGTCGGCTTGCGGCGCGTCGAATTCCCCATGTTGCGCGTCGCTGGCATCGGCGCCATGCAATGCACGGGCTGCCTGTGCCGCAGCGTATTCGTCACCGCACAGCCGGTCCATGCATTTTTCGATCGACTCGTGGATGTGTTCGCTGGAGATGCGCGAGTTCGCGTGGTAGACGGGACGTGGGCGGCATACGTGGCGCATCGCCTCCGGTACGGAAGCCGCATCGTATTTGAGATTCGGCATGGTCGGCGATTGCGGGACGACCGCCGGTTGTTCCGTGCCGAAGCCGTCATCCCATTCGGCGGCTTCCTCAGATGAGCGGCTGCGCAATTGCTCGCCGGCTGGATCGACCGTCAGTATGTCGGGATGGGTGAATTGCAGACGGTCGTTGTATACGCTTGGCTCGCCCGCGACCACCAGCAACGCGCCTTCGTGCAGTTTGCGCTGGATCCAATCGACGTACGACTTGCGATAGGAGAAGAACACGAGAGACGCCATGGAAGCGTCCATGTGCGGCTGCGTGCGAAATCGCCGTCATCAACGTCGGCGATCAGCCGGAATCCGCGACGGGCCATCGGAAAGACGCGCACGCCACGCACGTGCGCGGCGAAGGCCATGTTCTCCCCTATTTTCGCTTCGCGCAGGCGCGTGCCGGAACCGTCGGTGACGCGGAACGGATAGTAGGTCAGCGCGTCGCCCACGGACACCACGCCCAGCGATTTCAGCGCGCCGACTCTGCGGCGGTTCGTTTCGAACGAGGAAATCGGGGTTTGCCATGTGGTGCTCATAACACTCCATTGTGTCACGACCGGATGATTGTGCGGCGGCTGAATTCCCCATTATTCGTGGCGGCGCCATTCGCCGCAACACGGCTTGTGGACGGTCAGATAAAGCAAAACCCCGGCGGCCATTCGGCTTACCGGGGTTTCAAGCTGTTATTTCGCGATTCACGCTTCAACGCGCTGGACCTTGCCAGCCTTGATGCACTTCACGCAAACGCGAACGCGAACGTTCTCGCCGTCGATGGTGGTGCGAACCGGCTGCAGGTTCGGGCGGAAGGTGCGCTTATTGCGAATATGTGAGTGCGAAACGGTGAAACCGGTCTGCGGTCCCTTGCCGCACACTGCGCAACGAGCTGCCATAATGGACTCCCTATAATTACTATTGACTTGCAAGTCTGCGCGTTCGACACCACACAACGAAGTGCATGGCAGAACACACAACTTCTCAACTATACAACCAGCCCCGGCCAATCGCAAACTTGTGGACGAAAATCGGCTTGCATTCCCCATATTCCGCCGTTTTTGCCATGTCTCGACAGCACGCGTATGCGGCCCGTACGGGCAGAACATGCTTGTTCATGCGCTGTTCATGTCGAATGGTCTGTTACCACCCGCCACGCCCGTACGATGAAGTAATGGAATAAGATGAGCCATAAGATTGACATTTAGCCGAAAAGAGTCAACATTGACCGACACAGCCGAGCCGCAGACCCAGCCGTCCCAGCAGAACGCGCAGGCCCAGCAGCCGCAGCAATCCAAGCAAAAATCCAGCCAGCAATCCAAGCATATGATGACGCCACGCGAGAAGAAGTGGATCGTCTACGACGTCGGCAATTCCGCGTTCGTGCTGCTGTCCACCGCCGTCGTGCCGATCTACGCGAATTCGCTGCTCAAGGCGGCCGGCGAGACGAACATCGTGTCGACGTGGGGCTACGCGCAGACCATCGCATCGCTCGTCATCGCCGTGCTTATGCCGCTGCTCGGCTCCATCGCCGACGTGCAGGGCATGAAGATCCGCTTCTTCACCGGCTTCTTCCTGACGGGCGTGGTCATGTGCTGCGCGATGGCGATGCCGCTTGGTTGGCTCGCGTTCATCATCGTGTACGTGCTGGCCACCATCGGCCTTAATGGTTCGCTTACGTTCTACGACTCCATGCTGGTGGACACGACTTCGAACGAACGGATGGACCGCATTTCCTCACACGGCTACGCATGGGGCTATATCGGTTCGACCGTGCCGTTCATCGTCTGCATCGCGCTGATTTTCGGAGGCCCCGCGCTGTTCGGCTGGTCGACCACAGCCTGCACGCGCGCCTCGTTCGTCATCACCGCGCTGTGGTGGGTGGCGTTCACCATTCCGCTGCTCACCAGCTATAAGCAGGTGCATTACCGCGCCACCGCGGGGCAGGCAGGCGAGGCCATCCGCGGCACGTTCGCCGAGCTCGGCTCCACGTTCCGCGCCATCCGCAAGAACAAGCCGCTGTGGATGTTCATGATCGCGTTCTTCTTCTACATCGACGCCGTCAACACCGTCATTTCCATGAGCACGTCGTATGGCACGCAGCTGGGCATCGACTCCACGCAGCTGGTCGTGGCGCTGCTCGTCACGCAGTTCGTGGCGTTCCCCTGCTCCATCATCTACGGCAAGCTGGCAGGCCGGTTCGGCTCGAAAACCATGATCACCGCGGCGTGGTGGCGTACATGTGCATCGTCTTCTTCGCCGCGTTCTTCCTGCGCGCCGCACTTGAATTCTGGATTCTGGCGATTCTGGTCGGCATGTTCCAGGGTGGCATCCAGGCGCTGTCCCGTTCGTATTACGGCAAGATCATTCCGAAGGACCATGCCAACGAGTACTACGGCTTCTACGATATTTTCGGCAAGACGGCGTCGATTATCGGCACGTTCCTCGTCGCTACCACGACGTCGCTGACTGGCAACGCGTCGATCGGCGTGCTGTCGATAGCCATTCTGCTGGCCGTCGCGCTCGTCTTCCTGCTTCTGCAGAAGGATCCGACCAAGGGTTCGACGGCAGCCGCAACCGTCGACTGACAGCTGCCGTCCGACAGCGTTCCGCTCGACAGCGATCGCTCGACAGCATTCCGCCTGACAATCGTCGTTCGGCGGAATGCGCTGTGCCGGCCTATGAGGAACCACGTAGGTCGGCGCAACTTCGACAGTTACCATTTGGTATGTTATACTGGCATCGTTTGCACACCGTGGCGCAACGTAGCGCCGCTCCAGCAATGACGCAGAGAGAGGTAAACGATGTCATTGGCAAATGAACTAGTCGAAGCAGTGTCCGCATGGCCGGAAGTCGAGGCCATCACGTTGGGTGGGTCACGCGCCACCGGCGATAACGATGAAAAATCCGATTACGACGTCTACGTGTACGTCACCGCACCCGTGTCTGCCGAACGCCGCCGCAGGCTGCTGCGCAACTATTGCAGCCATATGGAAATCGACAACGATTTTTGGGAGACCGAAGACGACTGCACGCTGAACGACGGCACCAATATCGACGTGCTGTACCGCGATCTGGACCAGTTCGCAGCCAATGTCGCCGACGTGGTGGAATGGTTCCAGGCCAGCAACGGCTATACGACGTGCATGTGGCACAACATGCTCACCAGCAAGGTGCTGTTCGACCGCGACGGCCAGTACGCCGCGACCCGACAGCGGTTCGACGTGCCGTTCCCCGAGGAACTGCGCCGCAACATCATCAATCGCAACATGCGCCTGCTTACCGGCAACCTGCCGTCGTACGACGCACAGATCCGCAAGGCCGCGAGCCGAGGCGACAAAATCGCGGTCAACCATCGCATGGCCGCGTTCATGGAATCGTATTTCGATGTGCTGTTCGCGCTGAACCGCCGCACGCATCCCGGCGAGAAGCGTCTCGACAAGCTCGCCGAACGCGACTGCGCCATTCTGCCGAAGGATTTCCGCAAAAACATCGATACGCTGTTCGATTCGATGTACGCCGATCAGGCGGTGTTCAGCGAGACTTTGGGCGAAATCGTTGACGACCTGCGTCAGACGGTCGACGCGAACCTGTGATTTGACCGCGAATCCGGCGGTTCGACGCCGGTAGCGATCGGTTTTAGAAGAAGTTGAGCGCGCGGGCCACTTCGTCGACGATGTCGAACATGGCCTTGCGCGCACGTTCCGGATCGCCCTTCGCTATCGCGTCGGCGACCGCATCGTGCGCGTCGAGCGCGGCCGGCTTCGGCTTCATCGGGTATTTGCCGAGTTCCACACGGCCGCGCAGCACGGTGGCGATGGTGTCGGCAAGCGCGGCGAACAGTTCGTTGCCGCTTTCGCGCAGTATCAAAGTATGGAATTCCACGTCCAGATCGTGGAATTTGGTCAGGCCGGCAGCCCCCTCTTCGTTTGATTCGGCGATTTGGCGCATCTGCGCCGCGTAGACGGGGAATTTCGCCTTGACGTCGATGGAGCGAGGCGTGCCGCCGAGGCCGCCGCAGCCGGTTCGACCGCCAATCGCAATTCGGTCAATGACGACAGCTGCCGCTCGCGCTGCGTGGAGTGGAGTCGCCATTCGATGACCTGATGGTTGAGCGCCTGCCAGTCGGAGAACGGCCGCGCCACCAATCCGACGCGTCGGCGCACCGTCACCGCACCCATGGATTCCAACGTTTTGGCGACTTCGCGCGCCACGGTACGGGAGATGCCGAAACGGTTCTGCACGTCTTCCAACGTCAAGCTTTCACCGGCCGGCCATTTGCCGTCCAGCATTTCGATGGCCAGCGTGCGGCACACTGCATCCTGCAGCAGTTCGCCGCCATTTTCGTTTCCTGCCATCCACAATTCCTCTCGTTGTGCGTGCAAATCTTTTTTCAGGTTTTTGCGACACGCCGTATACGATTGCCGTTCGCGTGACGTCCGAATAATTACCCCCGCACGATTCGCGCGATTTGCCGCCGATTTGTACTACCTACAGCATAGCAAGTCGCATGATTATTTTTATTCGTAGTACTTTTAACTTGACTAGTACTACCTTTCATAGCTATATTGATGTCATCGCCGATGCGAAGTGGCACTGGCAATACAGCAGAGTTCAAGGAGGACAACATGAGCATTCACGTAGTGGTGATGGGTGTTGCAGGATGCGGCAAATCCACCGTGCAGAAGCCATTCACGAACGTCTCGGATACGTGTACGCGGAGGGCGACGACTTCCATCCGCAGGCCAACATCGACAAGATGAGCGCAGGCATTCCGCTGACAGACGAGGACCGTTGGCCGTGGCTCAAGGTCATCAACACCTGGATGGTGGCTCGCGAGGCGCTGGACGAGAACACCGTGGTCTCCAGCTCCGCCCTGAAGCGCAGCTACCGTGAGGTGCTCGCCCAGAACGTTCCCACCTTCTTCGTGCATCTGACCGGCTCGCAGGAACTCATCCAGCAGCGTCTCAACGAACGCAAGGGCCATTTCATGCCGCCGGCACTGCTGCCGAGCCAGTTCGCCATTCTTGAGCCGCTCCAGCCAGACGAGAACGGCGTGGAAGTCTCCATCGAAGGCAGCGTCGAGGAAATGGTCGAACGTGCCGTCGCCGCAGTGAACGAGTACGCGGCGAAGGTGGCCGCGCAATCGCAGCAAGCCGAGTGAACGGCGCAAGCCGCAACACAGCGCAAAATAATCGCACATAACTAAAAATCGAAAGAGAAATTCAACGAGTCAAGGAGGATTCATGAATCTCATCGCAGCGGCGATCATCGGCATCGCCGTCATCGTTCTTCTCATCGCGGCATGCAAGGTGCATCCGTTCCTGTCCCTGCTCGCCGGCTCATTCGTCATGGCCGTGTGCGCGGGCGTGCCGTTCGACAAGGCGTTCGATAGCTTCACTTCCGGCGTCGGCGGCACGATTTCCAACGTGGGCCTGCTTATCGCGTTCGGCTCGATCATCGGCACCATACTGTTCAAGTCGGGCGGTGCGGACACCATCGTCGACACCATCATGGCCAAGACACCGTTGCAGCGTCTGCCGTGGGCCATGGCACTGATCGCGTTCATCGTGGGCATCCCGATGTTCTTCGAGGTCGGCGTGGTCATCCTCATCCCGGTGGTGCTGTTCGCCGCCCGTCGTTCCAAGTCCCCTGTGGTGCTGCTCGGCATCCCGGCCCTCGCCGGCCTGTCCACGCTGCACGCCTTCGTGCCGCCGCACCCCGGTCCGCTGACCGCCATCCGGCGCG